>Ga0187774_10000760_pt1 | contig 11208 bp, 7 predicted proteins | sample 0216_BV02_MP05_2_FD_133152 | JGI IMG/M metagenome (GOLD analysis project Ga0187774, IMG submission 133152) | Tropical peat soil microbial communities from peatlands in Department of Meta, Colombia - 0216_BV02_MP05_20_MG | ecosystem: Environmental > Terrestrial > Soil > Wetlands > Peat | place... | reverse complement strand
GCGTCACCCCGCGCGCCTCGTCCGCGCTGACCTGTTGCGTGAGCAGCTCGAGGTGAGCGGGCGTGATCTTGACGAGGCTGCGGTTCTTCGCCTGCCGCAGACTCGCGAGAAGATTCTGGGCCCCGACATCTTCCGGCAACAATTCGACTTGGCCACCCGCAAGCAGTGCCGGATACAGGCTTGTCACGGTCAGGTCGAACGAGATAGACGAGTGCACCGGGACCGTACCGCTCGCCTCGACGCCATAGGCCCGGATGGCCCACCACAGGTAATTGACAAGGCCGCGGTGAACGATCAGCGCCCCTTTCGGCTTCCCCGTCGAGCCGGAGGTATAGATTACATAGGCCAAGTTCGACGGCGTCGTGCCTGCGCGGGGATTGTCGCGGCTTTCCCGCTCGATGACGGTCCAGTCGGTATCAAGGCAGACAAGCTTGCCACCGGCCCCTGGGAACAGCGACATCGCCTTCGCATCGGTCAGGAGGGTATGCACCGCCGCATCGTCCACCATGAACGCCAACCGATCCGCGGGGTATGTCGGATCGAGAGGCACGTAAGCTGCGCCTGCTTTCCAGACACCCAACAGGCCGATCACCATTATCGGTGTGCGATGCAAGGACACGCCCACCAAGGTATCCGGCCCGACGCCGCGGCGGCGTAGGTGGTGCGCAACCTGGTTCGCGCGCTCGTTGAGTTCCCCGTACGTGAGCCGCTCACCGTTGAATACCAGGGCCGTGGCGGAGGGAGCGCTAGCTACCTGCCTCTCGAACAGCTCGTGTGTGCAGACATCGGGAAAATCTGCGCGCGTCTGGTTCCACTCGTAGAGTGTCCGCTGGCGCTCTGACTCGGCGGCTGTCGGCCGTTCCGCCATGTGCCCATCGCCTTCAAGGGTGCGCACGCGACTTCGTTTGTGAACGTCGGCCGACGTCAGTTCCGCGGTTCCAGCGGCCAATTGGACAACATGAGTGTCTTTCATGGATGAACTATTGCCTATCACCGGTGAGGTTGCGCGGACGAACCGAAATTAAAGCGACCAAGCGATGACCTCCTTCATGATTTCATTGGTGCCGCCGTAGATACGCTGGACCCGGCTGTCGATCCACATCCGCGCGATCGGGTACTCGGTCATGTAGCCATATCCGCCGTGCAACTGGACGCAATCATCGATGATGCGGCACTGGCGTTCTGTAAGCCAGTACTTCGCCACTGCCGCGCTGACATCGTCGAGTTTGCCTGCAATGTAGCGCTCGATGCAGTTGTCGATGAATGAGCGGCCGACCCGGACATCCGCGGTGCATTCGGCCAGTTTGAATCGCGTGTTCTGTAAATCAAAAAGCGGCTTGCCGGAAATCAAGCGCTCCTTGGTGTAGCGGACTGTGATTGCGACAGCCTCTTCGGCCATCGCCACCGCTGCGACGGCGAGCGACAGCCGTTCGAAGGGCAACTGCTGCATCATCTGTGTGAAGCCCCGGCCCTCGGCCGATCCAAGCAGGTTTGCGGCCGGAACCCGCGCGTTCTCGAAGAACATCTCGCAGGTGTCCTGGCCATGCATCCCGACTTTTTCGAGTGGGTGGCCGGCGCTGTAGCCGGACAGATCCTTCGTCTCGGCAATGATCATCGAGATCGCCCGCATTGGGGGCGCGGTCGGATTTGTCTTTGCAGCAATGCAGACAAGGCCGGCGTGCCAGCCGTTTGTTATGAACGTTTTGGAACCGTTGATGACGTAGTGATCGCCATCTCGCCGCGCAGTTGTCTTGATTTGCGTGAGGTCGGACCCGGCGCCTGGTTCGGTCATCGCAATCGAGGCCACGAGCTCGCCGCGCGCCATTCGCGGAAGCCAACTGCTTTTTTGCTCCTCGGACCCGTAGGCCAGGATGTAATGAGCGACGATACTCTGGACCCCGGCGCCGAAAGAAACCCCCGCGCGCGTCAACTCGTCGATTACCACGCATTGGTGCGCGTAAGTCCCTCCGCTACCCCCATAGGCGACAGGTATGTCCGGCAGCAGCATACCGATCCGGCCCGCGCTCACCCACGCTGCTGCGTCGGGGCGATGCTGCTCGCGCCAACGAGCTTGCTGCGGGACGAATTCATCGTGAACGAACCGGTGAACCGAGTCGCGAAATATCCGCACGTCATCGGTCTGCCAGGGCGCTGAATAGGTGTCAGCAGCCATCTCGCCTCACTATAGGCAGAACTGAATCCGAATATGCGCTGCCGGGTTTGCCGCGCGCGCCAAGTGCCCACGCTGCGTCGTCGATCATGCGGCCGTTCCGCCGATGCCCGCAGCGCTGCCGCATTTGCAGAATTCGGTGAGGGAGTGATCCACTGAGCCCGACTGCCGAAACAAACCGGTACGCTTTGTGAGGCCGAGCGAGAAACGCATCGCCGCTCGCGCGCGAGATCTCTCTGCCGCGATCGCCCATAAAACTGGGGCCCCTCCGCCCCAAACAACACATGCAAAATTCAATTGTACGCATATTATCTTTTCTAGGGGCCTTCGCGATGCACTCGGAAAATTGGTGGACCCAAGACTGACATTGAACGTGAAATATTCCCGCTAAACAAATGCGCAAACATGCTATTAGCCAAGGGACGCCGGCGTACAAAGGAATCACTATGAGGCATTCCGCACCGGAGGCCTTTTCTCTCGGCCGTGCTCTCCGGAAATCCACGGCCTTGATGCTACTACTAGGAGGGGCTGCCAGCTTGTTGGGGGGGTGTGGCCGGAGTGATGTGGGAAGCACTGGAAGTTCCACATCTCCTCCCGCTCCGACTCCGGCAAACTTTACACTTAGCGTCAGTTTGGTTGGATCGGGCACGGTGACTTCTAGCCCGACCGGAATCAACTGCGGCGCCAACTGCAGCGAGTCGATCCCCTCGGGGACCTCGACGACGTTGACGGCAGTCGCCGCGAGCGGTTACACCTTCAGCGGTTGGAGCGGCAGCGGTATTGCCTGTCCGGGCACGGGCACCTGCACTGTGACCATGAGCGCCGCTCGGACGGTGACGGCAACGTTCAGTCAAAATCAGGCTGCGAATTATACGCTTGGCATCACGCTGGCCGGCTCGGGCACGGTGACTTCGAGCCCGGCCGGTGTCAATTGCCCTGGCGTTTGCAGTGAATCGGTTTCGTCTGGTACCTCAGTGACCTTGACGGCACTGGCGGCGAGCGGCTACAGCTTCAGCGGCTGGAGCGTGAACGGCACCTCATGCCCCGGCACCGGCACCTGCACCGTGACCATGAACGCGGCGCGGACGGTGACGGCGACCTTCGTTGCGGCTTCAGCGGATCTCTGTCAGGGCTTGGCAGTGGACGACCAGACACTTCACCCCATGACCCCGCTGGCCAAGCCGGCCCTGGGCCAGACGGTGACGGATCCGGAGTTCGGCACCACGATCCGCCGCATTACCGCGGTTCCGAATCCAGGCGATGTCATCACAACCCTCTACAGCACCGTCTCCGCGTGGAACGCGGACGAGTCCTATCTCATGCTCCTGCGGGTGAACGGCGGTGCTCATGTGCTTTACGACGGTAAGACCTACCAATATATCCGCGACCTAAACATCAATCCGCCAGATATAGAGCAGGTGTTCTGGCATACCACGGACCCGGATGTCTTCTTCTATGTCGACAACGCCGCGGGCCCCGGCCAGGCCCAGCTGATTCGGTACCACGTCGGAGCGGACCGGAAGGAGGTCCTCAAGACTTTCTCGGAATGCACGGGTAGCGTGAGCAGCGGCAGCGACCCCGTATTCAATTCCTGGGACTCCAACTTCTTCAGCTTCCTGTGCTCAAACCGGCCGAACGGGGGAGGCGACCAGGTTTTCATCTACCAAGTGGACACAGGCACCATCCTCACAATGAAGCCGGCCACCGCGAGCAGTATTCCGCCGCGGCTGGGCCCCAGCGGTACCCTCGCCCTGTGGGACGCGAACGTAACCGACATGTCCCTGAACACCCTCAGGCCCCTGTCCATCCTCAATCCCCATGAGCATACCAACAATGGGCGACTGGCCAATGGTCACGATACCTTCAATACGGTGGTTTTCGATCCTCCCGCCGGTGGAAACGATAACGACTATGTGGGCACCTTGACCACGTACGATCTGACCGACGCGTCCTGGCGGGTCATCATTGGCCCCAAGACCGGCTACCCTTATCCCTACGACACCCACGTGTCGGCGATGACGATCAAGAACCCAGGCTGGGTCGTCATATCCTCGGCAGACGTCGGTAGCCTGCCGACGCCGACCGGCCACGATTTGTTGGCGCTGGAACTGGTCTACGCCGACACCAACACCGGCCGGGTCTGCCGGGTCGCCCACCACCGCGCATGGGGGAAACTCAACACCACATTGAGTAGTTTCGGGACCGACCCCTATTTCGCCGAAGCCCACAGCGTGCCCAGCCCCTCGGGGACCCGCATCGTCTTCGCCAGCGATTGGAACAACGGCAACACGGTGGACGCGTATGTAGTGGAGTTGCCCGGCTATAAGCCCTGATAACGGCTAATCGGTTTCTCCTGCCCCGAACCGCGATTGGCGCTCTGCCGAGGGACGCGAGACATAGGGAATGAGGGGGCGCGACGCGCTTCGCATTGCGTCACTTCGCATATCCGCGAATCCGATAGTAGCCGAGCCCGATCAACTCGTGCAGCAAGAGGGTGAACATCGGTGGGCCGCCGTTGCTCGGCAGCCACTCACCCCAACCCATCGACGGCACTGCTCGGTAGTCACAAGGATATGCCCGCAGCCTTAACCCGAGCGCCTGCGCTACTGCCATTGCTCGCGGCAAGTGCAGCGCGCTGCTCACTAACCAACTCTTGTCCCCGAACTGCCTGATAAGATCGCGTGACAGCAGCAGGTTCTGGTACGTATCCTGCGATTTCGTTTCTAGCAGGATGGCTGCCTTCGGAACACCCAGACTCTGTGCCAGATCCGACATGGCTTCCGCGACCGAGGCCTTGTTGGGTACAGCTCCGCCCACGAACAGCAGCTTGCCCCCGATTTGCCTCCACAGTCGCACGCCAGCGTAGGTGCGTTCCCAACTGTCTCTATCGAGTTGAATGTAATTCCAACCGCGCGAATAGCCCCCCGAAAGCACTACAACGAGCCCGGGACCATCGCCCGCATTTACATCGGGTCGCGGATATTTCTGTTCGAATTGGGCGATCATCACGTTGGCGACGACCGGAACCGTGACGAGGCAGGACCAGATGGACAACGCTATCAGCGCATATCGCATCCGTCCTAGACGGGTCTCCTTGTGGCGGAAGGCGTATACGCAAAGGCCTAGGATGAGCGCCACCAGGTAGACCGGCATCGGGAGCAACAGCTCGCTTACGTCTTCAACAAAGACCATATGTAGATCCTGCGTGTTGCACACCCGTCAGGGCGATTCTTGGCTCAACAGGAGCGATATCTGATTTGGTGACGTGAAATCGCTTCGGGGCTGCCAGTTTGGTGCTGTCAGTAGTCTCGACAAGATCACTCGGGCAGGCCGAGGATTCTGGCAAGCGTTCCGCCCAGAATGAGCTCTTGAGTGCGCAGCGGAACATCGCAGGCCTCGAACATGGCTCGATACTGAGTCAATACCCCCTCGATTCCGTCGAGGCCGCTGTCTGACCCAAACACCAATTTGCTGAACGCGCTGGGGTCACCATCGGGCGATCTTGCGCCCCAATCCGCGCCCGACCACCAAAATATTCTCCGGAACTCATCGAGGTGCCCGCGCATTTTAGTCAGCGTCGTACCACTGAGATCGAAGAACACGTTGGGGTTCCAGCGCGCGACTTCCGCGGCCCATTCATACTCCGGGTTGCCGCAGTGCGCGCCGAGCACCGTAATTCTAGGGAAGCGCCGCGCAATCTCCTCGAGGTAGAACGCGCGCATGCGGTACGAAGCTACATCCTCTGGCTCATCGAACTTGGCGCGCAGCACGATGCCCGTGTGAAACGAAACGACCCAATGGTACTGGTTGGCCAGTTCGTAGACAGGCGTGTACAACGGGTCCGTGTAAGGTCGTTTCACGAAGTTGAGTTCGCCAAGGCCGCGGTAGCCGAGCGCGTGGAGCTCCTTCACCTGCTGGACCACGTCCGGAGCGTCCAGGGCGACGAAGCCGAAGGGGATGATTTGGGTGGGATGCTGCTTCGCCGCTTCGGCAATAACTTTGCGATGGACAAACGGCGTGAGTACGCATGCGGTTAGGTTAAGCCGGTCGGATAATTTCAGCAGGTCGCCAGCAAAATTAGGGTTCTTTTCGTCAAAGTGAACGTGCATATCGATGATGCGATCCACCTTTTTGTCTGATGCAGATGGCAAATTTTCAGAGCCAATCACGGCGGCGGGAGGTACCGCAAAGGCTTCCCGGGAAAGGGAGACTGCGGCCGCCGCCGCAATCAAGAAGTCTCGGCGGGAAGAGGAGTGTTTCATTTGCACTCCTCCTTGGTCCCCTCTTCAGGTAGCCGACCCCATTTCGCCCCCCGATAAGCTCCCGGCCCGGGCCTCTGTTCTTTCATCCGACGTTTCCTGAGCGAGCGTGTAATAGCGGGCGAGCATTCCCGACAGCATCCAAAAGTTTCCCATGACTTGCCCGTCGAAAAAACGGCTTCCGTAGATGTTTCCCAGCGTCATACCGACTAACGCCATCATGTAGCCATACCCGAGCAACAGCGTGTCTTCGCTCGAATTGATTCTTTGCGCACGTCTTGCCAGTCCATATAGCCCTATCAAGACGAACAGCAACGCCGCCAAGCCCTGGAAGCCCGCCTCGGTCAAAGTGAGTACGAAGACATTGTGTGCATCCAGGTTTGAATAGACTGAAAAGTTTCCGACCTCACGCCTGAAGTGATTCAGCCCGATACCCCACGGCCTACCTTTAACCATCTCCCATGCTGCGGACCATTGCACCAGCCGGCTCTCGGTGCTTTCGTCGAGCGTCTTATTCCCCATCTCGTCGACGGTCTCAGTCATCTGAATCCGCTCGATCACGCTTTGTGGAACCCAGTATTCGTACCCTATCACCAGAAAAGCCATCAGAATCGCGGGAAAAATGCCGCGACGAAAAGCCAACAGTACGCCGAGAAGCGCAAGGATGAAATAGGCTTGGCGCGAACCGGTAAAGAATATAGCAATTACACACACTATCGTGCTTCCTAAGGCAATCCACCTATAAAGCGCCTTCGACCTGTAGAACAGGAAAACCGAAGCAAAGACGGGAGTGAACATCACCAGATATGCAGAGGCCCGGTTTGCAGCTCTAAAATCATAGGGCCCGAACGGGCCCGCAACACGATGGGACTCCGTGAAGCTTCCAATGCCGTAGTCCATGGCCTCGCGGATCATTTCCACCGAAGCTAATAGTACGACCCCGAGTATCAGAGCAAAAAACAGGCGGATCGTCTTTACGTCCTGAACAGCGTGGTAGAACAGAAAATAAAGGAGCATATAAAAGATGACATTCTTCAACACCGTCAGGTCGTCCAAGGCTGTCGAGCTGTCGTAAGCCTGGCCGATGAGAAACGCGATGCACATCACTATAAAGAAAAACAGAAAGCGTCCTTTTAGCGGTGCCGGGGTCTTGGCCTTGATGCCGGCGAAGGTCATCCCTGCCCACGCGAGCAAGAACAGCAAATTGAACAAGTTGAGGCCTTTGACGCCAATATCCAAGGGAACATACTTTTGGAAATGCAACTCGTAGGGCACATACAGAATCATGAAGCCCAGGATTGCCTTAAGCAGCATCGTTCATCCTTACAATCCGCCTCGGCTCAGCCGGATACCGCCACTTGATGCGGCATCGAGATGGGGCTCGCATCTAGGAAACAACGCGCCCATAGCTCAAAGTTCAACAACAACCAGAGTTGCTCGCTGTAATCGTGGTCGCCTGCGATGTGCCTTTCGAAGCACCGCAGTGTGCCGGCGACATTGAACATACCGCGCTCGCGAAAGCTTCGGCTCGCCAGAAGATCGAACATGAGTTCGCGCAAGTCCTCTCGGAACCATTGCGCAAGCGGGATGCCAAATCCTTGCTTCCTCTTCTGCAAACATGATGGCGGCAGCAAGTCCCGCGCGGCTTCCTTGAGCAAGTATTTGCTCGCTCCATCGCGCAACTTAAGCGTCTCGGGCAATCGAGCCGCGAACTCCATCAATAGATGGTCAAGCAGCGGAGCTCGCGCCTCGATCGAGTTCGCCATGGTCATCCGGTCCACCTTGACAAGGACATCGTCGACCAGATACGTGGCCATATCTCCGGCAAGAATGAGATCCAGTTCCGAAGCAATATCGTCACGCGCGAAGCATGCGCGAACGCTGGCGAAGATGTCGGGGTTTACCATCGGAGCGCCCAACAGGAGTCGCATATCCTCCTCCGTGCTGAGCGCCACGCCCGATAGGTAACGCGCGGGATAATCCATCAAAATCCTGTTCCCTATCCGGCGGAGTCGATTGCCTTTGGCTCCCGGCGCAATTCGACCCAGCAAGCGAAGAATACGACCTGAAATCCCGAAGGGTAGGTTCGCAACCGTGGTCAATGTCCTATATTTCCGGTATCGCTCGTAACCCGCGAACGACTCGTCGCCACCATCTCCGGACAGCACCATTTTGACGTGCCCGGCCGCGAGCTTCGACACGAGATAGGTGGGAATGGCGGAGGCATCGCCAAACGGCTCGTCGAAGTGCCACACGAGCTCTTTCATTAGCGATACAGCGTTGGCCTCGAGCATGAGCTCATGATGATCGGCCCCTATATGAGCTGCTACCGCGCGCGCATCTCTTGTTTCATCGTATTCCGCTTCCTTGAAGCCAATCGTAAATGTCTTGACCGGCGCGCTCAGATTCCGCGCCATTAACGCCGCCACGATGCTGGAATCTATTCCACCACTCAGAAACGCGCCGAAAGGCACATCGCTTACCAGGCGTACGCGGACCGCGTCCTCCAGGCGCTCGAGCAACTGCTCCTTGAGATTGTGTTCGTCAGATTCCCACTTCGGTTCAAATGCAAGCTGCCAGTAACGATGAACTGACATCACACCATTCTGGAAGACGAGATAATGCGCTGGCGGGAGCTTCCGGATTTTCTCGAATATTGTGTGCGGCGCGGGAATGTATCCGAGGACAAGAAAATCCTGGAGCGCCGTGGCGCATATTTGCTTGTCGAACCCCGGCAATGCGAGCAGCGACTTCAGTTCCGAAGCAAAGCCGAGTCTGCCGCTTTCAAAGAGGTAGAACAGCGGCTTCTTTCCAATCCGGTCTCTGGCAAGCACCAGTTTGTTCTTGGCAATATCCAGAATTGCAACACCGAACATGCCCCGTAGGCGGCTGAAGCAACCCTCACCGTATTCCTCGTAGCAATGCACGATGCACTCGGTATCGGTATTCGTGTAAAACACGTGTCCACGCCGTTCGAGGTCCTCCCGCAGCTCGCGAAAATTGTAGATTTCACCGTTGAATACAATCCAAACCGTCTCGTCTTCATTGTGAATCGGCTGGTGTCCACCGGCGACGTCGATGATGCTGAGTCGGCGCATGCCAATCTGAGCCATTGCGCCAAGGTAGATGCCCTGGTCATCCGGTCCCCGGTGAATGATCATCCTGCACATTGCATCAAGCACATCCCGGCCCGGAAGCAGACTACTGTCCCTTCCGGCTACCCCAACAATTCCGCACATAGCTGTCGCTTTCCTACCCTCGTAAGCTGGGTCGTATCAATCCGTAGAGGCGTGAGCTGAGAAGAGCGCATCGACGGGCGCGCATTCTACTGATGTCAAACGGCGTCGCTGGCGTCGCTTCCACCGCGCTAACGCAATCCTGGAGCTCGGCCCGGAAACAACCGTATTATGCGCGATATGTGTGCGACTAACCGCGTACTACGCCCGCCAGACCATTCAACATGACATGTTGCTCCCGTCGGGGCATGAATCGCAGTCTGTACTAGTACGGGTAGCCGGGCGGCGGCCCGCTGCAAGAATACGACATCGTCGACGAAATCTCAGAAGCGCTCCAGCCGTCGTGGCCAGGCTGAACGGCAGACGAAAGCTTGGGTTTTCTCTAGAATACCTAGGGGTCGGCTGTTCCAGCATCGGAAGTCGGAATGCGCTTTCGCTCCAATTACAACGGGAGAGGAAATGATGATTGGGGAATATCCAGGTTTCACGCCTATGCGCAAGGGACTGCTGCTGCACCTCGCAACAATGCGCCTGATCTGCCACCTCGCTTTGTCCCTGGGCCTTATCGGTGCCGTGGCCCTGCAGCGGGTGAGCGCAGCCGCTGTCAGTACTGCGACGGTCAGCCAGCAATGTGAGCAGATTTATGCGAAAGGATGGCGTCCCTTGCCGGGGCGCCACGAGGCCAGCGTGCCCGCAACGCCTCGCCCCGCCAAGGGCGTGGCCTTGGCGGACCCGGTATATGGGTCCTGCGTGATTCGAGCCACCGACCACGAGGCCGAAACGGGCAAGGGATTCCTTCGAAACGATTACTCGCGTCGCCAGGCGTTCAACGCCGACAATTCTCGCTTTATCGTTAATTCCGAGGACGGTTCATGGCATTTATACGACGCCGAACGTCTCACATATCTGAAGCGTCTGTCGGATCTCTCAGGCGACGCCGAACCCCAATGGCATCCCACCGACCCTCGCCTGCTGCGGTTTTTCCCTCGCGATGGTGTGGGCATGAAGCTCTATGAACTGAACGTGGAGCGCGGGTCCAGTCGGGTCATTGCCGATTTTGGCAAACGTGTGCGCAATATCTGGCCGACTGCGCAAAGTGTGTGGACGAGATCCGAAGGGTCGCCCTCGTCAGACCAGCGTTATTGGGCCCTTCAGGTTGACAGCGGCACCTGGCAAGGCTTGGGTCTGATCACGTATGACCTGCAAGAAGACAAGATTCTGGCGACATACGACTTCGGAGCCCACCGAAAGGACCGCCCCGATCATGTCAGTATGAGCCCAAGTGGCGCTTATGTGGTTGTGTCCTGGAACGATGGTGTAGTGGCTTTCAACCGCGATCTGACTCAGCCCAGACTTGTGCAAAAGAAGGGGGAGCATTCCGATATTGCCGTTGGAGCGGGAGGCGATGACACCTATGTCGCGGTGGACTATGAGTCGAATGGCGGCCAAGTGTTCATGGTGAACCTAAGGACGGGTGAACGTACCGATTTGTTCCCTTCTTACCTGCGTGGCACGGCTACCGCCATGCACTTTTCCGGGAAGG
>Ga0187774_10000758_pt1 | contig 11219 bp, 12 predicted proteins | sample 0216_BV02_MP05_2_FD_133152 | JGI IMG/M metagenome (GOLD analysis project Ga0187774, IMG submission 133152) | Tropical peat soil microbial communities from peatlands in Department of Meta, Colombia - 0216_BV02_MP05_20_MG | ecosystem: Environmental > Terrestrial > Soil > Wetlands > Peat | place... | reverse complement strand
CTCGGCCGGGGTGATGTCGAACGCCGGATTGGCCACGGTGATCCCTTCCGGGGCCCAGCGTGCCCCCGCGTACCCTGTGACCTCGGATGCGCCGCGCTCCTCGATCGGGATCGCGTTTCCATCCGATGCCGAGAGGTCGATCGTCGAAAGCGGGGCGGCGACGAAGAACGGGATGTCGTGCCTTTCCGCCAACACCGCCAGCGTATAGGTGCCGATCTTGTTGGCCACGTCGCCGTTGGCTGCGATGCGGTCGGCGCCGACGATCGTGAGGTCCACCTTGCCCAGTCGCATCAGGTGGCCCGCCATATTGTCCGTGATCAGTGTCACCGGAATCTTCTCCTGGACGAGTTCCCAGGCCGTAAGGCGCGCTCCTTGCAGGTAAGGACGGGTTTCGCTCGCGATCACCGATACGCGCTTGCCCTGGTCGCGCGCCGAGCGCACGATACCCAGAGCCGTGCCGTGCCCGGCCGTTGCCAGAGCGCCCGTATTGCAATAGGTGAGAATCCGCGCGCCGTCGGGAACGAACTCGGCCCCGGCGCGGCCGATGGCGCGATTGGTCTCGATGTCCGCGCGACGGAGCTCGAGCGCGGCATCGACGAGCTTGTCGGCCGCGAGGTCGGGGTCGTCCTGGGCGGAACTGGCAACCGCCGCACGCATCCGCTCGAGAGCCCAGAACAGGTTCACGGCGGTGGGCCGGCTGCCGGCGAGCCGTTGGAACGCAGCCTCCATCGCGACGTCGAACTCATCGCGCGGCCGACTTCGTTGCCGGAGCGCCTCAAGAGCGATGCCGAAAGCCGCGGCGCAGCCGATCGCGGGGGCGCCGCGCACGATCATCGCTCGGATGGCTTCGGCGACGTCTGCCGCGCTTGCACAGCTCGCGTACTCGAACCGCGCCGGGAGGCTCCGCTGGTCGATCAGCTCGAGACGGTCGCCGCGCCAGCGCAGCGTTTCCACCGCGACGGTCTCAGATGACACGTTCGTTGCCGCCGTCGACCGGGACTTGGGCGCCGGTGGTCTTGGCGAAGAGCGGCCCGCACATCTCTGCGGCAAGCTCGGCGACATCGCGGCTGCCGACTTCGGTGCGGAGCACATTGTTGGTCCTGTACTGCTCGACGGTCATGCCGTACTGCCTGGCCCGCTGCGAGAGAATCTCTTCGGTCCACAGGCCGGTATCGAAGACGGCGTTGGGGTGAACGGTGTTGACGCGGATGCGGTCGCCGCCCCATTCGAGCGCGGCGATGCGCGCGAGCTGATTGAGCGCGGCCTTTGAGGCGGAATAGGCCGATGCACCCGGACCCGGGGCGGGTACGTTCTTCGATCCGATCACCACGACGCGCCCGCCGCGCGGTGCGAGCTTGAGCAGCGGATGGCAGGTACGGAGCAGGAGCAGGTTCGAGTCGAGGTTCACCGACATGGCGCGCCGCCACTCGTCGGCGGGAAGCTCCGCAATTCTGCGGCTCGCGGGAAAAATTCCAGCGTTGAGGACCAGCATGTCCAGGCCTCCAAACGCGAGGATCGCCCGGTCCAGTGCCTTGATCACTTGAGCCTCGTCGGTGAGGTCGCAGCGCAGGCCGAGAAAATCGGACCGAGCGTGAAGCGACTCGACGTTCGCGTCCAGATCGAGGCCGATCACCGCGGCGCCGCGCGCGAGGAACGAGGACACCGCGGCCCGGCCGATGCCGGAGGCGGCGCCGGTCACCATCGCGATCTCGCCTGCAAAAGGAGCGGGCGTGCCGCCCTTTTTCAGCTTGGCCTGCTCGAGGTCCCAGTACTCGACGTCGAAAATATCCTTCTGGGGAAGCGCCTGGAATCCGCCCAGCGCCTCGGCTCGAAGGATCACATCGATCGTATGGTCATAGATTTCGGCGGCGATCGCGGCGTCCTTCGCGGTCCTGCCGGCCGCCGCAAGGCCGAATGCCGGATCGAGCACGACGCGCGGCGCGGGATCCAGCATGGTCTTGGTCTCCTTGGCCTTCGGTGCATGGTCGTTGAAATAGCGGCGATAGGCTTCGGCGTAGGAGGCGACGCCGGTGCCGAGCAAGGGCGTGCGCTTGGTGCGGATCACGTGGTCGGGCGTCGCCGGTCCCTGTTGCGAAATACGAGACACCTGCGGGTGCTGCGCGAAGCCGATCGCTCGCTCGCTCGTCACGGTATGCAGGATCATCGGGGCGGCCGCGAGATCCGAAATCGCGCGGCGCAGCGCGGCTTGGGACTTTGCTTCGACGGCCGGCGCGCCCGAGGGCTTGAGCGCCACCGACCAGGCGCGTTTCGATTCCAGGTACTTCTCGGCGAGCGTCACGAGTTCGATCATGCGCTCGTAGGACTCTCTTGCTGTCTCGCCGAAGGAAAAGATGCCGTGATTGAGCAGCACCATCCCAACGGTGTCCGGAGTGCCCTGGAGCTTGAACTCCCTGGCGCAGTACTGCGCGAGGTCGAAGCCCGGCATCAGATAGGGGATAACGACGCAGCGTCTGCCGTAGACATCGCGGATCCTCCGATCTCCGTCCCGTGTATTGCTCACCGCGAGCACGGCATCGGCATGCGTGTGATCCACGAATTTCCAGGGCAGGGTACCGTGCAGGATGGTTTCGATGGAGGGCGCCGGGGCCGAGGCGCGCAGCATGTGAGTGGTGAGCTGGTTCACCATCTCCGGGTCGGAGAGCGAGGCGAGTTCCGTGAGGCGCAGCACGTGCGCCAGCCGCACGGGCGAAAAGCCCTGAGTCTCGATTGACTCCAGGTCCCAGCCGCTGCCCTTGACGTAGAGGATGTCCTCTTCGGCGCCAAAGAGATCCTTCTGGCGTATCTTGACCGAGGTGTTGCCCCCGCCGTGCAGCACCAGCGATTTGTCGCGGCCGAGCAGGCGCGAGGTGTACACACGCAGGCCCAGATCGCCTTGGAATCTTCGTGCTTCCTCTTCCTTCCAGAGACTCTGCATGAGCGGCGTACCGTAAAATCGATGATTATAAGTCCACCCGATGTCCTGCTCGTTCACGATCCGCGTGCTCGACTGGCCGGCGGCGAGGTCCTACGCGCGCCCGGTGCGCGAGCGCGTGTTCATCGAGGAGCAGCGCGTGCCGCGAGAGCTCGAATGGGATGAATGGGACGAGTCGTCCGAGCACGCCGTGGCGTTCGCCGATGGCGCCGCGATCGGAACGGCGCGCTTGTTGCCCGATGGCAGGCTCGGGCGCATGGCGGTGCTCCGCGCCTGGCGCGGGCGCAGCGTGGGCTCGGGGCTCTTGCAGGCGCTGCTCCGGCGGGCGCTCGAGTGCGGCATGTCCCGAGTCACGCTGCACGCCCAGACACATGCGGCGGGATTCTACCGGCGCTTCGGTTTCATCGAGCGGGGAGGGGAGTTTTTGGAAGCCGGGATTCCACACGTGGAGATGACGCGGGAGCTTTCCTCCGATCGACGGTGAAGCGGTAGCTCACCGTGCCGCTCGCGCCTCCGTCCTCGCGGAAGCTGCGCTCATGGAACTCGACTCTGCCGTCATTGCCGAAGGCGAGGACCGTCGAGCAGCGCGTCCCGTAGCCTCCTTCGGCGGGGATTCGGATCGCCGACAGCCTTTCCTCCAGCTCGAGGCCTACCCCCGTGCTGGGAAGCTCGCCGTTGGGAGCGCGCTCCCGGTCGTCGAGAAGGCGAAACGCGGCCTGGACGTCCAAAGGCGCTTCCAGATGCGCGGTGAGCCAGTTCTTGCTCTTGGTGATCTTGGGCCAAGGCGTATCGAGCAGGTGGTTCGATAGCCCGTGAACCCCCGGCTTGACGCGCGTCACGGGGCCGCCGCGATTGGAGAAGAAACACAGCGACTCGGGGTCCCCGACAAGCAGGGAAAAGCCGTTGTAGTCCGCCGCGCGCTTATCCACGGACTTCAGGTATTGATGCGGACCGACCGTCCCTCCCAGGAAGCCGCTCACCAGCGCGCCCCGCGAAGGCGCGAGCGGTCGCTTGTCCGCGGGATTCCGGTAATTCGTCAGAGCCGCGAAGCGGCCCTGCACGGTGATCCCCAGCCAGGTCCCCCCGGCTTCCAGGTCGCGCCCGGCGAGGACGTGCGGGGGTTCCTCCCAGAATCCGGCAGTTGAGCTCGGGCGTGTGAAGTATTCGTCGCGGTTCGCGGCGACGATCAGCCGGTAGCGCGGATGCGCACGCCACGCGAGCACGATCAGGCACATGGGCTATGGGCTCCGGAAGACTTCCTGCTTGCGCGAGCTGCCGGGCGCGAGCAGCGCCGCAACGCCGTGATGCTCCGCGAGTTCTCCGAGCTTCGCCTCGAAGCCTGCTGAATCGGGGACGTTCTCGTAGACCTCCATCCAGGTACTCGGGTCGTCACGTCGGCGGAGCAGCCGCCCGGCGATGCCAGTGGCCTTGGCAAGTTCTTGCTGGAGCGCGTCCACGGCAATGCGCGCGCGCTCGGAATTTCCGGGCGGAACCTTGTAGTAGACGTAGTAGCTGAAGTTCATGCCGCGCCGTGGGGCAGGGCGAGAAATCTCAGCACCGGTCCGCCCAGGGATCCCAGGTGAACGACCGAGCGCTCGCGGCTCTCGCTCGGCACGACGGCAAGCAGGTCGCAGCCCCCATCCGGCGAGGCTTCGGCATTCACGACCAGACCGCTCGCCTGCTCGCCGAGATCCTCGCAGTAGAGTTCGTCTCCGGCGGCGGCCGCTGCAGCTGCATTGGCGAGAAACATGCGCCGTTTCACTTTCCCGAGGTGCTGCGTTCGGGCAACGATCTCCTGGCCGGTGTAGCAGCCCTTGGTGAAGCTCACTCCGCCGAGGAGCTCGAGGTTCGCCATTTGCGGCACGAGCCGGTCCTGCGTGGCGGCGGTCACAAGCGGCACGCCGTTCCGGATCTCCAGCCAGCGCCAGGCGCGCGGGTCCACCCGCTTCAGGGTCGCAGCGAGTCGCTGCTCCACCGCTGGCACCGTGGACGCCTTCGATGCGAGCACGAATCTCCCGTCGGTGAGCATGATTGCCGTGCCGATGCCGTCTTCGCGACTGAGCATGTTCGGTTCGTCCGGAGCAGCCCGGAAGAGGTTCCGAACCGCGCCTTCGGCCTTGGGGCCGGCCAAACCGTGGAGCAAGATCGACCCGGAGGCGTCGGACACGCTTACCCGGGAGCGCAAGACGAACTTCAGGATGCGCTTGTGTATTGCGTCGACGAGGTCGCGTGAGAGCGCCATGAAGAAATCGGCGCCCTCCCGCCAAAGGAGGAAGCTCGCGAGCATTCTGCCCTTGGGCGAACAGTAAGCTCCATGAGTACTGCGGGAAGCTCCGATGTCCGCCACGTCGCAGGTCAGCTGACCCTGCAGGAAAACTTGCGCATCCTCGCCTCCGAATTGCAGGACGCCCAGATGGGTCAGCGAGGCGAACACGCTGGCCGAACGCGCCGCAGCGAGATCCGGATCAGGATCGCGCCCAGCAACGGAGTCTGGAAGCGGCAAGCTCATCGATATCACCCATCGCGCATCCCGCGCCGGTAGGCCGTCCGGGTTACCAGTTATTATACGAGTGTGGTCAAGTATTCCGACTGACACCTCGATGATGTTTCGTCTGAAATTGCTGGTTCTGGCGGCCGCGGCCGCCGCGCTCGGATTTTGCGGCTGGATGCTCTGGTTTGCGCTCGAGCCGATTGCGCTCGCGGCCCCGGTGGTCGACTTTTCGATTCGCCCCGGCAGCACGCTGCGCGGTGCGACGCGCCAAATCATCGAAGCAGGCGTGCCCGTGCCGGAATGGAAATTTCTCCTGCTCGCACGCGCGTACGGTGCTGGAACGCGGATCAAGGCAGGCAGCTATCAGGTGCCAGGGGGAATCACTCCGTTTCTGCTGCTTCGCAAGGTCATGCGTGGTGACTATGCGCAAGCGGACATCCTGTTCGTCGAAGGCTGGCAGTTCCGCCAGATGCGCGAGGCGATGAATGCGCACGTCGATCTCAGGCATGACTCCAAGATGCTCTCGGACTCCGAGATCATGGACAAACTGGGAGCCCCGGACAGGGTTCCGGAAGGCTTGTTCTTCCCCGATACTTATGTGTTTGCCAAGGGCTCGAGCGACCTGGCCGTGCTCGCTCGCGCCTACCGCGCCATGCAGCAGCGGCTGCAGTCGGCGTGGCAGCAGCGCGCCCCCGACCTGCCGTTGACGGACCCCTACGAAGCGCTCATTCTCGCGTCGATCGTGGAGAAGGAGACAGGCAGCGCGGACGACCGCGCCGCGATCGCCGGGGTGTTCTCCAACCGCCTGCGGCGGGGAATCAAGTTGCAGACGGACCCGAGCGTAATCTACGGACTGGGGGAAAAGTTCGACGGGAACCTGCGCAAGAGAGATCTCATCACGGATACGCCGTTCAACACGTACACGCGTCTGGGCCTGCCGCCGCATCCTATTGCGATGCCGGGGCTCGCCTCGATCGCCGCAGTCATGCATCCGGCAAAGACAGATGCCCTGTATTTCGTCTCGCGCGGCGACGGCACAAGCGAATTTTCCAGCACCCTCGCCGAGCACAACCGCGCGGTCGAGAAGTATCAGATGCCGGGCGCCCGCCGCCGCAAGAATCCGTGAGCCGCGGCAAATTCATTACGCTGGAAGGGATCGACGGGGCAGGGAAGAGCACCCATATGGCGTTCATCGCGGAGCGCTTGCGCGAGCACGCCAAGGAGGTCATTGTGACGCGCGAGCCGGGTGGTACCGCGCTGGGGGAAAAGCTGCGCGAGCTGCTGCTCGCGCACCCCATGCACATCGAGACCGAATGCCTTCTCATGTTTGCCGCGCGCCGCGAGCACATTGCTCAAGTCATTGCGCCGGCCCTGGCTACGGGCCGCTGGGTGGTCTCAGACCGGTTTACCGACGCCACCTACGCGTACCAGGGCGCCGGGAGAGGCATGGCGAAGGACAGGCTTGCATCGCTCGAGCGCTGGGTTCAGGGCGGGCTGCGGCCGGACCTCACCCTCGTGTTTGATGTCCCGGTCGAGCTGGCGGCGCATCGCCTCTCGGGCAGCAGGAGGGATCGTTTCGAGGGCGAAGACCGCGCGTTCTTCGAGCGGGTTCGCGCCGAGTATCTGGCCCGCGCCGCTGCCGAGCCCGAGCGCATGCAGGTCGTCGACGGCAGCCGGCCTTTGCCCAAAGTTAATGAAGATATTGAAGAAATCATCTCAGTTATTTGTTTATAGACATGTTTGACTGGCTAATGCCTGCCTGGAAGGCGTGGGAGAAGCAGTCGGCGAGACTACCCCAGGCCGTGGTCATCCATGCCCCGGAAGGCTACGGCGCCTTCGAATTTGCCCAGGGCGTAGCCTCGGCTCTCCTTTGTGAGAATCGCGGCTCGGCTCGGCAGTCCTGCGGCAGCTGCGTCGCGTGCCGCTGGTTCAGTCAGGGGAACCACCCGGATTTCAGGCTGGTTGTCCCCGAGAGCATGACCGGAGATCCTCAATCCGAGGGGGAGGAGCTCCAAAGAAGGGAAAAGCGCAGCGAGCAGATTCGAATCGAGCAGGTGCGTGAGCTGTCCGATTTTCTCTCGGTCGGGACCCATCGCAGCGGCAATCGGGTGATCCTGATTTACCCGGCGGAAGCCATGAACACCCACACGCAGAACGCCTTGCTGAAGAGCCTGGAAGAACCGCCGCCGTCGACCGTTTTCCTCCTCGTGACGTCGCACCCCGATCGGTTGCTGGCGACCGTGCACAGCCGGTGCCTGAAATTTGCCGTTCCCGCTCCGGACCCGATGCAGGTCTTGCGCTGGCTGAAGGAGCAGGGCGTGGAGCAACCCGAGACCGCGCTCGCGCGCGCCGGGGGATCCCCGCTAGCCGCCTTGAAAGCCGCGGAAAGCGAAAGCGAGCGCGGGCGTTTTCTGGATGGTCTGAATGAGCGCGGCTTGGATCCGATACGGCTCGCCGAATCGATTCAGCGGATTCCGGTCGGAGACACGGTCGACTGGCTGCAGCGCTGGAGCTACGACCTGCTCCTTGCGAAGTCAAGCGAGATAAGCCAATACCATCCGGACCGCCGCTCGCTCATCGTCGAGGTATCGGGGCGGTGCAACGCGGAGGAACTCTGCGCGTACCTCCGCTATCTGGCACGGGCGCGCTCGCTCTCCCGGCATCCGCTTAACGCGAAGCTGTTTGCGGAGGATCTGCTGCTGCGGTACCAGCGCCTTGTCGGCGGGGCGGACTCTTGACTGTGCCGGAGCCCTTGCCGGGGGATTTTCCCGGATTGGTTGACTCGCACTGCCATCTCGACTTTCCCGAGTTCGATGGCAAGCTTGAGGCGGTACGCGAGGAGATGCGGGGGCTAGGGGTGACCCACGCGCTGTGTATCAGCGTGAACCTCGGAGGCCTGCCGAAGGTGCTGAAGCTGGCCGAGACCTACGACAACTTCGTCGCCAGCGTCGGCATACACCCGGACCAGGAGGACCGGAGCGCGGTAGAGCCGGGGCAGCTCGTCCAGCTTGCACGGCACCCGCGTATCGTGGCGATCGGCGAGACGGGGCTCGACTACTACAGGCTGAGCGGGGACCTGGAGTGGCAGCGCGAGCGTTTCCGCGCCCATATTCGCGCCGCGCGCGGTTCGGGGAAGCCGCTTGTCATCCATACGCGAAGCGCGAGCGATGACACGCTGCGCATCATGCGCGAAGAGGGCGCCGCGGAAGTCGGCGGGGTCATGCACTGCTTCACCGAAACGATCGAAGTCGCGCGGGAAGCCATCGGGATGGGATTCCACATTTCCTTCTCGGGGATCGTGACGTTCAAGAGCGCCGGTGCGCTCAGGGAGGTGGCACGGCAGGTTCCCTTGGACCGCATCCTAGTGGAGACCGACGCTCCCTATCTTGCCCCGGTCCCGTATCGGGGCCAAGGCAATCGTCCTGGGCTAGTCCGTTTCGTGGCCGAGGAGGTCGCTCGGCTACGGGGTATTTCCTTGGCGGAGGTGGCTAAGGCGACCAAGGAGAACTTTATGCGGTTATTTAAGCCACCTACTTAAAGTTAGAACTGGAATTAGATATAGTGTATAACATACTGGTACAGAGGCTAAATATTGTATCTAGCATGCTGGGGAGACACAGTATTAATAGGGCGATAGGTATTATTTGACATAATACACATATGCAACAAATAAGGCAGCGCCGACCGAATCACTTTCGGTCCGCCTGAATGCGTCCCCTGAGGTCCTCGGCCAACCTCGGGTCTAGCCTCTGCAACTGCTCAAGGGAGGCCGCTGCGTCCCTGCGGTCTCCGACTCGCCCCTGGGCCAAGCCGAGCTCGAACCAGCCAAGGGCGAACGCAGGCTCTAGACGCAGGGCCTCCCGGTACGCCGGGATAGCTCGATCCAGCTGGCCGGCATCACGATGGGCTTCCCCCAGCAGGAAGAAGGTCACAAATGAACTGGGGCCGATCGTGCTGGCGTACTGGAGGGTTTGGGCCGCCCGCCCCGACTGTCCGGACAGCCGCTGCGATTCACCCAGGAGATTCCACGCGCCGACGTCTTCGGGGTTCCGCCGGGTCACGCGGGAGAGCGCGGCCAGAGCTTTGGCGTAGTCCCTCTGGCGCAGCCGAGCGTAGCCCGCGATGACCCCCCAATCGGCGTTCTCCGGGTCGCGCCGTTGTTGCTCTTCGGCAAAACCCAGCAGCCCCGCCCAATCCTGCTTCCGGTTCAGCTCGGCGATCCGCTGCCTCTGCTCAGGACTGTTGCCCCGCCCGATGAGGGCAAAAGCGGGAAGCGGATCCACCAGGGGATCGTATTCGGGTGCGGAGGCCGGGCCCCCGCAGCCGGAAACCGAAATATAGACAGCGAGTGCCGCGGCCAGAAACCGGCCGCGGGAGTCAGACCTTGTTCTGATAGACGTATGCCTGCTGCTTGACATTCGACTCCCTGGAGCGCTTCAAGGCGTCGGGATCGAGCTTTTTGTCCCACCATAGGGCCCGCCCCTTTTTTTGCTCCTGAACGATGTGCGGCTTTTCCCGAAGCAGCTCGCGGATCATTTTGGTCAGATCGGACTCGTAAGCTTGTGCCATGGCTGAAAGCATGCGGCGTGCAGACCGGAAAATTATACGCCACCCGGCTTTGCCGGCCCCGCCGGAGAGTCCCGCTTGCCAAAAGGATAAATACTGTATATAAATACAGCTTGAGTGTCGTGATCGAGGAGATTTTTCATGACCGAAGAACTCACCGCCAAGCAGCAGAAAATCCTGGATTTTGTCCGTAAAACCGTCCAGAAGACCGGTTTCCCGCCCACGCGGATCGAAATCGCGAAAGCCTTCCGCTACAGCTCCCCCAATGCCGCCGAAGAACATCTGCGCACGCTGGAGAGGAAAGGCGCGATCGAGCTGACCCCGGGTGCCTCACGCGGCATCCGGCTCGCCAGCGGCGTTGGGCTGCCGCTCATCGGTCGCGTCGCCGCCGGCAGCCCCATCCTCGCCGAAGCGCATATCGAGCGGCGCTGCCAGGTCGATCCGGCCCTGTTCCAGCCGCGCGCCGACTACCTGCTCAAGGTGCGCGGCATGAGCATGCGCGACGCCGGCATTCTGGACGGCGACCTGCTCGCCGTGCACCGCACTCGCGAGGCGCGCTCGGGGCAGATCGTGGTCGCGCGCGTGCACGATGAGGTTACGGTGAAGCGCCTGCGCCGCCGAGGCAACACCGTGGAATTGCTCCCCGAGAATCCCGAGTTCAAACCCATCGTCGTCGACCCGCGCGAGGAGGATTTCGTCATTGAAGGGCTCGGCGTTGGGGTCATCCGCCAACCGCTGTAAAAGCCCTCTTTTGGCGACTTATCCCTTCCCTCATGGGTGCCGGAATCGCGTCTCTTGCTGCGTTGCTCGACCGTTCCGATATCTGGCGCGGCGGGGCCTTGGGCCGCACCGGCCTGCCGGGCGTCCCGAGCGGCTTTCCCGAGCTTGACGCCGAGCTCCCCGGCGGCGGCTGGCCCGCCGGAGCGTTGACCGAAATATTCCCCGCACACGAAGGCATCGGCGAGCTGCGCCTTCTCGGTCCGGCGCTTGCGGCATTGTCCGGGCGCGGGTTGCGGCTTGCCTGGATTGCGCCGCCCTACCTGCCTTACCCCCCCGCTCTCGTCGCAGCGGGAATCGATACTTCCAGACTCGTCATCGTGCGCACCCGTTCTCCGAAAGACGCGCTCTGGGCGGCCGAGCAGGCCCTGTGCTCAAACGCCTGCGGGGCCGTGCTCGCCTGGCCGCGAACGGCGAAGTACGCGGAGTTGCGGCGGCTGCAGATCGCCGCCG
>Ga0187774_10000757_pt1 | contig 11220 bp, 9 predicted proteins | sample 0216_BV02_MP05_2_FD_133152 | JGI IMG/M metagenome (GOLD analysis project Ga0187774, IMG submission 133152) | Tropical peat soil microbial communities from peatlands in Department of Meta, Colombia - 0216_BV02_MP05_20_MG | ecosystem: Environmental > Terrestrial > Soil > Wetlands > Peat | place... | reverse complement strand
GGTGTTTCTGCACCAGTCGGGCGATCGCGGCGATCTGGGTGTCGTCCAGATCGGGCGCGATCTTGAGCGCGATGGGGACGTAACGGCCGTGTTTTTCCGCGAGCGCGGCCTGTTCGGTTTTCAGCGCACGCAGCAGCGCCTCGAGGTTCTGCTCCTGTTGCAAGTCACGCAGACCGGCGGTGTTGGGAGAGGAGATGTTGATCGCGACGTAATCGGCCAGGCGATAGACCGCGTTCAGGACCGAGAGATAATCGTCGGCGGCGCGTTCCATGGGCGTGTCGCGGTTCTTGCCGATGTTGATGCCGATCGGGCAGGGTTTTCCCTGCGCCGAGAGATTCATGAGAAATTTTCCCGCGCCCACGTTATTGAAGCCCATGCGATTGATCAGCGCGGCATGCGCCACGAGGCGGAACATGCGCGGTCGCGGGTTGCCCGGCTGCGGACGCGGCGTGACGGTGCCGAGTTCCAAGAACCCGAATCCGAAATCGGCCAGCGACTGCACGTGCTCGGCGTTTTTATCCAACCCCGCGGCCAGCCCCACAGGATTGGAAAACGTCAGGCCCATGACGCTGACCGGCAGCGACGGTACGCGCCGGGCGTACACGGCGCGGACGGTCGGGGAGACGCCCGGCAAGCCATATAGAAGGCGAAGCGCGGTGAAAGTGAGGCGATGGCTGGTTTCGGCATCCAGCCGGAACAGCAGGGCACGCAGCAGTTTGTACAATGGACGGGCGCCTGGTTTGCTTGGTCCAGCATCATAACCAAACGGCGAACCGAAATGAATGCAGGTCTTTGCCGCGTTGCTACGCGGTCGTTGCATTGTCGTTGGCGGACGGCTCTATACCGGTCGCGCGCTCGGCGGCTAGCGACAAGAGGAAGTTCGCCGCCCAGCGGTAGATGTTGTGTTCCTCGACTTGGCGCGTCAGGCGCTGCATGCGCGCGCGCCGTTCCCCAGCGTCCATTTCGAGGCCGTAGCGAATGTCCTCGGCGAACCGATCGGTGTCGTAAGGGTTGATTATCAGCGCGTCGGCGAGCTCGCGCGCCGCGCCGGCGAACTCCGAGAGCACGAGCACGCCGTTGGCTCCGGATTGCGCGGCAACGTACTCCTTCGCCATCAGGTTCATGCCGTCATGCAGGGAGCTCACGATGCACATCGGGGCCATTCGCAGAAAAGCGTGCACGGTTTGGGCGTCGTGGTGCGCGATGGAAAAATGAATCGGCTTCCAGCCGTCGCTCTGGTATTTCCAGTTGATCTCATCGGCCAGTGCCTCGAGCATGTCCAGGTGCTCGCGATAACGGGGAATGTGCGTGCGCGAGGGCGCGCCGAGTTCGACCAAAGTGAAGCGCCCGTGGTACTGCGGATATTTGTCGAGCAGCCGCACCACGGGCCGGAAACGTTCCGGGAGGCCCTTGGTGTAGTCGATACGATCCACGCCGATCGCGATGAACGCATCCCCGAGTTGGTGTTGCGTCTTGAGTTCGGTGATCTGCCGCGCGAGCGCCTCGTTCGCGCGGCACGTGGCGTTCAGACCACGGTCGCACGCTGATCGGAAATGGCCGCACGCGCGTTCAAATCTGCGTAGCGCTCGCCAAACTGCGCCAGCCAGGTGCGGAAATAATCCACACCGTGGGGCTCGCGACGGCGCGCATCGATCACGTGATAGTAGATACTGCCGACCGACAGCCCCGCAACCGCCGCGGCCAGCTCCCTCGGACTCTCGATGCGCCGACGGGTGTCGAATACCACGGTCTGGGCGCGGATGAAATGGAATTGGTGGTCGCGCGGCGCCCAAGATAGAAATTCGGTTTCATCGAGCCATTCTTCGATGACGTCGATCACCTCCTGGCGCAGCGCTTCGATTTCGCCGAATTCGCCGAGGTCGATGACGCCCAGCCGTTCGGCGAGTTTGGCATCGTGCAACCGGTGTCGCGCCCAGGATGCGAAGTCGTTGTTGTATTCGGGGTCGTCGAAACCAGGTCGCAGGAATCCGTCCCAGAAGTGGTAATAAATGCTTCCGGGATGGACCGTGAGCAGGGCGTCGCGCAGCTCCCGCAGGTTCTGCGCGCGCCGGCCGGTGGCGATCGCCGACAAGGCGCAATCCTTGATGGCAAATGCCTCGATCTTCGTATTTGTCGCCCCCGCTGCCTCCTTATGCGAAAAAGCCGACGCGTGGCTGTCGAGTTTCAGTAACGAAGACCGCCGCTCGATTCGGCGGACCCCGTCTGTAATTTTCGCGGCGCGATACGGCTTCGCCAGGAACTGCTTCGATACGGCTTCCGTCCTTGTCGCTGGGAGCCATTGCGGCAGCGCGGTGGGGGGACGGCGGTAGGACTTCGGGGTTATTTTACCTTCATGTCAAAGCTTTTCCGGTTTGAGCCCGATTTTGTCATTATCTTCAACGGTGGTATTTTGCCGCGAGTGTTTCATGAAGCTGTTTGCAATCATCGGCGTTGCGGTATCATGACCGGGAATCGGACTTAAGGGACAACATCAGGAGGATGCAATGGCCACAGTACAGAAGGTCAGTTACTTCGCGATGGACATTCCCAACCGGGCGGGCGAAGCAGCGCGGATTCTCACGACGCTCGCGAAGGACGGGGTGAATCTGCTGGCGTTCACCGGTTTCCCGAGCGGGCGCAAGTCGCAGGTGGATTTCATTCCGGCGAATCCTGCGGCGTTCCTTGCCGCCGCGCGGCGCGCCAAATTGAAAGTGCGCGCCAAGAAGGCCGGCTTTCTGGTTCGCGGCAGCGACCAGCCGGGCGCTGTCGCCAAGGTGATGGCGAAGCTCGCCAAGGCCAGGGTCAACGTGACCGCGGTCGACGCGGCCAGCGCCGGCGGCCGGCGCTTCGGCGCGATCCTCTGGGTTAAACAGAAGGACGTCGGTCGGGCGGCCCGGGCGCTCGGCGCCTGACTTTTTTTGCGGCTATCGTTCCGGCCCCGTTTCCAGAACGGGGAAGAGTCCTGCGACCGATTTTCCGCTCGGTGGTTTGCCGTCGCTACGGTAAACTCTTGGCTCTCGCGGTGACCCCGGGCCGGGCGCCGCGCGAATTAATTGAGTGACAAAACAGCGGTCACTTCGGCGATGAAGTGACCGGAATTTTTTTTTGGAGCGACCCATGGCCACCAAAATCAACCGTTTCAGTTCCCGCATCACCGAACCCAAGTCGCAGGGCGCCTCCCAGGCCATGCTTTACGGCACGGGCATGAGCCCCGAGGACATGGCCAAGGCCGAGGTCGGCATCGCCAGCATGTGGTGGGAAGGCAATACCTGCAACATGCATCTGAATGACCTCGCGGCCCGCGTCAAGGACGGCGTCAAGCAGGCGGGACTGGTGGGCCTGCGGTTCAACAGCATCGGCGTGTCCGACGGCATCTCCATGGGCACCGACGGCATGTCGTACTCGCTGCAGTCGCGCGATCTCATCGCCGACTCCATAGAAACCGTCGTGGGCGCGCAGTGGTACGACGCGCTAATCACGATCCCGGGCTGCGACAAGAACATGCCGGGTTGTCTCATGGCCATGGGGCGCCTGAATCGTCCGTCTCTCATGATCTACGGCGGCACCATCAAGCCCGGCCACTCGTATGACGGCAAGGTACTCGATATCGTTTCCGCGTTTCAGAGCTACGGCGAGTTCATCGCCGGCAAGATCGACGAAACCGCGCGCCAGGACATCGTGCAGCACGCCTGTCCCGGAGCCGGCGCCTGCGGCGGGATGTACACTGCCAACACCATGGCCAGTGCGATCGAGGCGCTCGGCATGTCGCTGCCCTACAGTTCCTCCACGCCGGCGGTCGAGCGCGGCAAGCTGGACGAATGTTTCAGCGCCGGCGCCGCGGTCCGCCATCTGCTCGAGAGGGACATCAAGCCGCGCGACATCATGACGCGTGCGGCCTTCGAGAATGCCATGGTGGTCGTCATGGCGCTCGGCGGCTCGACCAATGCGGTGTTGCATCTGATCGCGATGGCGCGCGCCGTAGACGTCGCGCTCACTATCGACGATTTCCAGAAGGTCAGCGACCGCGTGCCGTTTCTGGCCGATCTCAAACCCTCGGGAAAATATGTCATGGAGGATTTGCACAACGTCGGCGGCATCCCGGCGGTGATGAAGTATCTGCTGGACAAAGGCCTGCTGAACGGCGACTGCCTGACGGTCACCGGCAGGACCGTCGCCGAAAATCTCCGCAACGTCCCGGGGCTCAAGACCGGTCAGGACGTGTTCATGCCGATCGAGAAACCGATCAAGCCCACCGGGCACATCCGCATCCTGCGCGGCACGTTCGCCCCCGGCGGCGCGGTCGCCAAGATCACCGGCAAAGAAGGGCTGCGTTTCATCGGGCCGGCGCGCGTGTACGACAGCGAAGAGGACATGCTTCAGGGGCTCGAGCGCGGTGAAATCCGCAAGGGCGAGGTGGTGGTGATCCGCTACGAAGGTCCGAAGGGCGGTCCGGGCATGCCGGAAATGCTGACGCCGACTTCGGCGATCGTGGGCGCGGGCCTGGGCAAGGACGTCGCGCTGATCACGGACGGCAGGTTTTCCGGAGGCAGCCACGGATTCATCATCGGCCACGTGGTGCCCGAGGCGCAGGAAGGCGGACCGATCGCGTTGATACGCAACGGCGACGTCATCACGATCGATGCCGAAAAGAACACGCTCGATGTCAAGGTCAGCCAGGACGAACTGGCCAAGCGCAAGACGGCCTGGAAGATGCCGCCCTACAAGGCCGCGCGCGGCACCTTGTTTAAATACATCAAGAGCGTGAAAAACGCGTCGGAAGGCTGCGTCACGGATGAGTAGCCGCAGGCGCCAGAGAGGGATATGAAACCGCTGTTTCATCCCTCCCTGGTGAACGATCCCTTCGGTGATCCCGGGGTTTACGTGGATTGCCTGTTCCAGAAGCGTGCGCTGCTGTTCGACCTTGGCGACATCCGGCGGCTCGCGCCACGCAAGATTCTGCGCCTCTCCGACGTGTTCGTGTCCCACACCCACATGGACCATTTTGTCGGCTTCGACTGGCTGCTGCGACTGTGCCTCGGCCGCCAGCTTGTGACGCGTTTTTACGGCCCACCGGGTTTTCTCGACCAGGTCGAACACCGGCTGCGCGGGTATACCTGGAACCTGGTCGAGAACTACGACACCGATTTTGCACTTGATGTGACCGAAGTCCTTCCATCGGGCGCGGCGCGCCGCGCCGTTTTTCGCTGCAAGTCGGCGTTCCGGCGCGAGGACGAGCAGGTTCCCGCACGCAATGATCAGATACTGCTCGATGAGGAATTCTTTCTCGTCCGCGGCGTTTTGCTCGATCATAAAACACCCTGTCTTGGCTTTGCGCTGGAGGAAAAGGAGCATCTGAACATCTGGAAGAACGGTCTTGATGAGTTGGGGTTGCCCACCGGACCCTGGCTGCAGAACCTGAAGCGCCTGGTGCGGCGCGCCGCACCGGACGACACCCCGGTGCGCGTCGCCTGGCATGACAGTGCCGGTGCGCACGAGCGGCTATTGCCGCTCGGCGAGATCAAGACAAAGGCCGTGCGCGTCGTTCCGGGGCAGAAAATCGCGTACGTGACCGACGTGATATACCACGAGGAGAACGTGCGCCGGATCGCGGAGCTGGCCGCAGGTGCCGATGTGTTGTTCATCGAAACGCCGTTCCTGGACCAGGATGCGGCGCGGGCCGCCAGCCGGTTTCATCTCACGGCGCGCCAAGCCGGTCTGCTGGCGCGCCGTGCCGCTGTCAAGACCGTCATTCCGTTCCATTTTTCTCCCCGTTATGACGACGCGGGAGCTGCCCTGCGGCACGAGATGGCGCTGGCTTTCGGCGCCGGCGGGTAAAATGGATAACAGGGAAACCATGACCGTCCGCGATTCATCGATGGGCATACGGCGCGCCATGATAGGCTTGGCGACCGTCGCGCTCTTCGCCTTTTTTGCAACGGCGCTGCCCATGCACTCCCAGAATGGGTTCGGGCCGGGCATCGTGCACGCGATCGTGGCGGTCGGGATGATGCCGCTCATGCTGAGCGCGATGATTTACTTCACTCCCGTGTTGACCCATAGCCGCGCGCCGGGATGGCCGATTCTGCCGGCGCCGATGATTGTGCTCATCGCCGGCTCCCTGGCGGCGGGAAGCCTGGCCTGGCGGCGCGATCTGATACCGATCGCCGCAAGCGTGGCGATCCTTGCGGTGGCGACAGTCTTCGGGTGGATGTGGCGTCGTGCGCACACGATGCTGGGATCGCCGCATCCAGGTTTGTACTGGTATCTGCTCGCGTTGATTCACCTGCTATTCGGATTGACCGCCATTCTCCTCGCCATCCTTTGGCCGGAGCATTGGGCCGCCCTGAGAAGGTTTCACCTGCACGTGAATCTCCTCGGCTTCGCCGGCATGACCGCGATCGGCACACTGCGCGTGCTGGTGCCAACGGTCGCGGGTTACGCCGATCCGGACGCGCGCCCACAATTGCACCGTGGTCTTTATTTCGCTGCTTCAGGGACGCTGCTGATAGCGTCAGGCGCTGGGTGGTGGAATTGGCTGACCTGGCCAGGCTTGGCGCTGTGGTCGATTCCGCTCCTGGAATTCGCGTTGCCGTTGGTTGGGCGTTGGCGGAAATTCGTCTGGGGTTGGCACCGTGCGAGCGCTGCGCTCGGGATTTCGATTTTCGGCTATTTGCTCGTGCTGGCGGCCGGAGCGCTGCATGCCGGCGGGTCGCCACCAAGCGCGACGGTGCCGCTTTTCTTTTTCGCATTTCTGTTCCCGCTGGTCACGGGGGCAGTCAGTTATCTCCTGCCGGTCTGGATCTGGCCGGCTCGCAACACACCGGCCTATGAATTGGTCGCGCGCGAACTGGCCCACGGCAGCGCGGCGCGCGGGCTGCTGTTTTTAACGGCGGGCGTATTGACGTTCGCCGGTGTCGTCGGCGCGGCGTGGCTGGCGGTAGCGACGCTGGCGGCCTATTGGCTGCAGGCCGCTTGGGTTTTTTCGCGTGTTTTCACGCGTTTTCGGTCGTCGGCATGATTTCTGCAACATTTCCTAAATCTTTGAGCGAAGACGGCCCGCGATCCAGTGTCGCGGCCACAAGAGGGTGTTATGGCAAAACATGGCAATGGATCCGACAAACCTGCGTACCACGGTCCCGAGCGGCGCAAATACTCCCGCCGTACCGTGGCGGAACGACGCCAGGCGGTTCGTTGGGAACCGGACAAACCGAACCGGCGGCAGAATCCGGGTCGCCGCACCACCGATGCGTTAGGCGCGTTGAATCATTCCAAGCGGTAGGAATTCCGGGCCGGGATTGTCCGGCGGCGTTCGCGCGCCAGCGCGAACGCTCAGATGTGCGAGACCAGTTTCGCCTCGGGGATCAGTTCGCGCAGCGCCTTGGCGATCTCGAAGCGGATCCCGGGGATCGGACGGATCGAAATCCACAGCAAATTGAGTTTCAGGTTTAGCTCGGCGAACACCACGGCGTGCTTGAAGTCGGCGAACACCGTCTGAATATGTTCGATCGTATCCTGGATCAGATGTTGCGGTTTCTTGGCCAGCCCTGGAAACAGCATCATGAAGTCGCTGAGTGCCATGCCCTGTTCATCGAAGGCGGGCGCGCGCTTGCGCAGCGGTTCTGCCGGCAGGATCAGTTGCGAGATGACGAGCTCCGACATGAAAAAATCATTCTCCCCGTGGGGATCGGTGGCGCTGGTATGCCTAAGCATATCTGATAAGCACGGAATCGCCAAAACGCCGGCTTTTCATATCCGATTTATTAGCATTCGCTAATATTTGAAGCGCCGTCGATTGACGACATCCCGCGTTCAAAACATTTTAATAGCGCGAATGTGTCCAAGCGGGGACGACCGGTCGGCATGAAAACCGAGCGACGTGAATGTATCCGCGAGCGGATCGCGCTCAAAGTTTTGATCAAAGGCGATCTCATTTGTTCCAAGCGCTGGCGTTCTGGCAATCTCAGCTTGATCCCGGCAGGATCGAAATCGCCCGGGACGGGATTTATTCGCGGGGCATGCAAATGGAAGCCGTGCTCATGCCCAAGAGGCGCGGAGATCACGCCATGAATGACCTGTTGGCACAGGTGGTGCGTGTCGATGCCAAGGGCGTAGCGGTGCGGTTCCACGACGACCATAACCGGGCTCATTCTCCGTTGGTCAACGTTTTGCACGCCAGGTATGGCCGGCCATCGGCGACCTTGGGTGGTCCGTGACGTGGCTCGCCGGCTGTTTTATCTGCGTGCCGGTTCGGCGTGCGTGGGGTGAAGAAACTCGTTGCGCGAGAAAATGTAGCCGCACAGACACAGTGCGGAGCTGACTGGCAGTACCGTTTTGCAGTGCGGGCATTCCTTAGTCCGGGTGTTCTCGAACGCTTCCATGATCTTCGCGGCCTTGGCGGCCTGTTGCGCCCGGAAGGCTTCGGTCGGCTCCGCCGACTGTTCTGGCATCTCCGCAGAGCCGGTTTTTTCCGGAGGCGTTGTCGTGGCGGACAGATTTTCCCGCGCGGATCGCGCGGCCTGGCGCGCGAACTCGGTTTTGGCCGCTTGTGCATCGCGCTCTTCGCGCAATCTCAGCGCCTCCTGCAGTATCTGCAGCAGGCGCGCCGCTTTTCTTTCGTTCGCGGCATCGGCCGCCAATTCGACGCGCGCGGATTCGAGGGCGGAGATCATCTGCTGCACGCGCGCGGCGAGGTAGGCTTCGAACAATTCCTCGTCCTGCAGCGCTTGTTCTTCCGGAAGCACCGCGCCATCGTCGACTGAAGCGAACACATAATCGCATTTGCACTGTCGGGTGTCCCGCGATACCAACGCGCCGCAGGCCGGGCAGGCTTTTTGATAAATACTGAAAGCGCTCATGGAAATTTCCCTATCGCGATGGCCTTCCTGGATGAGACAGAAGGTTTCCATTCCTGTTCCCTAATAAGTATAGAAGGTTACAGTGTGCGCGTCCGTCGCGGCGATATGGGGAGGGATGGCCGGGATAATCAACCCGATGGGAGGGAAAGCTCGACGCGCTCTTAAAACGTGAATTCGGCCCTTGAAATTACGGGGCAATAATCAAACACGAGAATGGGGGTTAACGCCGCGGTCATGGCGGCCCGTATGCAACCTCGCTGCCCATTCCGTGACCAGGGTTCGCGGCATAGACAGACGCGATCGGAACCGCGGCGGACAGGGCGACTCGCCGGTGTAATGGTTTTGTCTTCGGAGGAATTTCTGACGAAGGTAGCGTGTCAAAATGGTTCGGCCGGCCCTGACGCATACCCGAAGCAGCGTGCTTGAACCGGCAGACCGCCAGAGTATGATGATTTGGCGGCTTGGCCCGAACCACAAGGAGAAAATTTATGATCAGCCTGCACGTGAACGGGAAGGTCCAACGCCTGGAGCTGGAAGCGGATACTCCGCTGCTTTGGGCGTTGCGGGATGCGCTCGGATTGACGGGTGCCAAGTATGGTTGTGGCATCGCCCTCTGCGGTGCGTGTACCGTGCAGGTGGATGGCGAGCCGGTACGATCCTGTGTGACACCGGTAGCGGCGGTCGCGGGAAAGCGAATCACGACCATTGAAGGTCTTTCCGCGCACGGCGAGCATCCGGTGCAGAAGGCCTGGATCGCGCTAAATGTTCCCCAATGCGGATACTGCCAGTCGGGGCAGATCATGGCCGCCGCGGCGCTGCTTGCGAAGACACCGAAGCCGACCGACGCCGATATTGACACCGCCATGTCCGGGTTGCTGTGTCGTTGCGGCACCTATCCCCGCATTCGCGCCGCCATCAAGCGCGCCGCCGGCATCGAGGAGGCGTGACATGGGCGACCTGGCTGAACTATCGCGCCGCACTTTTCTCAAGACTTCGGTCGCGGCGGGCGGAGCGCTGCTGATCGGATTTTATCTGCCGGGCGGAAGAAAAGCGCTGGCGGCGGTCGAGACGACGATCGCGACGTTCGCGCCCAACGCGTTTCTGCGCATCGCGCCGGACAACACCGTCACCGTGATTGTGAAACATCTCGAAATGGGGCAGGGCGTTTACACCGGTCTGCCGATGCTGGTGGCGGAAGAGCTCGACGCCGACTGGCGCAAGATCAGGGTCGAATCGGCGCCGGCCGACGTGAAACGCTACGCCAATCTCGCCTGGGGCGGCACCGCCCAAGGCACCGGCGGCAGCACCAGCACGTTCAATTCGTGGGAACAACTGCGCAAGGCCGGTGCCATGGCACGCCAGATGCTGATCGGCGCGGCGTCGCAAAAATGGAAAGTCGACGCCAAACGTCTCAAGGCCGAGAACGGTTTCGTCGTCGATCCGGAAACCCGCCGCCGCGCGAGTTACGGCAGCTTGGCGTCGACCGCGGCGAGACTTCCCGCGCCGATGGACGTGGAGCTCAAGCCGGCCAAGGAGTGGAAGATTATCGGTCAAAGTTTGCCGCGCACGGACGCGGTCGAGAAGTCGACCGGCCGGGCGCGATACGCGTTCGACATGCGCCTGCCCGGCATGGTTACGGCGCTGGTGGTTCGCCCGCCGCGTTTCGGCGGGAAGGTCAAGCGCTTCGATGCCACCGAGGCCGAATCCATGCCCGGCGTGAAGACGATCGTGCAGATCCCGCAAGGCGTGGCGGTGGTGGCGAAGGATTTCTGGTCCGCGAAGAAGGCGCGCGACAAGCTGGTGGTCGAGTGGGACGACAGCGCAGCCACGACGATTTCCACCGACGATCTGCGCAAGCATTATCTCGAACTGACCAAGCAACCGGGAACCGTGGCGCGCCAGCAGGGCGAGGCGGCGATGGCGCTCAAAAACTCGGCTCGGCGCATCGGAGCGACGTTCGAGTTTCCTTATCTCGCTCACGCGGCCATGGAGCCGCTCAATGCCGTGGCGCGGCTAACGAAGGATCGCTGCGAGATCTGGGCGGGTTCGCAGCAACAGACGCTGGATCAGGCGACCGCGGCGCAGATCGCGGGGCTGAAGCCCGATCAGGTTCATATTCATACCTTGATTGCCGGCGGCAGCTTCGGCCGGCACGCGAATCCGACCGCCGATTACATCGCCGAAGCCGTGGCGGTAGCCAAAGCCACGAGTTCGCTCGGGGCGCCGATTCATCTTGCATGGACGCGCGAAGATGACATGCACGGAGGTTACTATCGGCCGATGTACGTGCATGCGATCGAAGCCGGGCTCGACAAGGACGGCAATCCGATAGCTTGGACCCATCGCATCGTCGGACAATCGATCC
>Ga0187774_10000754_pt1 | contig 11253 bp, 6 predicted proteins | sample 0216_BV02_MP05_2_FD_133152 | JGI IMG/M metagenome (GOLD analysis project Ga0187774, IMG submission 133152) | Tropical peat soil microbial communities from peatlands in Department of Meta, Colombia - 0216_BV02_MP05_20_MG | ecosystem: Environmental > Terrestrial > Soil > Wetlands > Peat | place... | reverse complement strand
GCGAAAGTGGCCGCAGTAATTATGCGGAGGACTATAGCTCAGGTTCATGGCAACCTTGCCGCTAGGGAATTCGGCGAGAAAGCTGTGAGCCGGATCATCGTGGCAAATACAGTGTAAGCGCTAAGACTTCAGGGTGGCCGCTGCTGTGAGGACCGAAACAGTTCGGATTCTGGACAGATACAGCGGGATCCGCGAGATATCGAAGCAGCTGGATTCCACAAACATAAAGATCCTCACGGCCATGGCTGAGATTGGCCCTAGAAACCTGCTTGAAGTCTCAAGACGTATTGGAGTACCATTTACAACGGTGTGCCACCGAGTCCTTCAGCTTGAAGCCAGGTCCAGACAGATCGCAATTTCAATTCCACAAGTCGCCAAGCTTGGAATGAACAGGCTCGTCATCTTGACTGCCGCGAAACCTGGAATGGAGGAAGCTGTGACTGAGGCGTTAATGATCCCAGATTATTGGCGAGTTGTCGAACCATGCGAAGGAGCCTTCACTCACCATTCAATTCAAACCGTGCCCAGAGAGTTTCTAGGACAATTCAAGGAGTACATTTCGAAGATGCAGGAAATGAACCTGATAAGGAGCTACAGGATCATTCCAACCGGAGATTCAGTGCCAAACTTTCCTGATTTCACAAGCTACGACCCAAGATTCGGTGAGTGGACATTCAGATGGGATGCATGGTTGAATGAGCTGAAGGAAGGCAGGCCAACTCGGATCATAGCGGATCCTGAAGAGAAGGTGATGCGCGCGAAGAAAATAGATCTTCACATTATTGCTCTCCTGGAGATGAATGCTCGCGCAAACTTCACAGACATTGCACAGGCAGTGAACACTTCACCACAGAATGTGAAGTACCACTACGACAATAAGCTGACCTCAGTTCTGGAACGATTCCAACTTGACGTAGTACCTTACCCGATAGAAATGTCCGCCTATCACGAATTCATGCTTCAATTCACTGATGCTGAGGCTTTGAATCGATTCTTCTCAGTGGTGAAGAGGCTCTTCTTCGTGGTAAGTGCCGCGAAGGTGCTTCGCAAAAACGCACTCTTCGTAAGGACATACATCCTGAGTTCACAGGTTGCAAACATGTTCGATTTCTTCTCGCAGATGGCTAAAGACGGCCTCCTTGAATCCTACTCATCCGTCCGTCTCAACCTCAACTTTAGGGAGCAACAGACAATTTCATTCGACCTCTACGACGATGAGAAAGGATGGACCTGGGACTTTGACAGGTCACTTGCGGAAGTTGAGAGGGTAAGCCAGCCAGTAGCACGATAACCTCAGGAGCGTGCAAACTCTTCAGCAAAGTCTTAACGGAAACCGCTAAGCGGATTATCTTGCGTAGATCTCTCGTGGACTCAATCTGGTCAATCATGAGCGTTAAGAAGTGCTACTCAATTCAGGACCTGGCGAATATTTCGGGTGCTGCCACTCACTCGATAGCTGATGTCATGAATTTCCTATCAAAGTATGGTTTTCTTACTCGCATTGGAGAACTAGAGCCGGTTTACTCGAAGTCAGGTTGCCACCTGTCACCGGACAAGTCCGTGAGATTACTCGAAGCGATGATAACAGCGTAGTGCTTGCGCGAAACGCAGCACATCCTACAATCTGGTGTACAGAACCCAACCTAACAAGCAAGCGGCTGCAATGAGACAAGCAACTTCGAGGAAGAACAGGCTCCCGAAATGTGTCGAGGAAGAGTATTTCACGACGGAACCGTCTTGAGCATTTACCTCAACATGGAACCAGTCCTTTTGCCAGCGACGCGACTGCAAGAAACCCCCAACCTTCCAAAACCCTCCGACCGATTGATAGGAAACGTCCTCAACGTGCACGTGGCCAGAGCCACCAGTATGCCTTGACAGAAAAGCAGTTACCACATCCTCAGCCTCACTGGCTGAACTCACAGCGTTCAATTGTCCAGTCGATTGCCTGAGTATCCTAGGCAAGGCCTCGCTGAGTTTCTGCATAACACTGAAGAGACTGGAGGAATTTGTACTTAGCATTGCTAAGCTTCCCTCACTCACAGGTGACAATATGATACCGCCCCCGGCATACAATATTCCTACGAGTTTTGTCGGTCGGTCGCGCAAGATCTGACCAGCTGCGCCTAGGATAATTGTCGGACTCAAAGGAGCGTTCCTACCCATCTGCTCCATAACTCCCGCGAGCAGAGTGGCACCACTCTTGCTGGCCTCATCCGTGATTATGTGCCTCCCATCTTTCTCCTCCAAGATGTACACTTCGAGAATCTCTTCATGAACCGCAAGGATGCTCTCCGCTAATTTCATCGGCAACGCCATCGTCCCCACCCAAGCCGAAGGGGATACATTTTCACTTCAGCACTTGAACTGCCCAGCGAACTTGAGGCAAGACGAATGTGTCTGAAACTGCAGATAAGCTTGGTCGAAAGCCGACATGGATTGATATTCTAGAAGATGACTCCTGTATCAAACTGAAGCTGTGACTAGTAACGTTACGGATCAGATCCCGCAAGGAATCGAACTTGCTTGGAACGGCAAAACTCGACACTCTCTCCACTGATCAGCACATGGCAAGAAGGGTACATTTCAGGCGGTTACCGCTTTTTATTTCTCTTCACCAATACATTTGCCCAAGTTGGACCAGAACAAGCTTCTCACATTGACGAGCATCATCCTCGTAGCTATGGCCATAGCGGCTCTGGTCATAACTCCCCCTCACCGCTTGGTTACGTTTGTGCCAACCTCTGTAACTTCGGTAAGCTATGTGACAAATACGGTGACGTCAGCTTACACTCAAACTCAGACTATCACAACCACCAGCACAATTGATTATGCAATTACGACCATCTGGAATGGTGCCACTTACGCTGTCCTCGGCCCAGTGATTACCGTGACAGGCTATCTACCCTCGCTTCAAGCTGGAGGGTGCGTATACCTATACGGAACCGACCAGAACCTCTACTCACTATATAGCCTACCGCCGTCGCACCCGACAGGAAACGTGTCAGTGAATGGTCAGTATCTTACTTGGGAGCCGTCGCCCCCTGATTCATGTTCCGGAATTCGAGTGTATGTAACCGAAATTGAATCGGCATAACGATAACTTGCGAACGTTGAACACGTAAGAAATTGCATCAGAATGTTAAGAGGCGAAGATCGCGAGGCGGCGATGTCTCACATAGATTGGAGCGAGACAAAGAGAACATCGATTCTCACGCTCCGAAACTATTGCTCGGATGCCGCAATCAGGACACAAGTGAGGAATCATATGCCCCGCCGCAGAAGCTGCTAGATTGCGGTTCAGCTCACCGGGACACATAATTCGCTTACGAGCGTCAATACCAGAGGATTAGAGCGCAGAATTCCAGAACAGGTTGCGGTCATGTTGGATACGAAAGGTTTGATTATCGATTTTCTAGTCACACTGTCTAGGATATTTGTCTAGTAGCGCATTCCGCAACGGAATTATGATTTCATTACGAAAATACTTCACGGTGTCTGGGTAATGCACCAGTACCGGTGTTCCATGTGTGGCCAATATCACATGGAAGGCACAGTCCTGTACAAGCGACATAGCAAATATCTTGTTGTAGCGATGCGGAGGTACAATTGACTTTGATCGCCTGAACCTTCAGTTATTCGTGTTGTAACCATACGCCGACGTCAAATGAGACAGTTAAGTGACGAGCACTAAGATGATCACTAGATATACAGGTAGGTGATGTTCACGGTTGCAGTTACCTGTTGAAGTCCGGGATTTACTGGGGTCGACTCTCTGCTTACGGTCATGCCTTCGTTGACTAGTATTGGTTGAGGCAGGAAACCGTAGTTGGTTGATACAGAAGCCACACCGATGATTATCCCGCCGAGTCCACTGACTATTGCTGACGCTTGCAGGTTGGCGTCTTGAACTGCCTTGTGAAATGCCTGCGATCGCAGCGAGTTATAGTTCAGGTCAGCAAACGTGAACTGGATCCCATCAACCTGGTTCACTCCTGCTCTTACCACCGCATCAATGATCTTGCCAACATTAGGCAGATCCTCGATGCCGGTAACGATGACCTCGACGGAATTGACAGCAACGTATCCAGTGAGGTTGCTGTAGTTGTACGAGTCGTAGATGGGGAGCAGCGAGTATGAGGTTGTCCTGATCTCACTCTTGTTGACCCCCAGTGCTGCAAGTGACTCGTAGACCTTGGTCATCAATACCCCGTTCTCTGCGGCTGCGTAAGCGGCTGACGAGTTCTGAGTGCGAACTGAAAAGAGTATGTCCGCCTCGTCAGGGTACGCGGTTATTGTTCCCGTTCCAGTGACACTGACCCTTGGGATTGCGAAGTACAGGAAAGCGACCAAAACGACCAAGCCCACAAAGCTCAACGCAATTACGCGCTTCTTCATTATGCATCAAACCACCATAACTGCTGGGCAGCCGTAATAGTCTAGGCAATAGAACACGCCTAATCCCCTGTTCTAATTTCTGAACTTACGCCCATCCGTCTTGCGCGGGCATGGAAAGCCACGAGTCACTGAGCTCCATTCTCGCGTGATACTTGAGTGCGCCTAGCTCGGTGACAGAGCCCTATTATGATCTCCACTAGACAGTGCGGGCACGAGTTGGTTCGATGCTGCGATCACTAGGACGGTTCATCGTGTCAATGTGGGAACCGTTTCTATTGTCAATTGCGACAAGCATCGTGGCACTACTGATTGCGTACTTGCTTCGGTACTGAGACTCTGACAGCATTCAGTACTGCCATCGTAACCTCCGACAGTTGCAACCGATCACACGATGTAAATATCAATAATGCTGAATCTCAACTGAGAGTGTCGCTATTGATTTCAGAGAGCTCAGCAGAGTCGTCCAGCTCCAAGCTTGACCTTCTAGCTTACCACATGCTCACACATACGCTTATAACCACATTTCACAGGCGATTGATGGATATCACAACGAAACGTTTCGCTGACGAATTTATGTTGGGCACAGCAGCACAAGTCGTAAAGACTGTAACAGGCGACTCTTCTGAACCGATGGAAGCAATTCGGAGGATCATCGAAAAGTACGGATACCGGATCAACGAAGCTCATGAAGATGATCACTCCAGCTGGAGCATCAAATGTCCGTTCGCTCAGCGGGTCCACCCAAACCTATCAGCTAGCGACGCGATTTGCCCGATATCACTCCTGATCCTCGGCGCAGTCCGGCTTCAGAAACAGAACTCTTTCATGATGGAACGTAGCCTCGACACGGACGGTTCGCAGTTCATCATCAAACACAAAGATTGAATTGGGGACGTGGCTCGCAAGTACCCCCTTCATGAGCAGCGTAAGATGGAGTAGAAGTTGAGGGGTTTCTCTTCTATCAGTGTGGCGTGAATTACTCGGTCTGGTAACTCAGGATTGTGTGTACGTTTTGTGTGCGTTCCATGGTCAACATCGAAATTAAAGAGTGCCGAGTGACGCGAAATCGATGGGTAGCTCGCAGTGGCTAGTGGAATTGGCCTAGATTTTGCCGGCTTCTTTGAGCCGATTGATTACGTTGCGCAATTCCCGGATCTCTTCACTCGGCGTAGTTCTTGTTGGTTCGCCTTCAAATGCTTCTTCTAGTATTCTTCCATCAAACTCACCGGGCTCACCCAGAATCCAGAGAATGGTTGGCGACATGTCGATGAGTCTTGCTCCCTCAATCTTCGTCTGTTTCACGCCTTTGCCAACCATGAAGAGAATTCCGTTCATCGAGTGATCTCCAATCTTCGACTTCACGTCACCGAAGAACCTATCCGCATAGTTGTATCCGCCCGCGACGGCATAGCCTTCGCTCTCTTCCAGGAGAATGTCAGGGGCTTGGTTCAACGTGCCTGAGTATATGTCTCGGGCGCGGTATGCGTGGGCCAAGACACGTTTCCCGAGCTTAGGGTCAACCACTCTGAGTGCTTCGGCAACTATGTTGTCCACGAGTTCTTCATAGCTTGCACCTTTCTCGACTATGCCATCAGGTTCTCTCCCTCTGACGTTGATGTAGATAGCTCCTCCCTCGTTGCCTAGATAATATGCTTGAGTCTGGGCCCAGTCAATGTTCGTCCCGAGATAATCTTCACTCGGCATGACTTTCAGCATGATCTCAGCCAGTCCAGATCGCTTAATCTTCCACATGAAGTTCTTCAGTCCTAGGCTTGTCAATGCCTTCTGAATAGTCTCCACGTTCACCCCCAAACTAGCAAGAAATGGTTTTGGTTTCAAACGCAAAAGTCCGAGTGCTTCGAGCCAGTTGTTAACGTAGAAGCTTGTGTGGACAGGCCTAAAACCGTGATCGGAGCAAACGATTATCACTTCATCTTCGTCCGAAGTGTCTCTGCACTCCTGGATTAGTTTGTCAAAAGTTTGAAAGTACTTCATGAGAGCTTCAGGATCAGAAACGTAGTGCTGGAGGACGTCTGTAGCTCTGAAAACTGCAGCTACGAGGCGATACTCCTTGTTGGCTCTTAATTCTTTGAACAATTTGATGTTTGCTTGGGTCACTTCTTCAATCTTCGGAAGGCTCTTTGTTATATCATGCGATAGTTCAATCTGATCCTCGTTGAAATCTACGTCAAAATCAGGGTATTCTTTGATGATTCTTTCCCGTAACTCTGGGGGGTAGGTGAAATTCGAGCTCTTGGAGGGAGTGCCGAGTCCAGTAATGAGGGCGCCCTCTATGGGTTCAGGTGGGTAGGCGAATGGTATACTCAGCCAGGCTGACTTGATGCCCCTCTCAGAAAGCAACTTCCAGACATAAGGAGAATTCACGTCGACACTTGAGAAGGGTCTCGGGAGGTACGATCCTGTTCTCCGCGTCACGAAACCGAAGATTCCATGTTTGCCCGGGTTGGCGCCGGTGAAGATGGAAGTCCAAGCGGTCGGTGAGACAGGTGGTGTCGTTGATCTGATGGCCCCCCAAGCCCCATCTCTCATCAAACTGGCAAAACCGGGCAATCTTCCGGAATCGCAGCCCGATTGTATGAGGGGGAGGTTGCCCCCATCCAAGCCTATGAGAGTCACTCTAGTTCTGGGCAAGGCCGACCCCGCTCGCTCGGTTTTCGCAGCGTGTGGGGATTCCCATAATAAGACCTTTGCCTGGGGGCTTGGCCCTCGATTCTGTCCCCCATGCGGCTCACCCCAACCTGATCTTCGGAACCAACTTCGTGAACATTCAGGGAGGACGTTCAGAAACCATTCTTATCTATCTTGCATGCGCGTGTGGCTGTCTGTGGCCCAAATGGGGTCGAAGAAGAATGTAATGGTGATTGGACTTGATGGCGCTGACCCCCGCTGCATTTCTGAGTGGATCGATAGCGTTCCCAATCTTGCTAGAATCTACGACAATGGTCAGTCCGGGCGATTGAGTTCTGTGATACCTCCCATCTCCGCCTCCGCATGGACAAGTTTCGCCACTGGGCTCAATCCTGGCCGAACAGGTGTCTTCGACTTCGTATATCGCAGGCCGGATGATTACAAGCTGAATGTCGTAACCGCGAATGACATACGTAACAGAACCATCTGGGGGATTCTCTCCTCAAACAGAGTCAGATGCGGCATAATGAATGTCCCAGTAATCGCTTACCCACCACAAGCAGTGAATGGTTTCATGATCTCCGGAATGCCCGACCCGCACATAACAGCATACCCTCCTTCCCTCTCCAAAGAAGTCGAGGACATGCACTGGGTCAATGACTTGCCAATTGTCGGAAAGACATCCGAAGAGATCAGACATAGCTTGCTGGCCACAATCACTAGGCGGACCGAAGTTGCGAAGCAACTCATCAAGAGTTACAAACCAGATTTCTTTATGCTTGTTTTCACCGAAACCGACCGCGTACAACACTTTCTCCTCTCTCGCAACAACGAGTATGTGAAAGATATCTACTCACGCTGCGACGATTCCATAGCCGAAATCTCCGAGATATTTCAGCCTTCAACAACGTTTGTTCTAAGCGACCATGGTTGCGTCCCAATCAAAGGCACATTTCTCACAAACTGCTGGCTCCGGGAAAGAGGCTACTTAACGCTGCAGAAACCACTCACGGAACCATGCTCTTTTGAAGACGCTCCAATCGATTGGGCTCGGACGAAAGCCTACAGCTTCGGCGAACAAGGTAAAATATACATAAATTTGGTGGGTCGCGAACCAAAGGGAATAGTGACCGCGCAAGACTACGATTCTACCGTCAAACAAATTCGCAACGATCTCCAAGCAGTAGAAATCGCAGGCGCAAAGGCAGACGTAAGAACTTGGATGAGACATGAGATTTACTCAGGACCCTACATTTCGAATGCACCTGATCTGATCTTCGAAATAGAGAATGCCCAATACGGAGTCAAAGCATCACTCGGCCACAAATCAGTCTGCGAGCCACCGAGGATTTGGTCAGCCGACCACTCCATAGAGGGCATCTACGCGATCCAAGGCGACAATTTTGGCCACAAAACTCTAGATGCGAACCTCCTTGACATTGCACCGACGATTCTCAAGGAATATGAAATCGCGGTTGAAGCGCTTGATGGAGGGACGCTTGGAACAGATCACCTCTCTGGATCCGAGACCTAGCCGCTGCCGGGTCACTTGGCTAATCAACGCCGAGCAGCTATCGGAATATTCAGAATATCGTGATTGCCTAGTCCAATAATTATGCGGTGGCTCCTAAACCATTTAAATCCCCATGAAAGCTATGTGCTAGGCTGTTGAGTTGGCCTCACACCGTCTCGTTCTTTTGCTGGTTATCTCGCTGATCGCGACCAGCGCAATGCCACGGCCAACCTCCGCACATTACCTCCTTGGGAGGCCAACGAGTTCAGCTCCTTTTCGTTTACATGACTTCGACATCGCAGGCCACGTTCCCGGCATAACGGGTTATGTCTGGCCAGGTGCAGGGCTCGCCTTGCTCGACCCGACCAACCCACTTGTGAAAGGCGCCAACCCGTACACGGCTTTCCCCCCCGGCTATCAGTCACCGTTTACCCGGTTCGGTCCGCCAACGTTTCAGCCCCTCCAGGAGCTAGGGGATTCATACAGTCCCTTTGGCGCGATTCTGACCAGCACTTCGGATCATCTGAGTATTGGGGACCTGATTCTTGCGATAAATCTGACGTGCCCCGGGGCAGGCTGCACAACTATCACCGGAGATCTCAGGTTCACTAGTGTAGCTATCTATATCCCGCCTGAATTCCAGCCCGCAGTAGATTGGGCAAAAAACGATACTTCAAACATCTTGACAACAGTGACCAACGATTATCAGAAGATAAAGGTTCACCAAGCAGCGCCCAACGACGCGTTTGGCCCCAACTGGTGGGTCGTTTTTATCAGCGGAAAGATTGATTTTCTCAAAGACGAAGGGTTCTCGGAATGGTATTACTTTAGACTGAACAGGATAATCGCACCATCCATTGCCGGGCGATATTTCTTCAAGATCTTCGTCAACTCGACATTTCCAAGAATATCTACCGTTTCTGCTAGTGGTGTGGTTACGCCATTGTACACGAGCATGCCGGTCGAGAACTGGCCTGTATTACTTGTCAAAGGGGAAGAGGATCCTGCGATCTTGTCCGGAACAATACTGTATGGTGGCTCGAACTTTACGCTTTACAACAAACCAATTCAGGTTCCAGGGCGTGTTGTTGCAACAGGTGTGGCGACGGATCCAACAACGGGCCAAACCACTGGACGCCCAGTCGAGGCATGGGGTTTCTTCAATGCGTCCGCGAGGGGACACTACGAGGTGGAAGGGCTAGCTCCGGGGATTTACAAAGTCTACGTTTCTGCAGCCGGTTTCCCCGAGACTCTCGTAGCAGATGACCTGATAGTGCTAGAAGGCCAGTCTCTTGAAGCAAATTTCCATGTGGTCCCAGGTCCAGTTGTGGCCGGTGAGATTTCTAGCAAGAAGGACCTTGGAGAATTCCGTTGGCCTTCTAGGAGACCCGTGTATGTGGAGATTTATGATAACAATGCTTGGGCCAATTTGGGTGTTCCTTCCTGGGAACAGGAGCACCTGAAATCCTTCTCCCCCATTAATTGGACTGCCCCACCATACATGAGTTACATATACGGCAACGCCGTTTGGAAAACCACAGCCAAGCCCTTCGATACGCCGCCGAACCCGAAGATGGTTGCGTTTCCCTGGGAAGGACCGCTCGGTTATTATTCCTATACTAGTCCTGCGTTTTCATCTGTTAGTCCGAAGGACGCATTCGGTGTCGCTGACGGGGTTGGGCCAGCACAAGTTTGGTGGGTTGACCCTGCAGGAGCTCCTACCGCAGGGGGGGACCTGAATTCATTCGGCTTAGGAAGCACTCCAACTACTTTCCGTTGGCAGTTTGGAGTAGAAGGATTGTTTGGGGCACCATCGAATTTCGACGGCCATGTTCCGCAGGCAACAGCGACATGGGTAAACGGCTTGTCGGCGGGAACGTATTATGTTCGAGCATGGATAACGCAGTATGTGCAGACCGACCTAGCGGGCACATACGTTGACTGCCCTCTCGAAATCGGTTCCAACCAGTATGCGGCCGATGTGTTCGTACCGATTGACCTGAGGCTGGGAGGATCACTGAACGTAACGGTTCACTTCCATAACCTGCCTGGAACACTATCCGATTCACCAATAGGGGGCCCAGATCCGGGTCGGTATATAATTGCAGAAGCATACGACACTAGAACAAACTCATTGTCCGCGTTCAATTTCACGTTCATAGGTTCGCACAACACGACCGCAGCCATTGTACTTGCCGGCTTCGGAATGGCAGGGCCAAATGATTTCATCGCTCCAGGCGGGGCTGGCACGTTCGGGATGCAGTATTCATTACTTCGATACCGAAACCTCAGAGACTACGGTCTAGTGCCAGGAACCTACTCCATCAGCGCTTACATTCGGGGGTTCATGCAAGAAACACCATTGCAAGTCTCTGTTGTCTTAGGTTCAAACACTCATCAGAGTCTTACGATGCTCCGCGGTGCTGGAGTGAACGTTACCCTCCAGAGCAAAGATTTCGAAAGACCTAACGTCCTTCGCGATTGGACTTGGCCCGGCGCTCAAATGGCAGTCTTGCTGTATCGCTCGGACGGAACACGCGCAGGGCTCATGCGAACATGGAACGGAAGCATGTGGATCATTCCTATGCAACCGATTGGTGAGAACTCTTTCCCTTTCTTCGGCAGCACAGCGCAGCTGGACTACGACGGGTCCGCGAGGCTGGAAGTATTCGGACCCGACTCATTCCTCGTCT
>Ga0187774_10000751_pt1 | contig 11289 bp, 7 predicted proteins | sample 0216_BV02_MP05_2_FD_133152 | JGI IMG/M metagenome (GOLD analysis project Ga0187774, IMG submission 133152) | Tropical peat soil microbial communities from peatlands in Department of Meta, Colombia - 0216_BV02_MP05_20_MG | ecosystem: Environmental > Terrestrial > Soil > Wetlands > Peat | place... | reverse complement strand
GATCGAGGTTTCACTCGCGGCCTCTTTAAGAGCCGTCCAAGCACCCGCCAAAGTCCCGCCACTGGCCACTCGGCCAGGGATCTGGTCGAGCAGCCGCAACAGCGAAGCAGAGGGCGGGGCCGCTAACAGGCCAGCCAACAGACCGTAGGTGTACGCCCTTAACAGGTTTGCGTCGGGAGACATGCTCGTCCTTTCCCCCGGGCCGTTGCTGAGCCGCTTTTCCCCGACTTTCAGCGAGAGGCGGCTCGACTCGCGCCCATCCCCCTCAGCCGCCGGCGCCAAAGATATCTCTGACCCGACAGTCCTTGCACATGCCCAAGCGACGCTTCGCCCTTGCATCTTGGAACATCCAGTGCCCGGCGAGCTTCTCCGTCAGCTTCGCGATCAGATTGCGACTGGCGAAGGGCTCGCCGCACATGGAGCAACGACAAGGCTCCTCTTCATGAATTACCCGCAACGCTTCGACCTGTTTCGCTTCAAGAAGCAGGCGGGGGCTGAGCGTGATGCACCGCTCCGGGCATGCCGCCCTGCACAAGCCGCACTGCACGCAGGTTGCCTCCATCAACCGGAGCCGGGGGCGGTCGCCTCCGTCCTGGAGGGCTTTTACCGGGCACACATGGACGCAGGCCATGCACAGGGTGCATCGGTCACCGCTCACCATCATTTCGCCGAAGGGCGCCCCATCAGGAAGGCTCGCCTCAGACGAGGGCTTCTTGGCCTGAGAGTGGAGGTATTCCACCGCGAGTCGGATGAGCCTGCGTTTGTCGGCATCAGGCCCAAAGGGGGCGGGAGCGATCGCGCCAGATGATTCTCCTTGGCAACGGCCGGCAGGGAGACCCTCATCAAGCTCTGGGTCGCAGTTCACGAGCTGAAACCGCCCGCTCCCATACCCCAGACTCTCTGCGACGGTGGCGGCGTAGGCGCGCTGCACCGAGACCTCGCGCAGCACCGAGGGGGAGGTGGTCGGCGGGACGAGCAGGAGCACCGAGTCCGCACCATAGGCGAGCAGCGAGAGCCAGACCTCCAGCCCGACCACACCAATTTCCCGGACCGGCAACCTTAGCACCGGAGCGGGGAGGAGGGACGAAATAGGCCGTGAACCTTCCAGGTCCTCCTCCCGGTGGAGGAGGATGGTAGCTCCGCCGCCTGGTTCCCACAGCTCCCGGAGCGCGGTGCGCGCGGCGCTCAGGAGGTCCGGCACCAGCGACTCGACATGGTCGATCGCTCCGGTCGGGCAAGCTGTAGCGCAGATGCCACATCCATGGCAGAGATGGTGATCAATTTCCACCCTGTCGCCGCGGGAAGTGATCGCCCCCGCCGGACAGGCAGCGAGGCACCTGGCGCAGCCTTGCAGTCCCGAGCGGCCGTGGGCGCAAAGGCTGGGACGATACGCGAGGAAGCACGGCCTTTCAAATTCCCCCACCATGTCCGGCAACTGGGCAATCGCCCCCGCCAGAGCGGCACTGTCCTCGCCGGGGGCATAGTACCCGGGTGGGGCGAGTTCGCGATCCAATCGGGGGGGCACACTGAGATCCAGGATCAAGTCGAACTTCCCGCTGGGGATGCCGAACCAGGTGGCGCCGTCGATCTCTCCATCCGGGCCGGCAAGACGGGGGTGGAACTTCCCCAAGCGTCCGGCAAACCTGGAGAGTTTCCCGGACCGAACTGCCGTGCCGGGTGGAAAGAGCGCCTCCGATGCACCGTCATCTCCCGCTGAGGAATCGCAGAGCACCCAGCATGGCAGCCTCTCCCCCAGTGCCTGCATGGCCTTGAGCGCCTTCTCCCGCGGCCCGATGATCAGGAGGTTGCCGTCCGAACGGTACACGATCGGGGCTGGTGGAGTGGAGCTGCCGACGGCCGGCTCGGTCGCGGATCGGCCGGCCCTCGGGATATAGACCGCCTCATTCTCCCCTGGGGGCCGCCATGCTCTGCTACCCGCCTTCCCTGCTGCCGACCCTTCCGCAGCCGGCGCCGACACCTCGCCCAGATCTCCGCTCGTCTCCTTCGACTCCTCCCCCTGCGCGTTCAGCCGTTCGATCTGGTGACGCACGTGGGCGGTGACAACATCTCCGAGAGGCTCAAAAGAGCGATAGTCGCCGCTATAGTCGTCGAGGCCGTCCCGACGGTTGAACTCGGGGGAGGAAAAGAGCTTGCGGAGAGCGAGGCGCTGGCAGGCTTCGTCTCCATTCGTGGCGAGCACATCTTCGCCGACGCCGCCCCCAGCCAGGCAGCGCGGGTCTCCGTCGCTCGGAGCGGGCCGACCGGACGGGTCGGTCGCATCCTCCCAGGTCTTCCCGTGCGTGGGCTGGCGTCGGTCCGGCTGAAGGAGATCTGCTTCTCGTTCTGTCATATGACTGCTCTACGGTCGAGATGCTCGGATGCCCCCCTTCGGGTACTCCTGGCGGTGGTAGACAAACGCCGGCCTGCGGAGGAAGAAGGACGTAACCCCTCCGTTCTTCTCCATATCGATTGAGGGTCGGTCAACCCGGGCGACATAGGGAGGATCGCCTGTACCCGAAGTGGGATGAATTACTCTTGAGAGAAGCTCACTCTTATAAAAGAAGCTTAATAAGGTTGGGCCGGGGAGAGAATACTCTGGAGAGAATATTTTGGAGAGAGATCTGCCCTATGCTCCGTTGCGATCCTGGCGGAGGCGCCGTCCGAGACCTGCGGTCGACCTCATCGCGACAGACAGATCCATGCGAGATATATGTTGCGACCTTCTCCTGAGAAGACTGGCTAGCCGCTCGCCAGCGCCTTGATATAACCGGGCTTCAGCGCCGCGTAAGTGAAGCGCATTACGGGCGTTGGCACACCTAGCTCCGCGCCCAATCGGACGATAACGCCGATCATGGATTCCAGCTCACTCACGCGCCCGGCCTCCACGTCCCGCTGCATCGATGGCTTGATATCCAGCGGGCTGCCGTCAATGAAGGCGAGCGTCCTGGGGACGACGTCCGCCTCCAGGGTTATGCCTTTGGCTCGCGCCACCTCAACCACCTCGCCCATCGCTTCGGTCAGAAGGGAGCGTGCCTCAGGCACGTGCCGATACCCACCGTAGGGCACTCGCGTCAAGCTTCCCAGCGCGCTCACCGAGGCGATAAACATGAATTTCGTCCACAACACCTGAGTGATGTTGGTGACCAACTCGACTGTGGCCGGGGTCTTGCGGAGCACGGCGGCAATCGCTCGGGCGCGCTCGGTGATCCGCCCGTCGAGCTCACCGAGGGCGATCCGGCGGAACTGGCTGTACTGGCCGATCACGCCCGGTGCTTCGATCGCCGCTGAAAGCCAGGTGGCCCCTCCCAGCAGGTGCTCCATCCCCACCACCGCCCCGATACGCTCGGCAGCGTCCACTCCGTTTTGGAGCGAGATCACCGCCGTATCCGGCCAGACCATGGGCTTGATCGCCCGGGCCGCCTCGTCCGTATGATAGGTCTTGGTCGCGACGACCACGAGATCAACCGGCCCGACCTCGGCAGGGCTATCCGTCGCCCGGACCGACGACACCACAAAATCGCCGTGGACGCTTTTCACCTGCAAGCCCTTTTCACGGATGGCCTGAAGGTGCGCGCCTCGCGCGATAAGGGTCACATCCTGTCCGGCCTGCACCAGCAGTCCGCCATAATAGCCGCCGACGCCCCCCGTGCCCACGATGCCGATTTTCATATATCCCTCCATGAAGCTCGTTGATTGTATGGTCACAAACTCTTGATCTAACCGCAGAGCATAGGACCCGCTGTCCCCCCACACCGCATCATATCGCCGCCCATTTTACAAGGTCATTATGAACGTGTCTCGCCGGTGAAAGTCGGCCTGCGGGCCGCGATGGGTCAAGGCCCAGTAGGTCACCCCGCCGTCTCTCTGTTTGATCACGGCGCTTACGGCAGCCTCGAGGGCCTGGTCTGCCCCGACGATTGCATCCAGATGGAGTTCCAGGCCAAGGGCTAACAACTCCGATTCACGTTGGACGCTGAACGGGAGCAACGTAAAGGCCGTTTCCGCGTCCATGCCCTGCCGATAGGCGGCAAAGCGATAGACGTTCCAGTCGCCGGCCGGCGAGAGGTTGAATTCCCAATACCGAGGAGAACCCTTCGCGCCGAGGAAAAACTCGAAACACGTCTCATCCCACAGCGCGTACCTGCGGGCGGGCACGGCCGCCGGCGCGGGAATCACGAGGTCCGCCAGATGGCCGAGGAGCGCATAGCGGATGTGAAGGGTGTTGGACCGCCGGGTGATGGTGCCTGCGATCGTTACCCGGGGAAGATGGCCGGCTGTGGGGAATGGCTGGAGGGAGAAGCCCTGGCCTTTCATCTCATGTCCTGGATAATGGTGCGAATGGCTCTTTCCTGAAATTCGATGCTCTCGGTGAGCTTGAATTGGACGAGGGCCCTGAGAAGATTGTGTTCTCGATGCCTGGCCTTGAAGTAGACATTCCCTTCCAAGTGGTCGGTAAAGAATCTCAGTCCCAGCTCGAAGGCTATCAGGCGGATCGCCTCGTCCAGATACTCGTAGTCGCTGTCGGTCAAAAAATCCCTTGCCAGTGAGAGATAGCGTTGCAGGATCGCCTCGCAAAGGTCGGCCTCGAAGCGCACCTCCTCCCATCGCTCGGTTTCTTCTCCCGAGGGATTGCAGCACGAGCGGAGGCAGTCGCCGATATCATAGTGAACCAGGCCGGGCTTGACCGTGTCCAGGTCAACGATGCTAACGGCCTGCCCGGTGGTGGTATCTATCATGACGTTACTGACCTTCGGATCGCCGTGAATCGGCCGAAGCTGGAGCTTGCCTCCTGCCTTCGCGTGTTCGAGAACGTGCGCCCAGGCCCTTCGCGCGCTCACAAACCGCAAGCAGTAATCCACTTCCGGGGATCGCCGCGGGCGGTTCTTCCCCAGGACCTCATCATAGTGCCGGAGGTAGCGCGGTGTAATGTGGAACCCTTCCAGGGTGTCGGCCAGCCTTTCTACCGGAAGGTCGCTGATGAGCGTCTGGAACATGCCGAGGGCATAGCCGACTTCTCTTGCGTGCTCGATGTCCTTGATCGTATCAAAGGACTGTGACGCCTCAACAAAGCTGATCGCGCGCCAAACAGACCCGCCGGGATCAATCCAGCGGTCCTGGCCGTCCTTCGCCAAGAGTACGCGTGGCACCTCCCAGCGGCGGCCTGGCCTGAGGGGAGAACGCTCCAGGCGCTCGCGAACATGCTCGGTAAGGGTGCGCATGTTCCGCATGACAAGTTCCGGCTGGCGAAACACCCGCGTGTTGATGCGTTGAAGGATGAAGTATTCTTCTCGGTCGGCATCAAGCGATACCAGGAAGGTATCATTGACATTGCCATCCCCATGTTCCCGGATGTCGATGACCTCGCCCAGTGATTTGAACTGATCCGCAGCGGCAACAAGAATGTCGAAGGTCATGGTTCGCGCGTCCAGATCTCTTGCCATCTAAGCCTCGGTCGGCTTGTCGCCATCCGCCACTACACTCGCCATGAAGCAGCACGTGGCCCGGACCTCTCCGCAATCCATGAGATTCGGGCTTCTAGCACGCTCATCAAGAACCTTTTCTCCCGGCGACGAAGGCGGGTGTCACGGGAGGCCGGGGGATCTGCGAAGCAAGGCGCATCTGGAGCCACCTCTTGACTCTTTGGCCGCCGGGAATGCCTCCCGAACGGTGTACCGCCGCTCCGCAGAGGGCCGGACCACCCCAACCTTATTCATGGTGCGACTATGCAGCCTTGTCGAGCAGATTACCCGGCCTCGCCTATCACCTACCAACCGCCGTGTTGGCGTTGGCCAGTTCATGGGGTTTTTCAAGAGACTTCTAGCCGCCCAGGAGGATCCGCGTCCCCACACAGTTGACGGCGAAGGCGGTCCCGAGCGTACGACTGAGGACACAGTTGGGACGGAACCCGGTGCAGTGGCCCGTGACGACAAGCTGAGCCCCGCTCTCCTTCAGGGCGCCGGCGGTGCGAGCCACGACCTCCTCGCCTGCCTGGGCCAGGTGGAAGCCGCCCACAACGGCAAACAACCGCTCGTTCCCGGTGATCTCCCGGGCGTGGCCGATCGTGTTGACGATCCCCGGATGGGAGCAGCCCGAGACCACGACGAGCCCCTTGTCGCCGAGGTTTACCACCAGGGCCTGCTCGTCCCGGAGGGGATCGTCAATATCCTTGCCGTCCTGAATGATGCGGGCCCCGGGCATGCCTCCCTCGAAGTCGGTGCGCCGGGGAACCTCGCCGGTCAGGTAGACGCCACGGCGAAGCTCCTGGACTTCCCGCGAGCAATGGATCTCGGCCCTTGCCTCCAGGAGCTTGGCCCGTTCGAGCTCCCATGGGCCTGCCTTGCCCCTCGGGGTCGAGAGGTACTTCGGCCAGAACACGTCCGGGTGGGTGTATACGGGGAGCGACGCTCCCCGCCAGGCAAGAAATCCCAAGAGCCCGCCATAGTGGTCGGGATGGCCATGACTCAAGAACAGGGCGTCCACCTCCGACGGCTCTCGACCCAGCGCGTCCATGTTGTGCTTGAAGGGCTCGAACGCATTCCCCGTGTCCATGAGGAGCGAGAACCTTTTCTCCCCGGAGTAAACCTCGACAAGGAAGGCGAGCCCGTGCCCGGCAAGGAGTGGCTTCTTGAGCCTTCCGGGCGCGATGCGCTCCACGAGCGGCGTGGAGGCTTCAAAAACGTCCAGGTAGTTGTCCACAACCGTGGTGATGGTTGCCCGATTGGGAAGCACTGCTCCCATTGTAGTCCTCCTTTAGGACGAAAGTTGCGGGTGTTGTGATCTCACAATCCAGGATGGCAGCCTCGCTGACAATCTATCCGAACGGTCTCAAAACTGCAAAAGCTTTTTGCCTTGCCATCTCGCCATGTCTGTGCTATCCGTTTCTCGTATAGGTTCCAAACTTCACAAAACGAGAAGCCTGTGTAGCCAGCCTTTGGGTATGGAGGCGAGCGCGGCCGTTTGGGCCGTGGCGGGCGCGCTAGGTCGATGCTGCCCAGGATCTTTCCCGAGTAGAGCATCGGTCAGCCGGTAGAACCTCCGTCAACGGAGTCGCGGAATTGAATCGGCTATCTGCGGCGTCGCAGACCCGGCGTCGGCGAGAAGATCCCTCTTCGCGCTGACGAGGGGAGCAGTTGTGACCTCCGCGCCGGCGTGGACGTGACCCCGCCCCGCCTCCCGGGATGGGCATAGAACTGATGGCGCTCAAGTACTGTTCGTTTCTCGGGGCCCCTTCCGCAGAAAGGAGATGACCGTGAACGTTGTAGTTTTGCTGAAACAGGTGCCGGATACCGAGACGGTTGTCCGGATCGATGCTGACGGCAAATCCATCGTGACCAAGGACATCAAGTGGATCATCAACCCGTACGACGAGTACGCCGTGGAGGGTGCCCTGCGCCTCAAGGATAGCAAGGGAGCGAGCGTCACCGTCCTCACTCTGGGGCCTCAACGAACGGTGGAAGCCATCCGTACCGCCATGGCCATGGGCGCCGACCGAGGGGTGCTCGTGGATGACCCGGCGACCGAGGGGAGCGATGCCCTCGGCAAGGCCCGGGTGCTCGCCGCCACCCTGAGCGCCATACCCTTCGATCTCATCCTCTGCGGGCACCGAGCCGTTGACGACGACGAGAACCAGGTGGGCATCATGGTCGCCGAGCTTCTGGGGATCTCTCACCTGCCGCTGGCGGTGGCACTGGAGATCCAGGACGGCAAGGTCAAGATCGACCGGCCCGTCGAGGGGGGTAGGGTCACCCTGGTGGCCGGCCTTCCCGCCATGGTTACCTTCGGCGGTTCCCACGCGGTATGGAACCCGAGGTATGCATCCCTGCCCGGCATCATGAAGGCCAAGAAGAAGCCCCTGGAGATGAAGAAGCTCGCGGATCTGGGTCTGTCGGCGGATCAGGTGGGAGCGAAAGCCGCCAAGGTGAAGGTGACCGCCATGGAAATGCCGCCGCAGCGGAAGGCGGGCCGCATGATCCAGGGCGATACGGCGAAGAAGGCACAGGAACTTGTCCGCCTTCTCCATGAAGAGGCCAAACTCATCTAAGAAGAACGGGCCTTGCCTGAGAACGATCAGCTCCCCGATGGGAGCCGACCATAAGAGGAGAACGTGACGATGGCACAGGGTGTATGCGTGATCACGGAGTTTCGGGATGGGGCGTTTCGCCGCGTGTCGTTCGAAGTGGCCAGCGAGGGTCGGAGGCTTGCCGATGCTCTCGGTGAGGGACTCATGGCCATAGCCCTTGGCGCCGGGGTGGAGGCGGCCGCTCCTGATCTCGGCGGCTATGGGGTGGACAGGGTTTACGTCGTGGACGATCCCAGGCTGAAGGACTACCTGGCAGAGCTTCACGTCCCGGTCGTGGCCGACATCATCCAGCATCTCTCCCCAAGGGTAGTGCTGGCGTCGGCTTCGGTGGACGGTAAGGACTTGAGTGCACGGCTGGCAGCCCGTCTCGGCGCGGGACTCGCCACCGACTGCACGGAGCTTAAGATCGAGGGAGGCGCCCTCAAGGCAAAGCGACCTGTCTACGCCGGCAAGGCCTTCGCCTGGTGCGAGTGGGCTTCTGGGGTCTGGCCGCAGATGGCCTCCTGCCGGCCCAATGTCATGGACTGCCGGATTCCGGATGCCGCCAAGAAGGCGGCGGTGGAGAAGCCGGCGGCGAGCGTGCCTGGGGCGTCCAAGAGCCAGATCCTGGCCGCGCAGAAGGATGCCAAGGGAAAGATTGACCTCACCGAGGCCCAGATCATCGTCTCGGGCGGTCGCGGGATGAAAGGGCCCGAAAGCTACGCCATGCTCGAGGAACTCGCTCAGCTTCTCGGTGGGACCGTGGGAGCATCACGCGCCGCGGTGGATGCAGGCTGGCGTCCCCATGCAGACCAGGTAGGCCAAACCGGCAAGGTGGTCACCCCAAACCTCTATATCGCCTGCGGCATCTCGGGAGCCATCCAGCATCTGGCGGGCATGGGTTCGAGCAAGTTTATCGTCGCGGTGAACAAGGACCCGGAGGCACCCATTTTCAGCAAGGCCGACTACGGCGTGGTGGAAGATCTCTTCCAGTTCGTGCCGGCCCTCACCGAAGAGGTGAAGAAGCTCAAGTCCACGTGCTAGCTGTCTCCGGCAAGTTGGGAAAGAGGGATCGAGGGGATTTCCCGAGGTCCTCAATCCCTTTTTCATGGAAGCTCTCGGACAACTCGACATGGACTCTTTTCTCTCCCTCGGGAGGGAGAAAGGGGATTGCGGTTGCCGCCCGGCCCAGAAGCCTCTGAAGCAAGGAGACAATAACGATGCAACCCGGACACTTCCCTGCAAACCTTCTCTTCGTGACCATCTTTGTTGGCACCGTCGTTTTCTTCTGGCGTATCGCCTACCGGCTCTACCGGATCATGAAGTTGGGAAAGGGGGAGGACCGGTTCGACCGGATCGGCGAGCGGCTCAAGGCGGTGGCGACCGTGGTCTTTGGGCAGCAGCGGGTCCTGAGAGAGCCTGCCGGATGGGGCCATTTTGTCATCTTCTGGGGTTCCGTCTTCATTACCATCGGCAGCTTCGAGGTCTTTGCCGTCGGGATCTACCATGGACTTACCCTCTCGAGATTCTCCGGCCAGGGCTTCACCGCCGTGCTCTACCTGCTCCAGGATCTCTCCTGTCTTGCCATGGTGCCCGCCCTCGTTGTTTCCATGTACCGCCGCTTTCTTTTGAGACCCGAGCGGCTCCGGAGTAGTGACCAGCGAGCGACGAATCTCGACATGAGCATCGTCTTCGCCATTCTTCTGGCCATCGCTCTGCTGATGTTGGCAACGCGCGCGCTGGAGTACTTGTTGACCCAGGGTGAGGCAGACCTGTACTTCCCGCGAGCGGCCATTGTCTCGGTGACCCTTTCCGGCCTTTTCGCCGGGCTCGGGAAGGAGAGCTTGCACGGCTGGTATGCCTTCTTCTGGTGGTCTCACACGCTGGTGGTCCTGGGATTGATCGTCTACATGCTTTTTTCCCAGCTCCTGCATCATATCGCCGCCATCCCCAATATATTCTTCCGCCGGTTTCGCCCCATAGGCACCCTCAGCAAGATGGATCTTGAGGATGAGACCGCGGAGTCCTTCGGGGTCGGCAAGGTGGAGGAATTCACCTGGAAGCAGCTCCTGGATCTCTATTCCTGCACCGAGTGCGGCCGCTGTTCCGAAAACTGCCCGGCGAATCTCACGGGGAAGCCCCTGAGCCCCAAGGAGACGATTTATAATCTTAAGAAACACCTGCAGGCCAAGGGAAAGCTTATGGTGGCCTCGCAGGCCGCCCCCGAGGCGGCCAACCCCGGGAGTGACCTGGAGCGGGCACTCATTGGGGATGTCTGCTTCCACGACGAGATCTGGTCCTGCACGACCTGCGGCAACTGCATGGAGCACTGCCCGGTCTTGATCGAGCACATCGACAAGTACGTGGACATGCGCCGGTACCTGGTCTTGACCGAAAGCAAGTTCCCCCCCGAGGTGCAAAACGTCTTCCGCAACTGGGAGACGAACTCCAACCCCTGGGGCATCGGGTTTGCGACGAGAGGCGACTGGACCAAAGGTCTCGAGGTAAAGACCCTGGCCGAAAACCCCAACGTCGAGTACCTCCTTTACGTTGGTTGCGCGGGGAGCTTCGATGAGCGGGGAAAGAAGATTACGGCCGCCACGGTGAATCTGCTCAATCGGGCAGGAGTGAGCTTCGGCATTCTCGGTGCGGAGGAGAAGTGCTGCGGCGAGACCGCGAGACGCATTGGGAACGAGTACCTGTTCCAGACCATGGCAGCGGAGCTCGCGGGAATCCTCAATGGCTATGGGGTGAAGAAGATCATCACCGCCTGCCCCCACGGGTACAACTGCCTCAAGAACGAGTATCCCCAGTTCGGCGGCGCCTGGGAGGTACATCACCACAGCGAGTTTCTGGCGGGGCTCGTGCGGGAGGGGAGGCTCCAGCCCGTGCGCACCATGGACCGACGGCTGGTCTTCCACGACTCCTGCTACCTGGGCCGCTACAACGGGCTCTATGAAGAGCCCCGCGCCCTGCTCCGGTCCATCCCCGGTCTCCAGCACTTCGACATGGACCGGAGCAGGGCCAAGTCTTTCTGTTGCGGGGCAGGCGGCGGCAGGATGTGGATGGAAGAGAAGCTGGGACACGTGAAGATCAACGACGCCCGCACGGACCAGGCGCTCTCGCTTGATCCCGAACTCATTGCCGTCTGCTGCCCCTTCTGCACTACCATGTTCGAGGACGGCCTCAAGGCAAGGAACATGGAAGAGAAGGTCAAGGTGTACGACGTG
>Ga0187774_10000750_pt1 | contig 11292 bp, 9 predicted proteins | sample 0216_BV02_MP05_2_FD_133152 | JGI IMG/M metagenome (GOLD analysis project Ga0187774, IMG submission 133152) | Tropical peat soil microbial communities from peatlands in Department of Meta, Colombia - 0216_BV02_MP05_20_MG | ecosystem: Environmental > Terrestrial > Soil > Wetlands > Peat | place... | reverse complement strand
GGAAGTAGCCCGCGCGCGGGCCGTTGTCTCCCCAGGTCGAGCCGATGCGGTGGCTGTCCCAGGCGATGAGCGCGCCGAAGGCCATCAAGAGGACGGCCACGACGGACTCCCACAGGCGCACCGAGCCCACGGCGCGCCGGTCCCTATCCTCCTGCTGCATCGCGTCTCCTCCGGCCGGAAGCAAAAAGGGGCCCCTTCGGCGGGGCCCCTCGCGAAAGGAGCTACTTGTGAAGGAAGCCTGCCTCCTTCATGAGCTCCTCGTGCTGCTTCTCGGCGTTCGCCACCCAGTCGGCGTACTCCTTGCCCGTCATGTGGCTCTGGTTGAACGCCCCGTCCTCCATGAACTTCTTCCACTCGGGCGTGGCGCGCACCTTGTCGAGGATGTCGACCCAGTACTTGACCATGTCCGGCGTGGCCCCGCCCGGCATGAAGATGCCGCGCAGCATCAGGTACTCGACGTTCAGCCCCTGCGACTTGCAGGTGGGGATGTCGTACCAGGACATGTCCTTGGTGATCTTGTCCTTGTAGGGCATGCGCTGCGAGTCGAAGACGCACAGCGGCCGCAGGTTCCCCGCGCGCCATTGCGCGACCGCCTCGATCGGGTTGTTCACGCTCGAGTCGACGTGCTTTCCGACCAGCTGCGTCGCCACGGCCCCGCCGCCCTTGTACGGGATGTAGGTGAACTTCACTCCCGCCTGCTTCTCGATGTTGACCGTCACGATCTGGTCTTCCTGCTTCGAGCCCGTGCCGCCCATCTTGAACTTGCCCGGGGGCGCGGCCTTCATCGCGGCCATGTAGTCCTGGGCCGTCTTGTACGGCGTATCGGCGTTCACCCACAGCACGAACTCGTCGAGGGCCATCATCTCGACCGGAGTGAGGTCCTTCCAGTTGAACGGCACGCCCGTGGCGAGCGGCGTCGTGAAGAGGTTCGAGAGCGTGATGATGAGCTTGTGCCCGTCGCCCTTGTCGTCCTTCACGGCGAGGAACCCCTCGGCGCCCGCGCCGCCGCCCTGGTTCACGACGACCATCGGCTCCTTCATGAGGTGGTTCTTCGCGATCACCGACTGGATGAAGCGGGCCATCTGGTCCGCGCCCCCTCCCGTGCCGGCCGGCACGACGAACTCCACGGTCTTGCTGGGTTCCCACGCGAGGGCGGGAAGGCACGCGGCAAGAGCCGTAGCCGCGATCACGGCCAGCCGGCCGCCCTCAAACATCTTCGACTTCATCTCGTATCCTCCTAAGGATGCCGACGGTTGACGATCCAGCGGGACGTTCTGGCCTCGGGCGCCGGGGCGTCCGGGGGCCCGCTCGCCCCTAGCGGGCCGGGTGTTGCGTTGCCGGGGCGCGCGCGCCGGCCCGGCGCGCCAGCCCCTGCCCGACGACCACCACGAGAGCGGCGCCCAGCGAAGCTACCACATACTTGACCCCGCCCGGGCAGAGCCCGGTCCAGGCCGCAATCGCATTGTCCTCCCATGCCATCTCGCCCGCGACGAATCCGATCAGGGCCGCCCCGAGCGTGACCACGGCCGGCACGCGCTCCATGAGCTTCACGAGCAGCGTGGCCCCGAAGACCACCAGCGGGATCGATATGGCGAGGCCCGCCGCGAGCAGCACCCAGTTGCCGCCGGCCGCCGCCGCCACGGCGATCACGTTGTCGACGCTCATCACGACGTCGGCGACGAGGATCGTGCGCACCGCCGCGGCGAGACTCGTGCCCACACGCACCTCGCCGTCGCCGTCGCCCTCCGGAAGGAGCAGCTTCACCCCGATCCAGATGAGGAGCGCCGATCCGGCGAGCTTGAGCCAGGGCAGCGCGAGCAGCATCACCGCGAAAAGCGTGAGGACCACGCGCAGGAGCACGGCCGCGCCCGCGCCCCAGCCGATCGCCAGCCGCTGCTGCCGCGGCGGGAGCGAGCGCGCCGCGAGCGCGATCACCACGGCGTTGTCGCCGGACAACACGACGTTCACGCCCACGATCTTCAGCAGGGCGGTCCAGAACAGGGGATCGGCGAGGGACATCGCGGAAAACGGCGGCGTTGCGCGAACGCGGGACTATAATTTTACCGCGACAAGGTAGACAGCGCGGGCGGGAATGACCTTGACTTGCATCAAGTGGGTTTTGCCGGTGTTGTGCGCGGCCCTCGCCGTGGCGCCTGCCGCCGCGCGCGCGAGCGCCTCGGACCAGGACTTCGTCGTCGCGCGGGAAGCCGCGCAGCGGGGCCAGTGGAAGACCCTCGAGCAGATGCGGCCGCGCTTCGCCGGGCACCTCCTGGAGGCCTATCCGTCGTTCTGGCTCCTCGACGGCACCATCGAGCGCGCGGACGCGCGCGACGTCGAGGCCTTCCTCGCGCGCTACCCCACCGGTCCCCTCGCCGAGGCGCTGCGGCGCGACTGGCTGAAGGTGCTGGGCGCCGCGGGATCGTGGGACCTGTTCCGCGCGGAGCACCCCCGGCTGCTCGTCGACGACCCGGAGATCACCTGCTACTCGTTCCAGGAGCGCCTCGCCCGCGGCGACCCGCAGGCGCCGCCCGAGGCGCGGGCGCTGTTCCTCGAAGGCACCGAGGTTCCGGCCCCGTGCGACCCGGTGTTCGCCGCGCTCGCCGCCCAGGGCGAGGTCTCGCAGGCGGACGTCTGGGTGCGGCTGCGGCGGCTGCTTGCGGGCGGGAAGGTGCGCCAGGCGAAGCGGGCGAACGCGCTGCTCGAGCCGGCCGCGCGCATTCCCGAGGCGGCGCTCGACCGCGCGGCCGCGGACCCGGCCCGCTTCCTCGCCCATTTCCAGGCGCAGCGGCCCGACCGCGGCGGGCGCGAGGCGGCGATCTTCGCGATCGCGCGGCTCGCCGCGCGCGACCGCGCCGAAGAGGCGGCCGAGCGCCTCGAGGCCATCGCGCCGCGCCTCGGGGACGACGGGCCCTACGCCTGGTCCCAGCTCGCCTGGCAGGCGGCCATGAACCTCGATCCGCGCGCGCTCGAGTGGTACGCGAGGGCCGGCGACTTCCCGCTCACCGACGCCGAGGCCGCGTGGAAGGCGCGCGCCGCGCTGCGCGCCGACGACTGGAAGCAGGTGCTCGCCGCCATCGATGCCCTCTCGCCGCGGGCCGCGCGCGAGCCCACATGGCGCTACTGGCGCGCGCGCGCTCTGCGCGCGACGGGCGACGCGAAGGGCTCCGAGGCGCTGCTGCGGCCGCTCGCGGCCCTTCCCACTTTCTACGGGGTGCTCGCCGCCGAGGAGCTGGGCGTTCCCGACGCGCCCCGGTGGGACGGGTTCCAGCCGAGCGCCGCGCAGGTCGAGGAGGTGCGCGCGATGCCCGGCATCCGCCGCGCCCTCGAGCTCTACCGGCTCGGATTCGACGGCGAGGGCTTGCGCGAATGGGCGTGGGCGACCCGCGACCTCGACGACCGGAGGCTCCTCGCCGCCGCGCGGATCGCGGCAGAGGCGGACGTTCCCGACCGCGCGATCTTCGCCGCCGACCGCACGATGCAGCTGCACGACTACTCGCAGCGCTATCCGGTCCCGCATCGCGCCACGCTCGACACGTTCACGCGGCAGTGGGACCTGGACGAGGCCTTCGTCTACGCGATCATCCGCCAGGAGAGCCGCTTCCTCGCGCAGGCCCGCTCGTCCGCGGGCGCCGTGGGCCTCATGCAGCTCATGCCGGGGACGGCCCGGTGGGTGGCCCGGCAGATCTCGTTCCACCCCTTCCGCGCCGAGATGCTGATGCGCCCCGACGTGAACATCGCGATGGGCACGTACTACCTGCGCCGCGTCCTCGACGCCGTGGGCGACCCGATCCTCGCCGCGGCCGCGTACAACGCCGGACCGAGACGCGCGCAGCGCTGGTGCGGCGCGAAGCCCCTCGAGGGAGCGATCTACGCCGAAACCATCCCCTACCCCGAGACCCGCGACTACGTGAAGAAGGTCTTCATCAACGCGTGGTTCTACCGCCACCGGCTGACCGGCGCCGAGGCGAACCTGCGCCAGCTCCTCGGCGTGGCGCCCGGCCGCGACGCGGAGTCCGTCGCCGCCAACATTCCCTGACCGCCATGGACATCGGCAGCATCTGCCTGCTCGGAGGAAGCGGATTCGTCGGGGCCGCGATCGCCCGGCAGTCCGCGGACCGGGGCCTGCGCGTGCGCGTGGTGACGCGCCGCGCCCAGCGTGCGCGCGCCCTCACGGTCCTTCCGACCGTCGAGGTGATGGCGGGCGACCCGCACGAGGAGGCCGTGCTCGAGCGCGCCTTCGAGGGAATGGACGCCGCGGTGAACCTCGTGGGCATCCTCCACGAGACGCGCGGCCAGTCGTTCACCGCCACGCACACGGAGCTGCCCCGCAAGACGGCCCACGCGTGCCGCGCGGGCGGCGTGCGCCACCTCGTGCACGTGAGCGCGCTGGGCGCCTCCGAGAAGGCCCCGAGCCGCTACCTGCGCTCGAAGGCGGCCGGGGAGGCGGCCTTGCGCATGGAATCGGGGAGCGTGCCGTGGACGATCCTCCGGCCCTCGGTGATCTTCGGCGAGGACGACCGCTTCCTCAACGTCTTCGCCGACCTCGTGCGCCTGTTCCCGGTGATCCCGCTCGCCGGCGCCCGTGCGCGCTTCCAGCCCATCTGGGTCGAGGACGTCGCCCGCTGCTGCATCGCGGCGCTCGGCAACGCGCAGGCGTTCGGGCAGGTATTGGAGCTGTGCGGGCCGCGCGTGTACACGCTCGCGGAGCTGGTCGAGGCGGTCGCCGCCATCCTCGGCAAGCGCCGCGCCGTGGTGCCGCTGCCGGGCCCGTTCGCCGAGATGCAGGCGTTCTTCCTCGAGCACCTCCCGGGCAGGCTCATGACGCGCGACAACCTGCGCTCCATGGAGGTGGACAACGTCTGCTCGGGGCGCCTGCCCGGCGTGTGCGCCTTCGAGCCCGCGGCGGTCGAGGCGGTGCTGCCCGAGTACCTCGGCTCCCGGACGATCGGCGCGCGCTACGCGCGCTACCGCGACCTCGCCGGAAGGTGATCCCCTGGACAAGCTCACGCTCGTCATCGGCAACAAGAACTACTCGTCGTGGTCGATGCGGCCCTGGGTGCTGATGCGCGAGCTCGGCATCCCGTTCGAGGAGGTGAAGCTGCGTTTCCACTCCGGCGAATGGGACGCGCAGATCGAGCGCTGGTCGCCCTCGCGGCTGGTGCCCGTGCTCTGGCGCGGCACGCAGCCGGTCTGGGACACGCTCGCGATCGTCGAGACGCTCGCGGAGTGGCATCCTGCGGCGGGCGTCTGGCCCGCGGACCCGGTCGCGCGTGCGCTTGCGCGCAGCGTCTGCGCCGAGATGCACGCGGGCTTCCGCGAGCTGCGCTCGAGCATGCCGATGAACATCCGGGCCTCCCACCCGGGCAAGGGCATGACCGAGGGCGCCCGCGGCGATATCGCGCGCATCGAGGTCCTGTGGGCCGAGGCGCGGCGGCGCTTCGGGGCGGGGGGGCCGTACCTCTTCGGCGCGTTCTGCGCCGCCGACGCGATGTACGCGCCGGTGGCGATGCGCTTCGCGACCTACGCGCCCCCGCTTTCGCCCGCGAGCGAGCGCTATTGCGAGGCGGTGCGCGCGGCCCCGGGCGTCCAGGCGTGGGTGAGCGGCGCGCTCGAGGAGAAGGAGTTCGTCGCGGAGGACGAGCCGTATGCGGCGGATGCGCCGGCCCGCTGAGCCCCGGCGCGGAGGCCGCGCGCGATGAGGATCTACCAGGTCGGCGGCTCGGTGCGCGACGAGCTGCTGGGCCTCGCCGTGCAGGATCGCGACTGGGTGGTGGTGGGCGCCGACCCGCGCGAGATGGAACGGCTCGGCTTCCGCCCCGTGGGCGCGGACTTCCCCGTGTTCCTGCACCCGCAGACCCACGAGGAGTACGCGCTCGCCCGCACCGAGCGCAAGACCGGCCCCGGCTACAAGGGCTTCGCCTTCCACGCCGCGCCCGACGTGACCCTCGAGCAGGACCTCGCGCGCCGCGACCTCACGATCAACGCGATGGCGCGCGCGGAGGACGGCGCGCTCATCGATCCGCACGGCGGCGCGGCCGACCTGAAGGCGCGCGTACTGCGCCACGTGAGCGCGGCGTTCGCGGAGGACCCGGTGCGGATCCTGCGCGTGGCGCGCTTCGCCGCGCGCCTCGGATTCGCGGTCGCCCCCGAGACGCTCGCCCTGATGCGCCGCATGGTGGAGGCGGGCGAGGCCGACGCGCTCGTGCCGGAGCGCGTGTGGCACGAGATCGGGCGCGGCCTGATGGAAGCCGCTCCCTCGCGCATGCTCGCGGTGCTCGCCGAGTGCGGCGCGCTCGCGCGCATCCTCCCCGAGCTCGATCGCGCGCTCGGGCGCCCGGGCGCCGCCGGGAGCCTCGCCGCCCGCCTCGACCGCGCGGCGGCCCGCGCCCTCGGCCTTCCGGTGCGCTTCGCCCTGCTCGTCCTCGACCTCGACGCCGCGCACGCCGCGGCCCTCGCCGCCCGCGTGAACGCGCCCGGCGATTGCCGCGACCTCGCGGCGATCGCGATCCGCGAGCGGGAGCTCGCCCGCGTGGAGACCGGCGGCGACGCGCAGTCCACGCTCGCCCTGCTCGAGCGCGTGGACGCCTTCCGCCGCCCCGAGCGGCTCGAGCGCCTGGTGGAGGTGGCCGAGTGCGACGCGGCCGCAGGTCCCGGGCGGGCCTTCGCCTCGCGCGCGGATCTCGTCCCCGCGCTCGCGGCGGCGCGCGCCGTGGACGGGGGCGAGCTCGCGCGCGAGTTTCCCGACGACATCCCGGGCGCCGTGCGCCGCGCGCGGCTCGCGGCGATCGCCGCCCTCCAGCCGCCCACGGGCCATTGAGCCGCGCGAGGCGCGCCGGCCGGCCCGACGCGCGGGGACCCCGAAAAGAAAACCGCCGGCCTCGGCCGGCGGTCTTCGGGGGCCCGGACGGATCCGGGCGATCGCTTCGTGCTTAGACCTTGCGGGCAGCCCGCGCCTTCGCGACGGGCCTCACGGCGGCCGCACCTTCCTCGACCGTCTTCTCGACGGTGTCGTAGATGCGCTTGTTGAGCGCCACGAGGTTGCCGTACGCGCTCTGGGCCGCGGCCATCGCGGTCTTCACGTTCTCGACCACGCTCTCGGAGCCGGCCGGGGCGTACTTGAACGCTTCCTCGAGCGCGGCCACGGCCACGCGGTTCATCTCCTCGGCCTGCTTGTCGAAGGCCTTCTTCATCTCGGCGTTGCTCTCCGCGGCCGTCTCGTAGGCGCTGCGCGAATAGGCGTAGGCGCGCTTCATCACGGGCTCGATCGCCGCGGAATTGAGCGCGATCACCTCGTGGACGTCCTTCGCGCCGGAGAGCGACTGGGCGTGGGCGGCGGCCTGCTCGACGGCCTCACGGGCCGCGCCGAGGCCGAGCTCGGCGAAGCGCTCGGCGTTCGCGAGCGAAAGCTGGGCAAGCTGGGTCATCTGCTCGATGGCCGCTTCGTTGGCGGCGGCGAGCTGGTCGATCTTGAACATGGCGTTTTCCTTTCCTGGGGTTCGGGGGCCTGAGCTATGCTGCACTGCACAATGCGGATTTTAGGCCGATTCCAGGGCAAGTCAAGGGGTTCTGACAGAAAAATATTGCAGCGCAACATGGCCGGGGACAGTCGGAGGGGGACCCGCAAAATCAAGCACTTGAGCCGCCCGGGCGCGCGGCGGCCTTCTCGAGACGGCTCGCGCGAGGGCGCGCGGCGCCCGCCCCCGAAGGGGGCGCTCCAAAGAACGTCTAGAATTCGGTCGCGTGCCGCACCGGCCGCGGCCTTCACGACATCCCGGGAGGAACGCCCATGATCTCCGTCGCCGTCCACGTTGCTCGTCCCATGCGAGGGGAGGCCCGCCCATGGCCCAGGTGATCGGCGTTCCCATGGAGATCTTCCCGGGCGAGAAGCGCGTCGCCACGGTCCCCGAGGTGGTCCCGAAGCTCGCGAAGCTGGGCTTCCAGGTGATCGTGCAGTCGGGCGCGGGGGAGGCGGCCGCCCTCTCCGACGAGGCCTACGTCGCCGCCGGCGCGAAGGTGGTGCCCGACGCCGCGGCGGTCTGGTCCGGCGCGGACATCGTCTTCAAGGTCCGCGCGCCGAGCCAGGACGAGGTTCAGGCGATGCGCGAAGGCCAGGTCCTCGTCTCGTTCATCTGGCCGGCGCAGAACCCCGAGCTGATGCAGAGCCTCGCCCGGAGGAAGGCCACGGTCCTCGCGATGGACAGCGTCCCGCGCATGTCGCGGGCGCAGAAGCTCGACGCGCTTTCCTCGATGGCGAACATCGCGGGCTACCGCGCGGTGATCGAGGCGGCGCAGCACTTCGGGCGCTTCTTCACCGGCCAGGTGACCGCCGCGGGCAAGGTGCCCCCGGCGAAGGTGTTCGTGATCGGCGCGGGCGTGGCGGGGCTCGCGGCGATCGGCGCCGCGGCGGGGCTGGGGGCGATCGTGCGCGCCAACGACACGCGACCCGAGGTCGCGGACCAGATCCGGTCGCTCGGCGGCGAGTTCGTGCCGGTCGACTACCAGGAGGAAGGCAGCGGCGCCGGCGGCTACGCCAAGGTGATGAGCGAAGGCTTCCAGAAGGCGCAGCGCGAGGTGTTCGCGAAGCAGGCGAAGGAAGTCGACATCATCGTCACGACGGCGCTCATCCCCGGCAAGCCCGCGCCCAAGCTCATCACCGCGGACATGGTGCGCTCGATGAAGCCGGGCAGCGTCATCGTCGACCTCGCCGCCGAGCAGGGCGGCAACTGCGAGCTCACCGAGCCCGGAAAGGTCGTCGTGAAGCACGGCGTCACGATCATCGGCTACACGGACCTCCCGAGCCGCCTCGCCACGCAGTCTTCGACGCTCTATGCGAACAACCTCCTGCGCCTCTCCGAGGAGTTGTGCAAGGCCAAGGACGGCGTGTTCCACGTCGACATGGCGGACGAGGTCATCCGCGGCGCCACGGTGATCCGGGAGGGCACCGTCACGTGGCCGCCGCCGCCGCCGAAGCTCTCGGCCGCGCCGCCCGCCAAGGCGGCCGCGAAGCCCGCGCCGGCCGCCGCGGAGAAGAAGGGACACGGGCACGGCGTCGGCGGCCTGCTTCCGGCAGGCACGGTCGCGGCGATCTTCGGCGCGGGGGCGGTCCTCCTCGCCCTGATCGGCCTCTACGCGCCGCCCGCGTTCCTGCCGCACTTCATCGTGTTCGTCCTCGCCGTCTTCGTGGGCTACATGGTGGTGTGGAACGTCACGCCCGCCCTGCACACCCCGCTCATGAGCGTGACCAATGCCATCAGCAGCATCATCATCATCGGCGCGCTGATCGAGATCGCCCCGCCGGTCGCCGCGGCGGCGGCCGGGGAAGGCGTGCGGCCCGACGAGCTGATCCGCTGGATCGCGGTGGCGGGCGTGGGGCTCACGGCGATCAACATGTTCGGCGGATTCGCGGTCACGCAGCGCATGCTGTCGATGTTCCGGAAGTAGGAGACGACGACCATGTCCCTGAGCCTCACTGTCGTCGCCTACATCGGCGCGGTCATCCTCTTCATCCTGAGCCTCGGGGGATTGTCGAACCCCGAGACCTCCCGCCGCGGCAACCTCTACGGGATGATCGGCATGGCGATCGCCGTGCTCGCCACCGTGTTCGGCCCGCGGGTCACCCCGGCGGGGCTGGGCTACATCGCCGTGGCGCTCGTCATCGGCGCCTCCATCGGGCTGTACCTCGCGCGCACCGTGCTCATGACGCAGATGCCCGAGCTGGTCGCGTTCATGCACAGCCTGGTCGGCCTCGTCGCCATGCTCGTCGGCTACGCGAGCTACATCGACCCCGCCGCCTCGGCGGGCATGTCGTCCGCGGAGCTCAAGATCCACGAGATCGAGGTGTACGTGGGCGTGCTCATTGGCGCCGTGACGCTCTCCGGCTCGGTCATCGCGTTCGGCAAGCTCTCCGCGCGCATCAGCGGCAAGCCCATGCTGCTGCCGGGGCGGCACTGGATCAACTTGATCGGGCTGCTCGTCGTGATCGGATTCGGCTACGCGTTCCTGCAGGCGCACTCCATCCGCGAGGGGCTCACGCCGCTCGTGGTGATGAGCGTGATCGCGCTCGCCTTCGGCCTGCACATGGTGATGGCGATCGGGGGCGCCGACATGCCCGTGGTGGTCTCGATGCTCAACAGCTATTCCGGCTGGGCGGCCGCCGCGACCGGCTTCATGCTCTCCAACGACCTGCTGATCGTCACCGGGGCGCTGGTGGGCTCGAGCGGCGCGATCCTCTCCTACATCATGTGCCGCGCGATGAACCGCAGGTTCCTCTCGGTGATCGCGGGCGGCTTCGGCGGCGAGACGGCGGCGCCCTCGGCCGGAGGCGCCGCGCAGCCGGCGGGCGAGGTCAACCCGATCTCCGCGCAGGAGACCGCCGAAGTCCTCAAGGAAGCGAAGAGCGTGGTCATCGTGCCGGGCTACGGAATGGCGGTCGCCCAGGCGCAGCACACGGTCTACGAGATCACGAAGAAGCTGCGCGAGCTCGGCAAGACCGTGCGCTTCGCGATCCACCCGGTGGCCGGGCGCATGCCGGGGCACATGAACGTGCTGCTCGCCGAGGCGAAGGTGCCCTACGACATCGTGCTCGAGATGGACGAGATCAACGAGGACTTCCCGGACACGGACGTCGCGATGGTGATCGGCGCCAACGACATCGTGAACCCGAGCGCGCAGGAGGATCCCTCGAGCCCCATCGCGGGGATGCCGGTGCTCGAGGTGTGGAAGGCGCACACCTCGATCGTCATGAAGCGCAGCATGGCCTCCGGGTACGCGGGCGTCGACAACCCGCTCTTCTACAAGGAGAACAACCGCATGCTCTTCGGCGACGCGAAGAAGATGCTGGGCGAGGTGCTCGCGGCGCTGAACGGCTGAAGGCCGGGCGATTCCCGCCTGCGCCCCGTGCCGCCGGCCCCGCCCTATAGCTGGAGGGGCCGCGCCGACTGGAACCCGAGCAGCGGGCCCGGGATGCCCTTGCCGACCGCGAGCACCTTGAAGAGCTCGCCCATCTCCGCCGGGCTGATGAGCCGGTGGGCCCCGCTCGTCGCCTTGAGGCGCGAGAGCGTCATGGCCGGGTCGTCCTGCGAGACGAGGACGGCGAGCCCGCAGGAGATGAGGAAATGCGCCTGCGTCGTGAAGCCGTGGACCTCCGCCCCGCCCTGCTCCGCCGCGCGCGCCATGGCGGTGAAGTCCACGTGGGCGGTGATGTCCTGCAGACCCGGAAGGAAGAAGGGGTCGCCGTGGAAGTGGTGGCGGTAGTGGCAGCGCATGGTGCCCATCGAGCGCTGCGGATGGTAG
>Ga0187774_10000748_pt1 | contig 11303 bp, 10 predicted proteins | sample 0216_BV02_MP05_2_FD_133152 | JGI IMG/M metagenome (GOLD analysis project Ga0187774, IMG submission 133152) | Tropical peat soil microbial communities from peatlands in Department of Meta, Colombia - 0216_BV02_MP05_20_MG | ecosystem: Environmental > Terrestrial > Soil > Wetlands > Peat | place... | reverse complement strand
GCCCGGAGATGATCAACGGGGTGCGGGCCTCGTCGATCAGGATGGAGTCGACCTCGTCGATGATCGCGTAGACGTGCCCGCGCTGGACGCAGTCCTCCAGCGAGTGCGCCATGTTGTCGCGCAGATAATCGAAGCCAAACTCGTTGTTGGTGCCGTAGGTGACGTCGGCCCGGTAGGCGGCGCGCTTGGCCTCGGGCTCCATCTGCGGAATGTTCACCCCCACCGTGAGTCCGAGAAAGCCGTACAGCTTGCCCATCCAGGCCGCATCGCGCTGCGCGAGGTAGTCGTTCACGGTGACGATGTGCACGCCCTTGCCGGCGAGCGCGTTCAGATACGCGGGCAGGGTCGCGACCAGAGTCTTGCCCTCGCCTGTGCGCATCTCGGAAATCTTGCCGTAGTGCAGCACCATCCCGCCCAGCAGCTGAACGTCGAAGTGCCGCATGCGCAGCGTGCGCTTGCCGGCCTCGCGCACGACTGCAAACGCCTCGGGCAGCAGCTCTTCCAGCGCCGCGATTTCCGCCTCGGTCTTCGCGTCTTGCGCGGCCGCGGCGACTTTGTCGGCGACGCGCCGGCGGAACTCCTCGGTCTTGGCGCGCAGGGCCGCATCGTCCAGCCCCGAAACTTCCGGCTCGAGAGCGTTGATGCGCGCAACCGTGCGGGAATACTGCTTGAGCAGCCGTTCATTGCGACTGCCGAAGATCTTGGTGAGTACGTTCGCCATGTAGAAGAATGCGGCCCGAACCGCAGGCAACGCGGACGGGAAGCCGCGAGGGCCGGAGCCGGCCCCGCCGAGGTCCAGCGCAAATCAAAAGTTTAACATGGCCGCCGGAGCGGCCCGGGGCGCGCTTAGTCGCGCGCAACCGCGGCGGTCTGCCGCCGTTGCTGGGAACCCGGCAGAGTGGGATCGCGCGCCGCCAAGAAGCGGTCAGGATTGACCGGGATCCCCTTGTAGCGCACCTCGAAGTGCAGGTGCGGCCCGGTCGCGCGCCCGGTTGCGCCGCTCAGACCGAGCTCGCGCCCGCGCAGCACGATGTCGCCCTTCTTCACGAGGATCTTCGACAGGTGTGCATAACGCGTCGAGAGACTATTGCCATGATCGATCTCGACCAGATTGCCGTATTGCGGATGCGGGCCTGCGAACGTGACCACGCCGCCTGCCGCCGCCTCCACCGGCGTTCCCGAGTCGACCTCGAAGTCGATCCCATCGTGCATCGCGAGCTGCCCGGTAAACGGGTCGATCCGCTTGCCAAAGCCCGAGCCGCGCGGCGCGTGCACCGGGAGCAGCGTCGGCATCGACTTGCGGCGCACCGCGAGATCGCGCAATTCCGAATCCAGCACTCCGTAGAGGTCGGAACGCGTGTCCATCTGTTTGGACAGCGCGCTGAGCCGGTCCTCGAGGTCGCCCATCGAGAGATCCTGCGGCGGCATGGTCGACACCGCCCCGCCGAGCCCGAGCGGTCCGCTGGCGTGGAAATCGGACGGCCGCAGACCTCCGAGAGCGGAAAGGCGCTCTCCGAGCGCGTCCAGGCGCGTGAGCTGGGCCTGCAGTTCGCCCAGCTTCACCGCCATGGCGTTCAGGTTCTGCTGGACGAATTCGCGCGACTTCGCATTCTCGGCGCGCTGCGCCGCGAGCACGACCTGCTCGACGAACGGAACGCGGGCATCCGCCGAGAGGCGCAGCGTCAGCCAATACAGCGCTGCCGTCAGCCCGAGGACCATCGCGAGCGCGATCCCCATGCATGCGACGAGCTGTGGCGTGGACAGCGAGACGGATCTCGCCTTTGCCAGCCGGCCCGGGATGACGATAATCTGCAAGCCTACCCCCTGCGATCCTCTGTGCTCGTGCACCTTCCCAAAATCGACCGTGTCCTGTCCGCCGATGGCGAGATCCAGCCGGTCCTTGCAAAAGCCCGCGAAATTCGCGAGCTTTCCAGACTTTGCAACGAGTTCCTGCCGCCGGAGCTTGCGCCGCTGGTGCAAGCCGCCAATCTAAAGGACGGCAAGCTGGTGCTGCTGGCCGCGAATCCGGCGACTGCCGCCAAGCTCAGGCTGTTAGCCGCGAGTCTTGGAGTATTTCTCGCAAAAGAACGCCCAAAGGTTAGTGGAGTTTCAATTCGCGTGCAACCAAATGCATCACGGCGCACGGATGCTGCGACGCGGAAGAGTGTGCGTTTTTCCCCGTCGAGCCTGGCTCACCTGCAGGCGCTGCACGCGCGTCTGACGAACTCGCCCGCGCGCGCCGCGCTGTGCGCGCTCCTCGAGCGCCACGGGAGCACGCCCGCTACATCGCCACCAGCAGGCGCTCGAAAAGAAACATCAGCAGCACCGCGACGATCACGAAGAGCGCGTACTTGAACAGCCGCCACGCGAAACGCAGATACCGGCGCTCGCCCGTGACCATATAGAGCAGTACTGCGACGGACAGACCGATCGCCGCGAGCAGTCCGAGCAGGCGGACCAGCAGCACGTCACCAGGCGGGCTGCTGCACCAGGCCGGCGACGCCTGCCGGCGCTTCCTCGCTTCGCTCGAAGCTCACCGTGTCCCAGGCCGATGCGTCAGCAAGCAACTGATGCAGCAACCGGTTGTTCAACCCGTGACCCGATTTATGCGCGCTGAAGGCGCCCAGGAGGGGCTTCCCGAGCAAGTAGATGTCGCCGATCGCATCCAGCACCTTGTGGCGGATGAACTCGTCGGCGAAGCGCAGCCCCTCGGCATTCAGCACGCGGTATTCGTCCAGCACCACCGCGTTATCGAGCCCCCCGCCCAGCGCCAGGCCCGACTCGCGCAGCGCTTCGACCTCGTGCATGAAGCCGAAGGTGCGCGCGCGCGCGATCTCCTTGAGATAAGAGGTTTCTGCGAAGTCCACGGTCACCGACTGGCTGCTGCGATCGATTACCGGGTGATTGAAGACGATCGAGAACGACAGCTTGAAGCCCGCGTACGGCTCGAGGCGCGCCCATTTGTCGCCGTCGGCGACCTCGACGCGTTTCTTCACGCGCAGGAAGCGCTTTGGCGCCGGCTGTTCCTCGAGCCCCGCCTGTTGCACGAGCAGGACGAAGGGCGCGGCGCTGCCGTCCATGATCGGCACCTCGGGGCCGTCCAGATCGACGAAGACATTGTCGACGCCGAGCCCGGCGAGCGCCGACATGAGATGCTCGACCGTGTAGACCTTCGCTGCGCCCTTGACCAGGCACGACGACAAGCGCGTCTCGCCTACGAGGTCGGCGCGCGCCGGAATGTCGACTGGGGTCGCGAGGTCGACGCGGCGGAACACGACGCCGGTGTCGATGTGGGCCGGCCGCAGGCTGATGCTGACCTTCTGTCCGGTGTGAAGCCCGACGCCGGTGGCGCGGACGATGGATTTCAGAGTGCGCTGCTTGAGCATCGGTAAGTGACTGACAGTCTTGTGAATTGTAACAGACCGAGCGTGGCCGGAGCACCCGCAAGGAGGATATTGGATGCTTCGGCCACTGGAACCTCAGTCCGCCTGCTTGCGCAGGAACGCCGGGATGTCGTACTTGTCGACGCCGCTCTGCTGGAGCGCCTCGACGGTCGAGGCGCGATTGCGCCGGATGACCGCCGGAACAGCGTCCAGCTGGTTGTAGTCCACCCCCTGCGAGACCGGCTGGTTGTCGGTGCCGGTCTTCTGCGTCACCACGAGCTGCGGTTTGGGCTGGCGCGCCGCCATCGGAGCCCCGAGCCCCGTCGCCACCACCGTGACGCGCAGGTCATCGCCCACCTCTTCGTCGTAGACGGCGCCGAAGATGATGGTTGCGTCCTCGGCGGCGAAGCTGCGCACGGTGTTCATGACCGCCTTGACCTCGCCGTGCTTGAGACTCGCTCGGGTGGCGGTGATGTTCACCAGCACGCCGCGCGCGCCGGCGAGCGTGACACCCTCGAGCAACGGGCTCGCGATCGCCTGCTCCGCGGCGATGCGCGCGCGGTCGATGCCGGCCGCCTTGGCCGAGCCCATCATCGCCATGCCCTGCTCGGACATCACGGTACGCACATCTTGGAAGTCGACATTGATGAGCCCCGGGCAATTGATGATCTCGGCGATGCCCGCGACCGCATTATTCAGAACATCGTCGGCCGCCCTGAACGCTTCGTCCATCGTGACGTCTTCGCCCAGCACCTCCTCGAGCTTGTCGTTCAGGATCACGATGAGCGAATCGACATGCTGCGAGAGCTCCTCGATACCCTTCTCCGCGAGCCGCATGCGCTTGGTGCCCTCGAAGCCGAAGGGCTTGGTCACCACGGCGACCGTGAGCACGTTGAGCGAGCGCGCCACTTCCGCGATCACGGGTGCCGCGCCGGTTCCCGTGCCGCCGCCCATGCCTGCCGTGATGAACACCATGTGCGCGCCGGCCAGCGACTCTTCGAGACGCTCGCGCTCGGTGAGCGCCGCACTGCGCGCCTCGTCGGGCTTGGCCCCCGCGCCGAGCCCGCTGGTACCGAGCTGGATCTGGTGGCGCGCGCTGTTGCGCGCCAGCACCTGGGCGTCGGTGTTGACGGCGATGAACTCGACGCCCTCGACGCCCTGCTCGATCATGTGATTGACGGCGTTGCCTCCGGCGCCGCCGACGCCGACCACCTTGATGATCGGTCCTGCTGCCTGGCTGTCTACGATTTCGAACATGTGTTTCCTCCTTGCTGTTGGATGATGCTCAAGCGATGAATCAGAAGTTGCGCTGGAACCACTCGCGCATGCGGGTCAGCACGGCGCGCACCGAACCGCTCTGGCGTGATATCTGGCCCTGCTGGACTTGCGAGGCGCCCTCGAGCAGCAGGCCCACCGCGGTGGCGTAACGCGGATTGCGCACGACATCTGCGAGTCCGCCGGTGTAGCGCGGCACGCCGAGACGCACCGGCATGTGGAAAATCTCTTCACCCAGCTCGACCATGCCGCGCATCACCGCGCTGCCGCCGGTCAGCACCAGGCCGGAGGAGAGCAGCTCCTCGAACCCCGATTCGCGCAGCACCTGCTGCACGAGCGAAAAGAGCTCCTCGACGCGCGGTTCGATCACCTCCGCAAGCGTCTGGCGCGACATGACGCGCGGGCCGCGATCGCCTATTCCTGGCACCTCGATCATCTCGTTCGGATCGGCCAGCTGGCGCAACGCGACGCCGTGCCGGATCTTGATGTTCTCGGCCTCGGCGGTCGGCGTCCTGAGCGCCATTGCGATGTCGTTGGTGATCTGGTCGCCAGCGATTGGGATCACCGCGGTGTGCCGGATCGCGCCATTGGTGAAGATCGCGATGTCCGTCGTGCCGCCGCCGATGTCGATCAGGCACACGCCGAGATCGGTCTCGTCTTCCTGCAGCACGGCGCGCGAGGACGCGAGCGGCTGAAGGATGAGATCGTTCACCTCCAGACCGCAGCGCCGCACGCACTTGACGATGTTCTGCGCCGCGGACACGGCGCCGGTGACGATGTGCACCTTCACCTCGAGACGCACGCCCGACATGCCGATTGGCTCGCGCACGTCCTCCTGCCCGTCGATGATGAATTCCTGGCGCAGGACGTGCAGGATCTGCTGGTCGGTCGGAATGTTTACCGCCTTGGCCGTCTCGAGCACGCGGCTCACGTCCAGCGCGCTCACTTCGCGGTCCTTGATGGCCACCATGCCGGTCGAGTTGAAGCTGCGGATGTGGCTGCCTGCAATACCGGTGAACCCCGACGCGATCTTGCAATCGGCCATCAGCTCGGCCTCCTCGAGCGCGCGCTGCACCGCATTCACGGTCGCCTCGATGTTGACGACCACTCCCTTCTTCATGCCCTTGGATTCGTGGCTGCCCATGCCCAGGATTTCGAGCGTGCCGTCCGGCCGCAGCTCGGCCACCAGCGCGACCACCTTCGAAGTGCCGATATCCAGTCCGACAATCAGATCCTTGCTTTCCCTCGCCATTTCCCTCAGCCCTTGGAACCGGCCCCGCGCAAGGCGAAGCCGTTTGGATAACGCAGGTCCACGTAGGTGTAGCGCTGCGGCGTCTTCCCAAGCGTCTGCGCGTACACCGCAACGAAGCGCGCGAGTCGCGCTTCCACCGGGTGCTCGTCCGTATCGCGCCCAAGCGCGACCTGCAAGCCGTCGTCCAGCCACAGCCGCCAGGCGTAGCGCGGCGAGAGCTCGACGCGCACCGGCTTCTTGCCGAGCGGCGCGAGCAGCGCGGCGAAGCTGCGAAAGCGCTGCGTGACCTCGGCTTCCGTGCCGTCCGGACCGATGAGGAAAGGCAGTGCTGCGTCGCTCTGCGCGGCGAAGCGCTCGCCGTCGCTGTCGACCAGGGCGTCCGCGCCCCAATGCGCAAACGGCACGTGCTCCTCCAGGCGGACTTCCAGCCGGTCTGGCCACAAGCGGCGCACGCTCACGCTGCGCACCCATGGCAGCTGCTGCAGCGCGTCGCGCAGCTCTGCCAGATCGACCGCGAAGAAATTGCCGTCGATGTGCCCGCGCGCCGCCTGCGCGATCTGATCGGGCGTGGTGTGCGCAAGCTTGCCGCGCACCGTGATCTCGCGCACCGGAAACAGGCTCGTGCGCAGCAACAGCTGCGCCGCCGCGAACCCGAGCAGCAACAGCGCGATGCCGGTCAGGATCCCGGCCACCGAGTTGAGCAGTCGCGGGTTATCCCACATGCGCGCCCTCCAGGATGCGCAGGCAAAGGTCCTCGTAGGACAGCCCCACGGCGCGCGCAGCCATCGGCACGAGCGAGTGGTCCGTCATTCCAGGCGCGGTGTTCGCCTCGAGCAGGTACGGCGCGCCCGAGCGGTCGAGCATCAGATCGACGCGTCCCCAGCCGCTACAGCCGAGCACCCGGAACGCGCGCAGGCACAGCGCCTGGACCTCCCGCTCGCGCGCCGGCGGCAGCCCGCAAGGGATGATGTAGCGCGTGTCGTCCGCGACGTACTTCGCCTGGTAGTCGTAGAACTCGCGCGGCGTCTCGAGCCTGATGATCGGCAGGGCCTCGTCGCCGAGAATCGCGATCGTCAGCTCGGTGCCTTCGATGAATTTTTCGGCCATCACCGCCTTGTCGTAATTTGCAGCGAGCGCGAAGGCCTCGTCGAGCGCCGAGGCCTCGCGCACCTTGCTCATGCCGAGCGACGAGCCCTCCGAGATCGGCTTCACCATGAGCGGCAGGCCGAGGCGCGCGGCGACCGCACGCAGGTCGGCGCGCGCGTCGAGCAGCTCGTGCGGCGGGGTCGGCAGGCCGCTCGCCTGCCACAGCAGCTTGGCGCGCAGCTTGTCCATGGCGAGCGCTGAGCCGAGCACGCCGCTGCCCGTGTAGGGAATGCGCAGCCACTCGAGCACGCCCTGCACCGTGCCGTCCTCGCCGAAGCGGCCGTGCAGCGCGATGAAGGCGCACGCGAAGCGGCCGGCAATGAGATCCTCGATGCCGCGTTCGGCCGGATCGAAGGCATGCGCATCGACGCCTCGCGCGCGCAGCGCATTGAGCACCATGGCGCCGCTGCGCAGCGATACCTCGCGCTCCGCCGAGCTGCCGCCCAGCAGCACCGCGACCTTGCCGAATTTCTGCGCGCTCAAGCGTCCCCCACGATGCGCACCTCGGGTCGCAGCTCGACGCCGGTCTTCTCGAGCACGGTGCGGCGCACCGTGTCGATCAGCCACTCGATATCGGAGGCGCGCGCCGCACCCTGCGGATTGACGATGAAATTGGCGTGCTTCTCCGACACGCGCGCCCCGCCACGCGCCAGACCCTTCAGGCCGCAGGACTCGATCAGGCGCGCGGCATGGTCGCCGATCGGATTGCGGAATACGCTGCCTGCGTTGGGCAGCGACAGGGGCTGGGAGGCAATGCGCCGTCCCAGGAAACCCTTGATCTTCGCGCGCGAGGCCGCCCCGTCGCCCTCGGGCAGCTTGAAGTAAGCCGCCACGAACCACTCGTCGGCGCCGATGCGCCCGCCTTCCTTGAGCTCGCAGTGACGGTACGAGATCTCGAATTCGGACCTCTCGCGGCTATGCAGCTCGCCGCGCCGGTCGATGGTCAATGCGCGATCCACGATGTCCCAGGTTTCGCCGCCGTAGCAGCCCGCGTTCATGGCAAGCGCACCGCCCACGCTGCCCGGTACCCCGGCGAGAAACTCCGCGCCCGCCAGATTGTTCATCGTCGCGAAACGCGCCACCTTCGGGCTCGCGACACCGGCTTCTGCGTACACGCGCCCGAGCAGCAGCTCGGGACGCCTGGCCGCCGCATGCGTCAGCACCACGGTGCCGCGATAGCCGCCGTCGCGCACCAGCAGGTTCGATCCCAGGCCGACGAACAGCAGCGGCTCGCTCGGCGGCAGCTGGCGCAGGAACGCCGCGAGATCCTCGAGATCGACCGGCAGGTAGACGCGCGCCGCCGCGCCGCCCGTTCGCCAGCTGGTATGCCGCGCCATCGGCTCGCCCAGCTTCAGCTCGCCGCGCAGTCCCTGCAACGCCTTGGCCTCAGACATGTTCATTCGCACGCGCCTCCTGTCCCGGGGCCGCGAGCTGCGCCGACACGCCGCCGATCGAGCCTGCTCCCATGGTGACCACCACGTCGCCGTCGCGGGCTACGCGCCGGATCGCGGCCGCCATCTGCGCGATGTCCTCGACGAACACCGGCTCTACCTTGCCCGCCACGCGCACGGCGCGCGCGAGCGACCTGCCATCGGCGGCCACGATCGGCGCCTCGCCCGCCGGGTACACCTCGGCGAGCAGCAGCGCGTCGGGGGTGGATAGCACGCGCACGAAATCCTCGAACAGGTCGCGCGTACGCGTATAGCGGTGCGGCTGGAATGCGAGCACGATGCGCCTTCCCGGGAAAGCGCCGCGCGCGGCCTCCAGCGTTGCCGTCATTTCGGCGGGGTGATGGCCATAGTCGTCGATCAGCGTGAAGCGCCCTCCTCCCTGCAGGGAAATCTCGCCGCAGCGCTGGAAGCGCCGCCCTACCCCGTGGAACTCCTCGAGCGCCTTGAGGATCGCGCGGTCCGGGATCGCCAGCTCGCCCGCCACCGCGATCGCGGCGAGCGCGTTCTGCACGTTGTGCCGGCCCGGCAGGTTGAGCTTCACCTCCAGCGGTGCGCCTTGCTCGCGCACCGCCCGGAAGCGCATCGCGCCGCCGGCGTGCTCGACACGCTCGGCGCGCACCGCCGCTTCGGCCGCGAAGCCGTATGTCAGCACCGGCTTGGAGACGAACGGCAGGATCTCGCGCACGTGCGCATCGTCGATGCACAGCACCGCGCTGCCGTAGAAAGGCAGGTTCTGCAGGAACTGCACGAACGCCTGCTTGAGCCGCGCGAAATCGTGCTGGTAGGTGTCCATGTGGTCGGCGTCGATGTTGGTCACCACCGCGATCACCGGCTGCAGGTGCAGGAAAGAGGCGTCCGACTCGTCCGCCTCGACGACGATGAACTCCCCGGAGCCGAGGCGCGCGTTGGAGCCCGCGGCGTTCAAGCGCCCGCCGATGACGAAGGTCGGATCGAGACCGCCCTCGGCGAGCACGCTCGCCACCAGGCTGGTGGTAGTCGTCTTGCCGTGCGTGCCGGCGATCGCCACGCCTTGCCTCAGGCGCATCAGCTCGGCCAGCATCAGCGCGCGCGGCACGATCGGAATGCGCCGATTGCGCGCCGCGATCACCTCCGGGTTGTCGCCGGCGACGGCAGTGGACACCACGACCACGTCGGCGCCTTCGACGTTCGCGGCCGCGTGGGATACGGAAATCCTCGCGCCGAGCCCCGCCAGGCGGCGCGTCGCCGCGTTTGCCGACAGGTCCGAGCCGCTCACCTGGTAGCCGAGATTCAGCAGCACTTCGGCGATGCCGCTCATGCCCGAGCCGCCGATGCCGACGAAGTGAATGTGACGCACCTTGTGCTTCACGCGCGCCACCCTTCGGCGAGCTCGATGCAGCGCTCGGCGACCACGCGCGCCGCCTGGGGCCGGCCGAGCGCGCGCGCTCTCTCGGCCATGTCGAGCAGCCGCGTCCGGTCGAGCGAGCCGATCAGCGCGGCAAGCCGCGCGGCGCTCATCTCGGACTGAGGCAGCAGGATCGCCGCGCCGCGCTCCGCGAGGAACTTCGCGTTTGCCGTCTGGTGATCGTCCACCGCGTGCGGAAAGGGCACCAGCACGCTCGCCACGCCCCCCGCCGCGAGCTCGGCGACGGTTATGGCTCCCGCGCGGCAGATCACCAGGTCGGCCTCGGCGTAACGGCGCGCCATGTCGTCGATGAATGCGACCAGCTCGCCCTGCACGCCGGCCGCCGCATAGCCCGCGCGCAGCGCTTCGAGGTGCTGCTCGCCTGCCTGGTGCACCACCTGAGGACGCAGCGGCGCGGGGATCAGCGCGAGCGCCTCGGGCAGCGCCTTGTTCAGCGCCTGCGCGCCGAGGCTGCCGCCGACCACCAGCAGCCTGAGCGGACCGCCGCGGCCGGCGAAGCGCTCGGTGGGCGCAGGCAGCGCGGCGATTTCGGCGCGCACCGGATTGCCGGTCCACTCGGCGTTCTTGAGCGCCCCGGGGAACGCGACCATCGCCTTGTCGGCGAGCGCAGCGAGCACGCGGTTGGCCAGGCCGGCGATCGCGTTCTGCTCGTGCACGGCGAGCGGGCGATTGAGCAGCGATGCCATCATGCCGCCCGGGAACGCGACGTAGCCGCCCATGCCGAGCACCACGTCGGGCCGCACGCCGAACAGGGTGCGCGCGCTCTCCCAGAACGACACCAGCAGGTTCGCCGGCAGGAGCAGCTTGGCGAGCAGGCCTTTGCCGCGCAGCGCCCTGGCGCGGATCCAGGCCATGCGGTAGCCGCGCTGCGGCACGATGCGCGCCTCCATGCCGCTCCGGGCACCCATCCAGACGACCTCCCAGCCGGCGGCGCGCATCCGTTCGGCAACCGCGAGGCCGGGGAAGATGTGCCCGCCCGTGCCGCCAGCCATGATCAGGATCGTGCGGCTCATGCCGGCAGCCCCCGCGCGAGCTGGCGGCACTCCCAATCGATGCGCAGTAGGATCGCGAGCGCCACGAAGTTCACCAGCAGCCCCGTGCCGCCGAAGCTCATCAGCGGAAGCGTCAGGCCCTTGGTCGGCAGCAGGCCCATGTTGACGCCCATGTTGATCAGCGCCTGGAAGCCGATCCAGATGCCGATTCCCTGCGCGACGAGCGCGGCGAAGTGACGCTCGTGCAGCACGGCGCGGCGCCCGATCACGAAGGCGCGGAACACGAGCCAGGCGAACAGTCCTATCACCACGGCGACGCCCGCGAAGCCGAGCTCCTCGGCGATCACGGCGAGCAGGAAATCGGTATGCGCTTCGGGCAGGTACTGCAGCTTCTCGACG
>Ga0187774_10000745_pt1 | contig 11326 bp, 10 predicted proteins | sample 0216_BV02_MP05_2_FD_133152 | JGI IMG/M metagenome (GOLD analysis project Ga0187774, IMG submission 133152) | Tropical peat soil microbial communities from peatlands in Department of Meta, Colombia - 0216_BV02_MP05_20_MG | ecosystem: Environmental > Terrestrial > Soil > Wetlands > Peat | place... | reverse complement strand
GTACGGCTGGCTCTCTGGACTGCTTTATGCTGGTTTAAGAACTCCTACCTATAACGTCCAGATTTCCACATGAAGCCAGGCACGGCCAAACTGTCTGTTTGCATCATTGCCTATAACGACGAAGACAAGATCGAGGAGGCATTAAAGAGCGTTGCCTGGGCAGATGAAATCGTGGTCGCCGATTCTCACAGCAGTGACCGTACTGCCGAAATCGCGCGCCGCTACACCGGCAAGGTGGTGCAGATCGACTTCCAGGGATTCGGCAAGCTCAGGAACGCGGCACTCGCTCACTGCAGCCATGAGTGGATATTCTCGCTGGACACGGACGAGCGCTGCACCGCCGAAGCGAAGGAAGAAATTGTTCGCATCATAAACGATCCGCATGCCGCCGACGCCTACTTGGTACCACGACGCAATCTGTTCATGGGGCGCTGGATTCGGCACTCAAGCTGGTATCCGAATTACCGGCAACCGCAGCTGTTTCGCAAAGGCAGGATGCGTTACACCGAAGAGCTGGTACACGAGGGCTATATCCTCGACGGACGCTGCGCAAAAATGAAAAGCGACTTATGGCAAAAGCCGTTTCGCGATTTTTCTCAAATCATCGCCAAGATGGACCGCTATTCGACGCTCGGCGCGCAAAAACTCTCGGAAAGCGGTACGCGGGGGTCGATGGCCAAAGCTTTGTTTCACGGCGCGTGGGCCTTTATCCGGCTGTATATATTCCAGCTGGGTTTCCTCGATGGCCGGGCTGGCTTCATGATCGCGCTTGGAAACTTTGAAGGAACGTTCTATCGCTATGCCAAGCTCGCCGAAATGCAAGAGCGATGGAACGATAGGCAACCACCGCTCGGGTAAGCACCGATGCAAGTAGTCACCTCCGCTCGCAATCGGCTTGGCAGTTTAGGCGGCACCGGAAGTTCATCACGCACCGACTAACCGGCAACTGATGTCAGCATGACGGATAAACGTTCATCCGCCATGGCAGTATGCTCGTCAAAGCAGCGACACTAGAGCATCAGTGGCAGACTTTTTTGGTATATTGCAACCAGAACTTCTGCCGAAAACAGATATGGCGACAGAGACGATTCATATCATTGAGCCGACCCTTGAGCGCGAATCGGGTCACTACGGTTTTGTAGCCAGTTTGTGCCATGCCGACACAAGCAACAGGATTTGCCTGTGGGTCAGCAAACGCGCGGACTTGTCGGTCTTGAAAAAACTGCGGGTCGAGTTCAGACGGTTTTTCTACCGCAGACTGCGGCGCGTCCAGGCGTATTTTCTTTATAGGAAACTGCTTGATCTTCCAGGGCGGCTGTTTGTGGCCACTGCCGGACGAGCGGATTTGCTGCTGCTGAATTGGGCTGCGAGACAGCAAATCCCGCCTTCAAAAGCCTATCTGTATTTTCATTGGGTCAGGCCAACACCGAGCAAGCTTGCAAACTTCAGAAAAATCGCCCGGGCCCAGCCAAATATCGTCATATTGGGACCAACGCCTTCGGTAGTCGGTGTCTTTCGCGAATGCGGTTTTGAAAATGCGCGAGTGGTTCCAGTTCCAATTAACCCCGACGTCGGCTTAAAGCCGACTCAACAACAACCGTTCAGACACCTTTTCTATCCCGGCTCCGCAAGACATGACAAGGGGTTCTCAAAGATAGTCGACCTGGTTGAATATTTGGCCGCGCGGGGAATGCAAATACCTTTTTCTGTCCAGATATCCCCCGATCACTACGATAAGTACGATCAGGCCTCGAGAGCAGATATCGTTCGGCTCGGGAATATAGCTTATCCCTCATTACGCACTTATCCGGACACGATGCCCAGCGCGGAATACCGGGAGAAATTCCTGGGGGCAATTTGTCTGCAACCCTACAGTGTTGATGATTTCGCCGACCGCATGAGCAGCGTTACTCTGGATGCTTTGTCCGCGGGCTGTCCGGTAATAACTACCGCCGGAACCTGGATGGGTCGAATCGTGGAAAAGTTTGACGCCGGAATAGCCCTCGGCAAACTCACCGCCGAAGAGCTTTTCCAAGCGATCAATTCAATTATCAAAGACTATCACCGCTACCAGCTCAATGCCCTGAATGCGCGTAAAGCTCTCCATGAGGAACATAATGCGGCGCACTTGTTGAATGTGCTGGCGGCATGAACTCTGTAAAACCGCCAAGAAAATTTCTTGTGGTTGCCACCCTGCGCATCGGCGACGTACTGCTGACCACCCCGCTAATCCGCTCGCTGCGCCGTGCCTGGCCGGAGGCACAAATCGACGTACTGGTTTTCACCGGTGCACAAGACATCCTGCGCGCCAATCCGGACATTAATTCCGTCATCACGGTTGCCCAGCGTCCCGGTTTTTGGTCGCACGTTCGGCTGCTAACGCGCTTATTGCGGCGCTATGATGTCGCGGTTTCCTGCCTGGCAGGAGACCGGCCAACGCTTTACGCCTGGCTCTCCGGAAGAAAAAGTGTCGGCCTGCTTGTCACGAACAGTCACACGCGCTGGAAGCAATTCCTTCTCGATCAATGGGTGCCTTTCGACAATTTCAACACCCACACAATTTTGATGAATCTCAAGCTTGCCGAACTTATTGATGTCCCCAAGCAATATAACGTGGTAGTGTCCTGGAGCGATGCGGCCGCGGCGCACATTGATACGCTTTTATCGCGCCATGCGCCAAACCAGCGCTTCGCAGTCCTGCACCTTTATCCGAAATTCAACTACAAGATGTGGCACGCACAGGGTTGGGCTGAACTTTCGCGCTGGCTGGCAGAGCAGGGGCTGCGCATTATACTTACCGGAGGCGATGCGCCCAAGGAGTTAAGTTATATAACAAAACTTTTGCCGCTCCTGACTGAAAACGCGCTTAATCTAGCCGGCCAATTGACCCTCGAACAATCAGCCTGTTTATTGAGTCGCGCGTCAATTTATGTGGGACCGGATACCGCGCTTACCCACATCGCAGCGGCGCTCGGCGTTCCGACCGTGGCGCTTTATGGACCGTCCAATCCGGTCAAATGGGGGCCTTGGCCCAAAGACCACGGTACCGAGCAGAATCCTTGGAAGCGCCTCGGTAGCCAGCGCCTGGGCAATGTAATTTTGCTCCAGGGCAAAGGCGCGTGTGTGCCCTGCATGGCCGAAGGATGCGACCGGCACATCGAGAGCTTCAGCGACTGCCTGCAGAATTTGCCGGCAAGCAAGGTCATCGCCGCCGCGAAATCATTGCTGCTTGAACAGCGTGCATGATCAGGGCGCAGATTCCCGTTAGCTTAGCTTGCGTATTCGACCGGACAGCTCAAATACATTAGCGGAGCGGGATGGGCCGTGAAACAAGATCAAATCATGTTTTTGAAAAACGCCAACACGATCAGGAGGGGCTTGGTGAGGCGCGCCAGGGCAAAGGAGCTCGGTGTCCCGTTTTTCAGAGGTCCCAGCTTTAGAACCCCAAAGTCCATCATCATGCAGGGCAAACGGGTCGACCTGCTGTTTCCCGAAGAAAAAGGAATCAAGTTTGCTTTCGTCGACATATTCCTGGATGACGTGTACGGACTGAGAAATGCGACTAGCGATTACGCCTCAATCCTGGATATCGGAGCCAATGTCGGCTTCTTCAGCCTCTATGCCCGGATGCGGTTTCCAAACTCTGTCATCCACGCCTATGAACCCAATGTACAGCTGGCTCCTTTTTTAAAACACCAGGCATCATTGGCGAAAGCGCAGGTCTTCCTTGAAGCGCTCGGCGCGGAAAACGGGAAGATAAATCTTGTTCCTGCTCCGGAGTCACTCCAAACCAGGTCAGTCGTGGACTCTAGAGGCGAAATCCCGCAAATTGCGTTTTCTGAAGCCATGAAAAGGATCGGCGGCAAGGTGGATTTAGTCAAGCTCGACTGCGAAGGGGCCGAATGGTCCATTTTAAGCGACAGTAAAGCATGGAAAAATGTCGGGCGCTTGACCATGGAATACCATTTGTTTGAGCAACAACAAACCCACGATGGAATTGCCAGCTTGATTGAAGCTGCGGGATTCAAGATCGATTTCCAGAAGAAGGAAGCCACCGGCGGCTTCTTATACGCAACGAACAGAGCGTGAATAAGCGCGTTTTTCTCTTGGCAAATAAAGATGATTTGCCAGGTCACCGACCGTGCTTACTCAACAACTCCACCAGATGCAATATCACATAATCCGCATCGTCCAGACTCATAGAGCCGCTAATTGGCAAGGTTAAAACCCGCTCATATACTTTCTCGGTATTCGGGAGACTTGCATTACCATAGGCCGCGTAAAGCGGCATGGTGTGCAGCGGCAAGTAGTGGAGACTTGCGCCGATATTGCGATTTCGCAATTCCAGCATCAGGGCATCCCTGGAAACCCTGGTTTCTTCCAAAGGCAGCATGATTTGAAATAGGTGACGCGCATGGTACGGGTGCGTCAGGCCATGCTGAAACCCAATCCGCGGCGCCAGTTCGCTCAGCCGCTTGTGATAACGATTGGCAACCGCCATGCGGGTCTGATGAAACTCCGTCTGCCGCCTGAGTTGCACTCTGCCGATGCACGCTTGCAGGTCAGTATAGTTCATCTTATAACCCAGCTCTTCCAATCCCCGCGCTACGATCGACTTGGGATTGCTAAAACGCTTCCAGGCATCGGCCGGCAAAGCATGCAGCCTGAGAGAACGCAGCCGATCGGCGAGGGCTGAATCAAACAGGGCAATTGCGCCGCCTTCTCCAGTGGAGAGATTCTTGTTGGCGTAAAAGCTAAAACAGCTCAAGTTGCCGGAGGATCCAACTGGTTTTCCGTCGCCAAACTTGGCTCCCAGAGCATGCGCCGCATCTTCAATAATTATCACGCTCCCGGGCAATGCGGCTCTAATCGCAGCGACTTCTATTGCGAGGCCGGCCATGTGAACCAACATGACTGCCTTGGTTTTGGGTGTCAATTTCTGCAATACGAACTCCGGGGTTACGCACAAGGTCACCGGATCGACATCGCAAAATACCGGCTTTGCGCCGAGGTACATGGCGGCATTGGCAGTGCTGCACCAGGTAAAGCTCGGGCAAATGACTTCGTCGCCCGGACCGACTCCGTGCACCAGCAAGGACAGAAACAGCGCTGAAGTGCACGAGTTGACGGTGACGACCTGCGGAGCGCCGAGAAATTCTCCAAGCTCCTTCTCAAAAGCCAAGGTTTCCGGCCCCATTCCAATCCAGCCGGAACGCAGCACCTTCGCGACCGCTTCAATTTCCTGATTGGAAAAATTCGGTTTGCCGAAAGCCAGAAATTCTTGACGGATCATAATTCCACCGTGAGTTTGACGATGCATCCAGGGTCAAAAATGTGACCGTTATTCTGCGCCCATAAGATATTTTCTGCTTCCACGCGCTGACCAAGTTTAGCACTTGGGTTTTGGTCGAGTCATGGGAACTGGGAAGCCGGCTCCTCGAGTATCTCAAGCAAATAGCGGCCGTAGCCGCTGTTTTTGAGCGGGGCCGCAAGCTCCCGGAGCTGTTCGGCTGAAATATACCCCATGCGATAGGCAATTTCCTCCGGGCTGGCGATTTTAAATCCCTGGCGCTTTTCGATGGTTTGAATGAAGAGCGAAGCTTCGAGCAAGGACTCGTGCGTGCCGGTATCCAGCCACGCCCCATTGCAGCACTCAGGGCGAAGGCTAAAACAATGCGCACGTTCTACTCCCCTCAACGCGAATTGAACGGCTTGCTGCTCAAGCTATTGTTTTTATCGCCAGTACTGCACGCGCTTCCTCGACACAGCAAATAAAGATTCTCAGCACCCAAGCGATATTGCTCGGCGACTCGTCCCAATGCCGGGTCCGCCGTGTGGGCAAGCACGTAACCGGATTCCCACTGGGCGGGAGGGAATGTCAGCGGCGCTTGGGGCAGGCGAAGAATATCGATATAGGCGGTCACATTCAGCCCGCTGGAACCGAAATAGCTTGAATAAAGCGGGTGTCCCTCTGTTCGCTGCAGGATTTCATGAGCAGCTACTTCGTAGTTTTCTCCTCGGTAATGCCTTTGATAATACGGAAAGACCGCAATGACAAAAATGAGCTTCAATGCGAGCACGGCAACAAATACGCGCATCGCAAGCGCCTTTGCTTGGTCTCCAAGACCCCATATGAGGTATGCCAGAACCAAAGCAAATAACGGGTGCAGGGGCAGGATGTACCGAGGATGGCTCTGAGGAGCAAGCCAGTACGGAATGAAATTCAGGCCAATTATCCAAATCGCGGTCGTCAGCTGCGGCGAATCGGATGCAATTGGATTGAGGGGTTTGCCGCGCGCCCAATACAGTATGACTAAACTCCATGGGAGCAAATGCGCGAGTATCAAAAAGGGGAAAGTCAGCAATTGTTTTGCATACGCGGGCAGGCTATTCAGGCTGAACTTGAGGAGTATCTCACTCACCATTATCGATTGCTGGCCACCGCCGGTCACCCAGCTAAGCCAAAGCACCGGTGCCGCAAGCGCCAAGAGATGCGGCAGCAGACTGGCCGGCCGCAGGAAAAAACGCAGATTTTCTCGACGAAATGCCATCACCACAACCGCCACAGAGTAGAAAACATATGCGGTCAGCGCCTTGGTCATGAAAGCTCCGAAAAGCGCGAGCGAAGCCAGCCAAAGCAGACCCGCGCGCTTTTCAAGAGTAGCCGCCCACAGGCAAGCGATCGAGCTGAATACCAGCAGCGCAAAAAGCGGGTCCACATAGGCAAGCCAGCCGCGATAGAAAAAAACATCCTCGAGTGTCAGGTAGATCAGCGCGGTGAAGGCCGCGAAGGCGTTATCGCGGTAAAGCCTGCGAGCCAACCAGGCGGCAACGACCCCGGTCAAAACCGTCGCAGAAATGGTGATGCCGCGCGCCACGCTTAGCACGTGCTCCCAGCCGAATAGATTTGCAAAAAAAATAACCAGCCAATGGAACAGCGGGTTGCGTTTCAGGTACAGACCATAGAGCGGTTGCTGCAGCCACTCTCCGCGATACCACATTTCCAGAGCGACTATTGGATGTATCGCCTCTTCACCCACATAATAAAAACCAAGCGCCGGAAGAAAACTAAGGGCGGCAGCCGCATAAAAAAACCACCAGGTTCTCGCATTATTAAAATCGAACAGATTATTCAAATGCCCCAGCGATGCCGGCATTTGTTGCTGTGAGGAATTGTTACCCTGCTGCACGGTACAACCCCGGCGCTACGCCCTGAGGACTCATATAAGCCTTGAAGAATCTGGTAAATACTTTGTTGTAGCAATCCGGCAGCGCATGGTGCGGATCAATGAACTCGGTCGGTTTACAGCCAAACTGTTCCGAAGCGCCCGCGTCAAGAATAACCAAGCCTTCGCGCTTCGCCCATTGATTAAGCACCTCCTTGGAGTGAGCGAGATAGGGGCCGTCATAATGCGTTTTCAGAAGTTTTTGCTCCAGCGAAGGGATCAGCGGGGGGAAAAAAAAGACCACTTTCCCGCCGTCTTCAGCAAATCGGTGCGCCAACGCAGCCAGACGGCTCAAGATGACGGGGCTCGGTTCTCCTGCCGTGCGCTTCAAGGCTTGCGAATACTGGGAGCTTTCGGCCGCAGCAGCAGCTACCAGCAATTGCTGTTGGCTTGGCTGCACTGGTCGCTCATTGCTAAAAGTTGCGCTCCCGTCGTACCGAAAACCGACGCAAAGACCGCGGTAAATAGTGGCAAAATCGCGCGCCGGCGTTCCATCCGGACACGAATATTCCTCGCTCGACGGCTCAAAAAAAATTTGTCTAAACGCAGCGAGCTTGTGTTTGGAACGAAGCACCTCGGCAAGTATGCCCAGGAGGTTCTTAATTTGCGGCAGCGAAAGCGCATCTTTTACCCGCGACAATACGGCCGACAGGCCTACCTCATTCTGCGCGCTTGCTATGGCGGCGGGAGAAAGATCGGCGGTTAGCGGCGCGCCGGGATCATAGATAAATCCCAATGACCAGTCGAGCGGAATGATGAGAAATTTTACCGAGTTACCCCAGTGCTGGGCAATGTATTCTGCGTCGCCGATCACCGACAACAGGTACTCACCGCTTTGCGCGAAGTTATAGACTTTCATAAAACTTGGAAAAGCGTTTTCACCTAAGCTCATGGTAGTAGAGGAGCCGAATATCACCGCGTTGATGGTCCCGATGCGGTCGTTGAGCCGCAAAATTTTAAACGGACGGTTGTAATTGATCGGCGGCGCGTAGGTTACCCCGTGGGTTTTACTCTGCCAAGCGCTGGCAAGCGCGTTTTTATCGAAACGCATGTCGCTAGCCGCAAGCAACAGGTTTAGCGTAAGCGTCAGTGCCGTGAGCGCGCCGCATACGCCCAGTACGAGAAATACGTAACTGCGGCTTGCGTCCACGTCAGAACTGAAAGTACAGGAACGCCGAATTTCGGCTGAGGTTAGCGATCGACACCAGCGCAACACCCGCCACGATTAACGCGTTGAATACGGTCGGCCGCCATTGCCAGCGGCTTGCAATTCCGGGTTCCTGCAACATGATCAGCGCCGGCTTGAAGGCCGCGGTCATCTGTTGGCTGTTCGGTGCCACCCAGACCGCCACCATTAAAAACCATATCCAATTGATCACTCCGGTATGTGGAAGCGTCACCAAATTCGCGAATACCACGCCGTGTTGTGCGAACCATTGACCCGCCGCGCCCCATTTGGGTAACCACACATCGGGAAGGGCAAATCCGTTGAGCCCCGCCATCCCGCGCAATATGCGGAAAGCTGCTTCCATGCTTGCGGCGCGGAAAATCACCCAACCTGCGACCACGGCTGCGAAGGTCACCAGACAACTCAGCCCTCTGCTCCAGCGCGTGGAGCGCAGCAGATCGAGTCCCACTCGCCCCTTGAACGCGCGCCAGGCGTGATTCACGATTAAATACACGCCGTGCAGTCCGCCCCAGAGCACAAAGGTCCATCCCGCGCCGTGCCACAAACCGCCCAGCAGCATGGTCACCATCAGATTCAAATAACGCCGTGCCCGCCCCTTGCGATTGCCACCGAGCGGTATATACAGATAGTCTCGAAGAAATCTTGAAAGCGTCATGTGCCAACGGCGCCAGAAATCAATGATGTTTACCGCTTTGTACGGGGAATTAAAGTTAATCGGCAAGCGGATGCCAAACATCAGTGACATCCCGATCGCCATGTCCGAGTAGCCCGAAAAATCGAAATACAGTTGAAATGTGTAAGCGAGTGCGCCGCACCAGCTTTCCACAAAGCCGGGGGCAAGCCCGCTCTGCGCGCCTTCAAAAAGGGGGGCTACGTTGGCGCCGACACCGTCAGCAATGATGACTTTTTTGAACAGTCCAATGACGAATATCGTAAGGCCGGTCGCCAAATCCTGGTAATTGAGTCGGTAGACTTCGCGTTTGCCAAACTGGGGCATCATCTCGCTGTGATGCAGTATCGGGCCAGCGATGAGGTGCGGAAAATAAGTGACGAACAATCCATAATGAACCAGGCTGTATTCCTTGGCCTTGCCTTGATAGGTATCCACCAGATAAGTAATCTGGGTAAAAGTAAAAAACGAGATGCCCAGCGGCAGGATGATGTCCCCCAGTCTCAGCGACGAGCCGAAGACGAGATCGAAGTTATCGATGAGAAAATGGGCGTATTTGAAATAGGCGAGCGTGCCCAGATTAACGAAAATGGCAAGAATCAGGAATTGCTTTTTCCGGCGGTTGTTTCCTGCCGCGCCAGCCCGCAGCATGGCCAGACCCATCGTATAGTTGAACAATACCGAGAGAGCCAGCAAGGCCACATAAGCCGGGTTCCACCACCCGTAAAAAAATACCGACGCCGCGGCTAACCATCCCGCCGCGACCTTGTGCTCGATCTTTCCGAGCCGGAAGAAAACCAGGTAGGTAACAGGAAAGAAAAGAAAAATGAATTCGTAGGAATTAAATAACATGAGTTTGGTTGATGATCACTGGCGCACCCGTACCAATCGAGCCAATTCAGCGCTTGCGCGCGACCAACAAAAGCGATCCGCCCAACGGGAATGAAATCCCCGACGCAATTAGCCCGCGTTCCAAGCCGAGTATTTTTTCCAGCATTGCATTGGCCGGAGAACTCAGACGAAATTCGGCGAATGGGTCGTAATCGCGTTCCGGCACGCGCCGCAGTAAACGGGACAACATCATGAATGGTAGCAGCAAGCTTACGAATGAAGTGATCCTGATAATTTCAAATCCGGCACCCATTACCTTCTCTTTCAGCTCACGAGCCCGGTAGCGCCTCACGTGGTGGGCGCGGACATCGTATTCGCTCCACAGGAATGGATGCTGCGGTACCGTCAACAATACTCCCGCATTCGTGGCGAGCGCCCGGCAGATCTGCCGCAGTACCTGTCCGTCATCTTCGATGTGCTCAACTACATCGAACGCGCCTATCACATCGAATTCCTCTACAAACGGAATGTTGCGCGCGTCCATCTGCATGAGCTGCGCCTGCGGCACTCGCTTTGCCGCATGCACGAGCCCAGAGCTTGATACCTCACTGCCCGAAAGCCTAAGAGCGGGCAGGGCTTCCGCAACCCCGGAAAGCACATAGCCCGTGCCACAACCGATTTCCAGGAAATTACGCGCCGCACCGAAATAACGCTTGAGTGCCCACGCAATCAGCCGATTGCGGGAGCGGAACCAGAAATTCCGCGCCTCAAGCTGTGCGAGTTCGTGGTAAGTTGCGGCGTCGAAACCACTGCTATCGCTGGCGATTTCTGGCGCAAATGCCGGAAACCCCTCGACCACGGATGGCTCATGACCGCAGCTGGGACAACGCCAGTTACCGGATTCAAATTGCGCTGCGCAACGCAGGCAACGCCTCAACCCTGGCTCCCGACCACGATGCCCAGCACTATGAGGATAATTCCCGCAACCTTCGGAGTCGTTATCGGCTCGTTAAAGAAGATTCCGCTGAGTATCAACACCAGCACGAAGGCCAAACTCATGAACGGATAACCTCGGCTCAAATCAAGCCGGGTCATGGCAGCCATCCAGGCGATGGCAGCAAGCAGCGCTGCCAGCAATGCGCTAACCACCCAAGGGTTGATCAACAGCTTGCCCAGAAACCAAAGCTTGTCGACGAGAGATTCGGGAAATGCGCCCGCATTCAGCACCTGCCACTTAATCACCACCTGCCCGTAAACAGTCAGCGCCACTGTCAAGGCAATATAAAAATAGCTCATGGCGCAGTGCCCGACCGGTGCCAATAGTGAAACGTTGCCACAGCGTCGCGGAGCTTGAATCCGGTCCGCGCACACAAGTTCAAACTTGGAATATTGCGAACCGAGACGACCCCG
>Ga0187774_10000743_pt1 | contig 11338 bp, 11 predicted proteins | sample 0216_BV02_MP05_2_FD_133152 | JGI IMG/M metagenome (GOLD analysis project Ga0187774, IMG submission 133152) | Tropical peat soil microbial communities from peatlands in Department of Meta, Colombia - 0216_BV02_MP05_20_MG | ecosystem: Environmental > Terrestrial > Soil > Wetlands > Peat | place... | reverse complement strand
TGACTACGCCGTGCAGCTCGATGCGGAAAAGAGCTACGCGCGCGACACCGTTTACGGCACGGGCGGTTACAAGATTCTCGGCGATCCGCCGGGCATCAACTATGACAATGTCTTGTACGGCGTCGTCGGCTTTGCGCACAAGCTCGATGAGCTGCGCGCCGCCGGCGTGGAATTTTATGCGCAGGAAGCGGCGTTACCCGGAACCGACGGACAGTCGGAGCTGACGCTTTTCCTCAGCAGCAGGGCCGACCGGAAAACCAAGCTTACCGGTTACCTGCTCAAAGGCTTCTCCGACGGCAGCCCCGACTGGGGCGTCGGCGTCCTGCTCAAACTGACCCGCTGATCCCGCCGATTCCCCCTTCGGGGGGCGGGCGGAAAATTCGCCCGCCCGCTAGGTTGGCGGCGTTTTCCCGGAACATCCGTCCAGCCTGACACGGCCGCGGCGTATGCTAGCCTTGAAGCAGGACCCGGGGTTGGCCGATCCATAACAACGACCCCGCTCCGAACCCTGCGATTTGCCCGACACTGACATGAATCGATGCATGCTCATCATGACGCTGCTGGTACTCGCCGTGCCGATAGCATGTGGCGCCGGCGAACTGGAAGACCGCCAGGCGATAACCGAGCAGGTGTCCGGTCTTTTCATGCACGAGCGGTTCGACGAGCTCGAGCGGATGGCGCAGCAATTCCGGAGCACGGAAGAGCGCACCTCCAGCGGTTTATGGAAGCTGACGCTCTTTTATTCCGCGATCAACGACATGGCCGACGACGATGAGAAGAAAGATCAATACTGGGAGTCGATCGAAGCGAAGGCGTTGCGCTGGGTCGATGCCTATCCCAACTCGCCCACGCCGCATATCGCCTACGCCATGATTCTGGTCCAGCATGCCTGGAGGTTCCGGGGCACCGGCTGGTCGGATGACGTCAAGCAGGAGAACTGGAAGCCGTTTCAGGAGTACCTCGCCCGGGCCGCCCGGTATCTGTGGCAGCACAAAGACGTCGCCGATGTCGATCCGCGCTGGTACGAAACCATGCTGAACATCGCGTGCGCGGAAAACTGGGACCGGGAGCGCTTCAACAAGCTCGTCAACGAAGCCACCGGGCGGCACCCGTATTTTTACCAGATCTATTTCGCTGCGATCGATTACCTGACGCCCAAGTGGCACGGCAGCAAGGAACAGATCGAGGCGTTCGCCAATTTCGCGACCGAGAAGACCGCGGCCAGGGAGGGTGTCGGGATGTACGCGCGGGTGTACTGGTACGTCGCCCAGGTGCAGTACCGCAGCCGTCTGTTTACCGAATCGGCCGTGGCTTGGGGCAGGATGAAGCAGGGTATCGATGATGTGTTGGCGCGTTATCCCGATCAGTGGAACATCAACAACTTCGCGCATTTCGCCTGTCTCGCCTGGGACCCGCGCGAGACCCGCGAGTTGATCGAGCGCGTGCAGGGAGCGCCCATCCCGCAGGCCTGGGACAGCGCGTCGCAATACGAGCAGTGCAAGACCTGGGCGCGCTCGGACGCGTCCGCGCCCGGCAAAACCGCGTCGACATCCGTCGACCGCGGCGGCTGACGGAATGAGCCGGAACGGTTCATGACAACCCCTGTCGACATTGCCGCGCCGAAAAAACCATCCGTGCCGGCCGGACCGCGCGAGATGGCGCTCGTGTTTCGCGGTTCGGCCCGGGAATATTTCCGGATCTGGGCGGTGAACCTGTGCCTGACGCTGCTCACCTGTGGCATCTTCTCGGCGTGGGCCAAGGTGCGCAAGAAGCGCTATTTCTATTCGCACGTCACGCTCGACGGCACGCCGTTCCAGTATCTTGCCCAGCCGATCCCGATTCTGAAAGGTCGCATCGTCGCGGCGATATTGTTTTCGATCTATTACGCCTCGGGTCACTTTTTCACGGCGCTGATGCCATACGTGCTGGTGGCGGGGATGGTGCTGGCGCCGTGGGTGATCGTGCGCTCGGCCGCGTTCAACGCGCGCTATTCCGCTTTCCGCAACATGACTTTCCATTTCGACGGGAACTACAAGGAGGCGCTGAAGACGATCTACTGGCTGGGATTGATTCCGGCGCTGGTGGTCGGCTCCATGTTTCAGTGGTGGGGAAATATTTACGCCGGTTCCGCCCTGTTCGCGCTTTTCGGGTTTTCGTTTCCGTGGTGGCTGAGGCGCTTGAAGCATTTCATCGTCAGCCGCACCTCCTTCGGCGGCGAGCGCGGCGAACTGTCCGCCACCGGCGGTCAGTTCTTCAAGATCTATTTCCTGGCCGGCTTGATCATGGTGGGCGCCGCGATCGTCGTCGGCGCCACGGGAGCCGCCGTGTTTACGTCCCTGAAGAAGTCACCGTACGCCGTCATCCTGATCAGTCTTCCGGTTTACATCGGTTATGTGCTGGCGTTTGCCTATATCCAGGCCGGCATCAGCAATCTGGTGTGGAACCGTACCCGCCTCGGTCCGTTGAGTTTCCAGTCCACCCTGCGCGGTCGCGGACTGGCCGGACTGTACGCGACCAATGCGCTGGCGATCCTGGCCTCGGTGGGGTTGTTGACGCCATGGGCGGTGATCCGGACCCTGAAATACCGCGCCGACCACCTGCGGGTGCGGCAGGAGGGCGACCTCGCCGATTTTCACGGAAGCGAGACGACCGCGGTGCGCGCGGCCGGCGCCGAAGTCGGTGAATTTTTCGACATGGATCTGTCCCTGTGAACACCGCCGCGGCGACTCTCACGGGACTGTACTATGACGGCCTCCGGCCGATCGGGGCGCCGGCCACGCTCGTCATTGCCGGGAAAGGAGCGGTACTGATCGGCGCGCAGATCAGCCAGCGACTGGCGACAGGCGAGTTGCGGGTATCGCCGCGCATAAGCCGGGCCGACCGTTTCATCGATCTTCCGCGCGGCGGGCAGTTTCAGTGCGCCGATCATCCGCTGCTCGACCGGCTGCCTCAGGAAGTCCGCACCGAAGGCGTGGTGGCGTGGCTGGAACAGCGCGTGGCGGTCGCGATCGCCAGCGTCGCCGTGATCTTGTCGCTGCTGTCGGCGGGATATTTCTATGGACTGCCGGCGGCGGCCAATTACGTCGCCATGCGCATTCCGATCGAAACCGAGGACGCCGTGGGACGGCGCAGTCTGGCCTGGCTGGATCAGAACCAGTGGTTCCGCCCGTCGCAGATCGCGCCGGACATGCAGGCGCGCATCCGCCAGGGGTTTGACGAGCTTCGTTATGGCCTGCCGCAGGCATCCCATTGCCGGCTCGAATTCCGCGACTCGCCTTTCATCGGGCCGAATGCGTTTGCGCTTCCGGGCGGGACCATTGTCATCACCGATGCCATGGTGCAGACGGCTGAATCGCCGGAGGAAGTGCTGGCGGTACTGGCGCACGAGCTCGGTCACGTGGAACGGCGCCACGCCATGCGCCACGTGCTGCAGGATTCGGCCGCGGCGGTCACGGCCGCGGCCGTGACCGCCGATGCGGCCTCGCTCGGTGTCGCCGTGGCCGGGTTGCCGGCGGTGCTGGTGCAGGCCCGGTACTCGCGCGAGTTCGAGACCGAGGCCGACGATTTTGCGTTTCAGCTCCTGCGGCGCCGCGGCTTGTCGCCGGAGGCGTTCGCGACCTTGATGGAGCGGCTTACCCGCAAGCAGCAGGACGCTGAACGCGCGTTTGCTTTCGTCTCATCGCATCCGGTGACTGCCGAGCGCATCCAGCGCGCCCGCGAAGCTGCCAAGCATTAGCTTGCGGTAGTGTATTGCCGCAATATTAGCCTCTTAACAAAATGAATATGATTCTGAACGCCAGGACGCCACGGTCGCCAGGAGAAGCGACTTCATCCGGTTTTCTTTAACCCTGGCGGTTCCTGGCGTCCTGGCGTTCCATTTCTTTTTGAAATAATTTCTTTCGGATTTCTTATTTCCTCCGGTCCTGTTCCCGCTTCTGCTCGCGCGCGATCAACCGCGCGAGATCGGCGAGCTGTTCGGAGAACAGGTCGATCAGGTCGTCCACCGACAGGATGCCGGCCAATTCGTTATCGTCGTCGATCACCGGCAGGCGCCGGATCCCCCTGGCGCGCATGACCTTGACCGTCTCCAGCAGGTTATCGCCCGTGTGCGCCGTGACCAGCTCGGCGCTCATGATGTCGCCGACGCAGACGTCGTTCAGGCTGACGCCTTCGGCGATCACCTCGAGTACGATATCGCGATCGGTGACGATCCCGACCGGCACGCGTTTGCCGGTTTTCTCATCGACGACGATCAGATCGCCCACGTGATATTCGCGCATGAGGCGCGCCGCCTCGGGAATGGAGGCGCCCCGGTGAATGAAAACGACTTCGCGATTGCATACGGTTCCCACTGTCATGACACATGCCCCGTCCGCTTCCAGAATTGAATTGATTCTAGCGCCGCAATCCGCCGATCTCTTGATCTGCGTCAATGCGGGCGGCGCCGGGGCCGGCATACTAACACGCGTATTCGCCCTGCTAAGGCAAGCCGCCGTTCCGGTGTCTCCGCACGTCTGCCACTTCTCCCTGGCAGCCTGGTATTGGACGGCGGCATTTTTTTCCGCGGCTTGTCCCGCCTGTCGCGGCTGTTACTTTGCGCCCAGCCCCGCAAGAGGTAAAGTTGGAATTCTTCCTGATCCGGGGTGCGGGACGTGTTCGATTTGTTCGTCAATTCGCTGATCGTGATGCTGGTGGTGGTTGATCCCGTCGGGCTGGCGCCGATGTTCGCCGCGTTGACCTACGGTGAACCGCCGGCGGGGCAGCGCCGCATGGCCATCCGCGGGACCCTGATTGCCGCCGCGATCCTGGTGGTGTTCGCGCTCGCCGGGGATGCGCTGCTCAGCAGCCTCGGCATCGGCATGCCGGCGTTTCAGATCTCCGGCGGGATATTGCTGTTTCTGCTGGCGGTGGACATGGTGTTCGCCCGCCATTCGGGGCTGCGTTCCACCACCGAACGGGAGCAGAAGGAGGCGGAGACGAAAAAGGACATCTCGGTTTTTCCGCTCGCCATCCCCCTGATCGCCGGCCCCGGAGCGCTCACCACCGTATTGCTGATGGTGGGCGAGCAGGGCGACGATCCGGTGGTGATCGGCACGGTGCTGGCGGTGCTGTTCGTGGTGCTCTCGGTCACGCTGGTGTCGCTGCTGTTTTCGGCGCGCATCATGGCCTTCATGGGGCAAACCGGCGCCAACGTCGTGACCCGCGTGCTGGGCGTGATCCTGGCGGCGCTAGCGGTCCAATTCGTGATGAACGGATGGGACGAGGGATTTTCCTACGATGACGCCGCGCCGCAGATGATGACGGTGCGGATGCAGGACGCGGTCAGACCGTCGCCGTTACCGGCATGTATTGGACCGGGTTGATGCCGTAGACGCCCGGTTCGAGCACGCGGTCGATTTCGCAGGGGCGTCCGTCGTGGGTCTTGTATTCCATCAGGTCCACGGTCGTGGCCCCGGGCAGGGGACTGAAGTCGGCGCGCAGCACCAGCGTCACCCGGGGTTTCAGGCGGCGCACGCGGTTCATCGCGACGACCACGCCGATCTCGCCGGTGCTGAGCTCGACCACGCTTCCGATCGGGTAGATGCCCATGCACTGGATGAACTGTTCCACCAGCGCCGGATGGAAATCGCGGTTGCGCCATTCGTACATTTTTTTCAGCGCGGCATGGGCCGACATGCCGGCGTGATAGGCGCGGTCGCTGGAAATGGCGTCATAGCAGTCGACGATGCCGCCGATCATGCCGAACAGGCCGATCTGGTCGCCCTTGAGGCCGCCGATGTAGCCGCTGCCGCTGTAACGCTCGTGGTGGCAGCGCGCCACCTCGATCGCAGGCCGCGGAATGCCCGAGGTCTTGTCCAGGATCTCCACGCCGCGCGGCACGTGGCTTTTCATCAGGGCGTATTCGTAATCGCTCAGCGCGCCGGGTTTGTTGAGGATTTCGTTCGGCACCTTCATTTTGCCGATGTCGTGCAGCAGCCCGCCGAGGCCGAGCAGGTTCAATTCGTCCCGTTCCAGTCCCAGATGGCGGCCGAAGGCAAGCGCCAGGATGCAGACGCGCAGGCTGTGCAGCGCGGTGTACTCGTCTTTCTTTTTCAGTTGCGTGAAGCAGGTGAGCGCGTCCGGGTTGCGGATCACGCTTTCGGCCAGCTCGCCCACGATTTTTTTTGCGCCGAGCGTGTTGATGTTTTTTCCAAGACGCACGTCTTCCAGGACGGTATAGATCAGCTCGCGGGTTTCGCGGTGGGTTTCCTTGACGGCCTGGATTTCCTCCTCCAATGTCGTCTGGTCGTGGTAGACCGACTGGAGCAGCGGCTGGCTTTCGACCTTGATCAGCAGGTCGCGCTCGACCTTTTTGTGATTCAGGGCTTCGTGCGCGACGGCTTTTTCCGCCGGTGTGCGCGGGGGTGGGGTCTGATAGATCTCGGCGGTTTCGATGAAGACGTGCTGGCAGTGGCGTTGCAGCTCGCGGATTTCATCCTCGCTGCGGATCTCGAACCCCTGGAACAGAAAAGGCGTATCGCGCCAGGGACGGTCCAGCTCGCTGACGTACATCCCTATTTTGAGCTGCTGAACGTCGAGTTTTCTTTTCATTATAATAACCCGCCGGTTGTTCCATCATCCCGCGATTTCAGCTGAAATCGTCGCTCCAGCTTATCAAGGATTATTGTAGGACAGAATAGGCTTATCCCCAAACAAAGACGCCGGTCGATCGGCGTTTATTGACCCGGCACGATTGTTCTTGAACGGAGGCGACGCCAGCCGTTGCCGCAGGGCGATCGCGATGACGGGGTCGTGCCGGGTCAATAACGAAAATCATAAGATTTTCGATTATTGCGGCGGCATAATCGGGTACAGATCCGAGGCCGCGAGCCAGAATTTCCTACGGGGACGGCTCAAATGGTTTCATGCCGCCGCAATAATCCCGGCGGACAGAACACGGCGAACATGCCAGAATGGAAAATCCTGACATCCAGCGGAGGAGCTGACATGAGCGAGCACGTCTATAAAGTGGTTGAGCTGGTGGGGTCATCCAGCGAGGGCACGGATTCCGCCATACGAAATGCCATCGACCGCGCATCCAAGACCCTGCGGCATTTAGACTGGTTCGAAGTGGTGGAAACGCGCGGCCATCTGGTCGACGGAAAGATCGCCCATTGGCAGGTCAAGCTTAAGATCGGCTTTCGCATGGAGGATCATTGAGACGGCATGATTCCGCGGAGGGCGGAAGCGCGCCGTAACGATGTTTATGCGCCTCCCTAGCCGCGTCAACGTGCCGGATCGATAACCGCACGGCATGTTCCGGCTCTATACCGCGGCCAATCTGTTGGAAGCTCACCTGCTGTTGCACCGGCTGGCGCAGGCCGGGATCGAGGCGCTCGTGCTCAACGAGCACGCGCAGGGCGGGCTGGGCGAGATTCCCTTCACGCATGCCTACCCGGAAGTCTGGGTCATGGAGGCGGAAGACACCGCGCGGGCGCGCGCGATCCTGCAGGAGTTCGAGCACCGATCGGCATCGGAGGAGACGGTGCGTTGCGGGAACTGCGGTGAAACGAATCCGGCGGGATTCGAGATCTGCTGGCAGTGCGGCCGGCCGTTGCGTTGAGCAGCGCCCGGCAGGGCGCTACAGCCGCGTGCTCAATTCGGCCTCGGCCTGGACCTTGGCGCGCAGCAAATGTTCGGCAATGTGGCTCCATATCGCCCGCTTCTCCGAAATGAGATCGGAGAGCCGGCGCGAGAACCTGTTGTAGGCCTCCGATTCGCTTTCCGTCATCATCACGGCGGAGCGTTCGAGAAAGGGGATCAGTCCTTCGATCATCTTCAGTTTTTCGCGCTTGTTGCGGATGTCCCGGTCCTCCTCCTTGGCCTCGAAGTAGGCCTCGGAATTGTCGAACATGGTCTCGATCGCCTTGTTCAGGTTGCTGCAGTCGAGGCGGAACATGCCGTAGGAGTGCTGGTAGATCTTGAACAGGTCCAGCACGATGTCCTTGAGTTGCAGCAGGCGCGGGTGCTGGCGCAGGGCCCTGGCGAACATGGCGAAGACGTCATCGTACCCGGCGCCGGGTTTCGCGGTCTTGGCCGCGGCCGGAACGACCGAGTAGGACGAAACCGTCGCGTCTGAAGGCTCCCCGGTTTTCTCGCGCATGGCGGGGTTCTTGGCCATCTGGCACATGGCGCGAATGTCCTCGAGCAGCGCCAGTATCTCCTCTTCCTTGTTGCGCGTCTCGCGCTGGGCATATTCGAGGTTGCTCCCGGCTTCGCTGTAATCGAAGGAGGCCATGACCTGCTGGCGGATCTTGGTTTCATGTTCGCCGCGTGTCTGGCTGCCGAGCACGCCGGTGAGACGCTGCTTCAGCCGCTCGCGCGCCTCCTGCGCGATGCGGTAGATGCTGGCGTAGCGCGCCTCGTTTTCGCGCAGTTCCACGTACTGGCGCATGCCGTTATCGAAGGCGTCGACCTTCTGCAGGAACGCCTGCGAGAACGACAGGAACGGCCCGGCGAACGCGGCGTTTTCCTCGGCGTTGAGCGTGAGCGTGGCCAGCATCTGCTTGTAGGCGGCGATCTTGTCGCCCACGGTCTGTGCGCCGCGGGTAATGCCGGTCAGGATGCTGGAGATGCTGGCGAACGACTGATGAATCTGCTTGGTTATTTTCAGGATCTCGATCAGCTTGCGCAGCATGGTTTCCTCGCCGCTGGTGCGCAGGAACAGCGCTTGGAGGCTTTTCTTGGCGTCGTCCAGCTGGTCCTGGCCCAGCAGTGCGTTCTCCTCGATGAAGGAGAGCGCGGTCATCGAAACCAACGCTTCGCGGTGCTGGGAATCGGCGGGTTTGGAGTCCTGTATCATGATGTCCGGAAAATGACGACAGCGCCTCGACGGGCCGGCGTCGGCCCGCGGTCACGGCCGCGGCGGCGCACATTGCCCGGGTGCTTCGTTATCATTAATAATATATAGCGGTAACATCCCCGCGAGGCCACCGGCCGTCGCCGTGAAGGCCGCCGGCGTCGGAACGGGGGGATTGAACTTAGCCGGTCGCAACCCTATCTAAAGATTACGAAAAGAAACGGGTTTTTTCCTGGAGAATTCATATTTATGAAACGTATTTTGCTGTTCCTGGCGACCAACATCGCCGTGCTGCTGGTGCTGAGCGTCTCGGCCAACATCCTGATGCAGGTGCTTGGTGTGCAGCAGCTGCCGGGCGGCCTCAACATGGAAGCACTGCTGATTTTCGCCGCCGTCATCGGCTTCGGCGGCTCGTTCATCTCGCTCGCCATGTCCAAGTGGATGGCCAAGATGGCGACCGGCGCGCACGTGATCGACCAGCCGCGCAACGCCACCGAGCAATGGCTGTTCGAGACCGTCCGCCGCCTGTCCAAACAGGCCGGCATCGGCATGCCGGAAGTGGCGGTTTACGATTCACCCGATCTCAATGCCTTTGCCACCGGCATGCGCCGCGACGCCGCCCTGGTGGCGGTCAGCACCGGCCTGCTGCAATCGATGGACAAGGACGAGGCGGAGGCAGTGCTGGGTCATGAGATCACGCACGTGTCCAACGGCGACATGGTGACGCTCGCGCTGATCCAGGGCGTGCTGAATACCTTCGTGATCGTTCTGTCGCGCATCGTGGGATATTTCGTGGATCGCGTGCTGCTCAAGAACGACCGCGATTCCGTCGGTGTCGGCTATTTCGTCAGCAGCCTGGTGGCGCAGATCGTGCTCGGCATCCTCGCCAGCTTGATCGTGATGTGGTTCTCGCGCCGGCGCGAGTTCCGCGCCGATGCCGGCGGGGCCAAGCTCGCGGGCCGCGACAAGATGATCGCCGCCCTCGAGCGCCTGAAGGCGGCGCACGAGCCGGCGCAGCTGCCGAACCAGATGGCGGCGTTCGGCATCAACGGCGGCGGCAACTGGATGCGCCTGTTCATGTCGCACCCGCCGCTGGATGAGCGCATCGCCACGCTGAAACAGGCGGCCTGATTCCGACGGTCGATATAAACCCCGCCGCGCTCGAAGCGCGACGGGGTTTATTTTTTTGCATCGGCTTAAGCGGCGATCGCCACGAGCCTCGGCCAGCGCTCGTGAAAGCCCGGCAGCTCGGACGGCGCCCGCGTGGTCACCACGTACAACCGTGACTCCGCGCCCTGATTCGCCAGCAACCCCTGGATCATCTTTGTTTCGGGGATTTCAAACCAGTGGGAGACGCCTTGGCGGTCTTTCTCCATGAATCGCTGAACCGCGATCACCACCGGCCGCGGTTTGTATTTTTCCCACTTGCCGGCCTGAATCGACTCCAGCCGCGCCCAACCGCCTAGGGGGAAGGCCGGGGTCTCGCCTTCGCGCCGGCCCCAGGCCAGCCACGAGGTGGCGCCGGATTTGAGCCGCACCGGCAGCGCCGCCCTGGGGTTGGGGAAATAAACGCGCACAATCCGGTTGCCATCTTTGCATTCCACGCCGGCGCACATGCCTGAATTCTATGACGGTTTGCCGCAAACCGGAACGAAGTCGGAGTTTGTTGTAAGGTTTGCCCGGCGCCGGCAACTAATATTCATCGAAGCGGTCGCATTAATGAGCCAAAAACAGGGCCGGACGCACGGCCGGGAGAAAATTCATGTTCATCATCCGCAAACCGTCCGATATCAAATCGAGCGATATCGCGCCTGAATCCGTTTACCGCGATCGTCGGCGGTTTCTGCGCGAGGCGATGGCCGCGACCGCGGCCGGCGTTTCCGGGTCGCTGTGGCCCGCGGCCGGCGAAGCCGGTCAGAAGCTTTTCAACCTGAAAAAGGGACCGTACTCCGCCGATGAGAAGCCGACTCCCGTCGAGTACGTCACCGGCTACAACAATTTCTACGAATTCGGCACCGACAAGGGCGACCCCGCGCGCCTGGCGCAGAATTTCCGCAGCGTGCCCTGGACCCTGACGATCGAAGGCGAGGTGAAGAAACCCGCCGCCTATCACATCGAGGACCTGCTCAGGCGGCATCCGCTGCAGGAACGCATCTACCGTCTGCGTTGCGTCGAGGCCTGGTCGATGGTGGTGCCGTGGGACGGATTTCCGTTGCGCGACCTGCTCCAACGCGCGGAGCCGAATTCGCGCGCGAAGTACGTCGAGTTCACCGCGATCTACGATCCCCGGCAGATGCCCGGCCAGAAACCGGGCCTGTTCGGCTCCGGTCTCGACTGGCCCTACGTCGAGGGACTGCGCCTCGACGAGGCCATGCATCCGCTGACGCTGCTGGCGGTCGGTCTCTACGGCGAGGTCTTGCCGAACCAGAATGGCGCGCCGATCCGGCTGGTGGTGCCGTGGAAGTACGGCTTCAAGAGCATCAAGTCGATCGTCAAGAT
>Ga0187774_10000741_pt1 | contig 11342 bp, 11 predicted proteins | sample 0216_BV02_MP05_2_FD_133152 | JGI IMG/M metagenome (GOLD analysis project Ga0187774, IMG submission 133152) | Tropical peat soil microbial communities from peatlands in Department of Meta, Colombia - 0216_BV02_MP05_20_MG | ecosystem: Environmental > Terrestrial > Soil > Wetlands > Peat | place... | reverse complement strand
TCGCCGTGCACCTGATGCCGCGCGAATCGATCGAGGCACCCAGGGTGTCGCCCTACAACCAGGTCAAGACCTCGATCTTCTTCCTCGGAGTCCTGTTCCTCATGGCGATGATGGGCTGGATCGGCATGGGGGAGCTGCTCGCGGCGCTCTATACCGCGGCCTTCATGTTCGTTCTCCTGCTCCTCAACTTCCTGTACTTCAAGTACGTGCTGAAGGATCCGGCGGCCGCGCAGGAGACCTTCCTCGGCAACGTGCGCCTCTCCATCGAGACCCACGCGGACATGACGTCCTATCTGACGCTCCTGCTCGCGACGCTCGGCATCATGATCGGTCTCTTCACGGTGACTGGGTTCATCAACCGCATGGGGGGAATGCTGCTCGACCTCGGCTCCTGGAACATCGTCGCCCTGATTCTCATGTCCTTCGTTTTCGGATGGCTGGTCGGCATGGGCCTGCCGCCGACGGCGACCTACATCATCGGCGCGGTCGTCATCGTGGCTCCCCTGACCAAGCTCGGCATCAATCCCTGGATCGCGCACTTCTTCGTCTTCCTGCTGTCGGTCTGGGGCGAGCTGTCGCCGCCGACCTCCCTCACGGCCGCGATCTCCGCGCGTATCGCCGAGGCTTCCTTCATGAAGACCATGTGGGTGGCGTTGAAGATCTGCCTGCCGATCACGCTCATGACCTTTGCCATATTCTCGCGAGGCGAAATGGTGGTACACCCCGGCTGGACTCAGGTCCTCAGCACCGTGGTGGTAACGATCGGCACGTGCGGGACTGCCCTCGGAATGTTCGGGCGGCTCGTTGAGAATCCGGCCGGGGACATCCTGCTGCGAGCGGTGCTTATCCTCGTGGCCTTCGTTGTGTTGTTCTACCCCGACGATTATGTTTCGGCGGCAGTAGCCGCCTTCGTGCTGGCCGCGACAATCATCGGCGTCCTGCGCCACCGGCGGATCGCGCCGTCCAGAGGCGGGTTGCAGGCGCAGCCGGCGAGCTAGGGAAGGTCTGAGGAAGCATGCGTTCTGTCGGGAGGCAGCGAAGCGGGACCGTTTAGCGCTTCGCTAGAGGTATTTTCGCAGCCAGTCCAAGGTCGCATCCCATGTCTGCCGGGCTTGTTCGGGCTGCCTGAAGTTGAACACGTGCCCCGCGCCGGGAACGACGATGAGCTCGACTTCGCGCCCCCGTTCCTTTAGCTCGCGCTCGAGGCGCCTCGATTCCTCGGCCGGCGCAGAGGTGTCGTCTGCGCCGTGGATCAGCAGGACTGGCGCCCGGATCGATTCGACGTAGGTCATCGGCGAAGCAAGCCGCAGCATTTCCTCGAATTCGGCGTCGCTGGCCGCGCCGGACTCGCGGCGGAAATGCCACTCGATCACCCGAAACGCGACGCGGAATCCCCATTTGCTGCGCTCGGTGTCGAACCACTTCCGGAAATCGGTCACGGGGTAGTACGCCACCACCGCCTTGATGTCGGACGCGTGCGCGGCCATCAGCAGGCTGTAGATTCCGCCCTGCGAGAAGCCGAGCGCGGCGATCCGTCCGCGGTCGACCTGCGGCTGGGCGCGCACCCGCTCCAGCGCGGCCACGGGGTCCGACTCTTCGCGCCAGGCGAAGGTATTGCGCCGGAACTTTCCATCGAGCAGCCGCCGGTAATCGACCGCCACCGCCAGATAGCCGCGCTGCGCGAGGTCGCGCGCCACGCCCTTCATGTCCGCGGCGACTTCGCCGCCCGGCGGATGCACGATCACCGTGGGAAAGGGGCCCGGGCCGGGCGGCTGCGCCCATTCCAGATGCATCCGCAGCGGTCCGCTCGTGATGTCCTCGGTCCAGGTCGCGACTCCGGGGGGATCGCTGTCGGGGTAGATCAGAAAGTGATTCATGCAGCCGCTCAATGGCATCAGGAGCGCGGCGAGGACCGCCATCACCGGAGAGCGGCGAGAATCGACCATCGTTGGCAAGCTACCGGTCGAGATGCCTCGCCCGCTCGGCGATGAGCGCGTAGAGGGTGTCGATCATCGGCGTGGCGATGCCCGACTTGCGCGCGAGCTCCACGACCGCCCCGACGATGGCCTGCGTCTCGAGCGGCCGGCGCTTTTCGATGTCCTGGTGCATCGAGATCTTCGCGCCCGCGAGCTTTCTCGCGATTCCGATCCGCTCCTCGACCGTCACCGGCACGCGCGCTCCGTAGGCCTCGGCGACGCGCATCGCCTCCTCCATCAGGACGCGGATCACGCCGAGCAAGGCCTCGCTCCCATGGATATCGTTCATGTGCGCGAGCGTGAGCGCCGCGACCGGATTGTAGGAGAGGTTGCCGACCAGCTTCGTCCAGACCTCGACGCGGATGTCCGCGGCGATCCTTGCCTCGAAGCCGGCTTCGTTCATCGCCGCGGCGATCCGCTCCGCGCGCACGGACCGCGTGCGGTCGGGCTCGCCCAGGACGAAAAGCCTCCCGGCCGTGTGGCTCACCAGCCCGGGCCCGGTCACCTGCGCGGCGGCGTGGACGACGCATCCCAGGATCCGCTTCGGATCGAGCGCCGCGAGCATTGCGCCGCCGGGGTCGAGGCAATCGACCGGCCGGCCGTCGAAGCGCCCCCCTTCCCGGTAGAAATACCACCACGGCAAGCCGTTGATCGCCGGGATCACAGCCGTGTCGGGCCCGAGGAGCGATCGCAGGCGCGGCAGCATCGCGCCGATCGAATAGGTCTTCAGGCAGAGGAAGACTGCGTCCTGCACGCCGAAATCGGCGGGCTCGCCCGATGCGGCGAGCCGGAAGCTCTCGCGCCTGCCTTCTTCGGCGAGCGTCAGTCCGTTCGCGCGGATCGATTCGAGATGGGCTCCGCGCGCGACGAGGCAGACCTCGTGCCCGGCCCGCGCCAGCCAGGCGCCCGTGAGCCCCCCTATCGCGCCGGCGCCGACGATACAGACTTTCACCGATCGCTCTTCGATGGCCCGGGCGCCAGGAGAAACTTGCGCACCGCGCCGATCTGCTCATCGCTCATCAGCCACGGCGCATGCCCGATTCCCGGAAACTCCACGAGCTCGACATGCGGCCCGCGCTCCCGCATCCGCCGCACCGTCGACTCCAGAAGCAAATCGGAGTCCTCGCCGCGCAGCACCAGGGTCGGACAACGCACCGCGTCCCAGACGGGCCAGAGGTCAATGCCGAGCAGGAAGTCCTTGCCGAACTCGACTCCCGCGTTTCCGCTCCTCCGCATGTGGCTTACGATGGCCGGATCGTAGGCGAGCGTATAGGCGCCATCCTCGCGCCGCCGCGAGCCGTGCCGCGCGAGGCGGCGCCATTGCCCATCCTCGAGCGGGCCGAAGGTGGAGCATGCATCGCGCATGTGGCGCTCGACTTCTGCGAGATCGGCGAACCGTACGCCCGCGCCCGAGTCCATCAGCTTGAGCCGGGCGAGCGCATGCCAGGGGACGAGCGGTCCGACATCGTTCAGCACCAGCCGCCGGACCGGGGAATCCGTCTTGCCCGCGAGCATCATCCCGATGAGGCCGCCCATCGAAGTCCCGACCCAGTCGATCTTCAGCCGACCGGTCTCCCCCTGCATCCGGCGAAGCAGGCGATACCGGTCGGACAGCGCGGTGAGCCTCGCGAGCAGCGCCGCCGCGTCCGAGAGATAGAGGGCGAAGCCGTAGTCTTCCTTGTGCTCGAGCCAGTCGCTGTCGCCCCGCCCCACGACGTCCATGCACACCACGCGGCAGCCCCAGTCTGCGAGCTCCGCCGCGAGCTCGTCGAAGTCGCGGCTGTTTCGCGTGAGGCCGTGCACGCAGACGACGATGTGCCGCGCGTTCGGATTTCCCCACTCGGTGTAGGCGACACGGTGGAACCCGTGGGGTCCGAGGCTTTGAAACAGATTCAGGCGTGGTGTTCTGGACATCGTGGTGCCGGGAGAGGGAATCGAACCCACATGACCTTGCGATCGGCGGATTTTGAGTCCGCTGCGTCTACCAGTTCCGCCATCCCGGCGCTTTGAGCACCGGCATTATAGCGGCGCGCCCGCTAAGGGCGCGTCCAAGGCAAAGGACTGCGGGTGACGGCCACGGCCACGATATAGCCGAATACCCCGAGCGCCGCGAGCCAGGCCGCGGCGCGTCGAGGCTTGCTCCGGCCGGGGCGCAACGCGAGCATTCCCAGGCCGATATAGACCAGGAGCGCGACGAGCTTGGCGACGAGCCACGCGCTATCGCCCGGCGCCAGGCGCAGCGCGAAGGCGAGCCAGATCCCGGCGGCGAGCAGCACCGTGTCATTGACGTGAGGCACGATGCGCGCCCAGCGCCTTTGAAGCTGCGGCGCATCGAGCATCATCCACAGGCCGCGCAGGAAGAAAAGCACGAAGCTCAGAGCGACCGCGACGAGATGGATGGTCTTGATGACGACGTAGGTCATGATGCTCTGTCCCGAATGGAAACGATGACCGATATGATAGCGGCGTTCATGGCGCTTTCGATCGACGAGTTCGACTACGAGCTGCCGCCCGGGCTGATCGCGCAGCACCCGAGCGGCAGGCGCTCGGCGAGCCGGCTGCTGTGCGTGCGCGGCGGCTCGATCTCGGATGCGAGCTTCTCGGACCTGCCGGGGCTGCTCGAGCCCGGAGATCTGCTCGTGCTCAACGACACCAAGGTCATCCGGGCACGCCTTTTCGGAAGGAAGGAAACCGGCGGGCACATCGAGGTGCTGATCGAGCGCCTGCTGCCCGGAGGCGAGGCGCTCGTCCAGATGCACGCCGGCCGGGCGGCGAAGGCCGGGAGCACGCTGCGTTTGTCCGGAGGGATCGAGGCGCGCGTGCTCGGCCGTGCGGGCGAGTTCTATCACCTGCGCTTTTCCGAGGGCGCCTCGGTGCTCGAGCTGCTGGAGCGCCATGGCCGCGTGCCCCTTCCCCCCTACATCACCCACGCGCCCGACGCCGACGACGAGCGCCGTTACCAGACGGTCTACGCGCGCTCGGCCGGCGCGGTCGCCGCGCCCACCGCCGGCCTGCATTTCGACGAGCCCCTGCTCGCCGCCATTCGGGAGCGCGGCGTCGAGCTCGCGTTCGTGACGCTGCACGTCGGCGCGGGAACCTTCCAGCCCGTGCGCGAGAAGAGCCTCGCCGAGCATCGCATGCACGGCGAGCACTACGAGATCCCGTCGGCGACCGTCGCCGCGCTTCGCTCGGCGAAGGAGCGCGGCGGCAAGGTCGTCGCGGTGGGCACCACCACAGTCCGCACTCTCGAGGCATCGGCGGCAGCGCACGGCGCGGTGACAGCGGAGGAGGCTGAGACCGATCTCTTCATCGTGCCCGGCTTCGAATTCCGCGTCGTCGACCGCCTCATCACCAACTTCCATCTGCCGAGATCCACACTCCTCGTGCTCGTGTCGGCCTTCGCCGGAATGGATACGATCCGGCGCGCGTATCGCCACGCGATCCGCGAGCGCTACCGCTTCTATTCCTACGGCGACGCGATGCTCGTTGATAGAATTACCCGCGACGCTCACTCGAACGGACGCTGAGCGCGCCGTTCAGTTCGCTATTGCCCCATGAAATTCACCGTATCACGAACAGACGGCGCAGCTCGTCGCGGCACGCTCTCCCTCGCGCACGGCGAAGTCGAGACGCCCGTGTTCATGCCGGTCGGCACCTACGGGGCGGTGAAGGCGATGAGCCCGGCGGAGCTCGCGGAAAGCGGCACGCGCATCGTCCTCTCCAACACCTTCCACCTGTGGCTGCGGCCCGGGCTCGAGGCGATCGCCGCGCACGGCGGCCTGCACCGCTTCATGGGATGGAGCGGCCCGATACTCACCGACTCGGGTGGCTATCAGGTGTTCAGCCTTGGCGATCTGCGGAAGATCGGCGAAGAGGGCGTGCGCTTCGCTTCGCCCGTGAACGGGGACAGGCTGCTGCTGACCCCCGAAGAGTCGATGCGCATTCAGCGCGTCCTCGATTCGGACATCGCGATGATCTTCGACGAGTGCACGCCGTATCCCGCGGACACGCGGGAGGCGGGGGACTCGATGCGCCTCAGCTTGCGCTGGGCCGAGCGCTCGAAGAAGGCCCACGAAGGCAACCGCAACGCCCTCTTCGGCATCGTCCAGGGCGGAATGCACGAGCCCCTGCGCGACGAGTCGCTCGCGGGCCTGCAGGCAATCGGCTTCGACGGCTACGCGATCGGCGGACTTTCGGTCGGCGAGCCCAAGCGCGACATGCGCCGCATCCTCGTGCACGTCGCGCCCAGACTCCCGGCGGACTCGCCGCGCTACCTCATGGGCGTGGGCACGCCCGAGGACATCGTCGAGGCGGTGAGCCACGGGATCGACATGTTCGACTGCGTGCTGCCCACGCGCAACGCGAGGAACGGGTGGCTGTTCACGCGCTGGGGCGACCTCAAGATCCGCAACGCCCGTCACCGCGAGGATACGCGGCCGCTCGACGAAACCTGCCGCTGCTACACCTGCGCGAACTTCTCGCGCGGCTATCTGCATCACCTGCAGAAAGTGAACGAGATCCTCGGCGCACGGCTCAATACCCTGCACAACCTGCATTACTACCAGACGCTGATGCACGAGCTGCGCGAGGCCATCTCGGCGGGCAGGCTCGCAGGGTACGCCGCGGCGTTCCGCGAGGGCCGCCGCAGGCTGCGGGAAACCGCGTGAGGGGAGCGATCCCGATGCTATACTTGCGCGCTTGCCGAAACCTCATTGGAGACCGAAGTGCTGATTTCTCCCGCATTTGCGCAGGGCGCCCCCGCCGCCTCGGGGCCCGGCTACGAGCAGTTCATCATCATCATCGGGATGTTCGCCCTGCTCTACTTCTTCATGATCCGTCCCCAGATGAAGCGGGCCAAGGAACACAAGACCATGACCGAGGCGCTGCAGAAGGGCGACGAAGTGGTCACCTCGGGCGGCGTGCTCGGGAAAATCACCAAGATCGGCGAGGCCTACATCTCGCTCGAGATCGCGCCCAATACCGAGGTTCAGGTGCAGAAGGGCGCGATCCAGACGCTGCTGCCCAAGGGCACGATCAAGTCGATCGATTGAGCAGATGAACCGCTACCCGGTCTGGGTCTACGCCACCATTGCGGTGGCGCTCGCGCTGGGAGCGCTGTACACCCTGCCGAATTTCTTCGGCGAAGCGCCGGCGGTTCAGGTATCCCCGGCACGCGCGACCCTGAAAGTGGACAACGCGGTGCTCGGCCGCGTCGAGGACGCGCTGAAGAGTGCCGGGATCGCGCCCACCGGGGCGTTTCTCGACCTCGTCAGCGTGAAAGTGCGGTTCGCCGATACCGACACGCAGCTGAAGGCGAAGGACGTCATCAGCCAGGCGCTCAATCCGGACGCGGCCAATCCCTCCTATACGGTGGCGCTCAACCTGCTGCCGAACTCCCCGCGCTGGCTGGCGGCCCTGCACGCGCTGCCGATGTACCTCGGCCTGGACCTGCGCGGCGGCGTGCATTTCCTCCTGCAGGTGGACATGCGCGCCGCGCTCGCCAAGCGCGCCGAAAGCCTGGCCGGCGACGTGCGCTCGCAGCTCCGCGACAAGAGCGTTCGCCACTCGGGGATCACGCGCGAAGGAAACAACATCGTCATCCAGTTCCGCGACGCCGAAACCCGCGACAAGGCGCGCGCGGTCATTTCCGAGCAGCTCACCGACCTGCAGCTCGCCGACGCGGGCTCGGGCAGCGAGCTGCGGCTGGTCGCCTCGATCCGCCCCGAGGCGGCCAAGCGCACCCAAGAGTTCGCGCTCAAGCAGAACATCCAGACCCTGCACAACCGGATCAACGAGCTCGGCGTCGCCGAGCCCGTGATCCAGCAGCAGGGCGCGGACCGCGTGGTGGTGCAGCTTCCCGGGGTCCAGGACACGGCGAAAGCGAAGGAGATTCTCGGCCGCACGGCGACCCTCGAGATCCGCCCGGTGGATCACGACAACATGAGCATGGCGGCGCTCGCCGCGGCCAAGGCCGGGCAGGTGCCCTTCGGCGACGAGTTCTACGTCGAGCGCGACGGCCAGCCGATCCTCGTGAAGAAGCAGGTGATATTGACCGGCGACCGGCTCACCGACGCGCAGCCGGGCTTCGACAACCAGACCCAGGAGCCGGCGGTGCACCTGACGCTCGACGCGACCGGCGCGCGCATCTTCAGGGACTACACGCGCGAAAACGTCGGCAAGCGCATGGCGATCCTGCTGATCGAAAAGGGCCGGGGCGAGGTCGTCACCGCTCCGGTGATCCGCACCGAGATCGGCGGCGGGCGCGTGCAGATCAGCGGCCGCATGACCACCGTGGAGGCGAACGACGTCGCGCTGCTGCTGCGCGCGGGGTCCCTGGCCGCGCCGATGGAGATCGTCGAGGAGCGCACCGTCGGCCCCTCGCTCGGGGCGGAGAATATCAAGAAGGGCTTCGACTCGACGCTCTTCGGCTTCGCCGCCCTGTCGCTTTTCATCGTCGTGTACTACTCGCTCTTCGGAGTGTTCTCGACGCTCGCGCTCTGCGCCAACCTGCTCTTCCTGATCGCGCTGCTCTCCATGCTCCAGGCCACGCTCACGCTGCCGGGTATCGCGGCGATCGCGCTCACGCTCGGCATGGCGATCGACGCCAACGTCCTCATCAACGAGCGCGTGCGCGAGGAGCTGAGGAACGGGATCACGCCGCAGGCGGCGATCCACGCCGGCTACGAGCGCGCCTTCGGTACGATTCTCGACTCGAACGTCACCACGCTCATCGCCGGGCTCGCGCTCCTCATATTCGGCTCCGGGCCGGTGCGCGGCTTCGCGGTGGTGCACTGCCTGGGGATCCTCACCTCGATCTTCTCCTCGGTGGTGGTGAGCCGCAGCCTCGTCAATCTCGTCTACGGCTCGCGCCGCAAGCTCGAGCGCGTGGCGATCGGCAACACCTCGTGGAAATGAACGCAGGCAACTGAGCAAGTCAGATGGAGTTTTTTAAGATCCGCCGCGACATCCCGTTCATGCGCCACGCGCTGGCGTTCAACGTGGTGTCGCTCCTCACGTTCCTCGCCGCCGTGTTCTTCCTCGCCACCAAGGGCCTGAATTTCTCGATCGAGTTCACCGGCGGCACGGTGATGGAAGTGAGCTACGCGCACGCCGCCGACGTGGACCGCATCCGCAAGGCGCTCGATACCCGCGGCTACAACGACTACTCGGTGCAGAATTTCGGCTCCTCGCACGACGTGCTGATCCGCATGCCGCTCAAGCCCGGGCAGAACAGCTCCGAGCTGTCCAAGGCCGTGATGGAGGCGCTGACCGCGGACGACGGCGAAGCGAAGCTGCAGCGCGTGGAGTTCGTCGGCCCGCAGGTGGGGCGCGAGCTTGCCGAGAACGGCGCGCTCGCCCTCCTCATCACCTCGCTCGGCATCGTGGGCTACCTGGCGCTGCGCTTCGAATGGAAGTTCGGCGTGGCGGCCATCATCGCCAACCTGCACGACGTGGTGATCATTCTGGGTTGCTTCGCGCTCTTCCAGTGGGAATTCTCGCTCCCGGTGCTCGCCGCCGTGCTCGCCGTGCTCGGCTACTCGGTGAACGAGTCGGTGGTCATCGCCGACCGGATCCGCGAGAACTTCAGGAAGATGCGCAAGGCCTCGGTGACCGAGATCATCGACAACGCGATCACCCGCACGATCTCCCGCACCATCATCACCCACGGCTGCACCCAGACGATGGTGACCTCGATGCTGGTCTTCGGCGGGCCGGCCTTGCATTACTTCGCGCTCGCCCTTACCATCGGCATCCTCTTCGGCATCTACTCGTCGGTGCTGGTGATGGCGCCGATCGTGCGCTGGCTCGGCATCCGGCGCGAAGACCTGGTGAAGCCTCTGAAGGACAAGAAGCAGGAGGCCGTGGTCTAGGGAATAAAGCCGCGCCCGGGACTGTTATGACTCCCATGCGGCGGATGCCGCTAGGATGACAACCCACTCTACGAGGAGAATCGGATGAAGAAGAGCCTACTACTCACCGGCATTGCCTTCGCGCTCGGCGCGGGCACCGCGCTTGCGCAGGTCAAGCCCGAAGTCATGGTCAAGCAGCGCCAGGCGGCGATGACCCTGCAGGCCAAGTACCTCGGCCAGATGGTCCCCATGGCCCAGGGCAAGGTGCCGTTCCGCGCGGATGTGGTCGCCTACGACGCGTCCCTGCTCGACGCGCTCTCCCGGATGCCCTGGGACGGCTTCGCCGAGAGCACCAAGGACGTCAGGGACGTGAAGACCGCCGCCCTGCCCGTGATCTGGAGCGAGCCGGCCAAGTTCAAGCAGGCCCAAGACAACTTCCACAACGCGGTCGACGCGCTGGTGAGGGCGAGCAAGGGCGGCGACGAGGCGGCGATGAAGGCGGCGATCGGCGGGGTCGGCAAGACCTGCGGCGGCTGCCACGAGAATTTCCGCCAGAAATAAGAAGCGCGGATCTTCCCGAAGAAGCCCCGCTCGAAGGCGGGGCTTTTGTTTTCTGCGCCGCCTGCGCTATCCTGCCGGCGTGATCGCGCCCCGCCTTTCCCCGCTCGTTTTCGCGCTCCTCTTCGCCGGCACGGGCACCGCCCTCGGGCAGGGCGACGCCAAGCGCGGCGAGTATCTCGCGAAGGCCGGCGGCTGCGTCGGCTGCCACACCGAGGAGAAGAAGGACGCGGTCCCGTTCGCGGGGGGCCGCGCGCTGAAGACCCCCTTCGGCACCTTCTACGGCCCGAACATCACCCCGGACGCGGAGGCCGGGATCGGCCGCTGGAGCGAAGTCGACTTCGTCCGCGCGATGCGCGAAGGCGAGCGGCCCGACGGAGCGAATTTCTTCCCGGCCTTTCCCTATCCCTCGTTCACCAAGATCTCCGACAGCGACCTGCGCGACCTGTGGGCGTACCTCAGGACGCTGCCGCCGAGCGCGCAGGCGAGCAGGGAGCACGACCTGTGGTTCATCTTCGGCTGGCGCTGGCTGGTGAGCGTCTGGAAGTTCTTCTTCTTCACGCCCGGGCCGTTCGCGAGCATTCCGGGCGTGTCGGAAATGGTCAACCGAGGCGCCTACCTCGTGCAGGCGCTCGGGCATTGCGGAGAGTGCCACACCCCGCGCAATTTCCTCGGCGGACCGAGATCAGGCCGGTACCTGGCGGGCGGCAAGGGGCCGGACGGCAAGGGGGTCGCCAACCTCACGCCCACGGGGCTCAAGAAATGGGACGACAAGGAGCTGAAGGAATTCCTCACCACCGGCCTCACTCCCGACGGCGACGTGCCGGCCGAGTCGATGGGAGAAGTGATCACGAATACGACCAGCAAGCTCGTCCCCGCGGACCTCGACGCGGTGGTGGCCTACCTGCGAACGCTACCAGCGCTTCCTAAAGAATAGAAGGCTGAATCAGTACTTCCC
>Ga0187774_10000740_pt1 | contig 11355 bp, 7 predicted proteins | sample 0216_BV02_MP05_2_FD_133152 | JGI IMG/M metagenome (GOLD analysis project Ga0187774, IMG submission 133152) | Tropical peat soil microbial communities from peatlands in Department of Meta, Colombia - 0216_BV02_MP05_20_MG | ecosystem: Environmental > Terrestrial > Soil > Wetlands > Peat | place... | reverse complement strand
GATCTCAATAAACTCATCGATTACGGCGTGACTTTACCGCAGGTACTGCAGGTACTAAACAACAGCAACATCAACGTCGGCGGGCAGACCGTGAACATTGGGCCGCAGGCGGCAGTGGTTCGCGGTGTTGGCCTCATTCACTCGATGGACGACATGCGAAACACCGTACTGTCCTCGAGTAACGGATCACCCGTGCTGTTGAGCGATATCGCGACCGTAACTGTCGGGCATGAACCGCGCTTAGGCATTGCGGGCCAAGACGGCGATAATGACATTGTCCAGGGCATCGTCCTCATGCGCAGGGGTCAGCAGAGTTTGCCCACCCTCCGGCGCATCGAAGCCGAGGTGGAAAAGATCAACGGCTCGGACATCCTTCCACCAGGCGTGCGGATTGAACCGATCTACAATCGAAGTGAACTGATTAACGTCACCACGCGCACGGTGCTCAACAACATGATCTTCGGCGTTTTGCTGATCTTTGTAGTGCAGTGGATATTCCTCGGCAACCTGCGCAGCGCGCTGATCGTCGCGGCGACCATCCCATTCGCGCTGTTCTTCGCCATATGCATCCTGCTAGTGCGCGGCGAATCCGCCAACCTGCTGTCGGTCGGTGCCATTGATTTCGGTCTAATCGTCGATGCCACGGTGATCATGGTCGAAAACGTTTTCAGGAATTTTGCCGAAGCAGCGGCGGCGCAGCCGTCTGGGGATCCTTTCCTCTCGAGCTCCGCCGTCGGAGGATTACGTGGCAAGCTCGCCGCCATTGCCAACTCAGCGGCCGAAGTGAACAAGGCGATCTTTTTCTCCGCGGCGATCATCATTGCGGGCTTCGTACCGCTTTTCACACTTTCCGGTGTCGAAGGACACATCTTCGCACCGATGGCTAAGACCTATGCCTATGCCATTGCCGGCGGACTTATCGCGACTTTCACAGTTTCGCCAGCGCTGAGCGCGCTGTTACTCCCCAATCGGGTCAGCGAGACCGAAACGCTGATCGTGCGCGGGCTTCGGCGCCTTTATTCCCCGATACTCGAGTTCGCGCTCGCCAATCGCATTGTGACACTCGGTGGCGCTGTCTTGCTCGTCGTGTTGGCGTTTCTCACAGTGCATTCGCTGGGCTTGGAGTTTCTTCCCAAACTGGAGGAGGGCAATCTATGGATCCGGGCGACCATGCCGCCCTCAATCTCGCTCGAGGAGGGCAACGGCTACGTCAATCGGATGCGGCAGATCATCCAAGGCTTTCCTGAAGTGGAGACCGTTGTCTCGCAACACGGACGGCCTGACGATGGCACTGATGCCACGGGTTTTTTTAATGCTGAATTTTTTGTCCCGCTCAAGCCAATTCAAAGCTGGACGAAAGGAGTTGACAAGGAGAAGCTGACTCAGCAGGTCAATGCGGCATTAGAAGAACAGTTCCCCGGGGTGGCGTTCAATTTCTCGCAGAACATTGAGGACAACGTCGAGGAGGCAGCGTCAGGGGTCAAGGGGCAAAACTCGGTAAAGCTGGTCGGTAATGACATTGAGACACTTGAGAAAACCGCCGCCAAGATCAGGGACGTAATGCGAACCGTACCAGGCATCGCCGACCTCGCAGTCTTCAACTCGCTTGGCCAACCGACCGTGAAAATAGAAATCGACCGCTTACGCGCCGCCCGCTATGGCCTGGCGCCAGGCGACATCAACGCCACCATCCAGGCGGCGATCGGCGGCCAGGCGGCTGGAAATCTCTACGAAGAGGGCAGTGACCGCAACTTCCCGATGAAAGTCCGCCTCGCACCAGAGTACCGTCAAAGTCTGGATGCCATCCGCCGCATTACCATCGGCGTGCAAAGCCCGGACGGCAAAGGCATCGTCCAGATTCCGTTAGGCGACGTCGCCAAAGTGACCCTGGTCTCAGGCGCCTCATTCATTTACCGCTCGCAGCACGAGCGTTATATTCCGATCAAATTCAGCGTTCGTGGTCGCGACCTCGGTAGCGCCGTCCTCGAGGCGCAGCGCAAGGTGGCGGAGCAGGTCCAAATCCCCGGCGGTTATCGCTTGGAATGGGTGGGTGAATTCGGCGAATTGCAGGACGCAATTGCGCGTCTGAAGGTCATGGTGCCGTTTAGCATCGCACTCATTGGCGTGCTCTTATTCGTTAATTTTTCTTCGTTGGTTGATACTCTCCTTGCCGCTAGCGTTATTCCGATGGCGCTCATCGGCGGGATCTTTGCGCTCTATGTCACTGGCACTCCGTTCAGCGTGTCGGCCGCAATCGGCTTCATCGCGCTGTTCGGCATCGCGGTGATGGATGGGATTATCGTGCTCTCCTACTACAATAAGTTGATCTTGAGCGGCCTTGACCGATCCGGCGCTATTCTCCGAACTTGTGAGACGCAAATGCGACCGGTAATGATGACCTGCTTTGCTGCGGGCGTAGGCCTCTTGCCGGCAGCCGTCTCGACCGGCATCGGCTCACAAGTGCAAAAACCGCTTGCGCTGGTTGTCGTGGGCGGAATGCTCCTTGCGCCAGTGCTGATCCTCATTGTGCTGCCCGTGTTGATCGTGTTGTTCTCGCGCTGGGAGCGAACGATCGAAGAACAGACGCAGCCCAGGCCGGCGGGTTGAGCAACGGTGGGATCCTACATGGTATTTGATATGCACCTTCTTGAACTGTGCGCTTCTTGGATGGCAGGTCGAATCCGGCGAAACTGTCCGCGAAAGACATGCGTCTGGCGTTTCCTTGGAATTTCGGCTGCGCTGCTGGTCGCAGCCTGCACGGTGGGCCCGGATTTTAAACGTCCTGCAGCTCCAGCCGTCAACGGTTACACGCCCGAGCCACTTTCAGCGCTGCCGAAATCGGCGGACATCCCCGGAGGAGAGGCGCAAAGCTTCATGCAGGGCCTGGACATTCCGGAGCAGTGGTGGACACTGTTCCATTCGGAACCGCTGAACAATTTGATTGGCCAGGCGCTGAAGGCCAATCCTAATGCGCAAGCCGCGCAAGCAGCGTTGCGTGTAGCAATGGAAAATGCTTACGCGCAGAACGGCGCTTTCTATCCAGCTATTGAAGCCAGCTTCTCGCCGAGCCGCCAGAAAAATGCTGTTGGCACTCTCGCTCCAACATTATCCTCCGGAGCTCCGATCTTCAATCTATTCACCGCTCAAGTGAGCGTGTCTTACGTGCTCGATGTGTTCGGCGCAAATCGGCGGCAAGCGGAGACGCTGGAAGCACTGGCAGAGTTCCAACGCTTCCAACTCGAGGCGACTTACCTGACTCTTACATCGAACGTGGTTGCCGCGGCAGTCCAAGAGGCTTCTTTGCGCGCACAAATTGCGGCGACCCAGGAGGTCATCAATTTCGAAACCGAGCAGCTCGATCTGTTACGGCGCGAATATGAGCTGGGCGCTATAGCGGAGTCGAATGTATTAGCGCAGGAAGCAGCACTTGCACAGACACGGACAACACTGCCCCCGCTTCAGAAACAATTGGCGCAACAGCGCGATTCATTGACCGCGCTTCTTGGTCGCTTCCCCAGCGATGAGCCTAGCGAGAAGTTCGAGCTCTCGATGCTTCAGCTTCCTCAGGATCTCCCAGTCAGCTTGCCCTCCAGACTTGTGGAGCAGCGTCCAGACGTGCGTTCAGCCGAAGCGCAATTGCATGCGGCCAGCGCACAAGTCGGCGTCGCTGTCGCAAATATGCTGCCCCAGTTCACCATTAGCGCCAATGTCGGTAGCGTGGCGACCGAGATGGGTCAACTATTCACTGGCGGAACCAACTTTTGGAGCTTAGCCGGCAATCTCGCGCAGCCGATCTTCGAGGGCGGCACCTTGCTGCACAAAAAGCGCGCCGCCGAGGCCGCCTACGATCAGGCAGCAGCGCAGTATCGCAGCACGGTTATCACCGCTTTCCAGAACGTAGCCGACACGCTACACGCGCTCCAAAACGACGCTAACTCCCTGAAAGCAGCATCCGACGCCGAACGGGCCGCTTCCGAGAGCCTCAAAATTGCGCGCAGGCAATTGCAACTCGGCGATATTAGCTACTTAGCGCTGCTCAATGCTGAGCAGACCTATCAGCAGGCAGTAATTATTCTCGTGCAGGCGCGGGCTAACCGTTACGCCGACACGGCAGCGCTGTTCCAAGCGCTCGGCGGCGGCTGGTGGAACCGGTCTGATTTATCCCGCAATTGATCGGATTTAATTTTGTGGCGCAAGGATTCGGTATTAAGGAGACGGTTATGGCAGGGAACAAATATATATTTGAACGAACCTTCGCAATTGTGGGGCACATGAGGGCGCGACTGTGCGTTGTTGAGGCTGGTTTTGCAACCTAATATCCGCATGCCCCGAAATTTAACTCTAGAATAAAGGAATCGAGACTGCTTAAAATCATGGTGACTTGCGCGATGCGATACAAAACGGGTGTGGCATGAGAATCCTTGTCGTCGAGGACGACAGCATACTTGCGGACGGCTTAGTCCGCTCGTTGCAACAGGCGGGCTATGCAGTGGATTGGGCGGAAACCGGCACCAAGGCCAATGCGGCACTCGCACAGGAAAACTATTACCTCGTCATACTTGATATTGGTCTTCCAGGAATGGACGGGTTCGAGGTATTGCGCAGATTACGACAACGCAAAAAATATATTCCGGTCCTTATCCTGACGGCACGGGATTCCGTCGAAGATCGTGTACGCGGCCTGGATCTTGGTGCAGACGATTATCTCGTTAAACCGTTCGCACTGCCGGAACTCAAGGCCCGCGTGAGGGCAATTTTGCGCCGCGGCCAGTCAACCACAAAGTCCGAAATCGCATATGGCCCTTTGGTCCTCGATACTAATGCCCGAAGAGTCCGGCTCTACGGGAAACCGCTCGACTTGACTTTACGTGAATGGGGGCTTTTGGAATTTTTGCTTCTCAATACCGGGAAGGTGCTGGCTAAGGAGGAAATTATTGAAGCGCTCTGTGATTGGGGGGAGGAGCTCAGTCCAAACGCGGTTGAGGTGTACGTTTCGCGCCTCCGCAATAAGATCGAATACTCGGGGATCAAGATTCGTACGATGCGAGGCTTTGGTTATTTATTGGAAGAACCCGAAAATGAAAAGCAATAGTTTGCGGGGTCTCTTACTTAGCTGGCTCCTAATCCCGCTGCTGGCATTGATCGTAATGGGTGTACTGGGTGACTATTATGTCGCACTGCAGCCGGCGGTCGCAGCCTATGATCAGGCGCTGCTCGACGCCGCACTAGCGCTCGCCAACAACGCAAAACTTACCGACAACAGGGTGACACTTGATCTACCGCCGGCAGCAGATCGAGTACTACGCACGGACAAATACGACCGAATCTACTATTCAGTGCATGGTCCGCGCCGGGAATTAGTGGCGGGTAACGAAGAACTTCGACTGCCTACTATGCAAATGAGTCCTAATACACCAATTTACTACGACACTAATGTTCAAGGTAAGCCGGTGCGCGTTGCGGCACTGCTAGTTTCCAAAGGCGGCTCCGATTTGTTTGTACAAGTTGCAGAAACGACGATCAAGCGTAAACGGTTAATCGGCCAGATACTAATTACGATGCTCGTGCCGGAAATACTCTTTGCCGGTGCGGCGATTGCCTTGGTCTGGTTCGGTATTAAACGTGGGCTGGCTCCGCTCGATCGCCTGCGCGCAGAAATCGCTTCGCGTTCGCAAAACGACCTAAGTCCAGTTGCCATGGACATTGCGCCAGTCGAGGTCCGACCGTTGGTACAAGATATTAACAGTCTAATAGGGCGGCTCGGCGATTTGTTGAATACACAAAAACGTTTTTTTTCCAATGCAGCCCACCAGCTCCGCACTCCATTAGCTGGTTTGCAAGTTCAGGTTGAGCTCGCAATCGCGCAAGCGGGTTCCCCGGAATTGAAACACACGTTTAAACAAATTCAGTTAGCAACGACCCGCATGACGCATCTTGTTAACCAGCTATTGACGCTTGCACGTGCCGAACCTGGAGACCATCCTCCGGAATCGCTAAAGTCAACCGACTTGCGCGATATTGCCGGCAGAGCCGCGATGGAATTTAAAACGCAGGCGTTTGCCAAGGACATCGATCTAGGCTTTGAGCTTGAACCAGCCTCTGTGCTTGGCGAACCTTCCCTTCTTTATGAATTGCTGTCGAATTTGATCGATAATGCAATTCGCTATACACCAGCCAACGGATGTGTGACGGTACGATGTGGAGCAGTTGATGACCAGGCGTTTCTAACAGTAACTGATAATGGTCCTGGCATCCCGGTGGCAGAACGTAAAAATGTATTCGAACGCTTCCGGCGGATTGAGGGTACTCCGGGCGAGGGGTGCGGGTTAGGTTTGGCGATCGTGAAGGAAATTGCAAATTCACACGGTGCGTCGGTCGAACTAACTACTCCTGCGACCGGGCATGGAACAGAAGTATCTGTCCGCTTCAACCGGCTACCAAACGAAATAAATCCTGTCGCGCCTACGACAAGTCACAGCAGCGAAACCGGATTTCGTGCAGCAAAAGGAACTAAGCGTCCGTTCGAGGAAGATTATTCCGATTAGTCCCGCGTCTGGACAGCCGCATTGCACAATATCCTATGCAAAGACTAGCGCCGAACGCGGGGTTTGATGGTGAATGAAATACATGGATTCCTAGCAATAAGTGTCGTTAGAAGCGGTTAACAGTTCTAAGGCTACTGTATTCAGGCAACCTGAAACGGGCCGGCTACTTGACATAGGCAGAGCACCTAAAGAGGCCTTGGTAAAAGGGCCTTTCTATTTCGCGGTCAACAAGGTATGGAAACACGCGATTATCGGTGCCGTCTTGGCATTTTTGACGTTAGGAATTTCTTGGCTTGTCTACACAGTCTATTCTGAGAGAATCATGCGGAATCATTTGCTCGCCACAGGATGGATAGCTGTTGCAAAAGAAACGAGGGATGAGGACGCCAACCTCGTCATATTACTAGTCGCCAATATCTGGGCCGTGGTTCTGATGGGTCTGCTCGTCTATGTATCGCTGGCTTATTTCTTTCCAGAGTCGTTGTAGATTAAAAGGTTCTGACGCAACAACTTCATGGCCCCGAGGTCGTGATCCTAACGCTGGCAATCCGCGATACTCCACAAACCGCCTGCACCGAATCCGCCAGAGTTGACGAAGCTGGTGCGCGTGAAGGTGATCCAGCCTTTCTTCGTCAGCGGCAAGAGGTTAGAAATTGGCGAAATCGTCGAACTGCAACGGCACGACGCGCAGTCGATGGCCGCGTTAGGGAAGATCGAATTTCTATGATTGCGTCTTGATCGCCATTATGAGTTAACTGCTGCGGAGATCGCGGCGTGGTGCCACTACCTTTCTAGGCATCGGAAATCCTTGCCGCAGGAGACCGGCGCTGCTTTTATCCCGAACGTATTTTTGGTACGCCTCAATCCAGTTTCGCGCTATATCGCGTACCCGTATTACGAAAAATTTCGTCCCGAGACTCCAGCGGTTAAGAAAAGCTGGGGTGCTGCGGGGGTATTGGATCTAGACCAGGTCCGCTCAATGGCACGCTAGCCAATCATCTAGCGGGGCCGATGTGATGAATTGACTCGGAATTCAGTATATTGTTGACCCCAAAGTCAACTGAGATTCTGAAGGTTCTGAAATAAGCACGCAAGTCACCGACCCCAAACGTTTCCTTTCCGGGCGCGAGATCACGCCAATTTTTAGGTCCTGTATATGAGGCGAGGCGTTGCAGAAATGCCGGGTCATTTGCATCGCGCATGTCCAGATAGTATTTGAGCTCAAATACACCGGATTCTGGCTGCGTGATCCAAGCCAACGTATGCCCCAGATCAGAACCAACTGCGGCACAAATTCTAGACACTTCGAGCATATCTAGCGCATCTGGAAATTCCCGAACACAAACGCCGTACGCTCTTTCGCGATGGGTGGTGCGAAGAACAAATGCACGCCCGTGGCCAATCATTTCCCAAAGCGGTTTCCCGTCATATGGTTCTCCAGACCAATACCTCGATATCCACGACAGATCGTCACGGCAGATTTGTCCTTTGTTATCTCTCGGAGCATTCGTTATCCAGTTCGAGTCCAAGCGAGAAACGTGTCCGACGGGATGAAATTCAAGTTCAGCGAGATTCTCGGGTAAGAAATGAGCTCCCCATGTCAACGCTAACTCGGCCAGGTGTTTGTCGTGAAAAAGGTAGAGCGCGGTCAACCTGGAAATCTGGTCGGGATGGTGCTGTTGGCGGATATGCTCAATTAGTAACTCGTTTTGAAACCGAACGTTGTCCTGATGTTGGATTATGCTGGCGAACATCATTGATACAGGGCATCGTGGAGGCTTGTCCCGCGCCAGGGCAGACACCAATACTCCTCGATAGACTTCCCACGCAACAATGGGATGATCGATGTCTAGGAACGCAAATGCACGGCACGGTGTGGGCATTACAGCCATGCAATTAGGAGGCGGAGGTGGTGGCGAAAGAGCGGGAAAGCAGTCTAAATTCCGTACAGAAATCCGTACGCCACCGAATTGAGTTATATAACATATTGATTATATGGTGGGTGATACTGGGATCGAACCAGTGACCCCTGCCGTGTGAAGGCAGTGCTCTACCGCTGAGCTAACCACCCGATTGTAAAAAAAATTTTAGCATGCGGCGCCGCTCTCCTTCAATTTGCGGGAGAAGATCATTGTTCTACGAGCTCGCGCTAAACGCATTTATTCGCTTTGTTTGACCACTCCAACTGAACGGTATACTGGCCGATCTTCTTGGTTGTCCAGGCGCAGATGTCGCCGATCTCGCCGTTTGAATCATCGTACCATCCACGGCCCGGAATCGGATCGGTAATAGCTTCGCAAAGTTCATGGGAACTGGTGGATGTCAGGGCATCGAATAGCGAAAGTCCCCCGGTGCATCCGTTACAGCCTGGATAGGGCATCACGGCGTAAAAAATCTGACTGGAAATGTCATTGTGATAACCACAGAATGCTTGGCAGGATGCACTGCCGCCTTGCACGACTTTGACTCCCGGCTGAAGGTAAACAAAATACAGTGTGTTGGCAGTCGGATGGGGAACGGCTGGATTACTTGAAATTTCCTGCTGCAGCATATGCTGGATAGCGGTGTCCGAGACCGAGTGCTTGAGACTGGGCGTGGTGATGGTGATTGTCCCAGTCCGCTTGCCGCGGGCAATTTGGTAGCCAGCAACATTGTATTCAGCCAGCTGGTCGATGAGCGGGCTCGCGAGAACGAAATCGAAAAATTGATTCAGCTGGCCGACCAGCGGACTTTGCGCCGCCTGTTGCCAAGCAGTTCCCCAGAAAATCGTGAACACTTCGCATGAGGCGATGAGTGGACCACCGCGGTAGGTGAGCTGTGGAGGCAGCGTCGCGGCGGCCGCCTCGGCGGTTGGCGTGCGCACAGTTTCAGGCACATGCAATGGCACGATCCGGATTGCATCGCCGTGAGCGGGATATATTTTCTTGGCGGGATGAAGTTCTTTGTTCGGCATGATGGACTCCGTAATTGAATTCAGCGTTGAAACTTTGATGCGGCACTCAAACCGGAGGCGGCCCGGCAGGCTTGGTGAAGTCAAAGCAGTCAGACATCGCATCGGCAGCGGTGGTGCGTTTATTCAAATCGGGCAGCCTGAACGTGGCCTCGCAGAACTTGAGGAGGCTCACGTGCGAATGTAGCGCATTCGAAATATAGCCGCGCTTGGCATAAGGACTGAGCACCAGGCACGGCACACGCGAACCGTAGCGAAACTGCGAGCCATCAGTCCATTTCTCCACCGCGGGTGGGTCGACATGGTCAAACCAGCCGCCCCAGTCGTCCCAGGTAATAAAGATCACGCATTTGGGCCACAACCCGCCTTTGACAACCGCATTTACCTGATCGACTGTCCACTGCATCCCGTGAGTGACGTTGCCCACAAGCGGATTGCCCTTGTCTTGCGGGTCGGGCGGATGTTCACTGGCATCATGCGGCGCATACAGCCAGGATACGGTCGGGAGTTTACCGGCCAGCGCGTCCTGCTTGAACTGCTCGGATGGGAATTTGTTTCGGCCCGCCAAACCATGGATGAAATCGAACACGTACCCGCCATAATTTCCCCAGGTGAGTTTCGCTTGTTCCAGATTCGCCGGCAAGGACGGGAGCTTGAACATGGGCTGATGGCCGCCACGCCGATAATTCGGAGGATTGCCGATCACGGGTGAATCTGCAGCGACCAACATCAGATGGTTGGGAGTAGAAGGCCCGGCAACGTCAGTGTAATAGTTATCGCAAAGCGTAAATTGCCTGGCGTAGGCGAAATATGCGGGAATATCCTGTTCCACGAATTGAGCGAGAACGGGATTTGAATGGCGGGTGAGCCAAGCGCCATGACTGTGGTCCGGATCCTTGGGCGGCGGATTGGGCGAACGCGGCATTGTCATTCCGTCCACACCATGTAGAGTGCCAAAATAATTGTCGAAGCAATGGTTCTCCTTGACGATGATAATTACATGCTGGATGGGATTCACTGACATGGCTTAGGCCTCGAAGAAAGGCTTCAATAATCGGAGGACCCGGCAATATCGAACGGCGCCGAGCATACGACCTGACTGCTCGACAATGATTCAAATTTTAGCATATTGATTCAATCTCTTCCAAACCATGAAAGAACGGTGCTCTCACGCGCCAACATCAGAATGCGAATTCAAACGGGGTTCGCGTAAAATACATTGTGGCAATATGATACGAAATGATTAAAACCCGTTTCGCTCCGAGTCCGACCGGTTACCTGCACATTGGCGGCGCGCGCACCGCGCTATTCTCGCTGGCTTACGCGCGCAAGTACGGCGGTAAATTTGTACTGCGAATTGAAGATACTGACCAGGAGCGCTCGACACAGGAATCGATTCAGGCGATTCTCGACGCAATGAGTTGGCTCAATCTCAACTGGGACGAGGGGCCGTTCTACCAGATGCAGCGACTTGCGCGCTACCAGGAGGTCGCGCAGCAGTTATTAAATGAGGGCAAGGCTTATCATTGCTATGCCAGTAAGGAAGAGCTGGAGGCGCTGCGCGAGAAGCAGCGCGCGCGAGGGGAGAAGCCGCGTTACGACGGGCGCTGGCGCGATTCCAAGGCAACGCCACCTGCCGGAGTGAAACCGGTGGTCCGTTTCAAAAACCCGCTCGACGGCGAGGTGGGGTTTGATGATTTGGTGAAAGGCTATATTTCTGTTCAGAACAGCGAGCTTGACGACCTCGTGCTCCTCAGGGCGGATGGCGTGCCGACCTACAACTTTGGCGTGGTAGTGGATGACCTGGATATGGAAATCACACATGTGATTCGAGGGGATGATCATGTCAACAACACTCCG
>Ga0187774_10000739_pt1 | contig 11355 bp, 9 predicted proteins | sample 0216_BV02_MP05_2_FD_133152 | JGI IMG/M metagenome (GOLD analysis project Ga0187774, IMG submission 133152) | Tropical peat soil microbial communities from peatlands in Department of Meta, Colombia - 0216_BV02_MP05_20_MG | ecosystem: Environmental > Terrestrial > Soil > Wetlands > Peat | place... | reverse complement strand
TCACAACTCTGCGGATTGGTCAGGAAGGTGCGAGACTTGCAAGAGATGGAATACCCTCAAGTTTACTCTTGATGGTACATGCAAGACCTGATTGATCAAAAATCCTAATCCGCCTTAGCCCAGATTATTCATACAACAGGCTATATTTTCAGAGAGATAATTTATGAATAATCTGGTTACTTGTCAATGCTCATTTTCAATAGATATAATAGGCGGAAAATGCATTTACATAATGCAGATGTTGTGAAAAAATTTATTTTTCGATACCTCAGTGTACCTTTAACTAATGGTTATAGGAATATTTTTATGGATATAACGAATAAAGATATTCCCAATAAATTATCGAGTTAAATAAATTTTTGAACAATGTCTGCATTATTTGGGTTAATTTGCTTTGGAGGCACTTTGGAAGAAAGATATGATCCTCAAAAAGTAGAGCTAAAATGGCAAAAATACTGGGCTGAGAAAAAACTCTACAGGACCGAATTAGATTCTTCGAGGAAGAAATTCTACTGCCTTGAAATGTTCCCTTATCCGTCTGGTGAAATACACATGGGTCATGCGAGGAACTATGCTATTGGTGACGTGGTAGCGAGGTATAAGAGGATGCGCGACTACAATGTCCTCCACCCAATGGGTTGGGATGCCTTCGGCCTTCCTGCGGAGAATGCCGCAATAAAACACGGTGTTCATCCATCAGAATGGACATATAGAAATATTCATTACATGAAAAATCAGATTAATCGCATGGGGCTCAGTTATGACTGGGGGAGAGAGGTAACTACTTGTAGCCCCGATTACTACAAATGGAACCAGTGGTTTTTCCTCAAGATGTTTGAGAGAGGGTTAGCCTACAGAAAACATTCATTTGTGAACTGGTGTCCATCATGTGCTACTGTCCTTGCCAATGAACAGGTAATAGATGAGAGATGTTGGAGGTGTGAGAGTATTGTTGTTCGGAAGGAGCTTGAGCAGTGGTTTTTAAAGATTACAGATTATGCAGAGGAGCTTCTCAATAGATGCGATGAACTGAAAGGTTGGCCCGAGAGAGTCGTGACCATGCAAAAAAACTGGATTGGTAGAAGCCAAGGGGTAGAGGTTGATTTCAAGATTGACGGGATGGATAAGAATATAAGGATCTTTACAACAAGACAGGATACGCTTTTCGGAGCAACTTTTGTCTGTATTGCTCCTGTTCACCCGATTGCCGAAAAGCTCGTCGCTGACAAGGAAAGCCTTAAATACCTTAAGGAGAGATATGGCAGGACGGATGAGAAGCTGGGTATCTTTACGGGATTTTATGCAATAAATCCGATGAATGGTGAGAGGGTACCAATTTATATAGCGGATTTTGTTCTCATGGAATATGGCACCGGAGCGATTATGTCTGTCCCTGCCCATGATCAGAGGGATTTTGATTTTGCTCAGAGGTATGGATTACCGATAAGGGTTGTTATCGTCCCCCCCACCCCTCCCTCCCCCTCAAGGGGGGAGGGTAAGGGCGGGGGTGACGGTTTCCTCTCTGAAATCACTGAGGCTTATGAAGATGAAGGTATTCTTGTTAACTCCGGTCAGTTCAGCGGCCTCAGAAGTGACACTGCAAGAGAGAAGATAGCTCAATTTATTGAGGATAAGGGTATTGGCAGAAGAATAATAAATTATAAATTGAGGGACTGGGGTATATCAAGGCAACGGTACTGGGGGACTCCTATTCCCATTATTTACTGTCAAAAATGCGGAACAGTACCTGTACCTGAAGCGGACCTTCCTGTAATACTCCCCGAGGATGTGAGACTTACTGGAAAGGGTGGCTCTCCACTTCTTGAGTCTGAGAAATTTATAAAAACAGAGTGCCCGATATGTGGTGGGAAGGCAAGACGTGAGACAGACACGATGGATACCTTTGTTGATTCATCGTGGTATTTCATCCGCTACTGCCTTAAAAACAATGACATTGATTTGCCATCAGCCCTCAAGAGCCTCGACTCAGAGGTTAGATACTGGATGCCTGTCGACCAGTATATAGGGGGCATTGAGCACGCAGTCCTCCATCTCCTTTATTCGAGATTCTTTATAAAGGTAATGCGTGACCTTGGACTTATAGATTTTAGTGAGCCTTTTCATGACCTTCTTACCCAGGGAATGGTTATAAAAGATGGTGCAAAGATGTCTAAGTCAAAAGGCAACGTTGTAGATCCTAATCACCTAATAGAAAGGTACGGAGCCGATACATTAAGGTTATTTTCTCTTTTTGCAGCACCGCCTGAGAAAGACCTTGAGTGGTCTGACAAGGGAGTTGAAGGAGCCTACAGATTCTTAAAAAGGCTGTGGGGAATCATTCACAAAAACAGTGACAAGTTACGAGCAACAAGTTATGAGAATAGAGACAAGACCTCATCACACATCACGGATCACGCATCACGGTTGTTTAGGAAAACACATCAGACTATTAAAAAGGTTACAACAGATATGGAACGCGATTATCACTTCAATACTGCAATCGCTGGGTTGATGGAACTTGTCAATGAGATAGCTTCCTATGAGCCCAAAACAGACGAGGACTGGGCAACTTTAAGATTCGCGGCAGAAAAAATATTGCTCCTCCTTTCACCCTTCTCCCCTCATGTAGCAGAGGAATTATGGGAAGCCTTGGGGAGTGGGCCGAGTATCTTTGAGGAGAAATGGCCTGATTGGGATGAAGAGGCTGCAAAGGAAGAAAGGATCGAACTTGTCATACAGGTAAATGGTAAACTAAGGTCAAGGCTTCTGATACCTCTCGGCATCTCTGATGATGAGATAAAGGAAATGGCCTTTCAAGAACCAAAGATAAAAGATATTATCGGCAGTAAAAAAATCAGGAATGTTATTATTGTAAAAGGCAAATTGGTAAACATTGTTGTTTGAGATGAAGAAAAGAACAAAGAGCGAAGAGCTAAGAATTAAGAGATGTACATTATATGCATTATGCTCAAATCCCCCTCTACCCCCTCGGTTGCGAGTCGTACTGACCTTTTCTAAAGGGGGGGTGGGGAGATTATTACTAATTGCTCTATGCTCTATGTTAGTCTGCTTATTTGGCTGTGGTTACACACTCCACAGCAAAGCAACCTTGCCTTTCGATTCAATACGGATTGAAAGAATTGAAAATAAAACCCCTGAGCCAAAACTCCAGGACAGGCTCTATAAGGCCATCACAGAAGAGTTTTTGAAATATGGTGTAACTGTTCATCCCAATGCAGGATATAGACTCAGTGGAACGATAAATAGATTTGAGCTCAATATTCTCTCTGAAAAGAAAGATATAGCAATTGAATATGAGGCTATTATTAAGGGAGATTTCAGACTGATTGGGCCATCTGGGGACACAAAAGAGCTCAAAAATATAGGCTCTCCTTTTATCGTCTCCTTTCCTGTTTCCGGGATGTTGGAGGATGTACTTGCCCGAAAAGAAGTAGCTTCAGAAAAGGCTTTAAGAGACATGGCAATGGAGATAGTAGGTACCCTTATTTACCAATACAAATGAGCTTCCAGGCATTTCTCAATGAGATAGAAAAAGGCTTGCCTCACCCGATTTATCTCCTGTATGCATCAGATCCTTTTCTCAATAGAGAGGCTATAAGGGCAACAAAAAAATTTATACCTGACGAGGAGAAGGATTTCAACCTGAATATATTCGATTCCTCACGGGGGGCAGGTGAGAGTGTTCCCTTCGATCAGATATTATCTGCAGCAAATACTGCCCCCTTCTTCGGAAAAAGGAGGTTTATAATAATTTTAGGAAATCTTCAGGGGCTTTTTAAAAAGGATATTAAAAAATTAGATTCCTATATTTCAAATCCTGCACCTCATACAGTGTTATTAATATTTCATGAGGGAGCTTTAACAAAAGATATGAGGGAAAGATTCAAAGTTTTTAAAACCTTTCCCCTCGACATAAGGGAAGCAGAGATTACATCATGGATAATACAGAGGGCAAGGTTGAAAGGTCTTGATATATCTACCGATGTTGCCGACTACTTATTAGGTCTTTTAGGACCAGACCTCGGTCTCCTTGCAGCAGAGATTGAAAAGATCCATCTTCTTGGAAAACAGAGAGTATGCGTTGATGACATCTCTGAAATTATTGGAGGAGAAGGATTTTACACTCCCTTTGATCTTATGGAGGCCCTGGAGAAGAAGAATAATGAAAAGGTATTCAGGATTTACAAAGCCTTGAGAGAAACAACAGAAGATTATAGTCTGATCGGTATCCTAAACTGGTTGTATGGCCGTAAGCTCCGTTCCAAGGGAAGTCAAAAGGGGAATGAATATTTTTTGAAGGTATTCGAGATTCTTAACAGCGCTGACTTAGATATAAAGAGCTCGGGAAGAGACTTTCCGATGGAATATCTTCTCTTCAGGCTGCTTCGGCTTTAGAAAGGGCATTTACTTTCTTCGTCAGCTTGGATATCCATCTTGAGGCATTATTCTTGTGGATGATGCCTTTTGATGCAGCCTTGTTAAGAGCCCTTATAGCTTCCGTAAGTGCACTGTTAGCATCTTCTTTATTTCCTGAGGTTACAGCTGACTCAACCCTCTTTGTCAGGGTTTTAAGTGCTGTGCGTACAGCCTTATTACGAACATTCCTTTTTACAGCCTGTCTTGTCCTTTTCAAGGCTGACGGATTCTTCTTCGGTTTTGCTTTAGCCGGCAAATTGGTCTCCTTTCAAAGTTTATTTGATACCATAAAAGAGCTCAGAAAATCAATAGCCCTTTTGTCAAGAAATGAACTTGATAAACAGGGATATTTCCAAGAAGCTTTTAAAGCCTTGAAATTAGGCAACTTGAAAAAAAAAATAATAACTGACATAATTATCTTCTCTGATCTCGGGGGAGGAGCGATGGCTGACTTAGTAGAGATAAGATGGCACGGTAGAGGAGGCCAGGGCACCGTCACTGCCGCAAAAGTTCTTGCCGATGCCTGCTTGAGTGGTGGTAGACATGTGCAGGCCTTCCCAGAATATGGCCCTGAGCGGGCTGGGGCTCCCCTGAGGGCATATAACAGGGTAAGCTCGAAACCTTTAAGGATGCATTGCCCTGTATTGAATCCTCAGGTAGTAGGCGTTGTTGATCCTACCCTTCTTGATGCAGTTAATATCTCTGAGGGCGCGACAGAGGATGCCATATTTGTTATAAACACCCCAAAGGAGCCAAAGGAGATAAGGAAAAAGCTCAATCCAGGACCTGGACAGAAGGTTTTCACAGTGGACGCAACCAAGATAGCATTTGAGTGCATTGGGAGGGCATTACCAAATGCCTCTATGCTTGGTGCTGTATGCAAAGTGACTGGTCTTGTAAGCCTTGAACATCTCCTTGAGGATGTCAAGAAGAGCTTCGGGAAAAAGTTTCCTCAAAAAATAATAGATGGAAACTTAGAAGCAACGAGGCGTGGATATGAGGAGGTAAAAGAAGGATGAAACTAAAGGGATGGAAAGAGCTCACGCCAGGGGTTGTAATACTTGAGGCAGGGAATGCAGCAGAATTTAAGACAGGCTCATGGAGGGCATTCAAACCAGTATGGATTGAGGAGAATTGTATCCAGTGCCTTTTCTGCTGGCTCTACTGTCCTGATATGGCAATTAAAGTGAAAGACGGTAAAAGGGCAGAATACGATTATGACTACTGCAAGGGATGCGGCATATGTGCCTTAGAATGCCCAGGGAAAAAAGGGCAGAAGGCTATTGTCATGGTAGAGGAAGGTAGATAAATGGCAAGGATCGTTGCAGTTACAGGAAATGAAGCAGTAGCTGAGGCATTGAGACAGACAAACCCTGATGTCTGTGCTGCCTACCCAATTACTCCCGCGACAGAACTAATGCAGAGATTCGCAGCCTTTGTCTCTAACGGGCAGGTTGATACAGAGTTGATACTCGTTGAGAGCGAGCATAGTGCGATGAGTGCCTGCATCGGAGCTGCTGCCGGTGGCGGAAGAGTCGCAACTGCGACAAGTAGTCAGGGGCTTGCACTTATGTGGGAGATGCTTTTTATTGCCTCTGGTATGAGGCTTCCGATAATTATGCCTATAGTGAATAGATCTCTTTCTGCGCCTATCAACATACATGGGGACCATTCTGATGCAATGGGTGCAAGGGATTCGGGCTGGATACAGCTCTGGTCTGAAAATGGACAAGAGGCTTACGATAACACAATCCAGGCATTTAGGATTGCAGAACATATGGATATAAGGCTGCCTACAATGGTATGCATGGACGGCTTTATAATAAGCCACTCCATAGAGAGGGTAGAATATCTTGAAGACAATGAGGTCAGGAACTTTGTTGGAGAATATAAGACCCTAAACCCATTACTTGACATTGATAATCCCAAAAGTTACGGTCCGCTTATCCTGACTGATCTCTATCATGAATATAAACGTGCTCAGCACGAGGTGATGACAAAGGTTAGAGGCGTGATCCTTAATGTAGCCGAGGAGTTCGAAAAAATCAGTGGAAGGAGATACGGGTTATTCGAGGCATATAGGCTTGATGATGCAGAAATAGCCCTCGTGATATTAAACTCTGCTGCTGGGACATCAAAGGATGTTATAGACGAGTTCAGAGAGAGGGGCATAAAGGCAGGGCTTTTGAAACCACGGCTTTTTAGACCCTTTCCATATGAAGAAATTGCTGATGCCTTAAAACATTTAAAGGCTATATGCGTTCTGGACAGGGCAGATTCTTTTGGTGGCTACGGTCCTCTTTTTGCAGAAGTCAGCTCTGCCCTTTTCCAAGTTAGGGAAAGGCCTAAGATGGTAAATAAGATATATGGTCTGGGCGGCAGGGATTTTCTGCCCTATCATGCAGAACGGGTCTTGTCAGAACTTGTAGATATAACAAAGACGAATAAGGTGAGAATTGTTAAAGAATATATTGGTGTGAGGGAATAATATGGCAGTAGAACTAAGATTAAAAGAACTCTCAAAAAAGGAGGACCTCTTTACACATGGTCACAGACTGTGTTCTGGCTGTGGTGCACCGATAGTTGTAAAGATGGTACTTCTCGCATCAGAGTATCCACTAATTGCTTGTTCTTCAACAGGATGTCTTGAAGTTTCCTCCTGCATTTCACAGTATACTGCTTGGAAGGTTCCTTGGATACACAGTGCCTTTGAAAACGCTGGAGCAACAATAGCAGGGGTAGAAACAATGTATAGGGCCATGAAAAAGAAAGGTAAAGTAGATAAGGAAATAAAGTTTGTGACCTTCTGCGGTGACGGAGGAACCTATGATATAGGACTGCAGAGTCTCTCGGGTGCGATGGAGCGCGGACATGATATGCTCTATATCTGTTATGATAATGGGGCCTATATGAATACGGGTATACAGCGTTCAAGCGCTACCCCTCTTGGCGCAGAGACTACAACAAGCCCTGCTGGAAAAGTTATCCCCGGAAAAACCCAGGAGAGAAAGAATCTAACAAGAATTATGGCTGCCCATGATATTCCCTATGTAGCCCAGGCATCGATAAGCTACTGGCTTGATCTCATGAAAAAGGTTCGGAAGGCGTTCTCGATAAAAGGTCCAAAGTTTATGAATATCCTATCCCCTTGCAATCGTGGTTGGAGGTCGAGGACTGACGATGCCATCATGCTGAGCAGGCTTGCCGTTGATACATGCTACTGGCCGCTCTATGAGGTCGAAAATGGAGTTACAAGAATAACCTTCAAGCCAAAAGAGAAAATGCCTATTGTAGATTTTCTCAAGCCTCAGGGAAGATTCAGACACCTCTTCAGCCCGGAAAACGAGTGGATAATAAAGAAGCTTCAGGAGGATATAGATAGGGAATGGAAAAGGCTTCAAAAAGAGTCATCCTTACAAGCATAAATAACCCCTCTAACTATTTACTCACACGCGCTTTCCTGAGCTAAGCATTTCCTTATCAATATATTCAGATATCCACGCCTTGTCTTTTTTTTCTTCTCTAAGTGAGAGTAACTTCTCTGCATATACTTTAGCCTTTTCATATCCGGTCTTTCGAGCATCCTCAATAAGTCTCCAGTCTCCTGACTCAACAAAACCCTCAAAAAACTTTACTATCTCAGGAAAGATAAGCTTCCTATAACCTGCAAGAAATAAGATATAAAAACCCAGGGATCCATCCTTTTGTGTTTCAATAATGTGCCTGAGCATGCCCTTCTCGGAAGTATCTGAAAGGAGATCTTTTACTCCGCGGGCAAAGACCTCGACTTTACTGCCTGAATAATCTACGAGGAGATCCTTCCATTCACTACCGAGCCTTTTCGACTCAGTGGCTTCACCAACCTCATGGTAAACATATGCTTCTACTTCAGAAGAGGCAACCTGAAACATTCGTCCATACATATCCTCTGATAGCTCATCTCCAGGCTTTATATCATACTTTGAAAATGCAAATGCAAGAGAGCCCTTAGGGCCCTTGAGCCTGAGTTCCTCAAATTTTTCCCAGATGAGATTCCTCGTTGTGTCTATCCTTGCAAAGATGGTCCCATTCTGTAACGTGGCTGGATAATCTGATAGGTCTTTTGCATACTCATGTCCACCAATATAAACGTCATAGCCTTCTACTTTCTTCTTAGAAAGTAGAGCTGCAAGGAAAAAAGAAGGCTTCATATGAATACCATAGCCAGCGCCGTAAACAAGGTTCTCTTTCTCTAATGCCTCATTTATTTTTTCCACCTCAAAGGGACCAAAAAGTCGCTCACCGATGACAACATCTTCGAAGTCTTTGTCCTCAAACTCCTTCCAGAGGTTCTCCCTCTCATCTAACCATTCGGAAATCTCCTCTTTGCGTATCATTTCCCATGGCCTTATGTCCTTTTCATTACGATAGAGTTCCCTCACCCTGAGCAAGAGCCCACATATGGAATAGAATCCCCAATATCTCGCATCAGAGATATTGCAGTTCTTTTTCACACCGGAGATAAGAGTCTTTAGGTCTATCATTTCTATCCTCTGGATATATATTTTATCAGAAGCATTAAGAATTAACCCGTATTATTCATAGCGAATTCTGTTGCAATCTTCGAAATGTGAGATCTTCGACCAGTGCTGTTGAAGAAAATGGGCAGGATAGTATATTTTTAACTATGAAAAAAATCAAACTCCTTCTTGAATATGACGGCACAACATACCAAGGCTGGCAGATTCAGAAAAAAGGGCTGAGCGTTCAGAGAATCCTTGAAGATAAGATTTTAAGAGTAACAGGAAAACAATCTAAGGTTATTGGAGCAAGCAGAACAGATGCAGGTGTACATGCCCTTGGCCAGGTGGCTGCTTTTAGGACAGAATCAAGGCTCGATCCTGAAACAATAAAAAGGGCATTGAATGCCCTTCTGCCCCAGGACATCCGGGTTCTCGATGCCTTAGAGGTCGATGACTCCTTTCATCCAGCACACAGTGCCATTAAAAAAAACTATTTTTATGTCATCTCAAACCAAAGAGAAATATCGGCCTTTCTATACAAATACGCATGGGCGGTTAAGCAGACTCTCGATCTCAACTCCATGATACAGGCAGTACAGTTTCTTATTGGAAAACACGATTTTTCTTCTTTTATGGGAACTGGCAGCAACATAAAAAATCCGATCAGGGAGATCTTCTCCTTAAATATAGAAAGGTTTGAGAAAATGGATTTCATGACTGCACATATGAAAGGTAAATTTATAAAGATAAGAATAGAAGCAGACGGTTTTCTCAGACATATGATCAGAAATATTACAGGTACTCTTGTAGAGGTAGGAAGAGGAAGAATACCTGTTTCAGGTATGGAAGATATTTTGAAGTCCCGTGACAGGAAACTCGCCGGGCCAAGTGCCCCATCAAGTGGTCTTTTCCTAGAAAAGATTGTTTATTGAACAATGAACTCATCTAAAAAGTGGTCGATAATATTTGAACGTGCTCTTTGTAACACGTCATCTTCCCGTTAGGAGTGTAAAATAAAATGTTGCCCCTTCATTCTTCTTTCCCTCAGCCCATATCCTACCACCATGCCGGTTAATGATACGTTTCACGGTAGCTAAACCAATGCCCGTCCCTTCAAATTCCTCCCCAGTGTGTAACCGTTGAAAAGCACCAAAGAGTTTATCTATATACTGCATATCAAAACCAATACCATTATCCCTGACGTAGTAAACATTTTCTGAATCCTTAGCATATCCGCCAACTTCAATCATTGCAGCCTCTCTGGACCGTGTAAACTTGACAGCATTGGCTATGAGATTAAAGAAGACCTGACGTATCATTCCCCCATCCCCACTGGCAGGAGGAAGTGGTTTCAGGTTAATCTTTAGGTTCCTCTCAGAGGTAGTGGTCTCGATTTCATTGGACACTGCTTGTATCAGTGTATCCATATCTATGTCTGATAGCTTAATATCCCTTCGACCTATGCGGGAGAGGGCAAGAAGATCATCAATAAGTCTTGCCATTTTGTCCGTATTCCCTCGAATGACATGTAGAAGGCGTTTACCTTCATCGTCAAGTTTATCTAAATACTCCTCAAACAATATCTGGGAAAAACCATTAATTGCTCGGAGTGGTGTACGCAGGTCATGGGAGACGGAATAACAGAAGGACTCCAGTTCTTGGTTGGTTGCCTCAAGCTGTGCAGTGCGCTGATAAACACGTTGTTCAAGTTCTTCATTAAGTTTGCGAATTTCCTCTTCCGCGTGTTTGCGCTCTTTTATTTCACTCCTCAGCAACTTATTTGTTGATAGCAGTTCTTCAGTACGTTCCTTCACCCGTTGTTCCAACTCTTCATTGGCTTTTAGTAGCGCCTTCTCTGCCCGCTTGCGCTCGGTAATGTCGCGAGCAATCGATAGACTAAATCGCTGGCTGCCACAGTCGAAAAATGCCCTGGTGATCTCAACAGGCAGGAACGAGCCGTCTCTTCTTTTTTGGTTTGCTTCAAACATCGCTTTTTCCGCAGATGTATCCCGAACTCTTTTGAATGCTTCGTATCCTATATCTTCGGGTTCAATCTCTTTATTGCTTAACTTTAACAGCTCCTCTTTGCTGTAGCCGAGCGATTCCCACGCCGCCGGATTTACATCTATGAAGTTTCCTTTTTCATCATTAATAAATATGCTATCTTTTGCTGTATTAAAAATTGCACGGTATTTTTCCTCGCTTTCCCGCAGTGCTCTTTCCATTTCCTTTCTTTTAAAAAATCCTGGTATCTCGTATTTAGTAATCTTTTTTGCCAACTTTGGTTCTTTCTTCAAATAGTTTCCTATATGACCTTCTATCTTTGAGGGAGGTGCCATTATAAAACGACACGCCTCATCCCCTTTTGCCCGACACATTATCTCCGAGGCAACCAGCGGCACGCCGAAACTTTCCT
>Ga0187774_10000734_pt1 | contig 11390 bp, 10 predicted proteins | sample 0216_BV02_MP05_2_FD_133152 | JGI IMG/M metagenome (GOLD analysis project Ga0187774, IMG submission 133152) | Tropical peat soil microbial communities from peatlands in Department of Meta, Colombia - 0216_BV02_MP05_20_MG | ecosystem: Environmental > Terrestrial > Soil > Wetlands > Peat | place... | reverse complement strand
TCAGGATGCCCGCATAAGCATCGAAGGAAGAAAAGACTTTCCCCAGACGCTCCAAGGAGGTTTTGATCCCGGCAAACACTCTGGCGGTATGGTCGGCGTTGAGTTTTCCTCCCCCATCCACCAGGATCAAGCGGGTTACCCTCTCAGGATACCGGGCGGCGAACACCAGGGAGATGAAGGCCCCCAGGGAATGGCCCATAAGTACAACCTGTTTCAAGCCCAAATGATCCAGGAGGTACAGAATGTCCCGAGCGTGAATGTCGATGGAATACCCGGCTGCGGGTTTGTCCGAGAGACCCCGTCCCCGAAGGTCCATGGCCAGGAAACGATGGCGTGGCGCCACCGAACGGGCAATCGCGTCCCAGCACCGGCAGTTCGCGGTCAACCCGTGAACGGCCAAAATGTCTTTCCCCCGTCCCTCCCACAGGGCCAGATGGATTCCGATTCCATCTCCGCGAATTATTTTTCCAAACGGTTCAGACATTCTATCCTCTTCCCGCTCAGGCCGGTTTTTTTCAAGAAGAAAACAAACTCTCTTCTGCCGGCCAGCTCCCACGTATCATATCATTTCTAGCCTACCTCCGCCATGACCCGCAAAATGTGCTATGATCAAAACAAAATCAACGAACCCTTTCCTTTTACCAGCGCGGCGGGGGCGCGGGAGAATTCCATGATGAACCTGGGCTTTTTTGAACTGATGATCATTCTGGCCATCGTCTTCTTCATCTTCAGCGGGAGGAAAATCTCCCCGATCAGCAAGGGGTTCGGCCTGGCCATCCGCAATTTCAAAAAAGGCCTCCACGAGCCCGACGCCATCGACGTTACCCCCAAGAAGGAAACCCCTCCAGAAGAACCTCCCCAATAGCCACAGCGCGGGGGAGCCGCAACCGAAGTCCCTAGAATGCCCAAGGCCCCAAAAAAAGAAAAATTATTCCCTTGAAAATAGCCAAGCGCTTTGGTTTTTCTCTGCCGAGAATAGCGCTTCGCTTGTTGGGGGCGATTCGGGAGGCTTCGCGGGCATGAAGGCTGTGCTTAAAATTTGGCTGGATCAGGACGGGAAGGCATTGGAGGATCGACCTTACGATCTTTTGAAGAGAATTGAAGCGACAGGATTTCTTCATAAAGATACAAAGCAGATGGAGATGGCCAACAGCCAAGCATGGAAGCTGACTCGGATGATAGAATAAGGCTTGGCTTTAGGGGACTGGAACGGGAGGTAGGAGGCCGATTTGGAGGAGGCTCACGAATTACCCCACGAGCAAAAGGTCTGATGTCTTGTTATGCGCTATTTTGAGAGGAAGCTCACCAAGCAGTGAATCGAATTTCTATAAAACGATTTCCTCCATTCGAGGAGCCAAGGTCAGCGGCAAGCCCAGGTCCACAAAGCAAAAAGGCAAACCCCCGGTTGATACAAGGAGGGAGATTCTATTCTTTATCCAGCGTCTTGTATCCCGAAAAGATCGAACTCATGATCGAGTTCCGCTCCACTACATCATTGTACCACCCGACGTAAATGTGGGTCATGGCGAAGATGATCCCCAGCCACATGACCAGATGATGGTACAGCCGGAGGCTTTGGGGGGAAAAGTAATTCAAGAGCCATCCGCCCATGACGACGGAAATGAACCCGGAGTGGCTTTCGGAGTAAAGAGCGAAACCAGTGACGATCTCAAAGTGGAAAAAAATAAAAAGGAGCACATAGGTGATTCCGGCCAGGGTATGGTGGCCGGCCCGGGCCCCGTGCTTCTTCGTCAGGAAGAGATAGAATTTCACATCCCCCCATAAATCTCCCCAGACTTTTCGGGTTACCGGAATAAATTCCCCGACCTTGGCATATTCATTCCCCCCAAAGGCCCAATAGATCCGGATGAAAAAGCTCATCGTGAAGAAATAGGCCGTCGTGAAGTGAATCAACCTCATGATGGCCATGATGGGGTATTCATCCGACATGGAAGCCTGGATAAAGGGGCTGCCAATGTAAAACCCCGTAAAACACAGGATTCCGATACAATACACATTCAGCCAGTGAGTCAGCCGCACCGGCCATTCCCATACGTACACTCTCTTGGGCATAGAGACCTCCTACAGGGCCCGAACCCTGAAGAACTCCTTTCGTTCTGAATCGACCAGGTGGATGGCGCAGGCCATACAGGGATCGAAGGAGTGAATGGTCCGGAGGATTTCCAGAGGTTTATCGGGATCGGCCAAGGGTGTCCCCACCAGCGCTTCCTCATAGGGGCCTCTTTTCCCCTTGGCATCCCGGGGAGCGGAGTTCCATCCTCCCGGGACGACGCACTGGTAATTGGCCACCTTTTGGTCTTTGATGACAATCCAGTGGCACAAAAAACCCCGGGGGGCTTCATGGAAGCCAAACCCCCGGGCTTCCTTCGGCCAGGTCGAGGGATCCCACTTTTCCCCATTGTGAATGCGGAGGTCCCCCCCCTTCATCTTTGCGGCAAGTTCCCCGATCCAGGCCGGCAGCATCTCCGCGGTCACCAGGGTTTCGATTCCCCGCGCAGCAGTGCGGCCCAGAGTGGAGAACAGGGCTTCCGGGCCAGCCCCCAATTTTTTCAGCACTCCATCTGTCACTTCCTTGATCCTCGGATGTCCGGAGGCATAAGCGACCAGCATCCGGGAAAGAGGCCCCACTTCCGTGGGCAAACCGTCATACCGGATGCCTTTCACCCAGGTGTATTTCTTGGCCGTATCCAGAAATTCGTAGGGAGGGGTCGGTCCGGTGTAGTTGGGAACCGTCTCGCCGTCCCAGGGATGTTTGGCCTTATCATCTCCATCGCTGTACTTATACCAGGCGTGAGCCGCGTCTTCGGTCACTTTCTTGTGGTCGATCGGTTCTATTTTGCCCAGGTTCTTGTTCCGGATGAAACCGGCGGGAAGCCAGCAATTGGCGGTGTTACTCTGGTTATCCTTCTGGAATTCTCCACAGGAAAGATAGTTGCCCACTCCCCCCCCGATGGCTGCCCACTCCTTGTAGAATGAGGCCACGGCCAGGAGGTCGGGAATGTAAACCTTCTGGACGAACTCCAGCGCTTTTTTGGCCAGCCCCTGCATGAAAGCCAGGCTCCCGGCGTTCAGAGCATTCTGGCTATTGGGGTCAACCGGGACGGACATCCCTCCCACTAGGAAGGTCTGGGGGTGTGGGTTCTTAGCCCCCAAGAGGGCATGCATCCGGATCACGTCCCTCTGCCAGTCGAGGGCTTCGAGATAATGGGCGACAGCCATGAGGTTGGCCTCGGGAGGCAGTTTGTAGGCGGGATGCCCCCAATATCCATTGGCAAAGATGCCCAATTGCCCACTCTCCACCAGGGTTCGGACCTTCCCCTGGACCGCCTTGAAGTGGCTGGGGCTGGAGGTGGGCCAATCAGACAGGGATTGGGCGAGGGAGGCGGTCTTGGCCGGGTCGGCTTTTAAAGCGCTGACTACATCGACCCAATCCAGCGCATGGAGGTGATAGAAATGGATCACGTGATCCTGGACGTATTGGATTCCCGAAATCAAGTTGCGGATAATCCGGGCATTGTCCGGAATGGTGATCCCCAAGGCGTTTTCGACAGCTCTCACGGAGCTGGTGGAATGAACCGTTGTTCAAACCCCTCATATCCGGGAGAGGAAGGCCCAAACCTCCCTCGGGTCCCGGTTCTTGACGATGATTTCGATCCCCCTCCACATGGTGCCGGAGGACCACGCATCCATTACCTTCCCGCCGTCAACCTGCGCTTCAATCCGGAGATGACCTTCGATCCGGGTGATGGGATCAATCGCTATCTTCGGCATGCCTTATTCTCCTTTCTTTTCAGCTTCTTTATCTTCATGTTTCAAAATTTCTTTGGAAGCAGTTGCCTGAATCCCCTTGACAATCGCATGGGCGGCGATTCCTGCGCCGGTCAAGCCGGTGAGAACCAATCCCACCTTGTCGGCCGTGGCCTGGTATCCTGCACCCGGCACATCGGGTAGACGGCTGTAAATCGGCCCCATGCTGTCCCAGTTGTTGTTGGCCGCGCAGGCGAAGCAGGGATGCCCTGCCTGGACCGGCCAGCTCGTACCCGCATTGTATTTTACCGTAGGACAGTTATAGTGAGCCTGCGGCCCCTTGCATCCCATCTCGTACAAGCACCACCCCAGCCGATGGCCTTCATCTCCCCATTGGCGTACGTACTGCCCGGCGTCGAAATGGGGGCGCCTCTCGCAGTTGTCGTGGATCCTCTTGCCATAGCCAAAGAGAGGTCGTCCCACACTGTCCAAGGCGGGAAGGGACCCGAAGGTCAGGAAATGAACGATCGTGGCGGTGACGTTCTCCACGTTGACCAGACATCCCGGAAGGTTGACGACCGTGGCTCCCGGAACAGCCTCTTTGACCCCTACACACCCCGTGGGGTTCGGAGAAGCGCTGCCCACGCCCCCCCAGGAAGCGCAGGAGCCGATCGCCAGCGTCGCCAGGGCATTCCCGCAGACTTCCCGGGCGATGTCTAAGGCCGTATGTCCACCGATGGTGCAATAGACCCCACCATCCTTCATGGGAATGGCCCCTTCCACAATCGCGATGTATTTTCCCCTAAGATTCTTGACCACGTCCTTCTTGGATTTCTCCGCAGCCATCCCCGAGGGGGCCATGATGGTCTCATGGTACTCCAGAGAAATCACATCCAGGACGATCTCGGAGACTGTCGGCTTGGTGGCTCGGAGCATGGACTCCGAATCGCCTGCGCAATCGGAAAACTCCAGCCATAAGACGACGGGCTTGGCCTTCTTCTCCAGAGCTTCCGCAATTCGAGGAACCATGGAAGCTGGAAGAGCCAAGGCAGCGGCCATAGTCGTGCAGAATTTCAGAAAATCGCGGCGGGATACCCCTCGTTGAGTCAATTCTTGGACCAAGCTCTCTTCTTCCATGAAAGCGCCAACCTCCTATTTTTTTTTAATAGATTTATTACAGCCCAAAGCCAAAGTCAATAAAAAAGATTAATACAAATAATAATAAAAAATTACATTTAACCTTAAAAAATACTTCGAATCAGGAAGGAAAACCCGCGACCGCATAGAAATGATTCATGATTACGGGACCAAAAGCTTGACAATTGCCCTTCAAGTTGATATTCAAAACGGTATTTGAGGAAAGGATTTTCGATCGCTCGTTTGGCCCTCTCGACGAAAGACAGTTTGGGCTTTTTCAGGCATAAAGAACCGAAAAGAAAAATCCGAACATTGACCACATTGACCTTCCTGAAAAATCTACTGTCGCTTTCGCGCTCTCCGAGGACCCGGCCAAAAGAACAGCCCGACTGAAAAAAAGGAGGCCGAACCGGCAGGGAAGGTCTGCGGGCGGGATTGATTTGGCCCTGCGGGAAAGAAATTTAGCTCACTTCCCTTGGGGCTCCTGGAAAGGGAATCTACTTCCCCAGCGAGCCGGTTAACCGGCGGGGAGGTCGGTGAATTTTCTTGAGTTTCATCGGAAGGAGGTGGAAGGTTCGTCGGATTCAGATAGGTTGTCAATCGAATCGTTCGATTTTAACGAAGGAGGAAGGAGGAAAGCTATGGAGGTCAGCAGAAGGGGTTTCCTGAAAATTTCAGGAGCCACGGCTTTGGCCGGCGGTCTGGGCCTTTCCGCCCAGCCAGCCTCGGCCCAGGGGCCGCCCCCCAAGATTCTTTACACCCGCGAGACGACCACCATCTGCCCTTACTGCGCGGTGGGCTGCGGGATCATCGTATCCACCCGGGACGGCAAGGTGATCAACACCGAAGGAGACCCCGATCATCCCATCAACCAGGGATCCCTCTGTCCCAAGGGATCTTCGCTTTACCAGCTTTCGGACAACCCGAATCGCCTGAAGACGCCCCTCTACCGGGCGCCGTACGCCAAGGAATGGAAAGAGGTCTCCTGGGATTTTACGCTGGATAAGATCGCCGATCATATCAAGACCGTCCGCGACGCTTCGTTCATGCAGAAGAACGAAAAAGGCGAGACGGTGAACCGCACGGACGCCATCGCCTCGGTGGGGAGTGCGGCCATGGACAATGAGGAATGCTACGTCTACCAGAAATTCCTCCGCGGCCTGGGCCTGGTGTACATCGAACACCAGGCCAGGATATGACACTCCCCCACGGTAGCGGCTCTGGGAGAGTCGTTCGGACGGGGAGCGATGACCAACCATTGGAACGATATTGCCAATGCGGACGTTATCTTGATCATGGGCAGCAACCCGGCGGAGAACCACCCCATTTCTTTCCGCTGGATCAATAGGGCTATCGAAAAGGGAGCCAAGCTCCTCTGCGTAGACCCCCGGTTCACCAAATCCGCGGCCAAGGCGCACATCTACGCCCCCCTGCGGTCGGGAACGGACATCGCTTTCCTGGGGGGGATGATCAAGCACATTCTGGAGAACGACTTGATCCAGAAGGAATACGTGGTGGAATATACCAACGCCTCCTTCCTGATCGAGGAGAATTTCGGGTTCCAGGATGGTCTTTTTTCCGGCTACGACGCCAAGGGCCGGAGATACGACCGGTCGACGTGGAAGTACCAGCTGGATGCCAACGGGATTCCCAAAATGGACAAGACTTTGCAGAGTCCCCGCTGCGTCTACCAACTCCTGAAGAAGCACTACGATCGGTACAACCTGGACATCGTCTCCCAGATCACCGGCACTTCCAAGGACGACCTGGGAAAGGTCTACCAGGCCTATGCCGAGACCGGCAAGCCGGACAAGGTGGGGACCATCCTTTATGCCATGGGGTGGACTCAGCACACGGTGGGTACCCAGAACATCCGGGCCATGTCTATCATCCAGCTCCTCCTCGGAAACATGGGAATGGCGGGCGGAGGAGTGAACGCCATGCGCGGCGAGTCCAACGTCCAGGGGTCCACGGACTACGGGCTCCTCTTCCACATCCTGACCGGTTACAATCCTGCCCCCCGGGCTGCGGACAAGACCCTGAACGAGTACAACGAACAGTATACCCCCAAGACCAAGGACCCCAAATCCTTCAACTGGTGGAAGAACCGGCCCAAGTACATCACCAGCTTCCTCAAGGCCATGTACGGGGATGCCGCCACCAAGGAGAACGATTTCGGGTACGGCTGGCTTCCCAAGCTGGATGCCACGCAGAACGGTTCCTGGCTGGTGCTCTTCGATCAGATGGCCAAGGGAAAGATCAAAGGCTTTTTTGCCTGGGGGCAGAACCCGGCTTGCTCCGGGGCCAACGCCAATAAAGTGCGCAAGGCCCTGGAGAACCTGGACTGGCTGGTCAACGTCAACCTCTTCGATAACGAGACCGGGTCTTTCTGGAAGGGTCCGGGGAAGGATCCTTCCAAGATCAAAACCGAAGTCTTCATGCTGCCCTGCGCGGCTTCTTTTGAAAAGGAAGGCTCCCTCTCCAATTCCGGGCGATGGATGCAGTGGCGCTACAAGGCGGTCAACCCCCCGGGAGAAGCCCAGCCCGACCTGGAAATCATGCATGAGCTCTTCCTCAAGGTCCGCAAGCTCTACAAGGAAAAAGGCGGCATTTTCCCCGAGCCTATCCTGAATCTTTCCTGGAACTATGGCTTGAAAGGCGCCGATGGGATGGTTCATCACATCAATCCCCACTTCGTGGCCCGGGAAATCAACGGATACACCGCCAAGGACATCGAAGTCGAAGACCCCAAAACCAAAGCCAAGACCGTGGTGGTCAAGGCCGGACAGCAATTGCCGAGTTTTGCCTTCCTGCAGGACGACGGCTCCACCACCTGCGGCAACTGGCTCTATTGCGCATCTTACACCGATGCCGGGAATATGGCCGCCCGCAGAGGAAAGGCGGACCCAACGGGGCTAATGCTCTACCCCTTCTGGGCCTGGTGCTGGCCGGTCAACCGCCGGATCATCTACAACCGCGCTTCGGTAAACTGGGAAGGAAAACCCTGGGATCCCAAGCGGGCCATTCTCTGGTGGGATGGCAGTAAATGGATGGGAGATATTCCGGATGGGCCCCCCCCTCCGGGAGCCATTTATCCCTTCATCATGCTGCCCGAAGGTCATGCGCGCCTCTTCGGGTTGGCCATGGCCGAAGGGCCTTTCCCCGAGCACTATGAGCCCCTGGAGTGCCCCATCGAGAAGAACCTCATGTCCTCCCAGAAATTTAACCCCACGGCCAGGATTTTCGGGGAGGCCGGAGTGGGCGTGGGAGCGGACAAGTACCTCTCCTGCGACCCGAGGTTCCCCCTGGTCTGCACAACCTATCGGGTGACCGAACACTGGCAGACCGGGGTTATGACCCGCTGGACCCCCTGGCTGGTCGAGTTGGAGCCCCAGATGTTCGTGGAGATGTCCAAGGAACTGGCCAAGGAGAAGGGCATCAAGGGTGGAGAGCAGGTGGTGGTGAAATCGGCCCGTGGAGAGGTCGATGCCAAGGCCATCATCACCGAGCGCTTCAAGCCCTTCAAGATCGCCGGGCAGACGGTTCACCAGGTCGGGATTCCCTGGCATTACGGTTGGGTCACGCCGAAGGATGGAGGAGACAGCGCCAACCTGCTCACCCCCACCATCGGCGACGCCAACACCATGATCCCGGAATCCAAGGCCTTCATGGTGAACGTGGAAAAGAAAGGGGGGAAGTGAGATGGAAGAAAAAGTTTTGCTCGTCGACGTCTCCAAGTGCACGGCCTGCCGGGCCTGCCAGGTGGCCTGCAAGCAGTGGAACCGGCTGCCCGCGGAAAAGTCCGAGCAGAGGGGCACCCATCAGAACCCCCCTGACCTCACCTGGGCCACCTGGAACTTGATCCGCTTCACCGAAGTCTCCAACAAGGAAGGGGCCATGAAATGGCTCTTCCGGCGGGATGCCTGCCTGCACTGCACGGACCCCGGGTGCCAGCGGGCTTGCCCGGTTCCGGGTTGCATCACCAAGACCCCCGAAGGAGCCGTGTTCATTAACCAGGAGTTGTGCATCGGGTGCAAGATGTGTGTCAACGCCTGTCCCTTCGAAGTCCCTCGGATCAACGCGGAGACTAACCGGGCTTACAAGTGTACCCTCTGCCGGGACCGCATTTCCCGGGACCTGATTCCCGCCTGCGCCAAGGCTTGCGCCATGGGAACGCTGACCTTTGGCAATAAAGATGTGATGATCAAGCGGGCCTATGCCCGGGCCAAAGTCCTGGGGGAGAAAGCGACCGTATACGGGGACAAATACCTGGATGGAACTCACGTCATCTACGTTCTGCCGGAGAATATCCGCATGTATGAAAAGCTAGTGATCAATCCGTCGATCCCCCTGTCGGTGATCCTGTGGAAGGATGTGCTAAAACCCCTGTCAGTCTTGGCCATCGGGGCCACTCTGGTAGGGACCTTTTTCCACTACATCCTCAAGGGGCCCAAGCGGCCTGAAGAAGGAGGGAACGAACATGGCTAAACCGAAGAACCTGATTCAAGCCTCGACCGCTTTTGAGCGGGTGGTCCACTGGGTCCTGGGAGGGAGCTGTCTTTTCCTCTTCCTCACAGGCTTTGGGCTGATGTTCCATTCCCTCTCCTTCATTTCCCGCTTATTCCCCCCCATTCCTACTCTGGCCGGCCAGGGGTATGAAAGCATGAAGCTCCTCCACAATCTCTGCGGCCTTCTCTTTGCCGTATCCTTCCTGCCCGCCCTGCTGATCTGGGGGAAAGACACTCTGTTCCTCAACAAAGCGGATATCGAATGGTTCAAGGTCCTGGGGGGATACGTGTGGGAGGTGGAGCAGGTCCCCGAGGCGGGGAAATTCAACGCCGGCCAGAAGGTTTTTTTCATCGTCCTCCTCCTGGTCTGGCTCATGATGGTAGGAACGGGAATCTTCATGTGGTTCCCGGTGCTCGGCCCGTTCCTGACTCGATGGCTCTATGTGCTCCATGTCCTGGGGGTGCTGACTCTGGGTTCCTTCCTCGTCATTCATTTTTACCTGGGGACCTACGGAAACCCCGGAACCTTCCAGGTCATGGGCCACGGTTTTGTAACCAAAGCCTGGTGCAAGAAGCATCGCCCCAAGTGGCTGAAGGATGTGGAAGCCGGAAGGCGCTCAATCTGATGACCTGTAGGGGCGATCGGCCAATCGCCTCTGAGTTCAATTCACTGGCTTCAGAAAGGCTTACTCTTTAAATCAGGGTAAGCCTTTTCGTTTCGGATGAAGGAATTCATTGCAAATCCTCATTCGGCAACCCGAAATCCGCAGTCCGGATTCCTCCTGGACAGAACGAAAACGGTGGCCTAAAATAAGACAACCTTCATGAAAATGGAAAACTTGGCGGACAAGCATCTTCAAAGGCTTCGTCAGGCCCGGGGGCGGAAACCGAATTACCGGGAAGTTCTGGACCTGGCCGAGCGAATGCTGATCGAAAAATGCCGGATCAAGGACCAGCCCTTCCTTTCTTCCTTCACCCTGGACCCGGTCAAAGCCCGACCCCGAATGGAAAAAGGACTTCCCTACCTGGGCCCGGAAAGACAGGGTTTACCCCCCGCCCCCATCGAGGAAATCTTTTCTTGTCTCTTGGAAAGCTTTCGGGAACTGAACCCGGGCCGGCACGAGTCTATGCAAAGGGCGATGAAGGCCAGGGACTGGGCTCTGGACCGGGATTTGGGCCGCTTGCTGGCCAATCAGCTTTCCGAAGCGAATCTGGAAACCGAGCTGGGGGCGGAAGGGAGTCTCCTTTTTTTCTTCCTGGTCCAGTCCCTGAAGCCGGTATTGGAAAATCTGGCTGAACAATGGCGGGCGGCCTTGAAGGGATTCTCCTGGGATAAAGGTTTCTGTCCCTTCTGCGGGGGGAGTGCCGGGATGGGGGAGATCCGCGAGGAAGGAAGGAGGTTTCTTCACTGCCCCCTGTGCGGCACCGAATGGGAGTACCCCCGCATGAAATGCCCCTATTGCCAGAACGAAGATCAGGAGCAGCATACCTATTTTCAGGTGGAAAAAGAGATCGAAAACCGGGTGGACATCTGCCTGGCTTGCCGCCACTATCTGAAAACCGTTGATTCCCGGGAAATGGATGGGCCGCTGGACTTCGAGGTGGAAGACTATCTGACCCTGCATCTGGATCATCTGGCCCAGGAAGAAGGATACCTGCGGCCGGAGAAGCTGTTCGTGGAAGTACAGTAAGAAAAGTTCGGAGGAATGGAGTTCGGAGTTCGGAACAAAAAGGGGGCTATCAGGCATGATGAGTTTATTCAGGGCTTTTCACTTCGAACGAGCGGGTTTCAAACCCGCCCCTACTTTGGGGAGCCGACCGTGAAAATATCAGTGGTAAAAAACATTCTCGAGGCGAATCAACGGATCGCTGAGGAAAACCGAAAGCGCTTCTCCGAGGAAAAATTGCTGGTCATCAACCTCATGAGTTCCCCGGGAGCCGGCAAAACCTCCCTCCTGGAAAAAACCATCCATACTT
>Ga0187774_10000732_pt1 | contig 11397 bp, 9 predicted proteins | sample 0216_BV02_MP05_2_FD_133152 | JGI IMG/M metagenome (GOLD analysis project Ga0187774, IMG submission 133152) | Tropical peat soil microbial communities from peatlands in Department of Meta, Colombia - 0216_BV02_MP05_20_MG | ecosystem: Environmental > Terrestrial > Soil > Wetlands > Peat | place... | reverse complement strand
TCCAGGATCGCCGATCCCGAAGGAGTCAGCGCCCAAACCTACACCGCGCTTCAGCGGTCCACCCTTCGCATTGAAAGCTGCAGCCTCCTCTTTCGCTCTCTGATAGTGGGGTTTAATCGCGGCACAAAGTTCTGGAAATGGCCATTCATCAGCAATCATGCCGGTAGCTTTGGTCTGTCCCGGTTTCAGGGAGTTCATACGACGAAAATCGAGAGGGTCAATACGCAGCTTCTCCGCTAGCATATCCACTGCTGATTCAATAGCGAAAATCGTTTCGGGAGGTCCTGCTCCTCGTGCCGCACCCCCAGATGCATTATTCGTGTATACCAACCGTCCGAAGGCTCTGATGTTGGGTATGTGGTATGCGCTTTGGAGCATGTACAGAGAACGCTCCAGACTATTTCCTGGGCCCCCGATGTAGTAGGCTCCTTTGTCTATCGTGAAATCATAGGTGAGGGCAGTCATGTGCCCGTTTGCGTCAGCCGCGAGCTTCACCTTGGCACGGTATGGGTGTCTCTTGGAGGTGATGAGCATTGATTCCCTAAGACTCGGAACGTATCGGATAGGACGCTTGAAATGAAGAGCAGCCGCTGCAGTGACGGCTTCCGTTGTGACCGAAGCTTTGATGCCGAACTGGCCGCCCGAATAGGACTCCTTGTACCGCATGTTGTCCCAACCAACCGCTTCCTTGATCTGACCCAAGTGGATGTGGATGGCGATGCTCCGTCCGATAACTACCAGTTGAGCATCTTTTCCTTCGCCTTCAAGATAAGCTACACAAGCCTCCGGCTCCAGAGGTGCTTGGTGATTCATCTGTGAGGAAAACTCAGCTTCAACGACGGCCGCCGATTCGGCCAGCGCTTTGTCGGCATCTCCTTTGAGAAGCGGTTGTGAATAGCAGAGGTTAGGCGAATGAGGATGAATCTGAATGGCGCCTGGAGCTAGAGCTTCCTCCGGCGTCATCATGACCGGTAACCGCTCATACTCGACTTTCACTGCCGCCGCTGCAACCCTGGCCTGATCCCTAGTCTCAGCCGCTACGGCAATGATCGGGTCGCCAAGGGTTCTGACCTTGTCTTCGCAGAGGACTGGTTTATCCGGCACCCCATCTCTGATTCGATTAGTTCCTTTGATGTCCTCAGCAGTCATGATGCCGACAACACCCGGCATACTCTTTGCAGCAGTGAAATCGATAGACTTGATCAAGGCATGGTGCTCAGTGCTGTGCACTAGAGCAAGTTCAAGTGAATTCTTGAGTTTTGTGTCAGCGGCGAATTCCGCCAGCCCACATGCTTTGAGCATTGATGATGGACGCGGGTGGGATACACCAATCATTCCTCGCTTCAGATTGCGCCGGTACTCTTGCGGAGTTGCTTCTCCACGCAGAAAGCGACTTGAGAGTTTGACGGCCTCGATGATCTTCTTGTAACCCGTGCACCGGCACATGTGCATCACGAGAGCGCGTTTGATTGTCTGAACGTCAGGATTCGGATTCTCGTCGAGCAGAACTTTCGTGGCCATTTCAAGTCCAGGCGTGCAGTATCCGCATTGAATTGCGCCCGACAGCACGAAAGCTTCCTGAATCGGATGAGGGTTCTTAGGGGTGCCTAGACCCTCCACCGTAGTGACAGACGCGTCTTCCAACTCAACTACTTTCATTAGGCAAGACCGCACCGCCTTGCCGTTGATAATAACGACGCAAGTTCCGCATTGACCCTTCCTATCGCATGACTGTTTTGTCCCTGTAAGGTGAAGGTCCTCACGCAAGAGATCGATCAGCACCTTCTCCGAGTCAACCACGAAGCTGCGTTGAACGCCGTTTATTGCAAGATTCACTTTCTTCATTTCTCTCATCCCGCAATCATCCTCGATTACTGTCTGCAGCTACACATGTATATTGTCTATTTCAGATTTCGGGAAAAAACAAGCTGAACTAACTCGATCATCTATCAGACCATCACCCTGCGCCTGAGAAGCAATTGTCTGGCACTCATTTGTCAGACACCCTCTAGAATTCCACTCTTAGGGAACGCTCTCGACGGAGTACAATCTTCTTTTCTCCTCAATGCCTTTGAGGGTGTACTCCCCTCGCTCTTTGAATGAGATTCCTGAGCCATACACCAAGTCCCTTACCGTACCGCTGACCAATACCTCGCCGGTGGAAGCCTCGTCCACAACCCGAGAGGCCGTGTGGACTGCTATTCCGCTCACGTCAGTTGGACCTAGGATACACTCTCCAGTGTGAACTCCTGCCCTCACTTCAATGCCAAGATTCTTAGCTGCTTGGGTAACCTTCCACGCACATTTGATTGCCCGTGTGGGTCCGTCGAAGGTTGCTAAGAAGCCGTCGCCAGTGTTCTTGACAATCGTTCCCCTAAATCTCAGAATCTCGTTCGAAACCATTGAGTTGTGCTGTTCCAGCACGGTCTGCCATTTGATATCACCAAGTTCCACGGCCTTCCTAGTCGAGTCGACGATGTCAGTGAACAGAACTGTAGCTAGCATCCTGTCAGCATTCGTGACTGGTTCCAGTTCCAACGCGAACTTACGTATTTCCGACGAGATTCTGTCTGTGAGCTCTGGATTGACGAAGAACATATGATCAACTCCCGGCAATTCAACGAAACGAGCACCGGGGATACGTTCAGCTACATAACGACCTTCAGCTATGTTGCAGGCCCTATCCCCAGTAACGTGCATGACCATGGTCGGAACGTGGATAGTAGGGAGGACACTCCTCACGTCCATGTTCATTTCAGACTTATCAAGCGCAATGCTAACCCCTGGACTGGCACCCATCCTTCTCATCTCCCCAAGCCAACGTGTGAACGTCTCGTCTCCCACTCGGCTTGGAGCGAGAAATGATACGGCACGCTCCGTCCATTCTTTTGTTCCCCAGGTGCGTTCTTCTCGCTCAAAACTTGCTTCCCACTGTTCCTTTGTGGCTGCCCAAGGGTAGTCAGGGGCCCATGTGCCCTTGGCCTCAGCTCCACACAGTACAAGTCCTCTCGTTCTTGACGGGTAGCTCGCTGCGAAGAGTATGCTCATTGGCACACCCTCCGACATTCCTATGAGCACAGCGTCTTTGAATTGAGCAGCGTCCATGACTGCGCGGATGTCGTCCATTCTTTCTTCAAAGGTTGGAACACCCAAGTCGCGGTCGGAGAGCCCTGTTCCCCTCTTGTCAAAGCTGGCGACCTTCGCGAACTTACCTAGTGCTTCCCGGTACCTTCGCAATCCAGGTTCTTCCCAGTAGTAGTCGAGATGGGAGATTGAACCAGGAGTGTGGACTAGATTGACCGGGCCGTCACCATACGTTTGATACGCTATGTGGACATTACCGCTTTTGGCATACCTGACTTCAGGCTTGGCCATCGTGCAGGCAACCTCGAAACTAAACATGATTTGTCTTGTATCCTATTAATGAAGTCGGTGCATCCGAAGTGAGACTGGAACCGGAGCCTGCGACTGGTGTCGACCGTGAGTGGATGTAGCGCTAATGATCGAGGAGCGATCATCTAAGTGATTGTTCATTAGACAAGTGTCAATAGCCGATACGGACCACGTAAGCAGATGCTGAGTGCGGTGAATTGATTGACGGGTTGGAAAATTGAAAGAATAATCAATTTCGGACCCGGGGAGTTCTGCAAAGAAGGGCTTGTACACTTTGGGTTCCACAACAGAGAAGGAAGATTGTACGCGTTGAATCATCAGAAACACTTTCTCGGCTTGGTGGGCGAAGACAACGTGTTAGAGTGGACTGTAGCTTCCGGGACGGTGTTCGAAGATATTCCGAATATTCGCGCTGAACTGGAGTTTCCGATCTACATCGACACGATGCGAGATGGAACACTGGTAACCTCAAACTTTGGCAACAACAAGCTCTATCGCATTGATGTTGGCAAAATGGAAGCAAGGTTATTCGTCGACGGTTCAGATCTAGGGATTAGGAGGGCTGGCAATTGTGTCGTTGATGGCGAAGGATGCGTCTGGCTTAACGAGGTTGAAGGCTGCAGGGTCTGGAGATTCGATTCAACTGGCAACCCAATTCTGACGCTTGGCGATGGTACACCTGGCTTTCAATTCGATTCAGCAGCCTTTGATGAGGTGAGATTCAACTGGATCTACGACCTTCGAAGGGGGCCTGATGGGAACATCTACGTGCTTGACAGCAAGAACTTCGCTGTAAGAATGATAGACATGGAAAGCCGGAGGGTTATCACTCTCGCAGGATCAGGAAAGAGCGGATACGAGGGAGACGGGGGAGACGCTCGCTTTGCCACTTTTGGTAGCAGCTCAGAGGCGCGGTTTGACGGACCAATCTCACTCTCCCTAGACGAAGAGGGAAACATCTACGTGGGAGACAGATTCAACCATGTCGTGCGGATGATCCACAGGACAACTGGCACGATAACGACCTTAGCTGGCAAACACAAAAGCATTGACGGAAAAAGGAACAATCCGCAAACAACGGATTTACTTGAACTCAACTTGCCCGAGATTAGCAGCATGGACTACGATAGGCGCCGACTATTCGTCCCAACAGATATCACGGAAGACACAGGAGACCTAATCGTGTTGACAAAGCATCAATAACAGCTTACGAGGTCATTCTGCCTGCTCTTATTCTCCGGTTCACGATTTAGGGTCACACAATTTATACTGAAACCTCAGTAACTCCTTGGGTGACGCAAAATGGAATCATCAGATCTCATTGAGATGTCGCCTTATGTTGAGAAAGCGTCTCGCGTGGAATTGATTGTTAGATGGGTCTACGGGATTGTGATTGGCATAGTGTTCTATTTTTGGGCGATTTATGCTGGTTTGGCTGAGCTCATTCAATTCTTTCATATACTCATTTATGGTCGTCGAGGACTCCGGTTGTATCGAATTACCCTTCGGTTCCTAGCTGCTTACACGAACGCTCACGCGTATCTGGCGTTCCTGACTGATCAGCGGCCAGAACTCACACCCGACTTGACCGTCTACTTCAGAGAAGCATCTTCAGCCGGAGCAACCAATGCTAATCTAGTTCCGGCAGGAACGAAGTATTGTGTAAGCTGTGGAGCGAAACTGTCGAATAACGAGAAATATTGCGGCAACTGCGGCACAAAGCAGACCTAAGCCGAATGCATCGGCAAGAGATCTTCTCGCTCCGTTAGGCTCGTCAAGTTGCAAGCCGCACGATGTCCTCATAGCTTTCCAGGAACTTGCTCGTGTAAGTCATCCCTTGAGGAATTGTCAAACCCGGGTTCACCTTGGTCTCAATAAGCTTGCAACCAGTCATGATGCGGACATCATTTCCAATGACTGATGACGCAAGTATGGTGGGTTGCTCACGGGTTGATTCTATGCGCGCTTTCCTTCCCGCGATACTGGCCGAAAGAGATGCATAGTCCCCAATCTTCACGGCGTCCATAACCGCTGAGCCGTCTATTGTAACGTGCTCGCCGAGCGTGCAGAAGTTGTCGATAGCCGAGTTTGAGAGAACTGAGTATTCTCCTATGCGGGTGTGTCGACCGATAAGAGCTGCATCGTTGATAGTCAGTTTACCTTCGTTGCATTGTCTGATAATCTGCTCGCGTCTCTTGATTGAATCTTCGCTGTATCCTTGAACCCAGATGTTCCTGTTCGGAAAGATTCTCTCTTCTTGAATTCTTATGTTTAATCTGCCATTGAGAGTGTCGCGCATAGCTGTTAGGTATCTTTCGGGGCTGCCAATATCATACCAGACTTTCAATTCGTAGCCAAATACTGGGAAGCCTTTCTCGACAAGGTAGGGAATGAAATCGAATCCGAAATCGAGCCTATGCCTCTGTTCCATTAGGCTTCTCACTTCTTCGCTTTCAACTATCTTTCTAGCTCCTTGTGAGAGAAGGTATATTCCGGCGTTGGCGAAGTTGCTGGGTGACGTTTGCAGTTTGGGCTTCTCAATGAACCTTCGGATTCTCATGTTCTCGTCAAGGTCAGCTATTCCGAACTGTTCGACTTCCTGAACTTTTGTCAGGGCTACGGTCATCAAAGCGTTCTTTTCTTCATGCTTCGCCATGAGGTCCTTTAGATCCAGCTCGAAGAGATTGTCTCCTTGCACGACAAGTACTGGGTCATTGATATCGTAGTATTGCATGTTCAGCCTGTATGAATCAGCACTTCCTAAGTCATCGAGGTTAGGTTGATGTTTGATGTGCACCCTTGGCACGATCTGATACTTTGCTGAGAAGCCGACGCCTTCCCCGAACTGGTCGAAGAGGTTGGAGTAATTCGTGAATCCATACTCTCCGAACATGAAGTTCCTCACGCCCTGCTCCGCCAGCGTGGCCATTGAGAACTCGATCAAGGGCCTATTCAGGAATCTGATGCAGGGTTTTGACATGTCATGAGTCAGAGGCCGCAGCCGATTGGCTTTGCCGCCAACGGGAATGAAACACCTCAAATGCTCGACGTCCATTCTCGAGCGCACCACTCTCCTATGAAGAAGGGACTCTTATTTCATATATCCTCAATGGATGAGCCACTTAATCAGCGTCTTGAATTCCCCAGCCAATGAGACTCACCTCTCTGAGAACGGCTCGTTTGAGCTGAAAGATTCTTTAGCATCTCGATTAACAAGTGTGCTTTGTTACAGTTGGGTGGATGAATGAATATAGTGATGCTGGTGTACGAATTTCCTCCACGAATCATCGGAGGCCTCGGGACGTATGCTGGAGAGATTTCGCAGGAACTCGTTAAGCTTGGTCATGACGTCACGGTTGTCACAATGAACGACGGGAAGCTTCCCACCCGCGAAACGTGGCATGGCGTAGAGGTGCATAGACCTGCGCATGTTGATTTGAGCGATAGTCTTCCTGCAATGGTAAATGAGGATCTCCGTAGATGGGGTCGCGGACTGAAATTCTTTTCAGTTGTTTTCGCATACAATGTCATTGCCGCTTCCAAGCTCGCATTCGAACTTGTGCGCAAGGAGGATAAGAAGGCTGACATTGTCGCGGCGCATGACTGGCTCTCAGCCATCGCAGGAGCATCCTGCAAGCGTGAGTTGAAGGTCCCCTTCGTATTTCACGTCCATTCAACTGAGCCGGGAAGAACCATGGGCAGAGGATCTCAAGTTGTGAACGCGCTTGAATCAATGGGTGGATCTGTCTCGGACATGGTTGTTACAGTTTCTCATGCAATGCGCGACGAGCTTGTCGGGTTAGGTTTTGTGGAGAAGAAAATTCGCGTATGCTATGACGGTGTCGACCCCGCCAAGTATGACCCTTCGAAGGTCAGTCAGGAAATGGTGAAGAAGCTGCGGCAGCGATATGAGTTGACTGACGAGGACAAGATGATCCTATTCGTAGGGCGACTCACAGCAGTCAAAGGCGTCGACAGATTAGTCAGTGCGATGCCTGCAATTCTACAGAAAATTCAGAATGCGAAACTTGTCGTGGTTGGTTTGGGTGATATGCAGGATTACTTAGGCGGGTTGGTCCATTCGATAGGAATGGGCGACCACGTAACGTTAAGAACCGAATTCGTTCCAGAAGAGGAGAGGATTCTGCATTACGCGGCCTGCGACCTTGCCGTCTTCCCTAGCCTGTACGAACCATTCGGAATCGTGTGCACAGAAGCAATGAGCATGGGTAAACCGGTTGTCGTGGGCGCTGCGGGTATCAGTGGACTCCGCGAACAAGTGGTTCCCAGCGGCCCGGACCAAACTGGACTCCATGTCAACCCTCAAGATCCCAGCGACATAGCGTGGGCGGTTTCAACAATCCTAGGAGACCGGAACCTAGCCCAGAAATTGGGCTCCAACGCTCGGAAACGTGTGCTCCAAATGTTTACCTGGAAGGAAGTGGCGAGTTCACTCGTTAGAACCTATGAGGAGCTCCTCTCAGCGCCGGCGAAAAAGTGACTACGTGGAAGAAGGCTTCCAGGGCCCTTTCGCGTACTCCTCCACGATGCGCTCATAGACCTTCTTCGTCCTCGCCGCAATTTGATCCCAGGAATATTCCTCCAGGACCCTTCGTGCTCCATTGGCTTGCAGGTAGTTGGCGAAACTATCGTCAGTCAGAACCCTCAGAATCCCCCAAGCCAGCGACTCGACATTGTTCGGATAGACCTTGACGCCGGTTCGGTCGTGCTCAACAACCTCAGAGAGTCCCCCCGTATCCGCCACTACTACTGGTGAGCGAGCTGCCATTGCTTCCAATGCTACAATGCCAAAAGGCTCGTACAAAGAAGGAAAAACGCACACGTTCGCGACGCGGTAAAGCTGTTTCAAAGTCTTCTCGTCAACATAGCCTGTGAAGTAGGTTTTCTCGGCGACACCCAACCGCCTAGCAGTGGCGATCAGCTGTTCCTTCATGTAGCCTTCGCCTACGAAAACGAACTTCGCATTAGTCCGAGCCAACACTCTCGGAACAGCCTCCACGAGGAGACTTGCACCTTTCTCATATACCAGTCGACCCACGAACAGAACAATTTTCTCTTCGGGCAGAGCGTAAAGTCTACGGAAAGAATTCTTTTGAAAGGTTCCAACAAACTCTGTGACGTCCACTCCGTTCGGAATCGCGTCGATCTTCTGACGGGGCACTGAGAAAACCCATGAGACATGGTCAGTCATGAAGTTGCTGCAGCAAATAACACGCCAGGATTCGAACGTGAGCCACCGTTCAGTCTCATGGATCATACGTTCGTTATCGTCATGTAGCCCGTTCCTTCGCCCGTACTCGGTTGCATGCACAGTCGCAATCAGGGGAAGTCGTAAGGTATGCTTCAAACCAATTGATGCTTTTGCAACGAGCCATTCATGTGCATGAAGGAGATCTATCGTTCCGTTTTCGGAATCTATGATTTCTGCGGCTGTTTCCTCCATGCTTTGATTCATCACTAAATCCCAAGTTGCAAGATCAGGAGTCGGAGCTCGATAGGAATCCACACGGAAAACGCGCACTCCATCAATCTTCTCCTCGCGCGGAGCTCCTGGGAACTCGCATGTGAAGACTAGGGTTTCCACACCTATCTTTGAGAGTGCTCTTGTAAGCCCGTAGACGTGCCTAGCTATCCCGCCAACAATCTTTGGTGGGTACTCCCATGTGAACAACGCAATCTTCATTCTATGTCACCTAGTCCTTCTCGCAATGGCGAGAGGCAGGATCGATACTGTTCAATCAGTTTGTTGATTGGATCGTTCGCTACGTCAAGGATTATGAATCTGTCTGCAGGGATGCCGTAGCTCTTTTGTACAAGAGATACTCTTGCCTTGCTGTTCACCACTACTTTTGCAGCTTGGAGAGATCCGCTCTTCTCGAGGTAAGTGATCGCCCCGCTCAGCGGTCCACCTGCTGAACGTTCCGATTCTGTGGAGTAAAGGGATAGCAGGTATGGTGTGTGCAGTGCCTTCTTAAGCTGTAGAGCTGCGGGGACACATATCCATTCAGAAGCATGTATCAGCCTCTCCTGATTCTTGCTTTCATAGATAATATCCGAAGCGACTCTTTCAAGTTCCGTGTTAAGAGTTAAAGCCCATGTCACAATGTTGACGTGGGTTCGCACAGGATTCGTTACTCTATGGACTCGAAAACCCTCCTTGCGCTCCTCAATTCCCCTCATGGCGTCATTGTAGGTTACGACATCAACCTTGCAATCATGTTTCGCCAAAGCTTGGGCTATTCTCTCCGTGTCTCGACTTATCAGCCCGACCGTTCGAGGGGGGAATTCCCAGCTTAGTAGAATTATATGCAAGGAGCTTTCACGTAAGCATGGAGGCAGCCCTTAGAATACCCAACCCTGTGAGGTAGTATCGCAAATCTGTATTATCGCCTCTAAGACTTTTCACATGTCCAGAAGTTTCTTCTTCTCGGAGGAGACTTTGAATTGTCTCCGCAGGTTCCTGTGTGAGCTGCGCCAGTTCCGCTAAGGACTTCGCGTTGTCAGGATTTACCGCGGCAAGGTTGTGGAGTAAATGAAGCACCCTATCAGCGAGAGGTCGCACCATGTCTTAGCCCCTTCCAACCTCTCTCCGTACCCTAAATGAAGCTTTCCGGCGTTGAATCGTGATCGTACGCAACTTGATCTCATTAACACGGATGACTGGCCAGTTCGTCAGCCTATGCCTCATGGATAAGTCGAGAATCTACGGTCAGTGGCTAATAGAAACAGCATCATAGAGTAAGGTGTTTAAGTTCGTCAGACAGTTGCTTACACCTTTCCTCAGTTATCTCAACCAGCCTTTTTCGAAGCTTGTCCGCCGATAACTCCAGTGCCCGCAGTTTCTCGAACTCTTCCGCCAGCCAATCGTCACGTATTACTTCTCTCAGCCACTTCTGAAAATCGTTCCGTTTGAGATGAAATTCAAGTGACTTCAAATCAACCTTCTTCAACTGCTCCAAGAAATCGAAAATAGACGTTGCAAACGCACCAGTTGGTTTCTGGATGTCTGTGAAGAAGTGAAACCCTTTCTCTGTGGGCACCGATGACGTGATAAGCAATGCTTTGTCCCTGTCGATGAGAGGCTTCTTTGCTTTGCCACTCTTACGCGTTCGAGAACTACTTGACATATCTACTCGGACTTTCCATAATAGACGCGCTTATTATTCATTTGTTGAAAGAGACGAGGCTTCTTGAGAATTCGGTTCACGCATGAGGTAACGAGGGACTACAGTCGTGCAAGCCAACTCGAGTGGCTTCTGACGAATGGGCTCGGCGGATACTCCTCCTCTACCGTGTCAGGATCAAACACTAGACGTTATCATGGCCTGCTCGTCGCCGCTCTCAAACCGCCAGGAGAACGCACAATGCTCCTACAGAAGCTGGAGGAGACCGTTACAGTAGGAGAGAAGACCTACTGTCTCTCAGTGAATGAATATCCGGGGACACTTCACCCGACAGGCCACCTCTACCTGGAAGAATTTAGGCTTGATCCTTTACCAATCTTCACATATCGACTTGAATCAGCGGTCATTGAGAAAGAAGTCTGTTTGGTTTATGGAGAAGACACGATCATCGTGCAGTATAGACTGGTTGAGGCGCAGGAACCAATAGGGTTCACAATAGGTCTTCTTCTCAACAACAGACCATCCCACTCCCTAACTCATGAAAGCCCTGATCTGTCATTTGCGACAGAAGAAGTAGGTGATCTCATTAAGATTACAGGGGCCAAAACGCCATTCTATCTAGCCCCATTCAAGGCGAAAGTTCGGCCAACGGGCTATTGGTACAGGGACTTTCTTTATCCTGAGGAACGAGAGCGAGGATACGATTATCGTGAAGATATCTACAATCCATTGGAATTGGTAACTGAACTTCAGCAAGGCGACTCGGTCAACGTAGCTTGCTCAATATTTGGACATCCACCAGCTGATGAGGACTCGGCGACAGATGAGATTTTGAAAGAGAGGAGCAGGGCGCGATCGC
>Ga0187774_10000731_pt1 | contig 11404 bp, 7 predicted proteins | sample 0216_BV02_MP05_2_FD_133152 | JGI IMG/M metagenome (GOLD analysis project Ga0187774, IMG submission 133152) | Tropical peat soil microbial communities from peatlands in Department of Meta, Colombia - 0216_BV02_MP05_20_MG | ecosystem: Environmental > Terrestrial > Soil > Wetlands > Peat | place... | reverse complement strand
GGGCAAGGCGCTCGCGTCCGAGGCCTTGGCGAGGATGCCGCCCGCGATGGTGCCGAGCAGGATCGCGACGAAGGTGCCCATCTCGACCATGCCGTTCCCGCCCGTGAGCTCGTCTTCACCCAGGTGCTGCGGGAGGTACGCGTACTTCGCCGGGCCGAAAAGCGTCGAGTGCAGGCCCATCAGCAGCACGCACGTGTAGAGCGCCGCCGCCACGTGCAGCAGGAACCCCGCGGCCGCGAGCGTCATGATCCCGATCTCGAGGTTCTTCACGAAGCGCATGAGGCGCGACTTGTCGAACTTGTCGGAGAGCTGGCCCGAGGTCGCGGAGAAGAGCAGGTACGGCACGATGAAGAGCGCCCCGATCACGAAGCCCGCGGTCGAGGGGTTCACGCCGCCCCACTCCGCCGCGTGGTAGCTCGCGAGCAGCGTGAAGGAGAACTTGAAGAGGTTGTCGTTCGCCGCGCCCAGGAACTGCGTCCAGAAGAAGGGCGCGAAGCGCCGCTCGCCGAGGAGCCGGAACTGGCTGCGGTCGCGCGCGCGGGGGGGCGGCGCCGCGGCCTCGGCCTCGCGCCGGGCGGCCGGCGCGCTCACGCCTTGCTCCGGATGTAATCGAGCACGGACTGGAGGGACTCCTCGAGGAAGCGCTTGTCGATCCAGTAGTACACCTCCTTGCCCTCCTTGCGCGAATCCAGCACGCCCGCCTCCTTGAGCAGCTTGAGATGGTGCGACACCGCCGAGCGCGACAGCGTCGAGACCCCCGCGATCTGGCCGACGTTCAGGCGCTCGCCCCGCTCGAAGGTGAGCAGGATCCGCTGCCGGTGCTCGTCGCCCAGCGCCGTGAACGCCCGGGAGATGGTGCGCCATTCCCGGGGGATCGCGCGGAGGTAGTTCCGGTTCATGTCGACATTCTTGGTTATATCGTCACGTTCCGTCAAGGGGGCCCGGCCGTGATACACTGTAATGCGTTGAAAATCCATTTCCGCTCAACCAGTTAGCGACGAATGCTCGACGACCTGCAGAAGAGCGCCCTCGAGTACCACCGGCGCCCCGTGCCCGGCAAGGTCGAGGTCACGGCGACCAAGTCGCTGCTCACCCAGCGCGACCTCGCGCTCGCCTATTCGCCCGGGGTCGCCGCCGCCTGCGAGGCGATCGTCGAGAGCCCCGCGAGCGCGCGCGAGCTCACGGTGCGCGCGAACCTTGTCGCCGTCATTACCAACGGCACGGCCGTGCTCGGGCTGGGTGCCATCGGGCCGCTCGCCGCGAAGCCCGTGATGGAGGGCAAGGCCGTCCTCTTCAAGAAATTCGCGGGCATCAACGTCTTCGACATCGAGGTGAACGAGCGCGACCCCGACAAGCTGGTCGAGGTGATCGCCGCGCTCGAGCCCACCTTCGGCGGCATCAACCTCGAGGACATCAAGGCGCCCGAGTGCTTCTACGTGGAACGCAAGCTCCGCGAGCGGATGAAGATCCCCGTCTTCCACGACGACCAGCACGGCACGGCGATCATCGTGGGCGCGGCGGTGGTGAACGGGCTTCGCGTCGTGGGCAAGGACATCGCGAAGGTGAAGCTCGTCGCCTCCGGCGCCGGCGCGGCCGCCCTCGCCTGCCTCGACATGCTGGTCGCCCTCGGCCTGCGCAAGGAGAACATCTGGGTCACGGACATCCGGGGCGTGGTGTTCGAGGGCCGCAAGGAGGAGATGGACGACAACAAGGCGCGCTACGCGAGGAAGACCGACGCGCGCACCCTCGCCGACGTGATCGGGGAGGCGGACGTGTTCCTGGGGCTCTCCGCGGGCGGCGTCCTCAAGAAGGACATGGTGAGGCGCATGGCGGCGAAGCCCCTCATCCTCGCGCTCGCGAACCCCGTCCCCGAGATCCTCCCCGAGGAGGTGAAGGAGGTGCGCGACGACGCGGTGATCGCGACCGGCCGCTCCGACTACCCGAACCAGGTGAACAACGTCCTGTGCTTCCCGTTCATCTTCCGCGGGGCGCTCGACGTGGGCGCGACCACGATCAACGAGCCGATGAAGCTCGCCGCGGTGCACGCGATCGCCGACCTCGCGCTCGCCGAACAATCCGACGTCGTCGCCCAGGCCTACGGGAGCCAGCAGGTGAGCTTCGGGCGCGACTACATCATCCCGCGCCCCTTCGACCCGCGGCTCATCGTGAAGATCGCCCCGGCCGTCGCGCGCGCGGCGATGGAAAGCGGCGTGGCGACGGTGCCGATCGCCGACTTCGACGCCTACGTCCAGAAGCTCGACGAGTTCGTCTACCACTCGGGCCTCATCATGAAGCCCATCTTCTCGGCGGCGAAGGGCTCGCCGAGGCGCATCGTGTTCGCGGAAGGCGAGGACGAACGGGTGCTGCGCGCGGTGCAGGGCGTGGTGGACGAGGGGCTCGCGAAGCCGATCCTCGTGGGGCGCCCCGCGGTGCTCGCGCGTCGCATCGAGCGCTACGGGCTGCGCATCCGCCCGGGCGAGGACTTCGAGGTCGTGAACCCCGAGGGCGACCCGCGCTTCCGCGAGTACTGGACCGAGTACCACCGCCTCACCGAGCGGCGCGGCGTCTCGGTCGCCTACGCGCAGATCGAGATGCGCCGCCGCCACACGCTGATCGGGGCGATGATGATCCACCGGGGGGAGGCCGACGGCATGATCTGCGGCACCTTCGGCACCCACGGCCTGCACCTGCACTACGTGGACCAGGTGATCGGCAAGCGCGGCGGCGTGCACGACTACTACGCGATGAACCTGCTGATGCTGCCGGGCCGCACGATCTTCATCTGCGACACCTACGTGAATCTCGATCCCACGCCCGAGCAGGTCGCCGAGATGACCGCGCTCGCCTCCGAGGAGATCCGGCGCTTCGGGCTCACGCCCAAGGTGGCGCTCGTCTCGCACTCGAGCTTCGGCACGAGCGAGGCGCCCTCGGCCGCGAAGATGCGCGCCGCGCTCTCCATCATCCGCGACCGCATGCCCGAGCTCGAGGTCGAGGGCGAGATGCACGGCGATGCGGCGCTCTCCGAGGAGGTGCGCGCCAAGGCGTTCCCGAATTCGCGGCTCAGGGGCGACGCGAACCTGCTCGTCATGCCCACGCTCGACGCGGCCAACATCTCGTTCAACCTGCTGAAGACCGTCGGGGGCTACGGGATCACCGTGGGCCCGATCCTGCTGGGCGCCGCCAAGCCCGTGCACATCCTCACGCCCACGGCCACCGTGCGGCGCATCATCAACATGACCGCGCTCGCGGTGGTCGACGCGCAGGCAGAGCACCGCGGCTGAAGGAGGCCGCCCCGATGGCCGACCGCTTCCATCACCTGTTCATCGCCCCGAAGGACTTCGAGGCCTCGCTCGCGTTCTACCGCGACGTGCTGGGCTGGACCGTGACGCGCACGTGGGGCGGGAACGGCTCCGGGCACGGCGCCCTGCTCTCGGGCGGCGGCATCGAGCTGGTGCTCGCGACTCCCAGCACCGGCGGGCGGCACGCCCCCACCGTGCACCTCGACATCCACGACATCGACGCGCGCTTCCGGGAGCTGCCGAAGGGCAAGCACGTGGTCACGAAGCCCGAGGCGACGCCCTGGGGCACGCGCTGGTTCGTGGTGCGCGATCCCGACGGCAACCTCATCGCCTTCGAGGAGGTGCGTCCGCGTGGCGGCTAGCCTCGAGGGGCGCGCGGCTCCGGCCGTTTCGCGCGAGCGCGTGCTGCGGCTGCCGCGCGCGGTGCCCGAACCCGCCACCATCGGCGTTTGCGCGCTCTCGGGGCGCGTCGACGAGAGCTCGCTCGCCGCGGGCACCGCGTACCTGGGCGAGCTCGGCCACCGCGTCGTGGTCCCCGAGGAGACGCTGCACGCCTGGCGCTACTTCGCCGGCAACGACGAGGAGCGGCTGCGCGGCTTCCACGCCCTGCTGGACGATCCCTCGATCGACCTCGTGATCGCGGCCCGCGGCGGCTACGGGCTCTCGCGGGTGCTGCACCGCATCGACTGGGCGCGGGTCGCGGCGAGCGGCAAGGCGTTCGTGGGCTTCAGCGACTTCACCGCGTTCAACATGGCCGCCTACGCGTGCTCGAACCTGCTCACGTTCCACGGCCCGATGCTCGCCGTCGATTTCGGCCGGCGCGAGCTCGACACCTTCACCGAGCAGCATTTCTGGATGGCGCTCTCACGCCCCTCGCACCGCGTCGACGAGGTCGCGTGCGAGCACGGCTACGACCCGAGGCGCATCGACGGGACGCTCTGGGGCGGCAACCTCTCGCTCCTCGCACACCTCGTCGGCACCCCCTACTTCCCGGCGATCGACGGAGGCATCCTCTACGTCGAGGAGTTCGCCGAGGAGCCGTACGCGGTGGAGCGCCTGTTCCTCCAGCTCTACCACGCCGGCGTGCTCGGCCGGCAGCGCGCGCTCGTCCTCGGCGACTTCACCGATTGCGCGCCCACCAACCCGGTGCGCTATCCGTACTCGATGGAGGAGGTCCTGGAGACGCTGCGCCAGCTCCTGCCCTTCCCCGTCCTCACCGACCTTCCCTTCGGCCACGTGCCGCGCAAGGTGACGCTCCCCTTCGGCGCGCCGGGGACGCTCTCCGTCCACCCGCACGCCTACTCCCTGCGCTGGTAGGACTCAAGCGGCGGCGCGAATGGGGATGCGGGGTGTGGCGGCGGGGTGTCGCCACGCGTCGAGGAGCTCCGCCTGCTTCGCGCGCGCGGCGGCGAGGTGGCGCGCCTTCACGGCGCCGAAGCCACGGATGTGCTCCGGAATGGAAGCGATCTCGACGGCGAGCTCGATCCGGTCCGCCTCGAGCCCCCGCAGCAGCTCCTCCACGACGGCCCGGTAGTCTTCCGCGAGGCGCCGCTCCGTGCGCCGCTCCGCGCTGTAGCCGAAGGGATCGAGCGCGGTTCCGCGCAGCCCCTTGAAGCGCGCGAGGAAGCGCATCGCACCCAGCATCCACGCGCCGTACATGCGCTTGCGCGGCTCGCCGGTGGCCGGGTCGGGCTTCGCCCAGAGCGGCGGCGCGAGGTGGAGCTTGAGCTCGTAGTCGCCCTCGAACTGCGCCTTCACGCGGCCGAGGAAGTCCGTCGCGGTGTAGAGCCGCGCGACCTCGTACTCGTCCTTGCAGGCCATGAGCTTGAAGAGGTAGCGCGCGACCGCCGCGGCGAGCGCCGTCGAGCCGGGGACCTTCGCCTGCTCGGCCGAGCGCACCTTCGCGACGAATTCCTCGTAGCGGCGGGCGTAGCGCTCGTCCTGGTAGCCGACGAGGAAAACGCGGCGCCGCGCGACGATCTCCTCGAGCGATTGCGAGAGGCGATGGCTCTCGGGCCGATCCTCCGCCGGCGCCGCCGCGCGCTCGACGGCAGCGAGGTCCACGGCGGCCCGACGCCCCCAGACGAACGCCGCCCGGTTCGCCTCGACGGCGGTGCCGTTGAGCGCGATCGCCTCGAGGATCGCGGCCTCGCCGATGGGCACGAGGCCCTTCTGCCAGGCGTAGCCCACCATGAAAAGGTTGGTCGCGATGGAATCGCCGAGGAGCGCGGTGGCGAGCTCGGTCGCGTCCACGAAGTCCACGCCCCCTTCCCCGCACGCGTCGCGGATGGCATCCGCCAGCCCGTGGGCCGGCACCTCGAAATCCGGGTGGCGCGGGAAGTCGCCCGTGGGCGCCATGTCGGCGTTGATCACCGCGCGCGTCGCGCCCGACTGCATCTTCGCGATCGCCTCGTCGGAGGCCGCGACGATCATGTCGCAGCCGAGCACCACGCGCGCCTCGCCCGCCGCGATGCGCACGGCGTGGATCTCCTCGGGCCGGCGCGCGATGCGGATGTGCGAATAGACCGAGCCGCCCTTCTGCGCGAGCCCCGTCATGTCGAGCACCGCGACCCCCTTGCCCTCGATGTGCGCGGCCATGCCGAGGAGCGCGCCGATGGTGACCACACCCGTGCCGCCCACGCCCGTGACGAGGATGCCGTAGGGGCTGTCGAGATCGGGCAGCGTGGGCTGCGGAAGGCTCGCGGCGCCGGCGTCGCCCGCGGCGGGCTTCCTCTTGCGCAGCCGCCCGCCTTCCACGGTGACGAAGCTCGGGCAGAAGCCCTTCAGGCACGAGTAGTCCTTGTTGCACGTGCTCTGGTCGATCGCGCGCTTGCGGCCGAACTCGGTCTCCACGGGCACCACAGACAGGCAGTTGGATTTCACGCTGCAATCGCCGCAGCCCTCGCACACCAGGTCGTTGATGACGACGCGCTTCTGCGGATCGGGGAAGGTGCCGCGCTTGCGCCGGCGCCGCTTCTCGGCCGCGCACGTCTGGTCGTACACGAGCGCGGACACGCCCGGCGTGTCGCGGAGCTCCCGCTGCACCGCGTCGAGGTCGTCGCGGTGGTGGACCGTCACTCCCGGGGCGAAATCCGCGCCGCCGCCGTACTTCTCGGGCTCGTCGGTCACGACCGCGATCTTCTTCACGCCCTCGGAGGCGACCTGGCGCGTGACCATCGGCACGGTGAGCGGGCCGTCCACGGGCTGCCCGCCGGTCATCGCGACCGCGTCGTTGTAGAGGATCTTGTAGGTGAGGTTCACGTTCGCGCCCACCGCCGCGCGGATCGACAGCAGCCCCGAGTGGTAGTAGGTGCCGTCGCCGATGTTGGCGAACATGTGCTTCGTCTCGGTGAACGGCTGGATGCCGATCCACGGCGCGCCCTCGCCGCCCATCTGGGTGAAGGTCATGGTCTGGTCGGGACGGATCCAGATCGCCATGTAGTGGCAGCCGATGCCCGCGAGCGCCTGGGACCCCTCGGGCACGCGGGTCGAGGTGTTGTGCGGGCAGCCCGAGCAGAAGTACGGGATGCGCGCCACCTTCGCGCGCGGGCGGGCGAGCGCCGCCTCCTTCGCCTCGAGGAACTTGAGCCGCGCTTCCACGATCTTCGAGGTGTAGAACTTGCCGATGCGCCGGGCGATGACGCGCGCGATCATCGCGGGCGTGAGCTCCCCCGCGGCGGGCAGCAGCCACTCGCTGCGGTGCACCTCCCACTCGCCGTGCTCGTCGTACTTGCCGATCACGCGCGGGCGCTCGCCGTCGGGCCGGTTGTAGAGCTGCTCCTTCATCTGGTACTCGATGAGCTGGCGCTTCTCCTCGACCACCAGCACCTCGTCCAGCCCCTTGGCGAACTCGCGGATGCCGTTGGGCTCCAGCGGCCAGGGCATGCCGACCTTGCACAGGCGGATGCCGACCTCGGCGGCGTGTCTTTCGTCGATGCCCAGGTCCTCGAGCGCCTGCAGCACGTCGAGGTAGCTCTTGCCCGAGGCGATGATGCCCAGGCGCGGGTTGGGCGAGTCGATCGTCACGCGGTTCAGGCGATTCACGCGCGCGTAGGCGAGCGCCGCGTAGATCTTGTCGTGCTGGAGCCGCAGCTCCTGCTCCATCGGCGCGTCGGGCCAGCGGATGCTCACGCCCGAGGCCGGCAGCTCGAAATCCTCCGGCAGCACGATGCGCGGCTGCGAGAAATCGACCGCGATCGAGGCCGACGAATCCACGGTCTCCGAGACGGTCTTGAAGGCGACGTAGCAGCCCGAGTAGCGCGACATCGCGAAGCCGTGCAGGCCCAGCTCGAAGATCTCCTGCACGCCCGTCGGGTAGAGCACCGGGATCATCGCCGCGTCGAAGGCGTGCTCGCTCTGGTGCGGGAGCGTGGAGGACTTGCAGGCGTGGTCGTCGCCGGCGATGAGGAGCACGCCCCCGTGCTTCGAGGTGCCCGCGGCGTTCGCGTGCTTGAAGACGTCTCCGCAGCGGTCCACGCCCGGGCCCTTGCCGTACCACATGGCGAAGACGCCGTCGTACTTCGCGCCCTTGAAGAGGCCGACCTGCTGCGACCCCCACACGGCGGTCGCGGCGAGCTCCTCGTTCACGCCCGGGGTGAAGTGGATGTGGTGCTCGCGGAGGTGCTCCTTCGCCTTCCACAGCGCCTGGTCGAAGCCGCCGAGCGGGGAGCCGCGATAGCCCGAGATGAACCCGGCGGTGTCGAGCCCCGCGGCCGCGTCGCGTTCGCGCTGGATCATCGCGAGGCGCACGAGCGCCTGGGTGCCGGTGAGGAAGATGCGGCCGGAGGCGAGGGCGTACTTGTCCTCCAGCGAGACGGGCGATGCGGACATGCGGTCTCCTCGGTTTCGGTGCTTTGTGGGCGCCTCGCGTTGCCGGCGGCGGGATCGTGTCCCGGGCCGGCCTTCTGCGTCAATTATAGCGGCCCCCCGTTTCCCTCAGAAGAGGCGCTGCTGGCCCGCGGGCGACGGAGGGCGGAAGAGGCTGCAGTCGAGGGCCTCGCCGGGGCGGTCGAGGCCGTAGCGGGCGAGCGCCTTGCGGAAGCGCTGCGCGAGGAGCTCCGCGAACGGGCCCGAGCCCACCATGCGCGAGCCGAACCGCGGGTCGTTCTCGCGCCCCTCGCGCATGTCCCGGATGCGCGAGAGCACGTGCTCGGCCTTCAGGGGAAAATGCTTCGCGAGCCACTCCTTGAAGAGCGGCCGCACCTCCCAGGGCAGGCGCAGGAGGACGTAGCCCGCGCCTGTTGCCCCGGCCTTCGCCGCGGCCTCCAGGATCGGCTCGAGCTCCGAATCGGTGAGGAAGGGAATCACGGGCGCGACGTTCACGCTCACCGGGATGCCCGCCTGCGACAGGCGCTCGATCGCGAGCAGCCTCCGCGCCGGCGCGCTCGTGCGCGGCTCCATGCGCCGCGAGAGCTCGTTGTCGAGCGTGGTCACCGAGAGCGTCACCGCGACGAGATTCTTCTTCGCCATGGGCGCGAGCAGGTCCAGGTCCCGCTCGATGAGCGCCGACTTCGTGATGAGCGACACGGGATGGTCCGTCTCGTGCGCCACCTCGAGGATCGAGCGCGTGATGCGCTGCCTGCGCTCGATCGGCTGGTAGGCGTCGGTGTTCACCGCGATCGCGAGCGGCGAGCACTCGTACCCGGGCTTCGAGATCTCCTCGCGCAGCTTTTCCGCGGCGTTCACCTTCGCGGTGAGGCGCGTCTCGAAGTCGAGGCCCGGCGAGAGGCCGAGGTAGGCGTGGGTGGGACGGGCGAAGCAATACGAGCACCCATTGCCGCATCCGCGATACGGGTTGATCGACTGCTCGAACCCCACGTCCGGAGAATCGTGGCGCGAGATGATGCTCTTCGCGCGCTCGACGTGGATCACGGTCTTCAGGCGCAGCGGCTCGTCGTCGCCGGGATCCTGGAACCAGCCGTCGTCCTCGGGCTCGCGCGCCCAGACCTCGAAGCGGCCCTCGATGTTGGAAGGCGCTCCGCGCCCCTTGATCGGCTCGCCGTGCGTTCCCGCGGTGGTCTTGAGCGGCATGAGCGCAGTGTACGCCCGCGGTTCGCGCCGGGCCGCTCGCGGGACGCGATGTGGAAAAGTACCGAGCCCGTCCTCCGGGAGCCGGCGATTATCCACATTCCTTGCCAACGGTTCCGGCGCAGCGCGGCCTTCGCGGATGGCCGGGCGTTGCTTGCGGTGCCCGGGGATCGGGTGCAGGATGCGCGCACACGCGGCCGGCGCCACGGCGGTGGCCGGCCGCCGCAAGGGGGGACCATGTCCGAAGCATCTACGCCGCCTCGGGAGCCGCAGGACCTCGAGCGCCGGCTCGCGACGATCCTGTGCGCCGACGTCGCGGGCTACAGCCGCATGATGGGCGAGAACGAGGAGCGGACGGTGCGCGTGTTCCGCGGCCACCGCGAGATCTTCGAGTCGATGGTGGCGGAGCACCGCGGCCGCATCTTCAACACCGCGGGCGACGCGCTGCTCGCCGAGTTCACGAGCGCGGTCGAGGCGGTGCGCGCCGCGACCGACATCCAGGCGGCGCTGCGCACGCGCAACGAGCACCTCGCGCCCGAGGAGCGCATGCAGTTCCGCATCGGCGTCAACCTGGGCGACGTCATCGTGCAGGGCGGCGACCTCCTGGGCGACGGCGTGAACGTCGCCGCGCGCATCCAGCAGGGCACCGAGCCGGGGGGCGTGTGCATCTCCGGCAGCGTCTACGAGCAGATCCAGAACAAGCTCTCGCTCGATTTCAAGCTGCTCGGCGAGCTCAGCTACAAGAACATCGCGAAGCCGATCCGCACCTACACGATCAACGAGGGCGCCGCGGTGACCTCCTCGCGCAAGGGGCCGTCGAAGACCGCGATCGCCGTCGCCGCCGGCGCCGTGCTCGCGGCGGGCGCGGCCTACTGGGGCTACACGCAGGTCGAGGCCCAGCGCGCCGAGCGCGCGCGGATGGAGGCCCAGCTCGCGGAGCAGAAGAGCGCCGCAGCGGAAGCGCAGCGCTCGGCCGAGGCCGCGACGCGCGAGGCGCAGCGCACCGCGGAGGAAGCGAAGCGGGAAGCCCAGGTGCAGGCGCAGACGCAGGCCGCGCAGGAGGCCCTGCAGCGCGCGACGGCCGAGAGCGCGCGCGTCGAGCAGGAGCGCAAGCAGCTCGAGGCCGAGAAGAAGACCGCGGAGGCGGCGCAAAAGGCGCCGGCGGTCGCGGCAGCGCCGGCATCGCCCGCGAGCGCGGCGCAATTCGACGGCAAGTACTCGGGCCGCCTCTGCAACCAGTTCGGCGCGCGGAATTGCTGGCCCCTGGAGCTCGTCGTGCACGACGGCATCGCCGAGGGGGGCTGGATGAACAGCCGCGCGAAGAAGCGCGCCAGCGCGCACGGGGCGGTCGCCCCGGACGGCGTGTTCCGCCTGAAGCTCTCGACCCACAACCAGCGCGGCGAGCCGACGGAAGCGATGCTCGTGGGCCGGGTCGCCGCAGGCTCGATCACCGCGGCGGGAAAATGGACCGAGGGCGGCATCGTCACCGGCGAGTGGCGCCTCGGGCCGGCGCCGTCGTCGCCCGTGGCGGCATCGTCGCGGGGCGCGGCGAAGCACGACGGGAATTACTCCGGCCGCATCTGCAACGAGATCCGCGGGCGGGCGCCGATCTGCTGGCCGGTCGAGCTCGCCGTGCGCAACGGGCACGCGACGGCGAGCTGGCTCAGCCGCACGGGCAACACCTCGACCGCGCAGGGAACCGTCGCCGACGACGGGAAGGTGGAATTGCACCTGTCGGCGTGGGACCGGCGCGGCGAGGCCACCGAGGCGAAGCTCGCCGGCCGCATCTCCGGCGAGGGCGCGATCGACGCGTTCGGGGCCTGGAGCGAGAGCGGGGTCAAGGTCGCCGGAAGCTGGCATCGCTCGCCCTGAGGCAGGGCGGCGAGGCGGCTCACCGCCGCCGGTCCCGAAAAGCGAAAAGGCCCGGTCTCTCTCGAGGCCGGGCCTTTCTTCAAAGGGCCCTGGCGATGACCTACTTTCTCACGGGCAATCCGCAATATCATCGGCGCGGCGTCGTTTCACGGTCCTGTTCGGGATGGGAAGGGGTGGGGCCAACGCGCTATGGTCGCCAGGAATTC
>Ga0187774_10000730_pt1 | contig 11412 bp, 9 predicted proteins | sample 0216_BV02_MP05_2_FD_133152 | JGI IMG/M metagenome (GOLD analysis project Ga0187774, IMG submission 133152) | Tropical peat soil microbial communities from peatlands in Department of Meta, Colombia - 0216_BV02_MP05_20_MG | ecosystem: Environmental > Terrestrial > Soil > Wetlands > Peat | place... | reverse complement strand
AGGGCACGGTCGACTTCCAGAAGAACTACGACGGCAAGTTCGACGAGCCGGTGCTGCTGCCGGCGCGCCTGCCCTTCGGCCTGCTGAACGGCTCGTTCGGCATCCCGGTGGGCTTCTCCACGCGCATCCCTTCGCACAACCTGGAGGAGGTCGCGGCCGCCGCGGCGTGGGTGATCCGCCACCCGAAGGCGAAGCTGGAGGACGTGCTCGAGCGTCTGCCGGGGCCGGACTTCCCCGGCGGCGGCCAGATCATCTCGCCGCCCGGGGAGCTGCGCCAGGCCTACGAGTCCGGCCGCGGCTCGATCGCGCTGCGCGCGCGCTGGACCGTCGAGCCGCTCGCGCGCGGCCAGTGGCGCATCGTGGTCAACGAGCTGCCGCACGGCGTGTCGTGCCGGCAGGTGCTGGAAGAAATCGAGGCGCTGGTCAATCCCAAGCCCGCCGCCGGCAAGAAGGAAGTGTCGCAGGAGCAGAAGCGCCTCAAGCAGTTCGTGCTCGACCTGGTCGAATCGGTGCGCGACGAGTCCGACCGCAAGGCGAAGCTGCGCCTGGTGATCGAGCCGCGCAGCTCGCGCCAGGATCCGGCCGAGACGATCAAGGCGCTCCTGGTGCAGACCTCGCTCGAGACGCGCTACGCGGTCAACCTCACCTGGCTCGGCCTTGACGGCCTGCCCGAGACCAAGGGCATCGTCGAGGTGCTGCGCGAGTGGGGCGAGTTCCGCGTGCAGACGGTGCGCCGGCGCACCGCGCACCGTCTGGCGAAGTGCGAGGAGCGGCTGCACATCGTCATGGGCCGCCTGATCGCCTACGTGAAGATCGAGGAGATCGTGAAGCTGATCCGCGCGGCTGAGGATCAGCCCGACGCGAAGGAAAAGCTGCAGAAGAAGTACAAGCTTAGCGAGCGCCAGGCCGAGGACATCGTCAACCTGCGCCTGGGGCAGCTCACCAAGCTCGACGGGGTGAAGCTGAACGACGAGAGAAAGGCGCTCGAGGCCGAGAGGAAGGGCCTGAAGACGCTGCTCGGCGACGACAAGGAGCTGAGGAAGCTCGTCGTCAGGGAGCTCGACGAGGACGCGAAGAAGTTCGGCGACGAGCGGCGCACGCTGATCGAGTCCGCCGAGCGCGCGCAGATCGAGCGCAGCGTGCTCGAGGAGCCGCTCACCGTGATCCTGTCGAAGAAGGGCTGGGTCCGCGCACGCGCCGGGCACGGCATCGACCTCGCCACGGTGGGCTTCAAGGACGGCGACGGCCTGCTGCAGGCGCTCGAGTGCAAGACGACCTCGCCCGTAGTGTTCCTCTCGGCGCGCGGCAAGGCGTTCACCGTCGAGGCGGCCAACCTGCCGAGCGGGCGCGGCGACGGCCAGCCGATGAACACGCTGGTCAACTGCGGTGGCGACGACATCGTCTGGATGGCGAGCGGCGATCCCGCCGGGCAGCTCCTGATGAGCTCGAGCGCCGGGCAGGGCTTCCTGTGCCGCCTGGGCGACCTCGTCTCCAAGACGCGCGCCGGCAAGGAGTTCATGGCGCTCGCCGAGGGCGCGCGCGCCAGCGCGCCGGTCGCCTTCGCCGGCGAGCCGGCGAAGATGAAGGTCGCCGCGCTGTCGTCGGACGCGCGCCTGCTCGTGTTTCCGATGGCCGAGCTGCCGCTGCGGCCGAACGGAGGCGTCGGCGTGCAGCTGATCGCGCTGCCCGAGAAGATCACGCTCGCCGCGGCCGCAGCGCTCGAGGCGCAGGGCAGGCTGACGGTGACGGGCTTCAAGCGCACGCGCAAGAGCACCGAGCTCGACGCGAAGGCGCTCAAGGACTACGAGGGCAGGCGCGCGCAGCGCGGCCGGGTGTGCGACGTCGGCTTCCGGCCCGACGCGTTCGCGTGAGCGGGCAGCGCGGCGACCGCGTCCTCATCTACACCGCCGCGCTGCTGCGCGGACTCGCGGCCGGCTCGATCAGCGTGCTCGCCGCGGTATACCTCGCCAAGCGCGGCTTCGACGAGTCCGAGGTCGGCTTCGTGCTCACCGCGGGCTTCGTCGGCGTGGCGGGCGGCACCGCCTACAGCACCTTCCTCGCCGACCGAGTCGGCCGGCGCCGCAGCCTGGTGGCGCTCGCCGCGCTCGCCGCGGGTGGCGGGCTCGCGCTCGCGCTGCTCGAGTCGCGCTGGGCGCTAGCCGCAGCGGCGCTGCTCGGCATGCTGAACACCCAGGGCACCGATCGCGGCGGCGCGCAGGCGCTCGAGCAGGCGATCCTGCCGGCCACCGCTGCCGACAGCGAGCGCACCCAGGTATTCGCCTGGTACAACGCGCTGCAGGACGCCGGCACCGCCGTGGGCGCGCTGCTCGCCGCGCTGCCGGCGCTGCTGCGCGACCGCTTCGGCGTCGCCGAAGCGCAAGCCTACGACGCGATGCTCCTCGGCTACAGCCTGCTGCTCGCCGGCGCGGCGCTCGCCTACGCGCGGCTCTCCCCCACGGCCGAGCGCGGCGCCGCGGCACCGCCGGCGCTCGCGCTGCACGCGCCGCAGGCGGTGCGCCGCGCGGTGCGCAATTTTTCGCTGCTGGCGGGGCTTGACGCCTTTGGCGGCGGCTTCATCGGCTCGGCGCTGATCGCCTACTTCCTCTATCTGCGCTTCGGCGTTTCCGAAGGCGCGCTCGCCGCGCTGTTCCTCGCAGCGCGCGTCATGACCGTGCTGTCGCATTTCGTCGCCGCCTGGCTCGCGCGCAGGATCGGCCTGGTGAACACCATGGTGTTCACTCACCTGCCTTCGGGCCTGCTTCTGCTCACGCTGCCGCTTGCGCCGACCTTCCCGATCGCCGCGCTGCTCTTCATCGTGCGCGAGGGGCTCTCGGAGATGGACGTGCCGACGCGCCAGTCCTATCTCATGGCGATCGTGCCCGCGCACGAGCGCGCGTGGGCCTCTGGGCTCTCGCAGCTCGCGCGCGCGAGCGGGCGCATCGCCGCGCCCGCGCTCGCCGGAGGTGCGATGCAGGCGGGCGCGCTGTGGGCGCCGCTCGTGGCCGGCGCGCTGATCAAGATCGGCTACGACCTGCTCTTGTGGCGCGCGTTCCGCCGCATCCGCGCGCCGGAGGAGGAGCGATGAGGCGGCGCTTCGCGCACGTGGTCGGCTTCGACGACGCGCCGTTCGCGCGCGAGAAGCGCGGCGCCGTGCTGGTCGTGGGCGCGGTGTACGCCGGCGCGCGCCTCGAGGGCGTGCTTGCGACGCGCGTGCGGCGCGACGGCGCCGACGCGACGCGCGCGCTCGCGGACTGCGTGCGCCGCTCGCGCTTCCGCGCCCAGCTGCACGCGGTGCTGCTGCAGGGCATCGCCTTCGCAGGCTTCAACGTGGTCGACCTGGCGGCGCTGCATGCCGCGCTCGGGCTGCCGGTGCTCGCCGTGGCGCGCAGAAGGCCCGACCTGGCCCGCATCCGCAGCGCGCTGCTTGCCCACGTGCGGGGCGGGGCGCGCAAGTGGCGCTTGATCGAGCGCGCCGGACCGATGGAGCCGGCCGCAGGCCTGTGGGTGCAGCGCGCGGGCCTCACGCTCGCCGAGGCCGAGTCGCTCCTGCGACGCTTCGCGCTGAACGGGCTGCTGCCCGAGCCGCTGCGCGCGGCGCACCTGATCGCGGGCGGCGTAGCGACCGGCGAGTCGCGCCACCGGGCATAGGCCGCGCCGATGCGAGACGGGCTCCCGTTCGCGCTGCGCCTGGTCGCCGCGCCGCTGGCGATCCTGCTGCTCGCGGCGCTCGCGCTCGCGCTCGGCCCGGCGCTGCCGCCGTCGCTCGCCGGCCTGAGCGACTATGGCCCGTACGCCGTGCTCGCGCTCGCCGCCGCGGTGACGCTGTGGTTCAACCGCGGCCGCGCCTTCGTCGCGGCGGTCTCGCTGCTGGCGGCGTACGCCGGCTACCGCTATGCGCTGCAGCTCGGGCCGGCGAGCTTCGGGGCGCGGTCGACGTACACCGCGCTCGCGCTGCTGGTGCCGTTCAACGTGCTGCTGGCGCTCGCGCTGCCGGAGCGCGGCGTGGTGCATCACGGCAGCTGGCGCTGGCTGCTGCTCATCGGCGCCGAAGCGCTGCTGGTCGCGTGGATGGCGAGCGCCGGCCGCAACGCTTTCTCGGGCACCTCGTGGGAGCACCTGCTCGGTCACTGGACGCTGCGCTCGCCGCCGGTGCCTTTCGCGGCGCGCGTCATGTTCGCGCTCGCCTTCGGCGCCGCCGCCTGGCGCGCCTGGCCGCGCCACTCGCCGACGGACATCGGAAAGGCGGGCGCGCTGGTCGCGTTCCTGATCGCCTGCTGGTGGGAGAGCGCGCACGGAGTGTTCGGCGCGTTCGTGTCGGCGGCCGGCGCGATCCTGCTGGTCGCGGTTCTGCAAGAGTCGCACCGCATGGCGTTCCGCGACGAGCTCACCGGGCTGCCGAGCCGCCGCGCGCTCGAGGAGCGCCTGCGCGCGCTCGGCCCGGAGTACACGATCGCCATGGCCGACGTCGACCACTTCAAGAAATTCAACGACACCTACGGGCACGACGTCGGCGACCAGGTGCTGCGCCTGGTGGCGGCGCGCCTGGCCGAAGTCGGCGGTGGCGGGCGCGCGTTCCGCTACGGCGGCGAGGAGTTCACGTTGCTGTTCCCCGACGTCGCGCCGAAAGACGCGCTGCCGCAGCTCGAGGCGGTGCGCGAGGCGATCGAGCGCTACCGCATGGCATTGCGCGAACAGCGCCGCCCGAAGAACGACAGGAAGGGAAGCAGGCGGCGCGGCGCCGGGCGCGCCGAGGACGCGGTGTCGGTCACCGTGTCGATCGGCGTGGCGGGGCCGGGCAAGCGCCTCGCCACGCCCGCCGAAGTGATCAAGGCCGCTGACGGCGCGCTGTACCGCGCCAAGGAATCGGGCCGCAATCGCGTCAGCCGCTGAGCGCCGCAAGAAACTGTCAGCCGCGTGACCCGCTTCACGGCGCAAGCGAGTTCTGACCGACGCGCCGTGCGCGCGCAGCTCTAATGGAAACCGCATCCGATCGCCAGGCGGCCCGGGCGCGTCGTTTCCTACCTTCCCCGGTGGCGGCGGCCCGGGTCCGCCGGCGTCCATGGCAAAACGACGAACCGCCGATTGGCGAAATGGTCCATCATGTGCCGATGGTGGACGCGACGAACAGCCCCCGCAGCGCGCGCCTGGCCGTATGGCTCGCCTTCGCCGCGGCGATGGCGGGAGCGGCCGCGATGCTCGTCTCGGGCTTGGGCAGCCGCTTGGGCCTGCTGGATTACGGCTCCGCCTTCGCGCTGCTGCGCGCCGCCGGCTGGATCGGCGCCGTCGGCGCCGTCCTGTGCCTCGCGGCGCTGCCGCTCGCCTCGCGCCTCGGAGAGCGCCGCGCGCTCGTTGCGCTGCTGATCGGCGTGGCGGCGGGCGCGCTCAGCTTCGGCGTGCCCTGGAGCATGCAGCGCGCCGCGAGCGGCGCGCCGGCGCTGTACGACATCAGCACCGACACCACGGACCCGCCGCAGTTCGTCGCGCTCGCGGCGGTGCGGCGCGCCTCGCCGAACGGCGCGACCTACCCCGGCGCGGCGGCGGCCGAAGCGCAGCGCAAGGGCTATCCGGACATCCTGCCGCTCGCGGTCGCCGCGCACCCCGCAGCCGCCTACCAGCGCTGCCTCGAGGCGGCGCGCGCGCTCGGCTGGCAGATCGCGCTCGCCGATCCGAAGGCAATGCGCATCGAGGCGACCGACACGACCCCCTTCTTCGGCTTCAGGGACGACATCGTCATCCGCATCACGCCGCTCGGCGCGGCGAGCCGCGTCGACATCCGCTCGGCCTCGCGGGTCGGCCGAGGCGACTTGGGCGCGAACGCCAGGCGCATCCGCGCCTTCTACCGGGAGATGGCGCGCAAGGGCTGAGACTGGATAGATATACAGCGATCGCCTATAGTGCGGAGCATGCAAGCGAGCTCCGTCTTCGAGCGCCTGAACGGCGCGCAGCGCGCCGCGGCCTGCTTCGGCAATGCGCCGCTGCTAATCGTCGCCGGGGCGGGCACCGGCAAGACCAACACGCTTGCGCACCGCGTCGCGCACCTGGTGCTGCAAGGCGCGAGCCCGGAGCGGCTCCTGTTGCTCACCTTCACGCGCCGCGCGGCCGAGGAGATGACGCGGCGCGCGCAGAAGATCGTCGGCGTCGCGGCGCGCGAGGTGCGGCTGCCTTGGGCCGGCACCTTCCACTCGATCGCCAACCGCCTCATCCGGCGCCATAGCGCGCGCCTCGGCCTGGACGCGAACTTCAGCGTGCTCGACCGCGGAGACGCGGCCGACCTGATGGACGTCGCGCGCCACGAGCTCGGCCTGTCGCAGGCCGAGAAGCGCTTCCCGCGCAAGGACACCTGCCTCGCCATCTACTCGCAGCGCGTCAATACGCAGCGCACGCTTGCCGCGACGCTTGCCGAAGCCTTCCCGTGGTGCGCGGAATGGGAGCAGGAGCTCGCGCGCCTGTACCGCGCCTACGTCGAGAAGAAGCTCGCCAACCAGGCGCTCGACTACGACGACCTGCTGCTCTATTGGCACGCGATGATGTCGGACGCCCCGCTCGCCGCCGAGATCGGCGGGGCCTTCGACCACGTCCTGGTCGACGAGTACCAGGACACCAACGCGCTCCAGGCCGAGATCCTGAAAGCGCTTCGTCCCTCGGGCGAGGGCGTCACGGTGGTGGGCGACGACGCGCAGGCGATCTACTCGTTTCGCGCGGCGACGGTGGAGAACATTCTCGGCTTTCCCGCGCAGTACGCGCCGCCCGCCACCGTGCTCACGCTCGAGGAGAACTTCCGCTCGACGCAAGGCGTGCTCGACGCGGCCAACGCGCTCATCGCCGAGGGCGCGCGCCGCTACGCGAAGACGCTCAAGGCGGCGCGCGGCGCGGGCGCGCCGCCGCGCTACGTCACGGTGGCCGACGACCAGGCGCAGGCGGAGTACGTGGTGAGGGGCGTGCTCGAGGCGCGCGAGCGCGGCCTCGCGCTCAGGCGCCAGGCGGTGCTGTTCCGCTCCTCGCACCACAGCGACGTGCTCGAGCTCGAGCTCGTGCGGCGCAACATTCCGTACGTCAAGTACGGCGGGCTCAAGTTCCTCGAGGCGGCGCACGTCAAGGACCTGCTCGCGGTGCTGCGCTGGGCCGACAACCCGAAGAATCGCGTCGCGGCGTTCCGCGCGCTGCAGCTGCTGCCGCGCGTCGGGCCGGCTACCGCCGCGCGGGTCTTCACGCGCTTCGAGGCTAGGGGTTTTTCATTTAGTGAATTGAAGTCCACCGCGGACGACTTCGATTCATTGATGGCTTCGCTCGCCGCGCCCGAGGGACCCTGGCAGGGGCAGGTGGGGCGGGTGCGCGAGTGGCTCGAGCCGCTGCTCGAGGCGAAGTACGACGCGCTCGAGGCGCGCGCCGGCGACCTGGTGCAGCTCGAGCGCATCGCGCAGCAGTATGCGACGCGCGAGCGCTTCCTCACCGAGCTCGCGCTCGACCCGCCGCGCGCGAGCGGCGACCTCTCCGGCGCTCCGCACCTGGACGAGGACTACCTTGTGCTCTCGACCGTGCACTCGGCGAAAGGCCAGGAGTGGGACGCGGTGTACGTGCTGAACGTCGCCGACGGCAACTTCCCGTCCGAGTTCGCGACGGGACGCGCGGAGCTGCTCGAGGAGGAGCGGCGCCTGCTGTACGTGGCGATGACGCGCGCGAAGAGCGAGCTGCACCTGCTCGCCCCGTTGCGCTACTACGTCGCGCAGCAGGCGCGCCGCGGCGACGCGCACGTCTACGGCGCGACGAGCCGCTTCCTCACGCGCGCGGTGATGCGCTGCCTCGAGGCGCGCACCTGGCCCGAGGCGGAAAGCGCGCCCGCGCTGCGCGCCGCGGACGCGGCGCCGATCGACGTCGCCGGCCGGCTGCGCGCGCTCTGGTCCTAGGCGGCATGCCGCGGTGAAGGCGGTGAGCCTCGAATATCGCCGCCGGCCCTCGGCGCTTGGCTACATGGCGCTCGCGCTCTGGCCCAAGCGCGGCCTTCTGCAGGACGCGGCGTTGCCGCGCCTCGAGGCGCGTTGGCACGGCCTGCGTGCCTCGCCGCGCGAGCGGCGCGATTTTGCCGCGTTGTGCGGGCTCCCGCCTGGTGAGGGGCTGCCGCTGCTGCTGCTGCACACGCTCGCCCTTCGGCTGCAGATGGCGCTGCTCACGCAGCCGGCATTTCCGCTGGCGATCTGGCGCGTGCTGCAGATACGCAACCGCCTGGCGCGGCATCGTGAATTCTCCCCCGACGCCATGCTCGACCTGAAGGCCGAAGTGGCGGCGAGCCGCGTGCTCGAAAAGGGGCTCGAAGTTGACCTGCGCTGCGGCGCGACCGAGCGCGGCGATCTCGTTTGGGAGGCGACGAACACCTTCTACGTGCGCGGCAGCTTCGGCGCGCCGGTTGCGCCTGCGCTGTTCGCCGCCGCGCCCGCGGTCGACGGCGGCGAAGTGTCGCGCTGGCGCGTGGCACGCGGTGGCGGATTGCGCTTCGCCGCGCTGAGCGGCGACTACAACGGCATTCACCTGTCGGATCGCTATGCGCGCCTGCTCGGCTTTCCTTGCGCCTTCGCGCACCCGCAGCGCGTCATCGGGCAATGTCTTGCGCATCTCGGCGGCACGATGCCGCGCGGGGCGCTGCGGCTCGACGCCTGGCTCAAGGGCCCGGTCCCCTACGGCGCCGAAGCGCGCCTGCGCGCCGTGCGGCGCGCGCACGAGACGGTGTTCGCGCTCACGGCGCCGCCCGAGGAACGCCCGGCGGTCGTCGCCCGGCTCCACTCCGGCGCGGCCTAGCCCAGTGCAGGGCCGAACTTAGGGCAAGATAGCGCCGCTATGAGCACTCCGCAGCCGGCACGCGAAGAGCTGTTGCGCCGGCTGGCGGCCGCGCCGGCGCTCGATCTGCTCGTCATCGGCGGCGGCGCGACGGGCCTGGGTGTTGCGCTCGACGCCGCGGCGCGCGGCCTGGCGGTCGCGCTCGTCGAGCGGGAAGACTTCGCCAAGGGCACCTCCTCGCGCGCCACCAAGCTGGTGCACGGCGGCGTGCGCTATCTCGCGCAAGGCAACGTGCACCTGGTGCGCGAAGCGCTGCGCGAGCGGGCGCGGCTGCTGGCGAACGCCCCGCACCTCGCGCAGCCGTTGCCCTTCGTGCTGCCGCTGTACGGCGCGCGCGGACGCTGGCTGGAAAAGTGGTTCTACGGTAGCGGGCTGCTCGCCTACGACCTGCTTGCCGGACGCGCGGGGCTGGGGCGCACCGAGTTCCTCGGCCGCGCCGCGGCGCTTGAGGCCGCGGCCGGCGTGCGCGGGGCGGGCCTGGCGGGCGCGGTGCGCTACTGGGACGCGCAGTTCGACGACGCACGCCTCGCGGTGGCGCTCGCGCGCAGCGCGCTCGCGCGCGGCGCGCTGGTCGTCAACCACTGCGCCGCGGTCGGCCTGCTGCACGACGACGGGCGCGTCGCCGGCGCGGTCGCCGAGGACCGCGAGAGCGGCGCGCAGTACGCGCTGCGCGCGCGCTGCGTGGTGAACGCGACCGGCGTGTGGGTCGACGAGATCCGCCGCATGGATCGCGACCCGGGCCGCGAGCTCGTCGCGCCGAGCCAGGGCGTGCACCTGGTGGTCGGGCGCGAGTTCCTCCCTGGCGGCCACGCGCTGCTCGTGCCGCGCACGCGCGACGGGCGCGTGCTGTTCGCCGTGCCCTGGCTCGGCGCCACGATCCTCGGCACGACCGACACGCCGCGGCGCGATCTCGCCGCCGAGCCGGAGCCCTTCGCCGCGGAGGTCGAGTTCATCCTGCGCGAGGCTGCCGGCATCCTCGAGCGCGCGCCGACGCGCGCCGATGTGCGCTCGGCGTGGGTCGGCCTGCGCCCGCTGGTGCGCCCGCCCGACGCACGCCCGGGCGACACGAAGACGCTGTCGCGCGAGCACCTGGTGCTCGTCGAGCGCTCCGGGCTGGTGACGGTCACGGGGGGCAAGTGGACCACCTACCGCGCGATGGCAGAGGACGTGCTCGCCGCGTGCATGGCGCGCGGGCTGCTGCCCGGGCGCGCCGCTGGCGCGACCATCGCGCTCCCGCTCGTCGGCGCGCCGGCGCGCGCGCGCGAGCCCGTGAGTGGCCCGCCGGGGCTGCACCTGTACGGCACGGAAGCGGCGCTCGTCGAGAGCCTGCCGGGAGCCGCGCGCGAGCTTGCCTCCGGCCTGACGGAAGCGATGGTGCGCTTCGCCGCGCGCTACGAGTACGCGCGCACGGTCGAGGACGTGCTCGCGCGCCGCGCGCGGCTGCTGTTTCTGGATGCGCGCCTCGCCGGCTCGCTCGCAGGCCGCGTCGCCGCGATCCTTGACGAGGAGCTCGGCGCGGCGTTCAATGCGGCCGAATCGGAGAGGTCCTTCGTCGAACTCGCCGGGCGCTACGCCCGGCTTCCCCCATGAGAGCGAACCTGTCGAAGAGCATCGTCCTCGCAGCCTGTCTCGCCCCGGCCCTCGCCGGCGCGCAGATGGGGCGCGGAATGACGGGCGGCGGGCCTTCGCCGCGCCACGTCTACGTCATGCATCACGGCATCGATCCGAAGTACGCCTCGCTGCGCAACCCGCTGCCTGCGGGCGCGGCGAACGTGAAGTCGGGCAAGGCGTTGTTCGAGCAGAACTGCGCGGTGTGCCACGGCGCCACCGGGCACGGCGACGGGCCCGGCTCCACCGGCCTCGATCCCAAGCCCGCGGTGCTCGCAGGCCTCGGGCGCACGCGCATCGCGAGCGACGGCTTCTACTTCTGGACGATCTCCGAAGGCGGCATCCAGTTCAACGGCGCGATGCCGCCGTTCCAGGGCCAGATCAAGGACGAGGACATCTGGAAGATCATCCTCTTCCTGCGCACGCTGTGACGCGCGGCGCGAACCTAGCGTCGCCGCAGCAAATGGGGAGGTAAGCATGCCGATCGCCGACATCAACCACTATTTCGTGCGCGCCAACGACCTGAAAGCGACGCGCGACTTCTACGTGAACGTGCTCGGCTTCGAGGAGATGCCGCGGCCGAATTTTCCGTTCCCGGGCTACTGGCTCGGCGTGAACGGCAAGATCCAGGTGCACATGGGTCCGCACGGCATCCCGAACTCGGAGCTCTATTACCTCGGCACGCCGCGGAACGCGGCCACCGACCAGAGCGGCGTCATCGACCACATCGCATTCGCCGCCACCGAACCCGAGGCGTTCGTGAAGCGCCTGAAGGGCCTGGGCGTCGCGTACCGCCCGCGCTACCTGCCGGAGTCGAGCCTGTATCAGCTCTTTCTGCGCGACCCGAACGGACTCACCATCGAGCTCAATTTCTTCGGCATCACCGGCGCGCCCGACTGGGGCGGCGAGGACTACTCCAAGATGCCGCGCGTGAGCGAGACGGCGTGAACGCGCCGCAGAAGCGCAACGACTTCT
>Ga0187774_10000728_pt1 | contig 11414 bp, 11 predicted proteins | sample 0216_BV02_MP05_2_FD_133152 | JGI IMG/M metagenome (GOLD analysis project Ga0187774, IMG submission 133152) | Tropical peat soil microbial communities from peatlands in Department of Meta, Colombia - 0216_BV02_MP05_20_MG | ecosystem: Environmental > Terrestrial > Soil > Wetlands > Peat | place... | reverse complement strand
TAGGTCACATCGAGGGCGTGCTCGGCATCGATGAAGGCCGTCGCGCCACCCGCCTTCTGAGCCTCCGCAATCGCGTGCAGCGTCAGCGTGGTTTTCCCCGAGGACTCGGGACCGAAGATTTCGATCACCCTCCCGCGGGGAAATCCCCCCACCCCTAGGGCAATGTCCAGGCCCAAAGAACCGGTCGAGATCGCCGGGATGTCCGACAGGACCTCCTCCGAACCTAATTTCATGATGGCCCCTTTTCCGAACTGCTTTTCGATCTGAGCCACCGCCAGATCGAGCGCTTTGCTGCGACTTTCTTTGTCCGCCATGGTTGCTCCTTTACGGTTAAATGGTGTAATCCTCGTTCATCCCGTAACACCCCCAGGATGAACGGTCAGGCCCCCCCGGCCCGTTCTGAGCCCGATAAAATATCAACCTGTGTTACGGATCCGGCTCCGTTATCTATAAAATATATGGTTTGCAATTACAGTGCCACCGAGTATAACTTCGTATAGACTGCTCCTTCCCGCTTCAATTCACTTTGAATCAGATGAAGTTCGCCCAGTGTGCATTCTCCGGCAAGAAAATGATGATGAGCCGCCATGGCTTTCATCAGGCCATCCAGGCCACGCGATGACTTGACACGTCCCAGAGTGAGATGGGGCCGGAAGTCGCGCTTCTCCGCCGGAAACCCGAGCGGCGCCAGTGCGCGATCGATCCGCTCCTGAAGCCGCAACAGCCGGTCGTCCTCCGGCTGGATGCCCAGCCAGACGACCCGGGGGTTTCTCGGGTTTGGGAAGACGCCGATGCCGCGCACGGTGATCTTCATGGAACCGGATCCTGCCTGTCCCGCAGGCAGGCCCTTGACGCTGGACTCCAGGGCTTTCTCGATCTCGGACAGCCGCGAAGCCGAAACTTCGCCTAAAAACTTCAAAGTCAGATGCATGCCCTCCGTCCGCACCCATCCGACATCCGCTTCCGATGTCATCAATTCTCGCTGAACCGAAGCCGCCGCCGCCTTGATGGCGGAGGGCAGCTCCAACGCGATGAAGACGCGCATAGTCTACCGTAAGGGCGACGAAGGCGTCGCCCCTACCAACGCCCGTCGCACCAGATCCAGTGCATGTTGCGAGGCGCGGAGCTTGATCGCCGATCGGTCGCCCGAAAACCGGGAGAAGGTCGTCCGCACCTCGCGGCCGTCGTCCAGTCCAAAATAAACCAGGCCCACCGGCTTGTCGGCCGTCCCGCCTCCGGGCCCGGCAATGCCGGTCACGGCCACGCCGAAGTCGGTCCCGGCTCGCCGGCGAACCCCTTGGGCCATGGCGGCGACCACGGGGGCACTGACGGCCCCGTTCGCCTCGATCATGTCCAACGGCACGCCCAAGGCTTCGACCTTGGCGCGGTTACTATAACACACCTCGACCCGGTCGAGATAGTCCGAGCTGCCCGGAACTTGGGTCAACCGGTGTCCGATCAATCCGCCGGTGCACGACTCGGCCACGGCCAGCTTCATTCGGCGGTCCCTCAGCAACCGCCCGACCACCGCCTCCATCTCGTCCCGGCCCCGGCCGTACAGAACGTCCGCCAGTCGCTCTTCCACCTTTCGGAGCAGCCCCTCCAGGAGGACTCGGACCTCGTCCTTATTCCGTCCGGTTCCCACGATCCGGACATCCACGCCGGTGGGCTTCGCGGTCATTCCGATTCGGACCTGACGATGACCGATCATCAGATCGGCCAGCCGTTCATTCACCGCCGATTCCATTAGACCGTAGGTTCGAAAGGAATGCAACTCGTTCCACGGTCGAGACGGAAACCGTTGCATGAGAAACGGCCGGACCGTGGCCTCGTACATCGAACGCATCTCGTGCGGAACCCCGGGGAGGCAGATCAGGAAACTGTTTTCCCAATGGAGAATCAATCCCGGCGCGCTTCCCAGCGGGTTCGGGATCATGATGGATCGGGCCGGCATCAGGGCCTGCCGCGCGACCTGAACCGGCATGGCCTGCGCCCGTTCCTCGAAGCGCTTGCGGAGCGGCTCCAGCAATTTATCTTGAAGGATCAGGCGGCGACCGGCGATTCGACTGACCACCTTTTTGGTGAGATCATCCTCCGTCGGTCCCAGCCCGCCCGTGATCAGCACCACCGGGGCGCGAGAGGCCGCATGCCGGATCGCCTCCGTCATCGACCGCTCTTCGTCCCCCACGACCGATTTGTGAATCGGCTCGAACCCCAGTTCGATCAGCCGGTCGGCCAGGTAAACCGAGTTGGTCTCGGTCAGACCGTCCCACAGCAGCTCCGAGCCGGTCGCGATAATTTCGGCTTTCAGGATTCTCATGGAGAGTGGACCAACGCCCTCACGCCTTGCAGGATCAGATTGGCATACAATCCGGCCACGGTGTCGTCCAGCATGATGCCCCATCCCCCGGCCAGATTTTGTTCGATCCAGCGCGCCGGAAACGGCTTCATGACGTCGAGGGCGCGGAACAGAAGAAATCCGCTCATCCAATAGCCGGGGGCGGACGGAAGCAGGAAACCCGCCACCAACATCCCGGCGATCTCGTCGATGACGATCCGCCGGTTGTCCTTCTCGCCGGTAGCGCGTTCCATGCGATCGGCGGAATGGACGCCCAGAGCGAAGACCGTCAGAAGGACGACCGTGTAAAGAATCAGCGGGCGATTGTGAATGAGAAAGACAAGGACCAATCCCACAAGGCTTCCGGCGGTGCCGGGGGCCACGGGAGCATAACCGGCGCCGAAGCCGGTCGCCACCCAATGAATCCATCGAGGCAAATAAATACCTGCGGAGAAGACCGTGAAAAGTTGGGTCGCATTTTAACACCCGCTCAAATGGGTGTCAAGGAAAGCGCCGCGGTCCCCCGATTCACCGTTTTTCGATGACGGTCCGCCTCTCGCTTGACCCATCGTCGCGGATCAAACGCGGTCCGGGCCGCGTCATTTTTCCGTCGGAGAATCGCCGGGAAAATTTTCGACCGACGCGGAGATGCGTTCATGGACGGTGATCAAACGCTCGGAGAGAAATTTCGGGCGATTTCTCTACTTTTTTCTTGACAAACGAAAAATTTCAGATATATTTACAAATAAATGATGATGATTGAGTGTTTTGAAGACGATCACGAAGTTGGGGCTTCGGCATTCATGAGAAAAAAAGAAAACGGAAAAGGGAATTTGAGGGTCACCTCGACGGTCATCAGCGGGGTGAGGAGGTGAGAGCGATTCATATAGATCTCACAGACGCCACTAACCCGTGACGAAAGGGGGCAAATAGATTGCACGCACTCGGGAGGCATTTGCTGTTGGAGTTGAAATTATGCAACTCCAAGGTGTTAAATGATCTGAAGAAGGTGCAAGAGATCATGGTCTCAGCCGCCAAGGAAGCCAAGGCCACCATCGTTGAGATCTCCTTCCACAAATTCAGTCCCTTTGGCATCAGCGGTGTCGTCGTGATTGCCGAATCCCACATTTCGATTCACACCTGGCCCGAATACGGTTACGCCGCCATCGACATCTTTACCTGCGGCGACGTTCTTCAACCGGAAACGGCCGCATCTCTTCTCATCGAAAGGTTTCAGTCGAAAGATCCGTCCATTGTTGAGCTCAAACGCGGCATCCTGATCCGCGGAGATGTCAAGCTCCCTCACAAACCGGTGAAAGAGGTCGTGGAATATGCCCGAACCAAAGAGCTACAAATGGTTCCTTGATTTTCTCACCCCCAATGAAGGGCACATGCATGGGGTGGAGACGATCCTCTACGCCAAGCAGACGAAGTATCAACAGATGGAGATCATGGTCACCCGGAACTACGGGCGATGCCTTGTGCTGGACGGCAAGATGCAGTCCAGCGAGTACGACGAGTTCATCTACCACGAGGCCCTGGTTCATCCCGCCCTGCTCACGCATCCCAATCCGAAAAAGGTGTTCATCGTAGGGGGCGGCGAGGGCGCCACCCTTCGCGAGATCCTCCGGCACAAATCGGTGGAGCACGTCCTGATGGTCGATATCGATCAGGAGGTCGTGGAGTCCTGTAAAAAATACCTTCCGGAGTGGCATCAGGGCTCCTTCGACGACCCGCGGACCCGGCTCGAGTTCCGGGATGCGCGAAAGTATCTCGAGGAGACGAAGGACGTTTACGATGTCATCATCATCGACATCTCGGAGCCGATGGAAGAGGGTCCCGCCTATCTCCTCTACACCAAAGAATTCTACCAGATCGTGATGGACCGCCTGAGCAAGAACGGCATCATCTCGCTCCAGGCCGGAACCACGTCGTTGACGTCCCTGCTCTGCTTTTCGGCGGTGTATCAAACCTTGAAGTCGGTCTTCCCGATCGTCCGGCCTTATCAGGCGATCATCCCCTGCTTCGGCCTGCCGTGGGGATTCGCCCTGGCTTCCAAGATGGTCGACCCGCAAAGTTTCTCCCAGGAGGAGATCGACAAGCGCATCGCCGATCGGTTGAAAGGCGAACTTCAGTATTACAACGGCGAGATTCATCACGGCCAGTTTCTTTTACCCAAACACATCCGGCAACGTGCGGAGCGCGAAACTCGCATCATCGAGGACAACCATCCGCTGTTCGCGTACGACTGATCAGCGCGGCGGCCGAACCACATGGACCCGGACGAACAACTTAAAACCCCCCTCTTTGACGCGATGGTCGCTCTGGCCGAATCGCGGAAGGTCTCGTTTCACACCCCCGGTCATAAAAGCGGAAAGGGCATCTCGACCCGGTTCCGGAAATTCGTCGGGCCGAAAATCTTTTCGATCGATCTCACCACCTTGGACGAGGTGGACTCGCTTCATAAACCGCGCGGCGTGATCAAAGCGGCCCAGGAACTGGCGGCCCGGGCCTACGGGGCGGATCGGTCTTATTTCCTGGTCAACGGGACGACCGGCGGAAACCATGCCATGATCCTGGCCGCCTGCAATCCGGGGGACAAGATCCTCGTGGCCCGCAACGCCCACAAGTCGGTCATCGCGGGGGCGATCCTCAGCGGGGCCCAGCCGATTTTCTTCCGGCCGACCATCGATACGCGACTCAAACTCACGCGCAACGTCACCTTCGAAGAGGCCCGGGCGGCCGTCGACGCCCATCCCGAAGCCAAGATCCTCTTTCTCACCAGTCCCAACTACTACGGACTCTGCGCCGACCTGGAACAAATCATCCCCTACGCTCATGAACGCGGCCTGATTGTCCTAGTGGACGAGGCCCATGGGCCGCATCTGCGGTTTCACAAGGCCCTGCCCCGCTCGGCCGTCGAGATCGGCGCCGATCTTTGTGTTCAGAGCACCCACAAGATCATCGGGGGGATGACCCAGGCCTCGATGCTTCACGCCCGGGGCACTCGAATCGATTTTCCGATGTTGACCAACGTCCTCCGCTTCGTCCAGACGACCAGCCCGTCTTACATTCTCATGGCCTCGCTGGACCTCGCGCGAATGCAGATGGCGACCGAAGGGGAAAAGCTCCTGGACAAGGCGATCAAGCTCGCGCAGGAAGCGCGGGCTCGAATCAACCGGATCCCGAATCTGTTCTGCTTCGGAGAAGACGAGGCGGGGCCGTTCGACATGACGAAACTGACGATCCGCGTCACGGCCCTGGGACTTTCGGGTTACGAAGTCTCTCGACGGCTCAACAGCGGGTACGGCATTCAGGTCGAGACGGCGGATGCGTTCCACATCCTGGTGATCGTGAGCATCGGAGACCGCAAGGATGATCTCGACCGACTGGTCAAGGCCATCAAGGAGATTGCGGCCGAGAACATCGGAAAATTCTGGACGGCCGAAGCGCCCGACATCGCCGTCCTAAATTTCGAGAACGAGTCGTTGGCCACGCCGCGGGAGGCCTTTTTCGCCGATCATCATTATATTGCGCTGGAGGACGCCACGGACAAGATCAGCTCCGAGATCGTCACGGTCTATCCCCCCGGCGTTCCCGTTCTTGTTCCCGGCGAGCGGATCAGCAAGGAAACGATCGATTACCTGAAACGCTCATTAAAATTAGGCGGCACCGTGGACGGCTTGGACGAGACCAATCAATACATCGGCGTCGTCAAGCGGGGTTCGCTTCCGATCACGAAATCCTGATTACTTCAAAAAATTCGCCTCCAGCACCAGCACGCCGATCCCGACCGCCAACGTCAGCAAGGTGAGAGGAACGCCGACCTTCAGATAGTCCAGAAACCTGATCCGGGCCTCATACCGGGCCTGATGAACGACGATCAGGTTCGCCACCGAGCCGATCAGCGTCAGGTTCCCGGCCAGGGTGCTGCTCATCGCAAGCGCCAGCCAGGCCCATTTCGCGCCCGGCAGTCCGATGACGAACGGCTCGATCAGAATCACGGCCGGAACGTTGCTCACCAGATTCGAAAGAAGGGCGGTCAGTCCCGAGAGCTGCGTGATCATGAGAGCGGTCGAGCCGCCGAGCGCACGATGGACATGATCCAGCAGGCTCGACATTACCCCCGCCCGCTCCGCGCCACCCATGACGATGAACAGCCCCGCGAAAAAAGCCAAAAGCCGCCAGTTGACCTTCTTGAGAATCGTGAAGAGGTTCTGCCTTCCAACCAGAAGCACCGCTGTGCCGGCCGCCAGGGCCGTGAGGGCGTACGGCGCGCCGGCCGCAAAACCGATCGCCGCGCCCAGGCTCGCCGTCAGGCCCTTGATCAGAAGCGGTCGGTTCAGACCTGAGGAAACTGGTCGAACGACGTTGAAGGCCCCGTGTCCCAGGATCTCTTTTCGATAAACCAAGGCCACCACGGCAATGTTCAGCATCATCCCGATCAGCGAAACGGGCGCCAGCGCGGCCAGGAAGGATAAATAAGCAGTGCCGGAATGGATCCCGATATAGACGTTCTGCGGATTCCCGGTGACGCTCATCGTGCTTCCAATGTTCGAGGAGGTGGCCAGCGCGATCAGATACGGCGTCGGACGGAGGCCGAGCGGCCTGATCGTCTGCAGAAGGATCGGCGTAAAAAGAAGGCAGATCGTGTCGTTTACGAAGAAGGCCGAGAGGATGCCCGACGTGAAAACCAGAAGGGAAAGCAATTGCAGCGGGGTTCGGACCGCCCCGACGAAACGGACCGCCACCCATTCGAAGAAGCCGGCCAGCTCGAGATGAACGATCACGACCATCATCCCCAGCAACAAGAAGAGCGTGTTCCAATCCAGCACCTTCGGGACCGCGGACAGCGGCAGCGTGCCGGTGAGGATCATCAGTGCCGCGCCGATCAGGGACGCCGCGATCATGTCGATCGGAATTCGTGGGATCTTCTGAAGGGCGATGAACAGATAGGTGAAGATCAGGATGATGAGCGCGGTAATCACATCAACAGGTGGACTCCGTTTCCTCCCCGCGGCAGCTTCGGCGACGTCTTTGCGTCCGGCAAGAGTGGTCATTATAATACGAACACAAACCGAAATCCAATTTCCCGTCTTGCTTCATGTTCCGGCCGCCGTTACAATACCCGGCATGAAGTCATCCATTGAACAAGTTCGCGAGCGCCTCGCGAACGCCTCGCGCGTCACGGTCCTCAGCGGGGCCGGCATCTCGGCCGACAGCGGGATTCCAACGTTTCGCGGGCCGGGCCAGGCATCTGGCTCTGCCAGTGACTGGCCGGGGCGTGAGGGCATCGGAGGAGCAACCGCACCGCACAGGCCTCCACATATGGAAGCCGGTCTATGGAAAAATTTCCGTGCCGAGGACCTGGCTACGCCGGAAGCCTTCGAGCGCAATCCGAAGCTTGTATGGGAATGGTACAACTGGCGACGGGAACTGATCGCCACGAAAGAGCCGAACCCGGCCCACCGGGCCCTGGTCAAAATGGAAAGCGACCTGGGAACCCGACAGGCGCAGTTTCGTTTATTGACACAGAACGTGGACGGTTTGCATGCCCGTGCCGGAAGCCGCAACCTCGTTGAGCTGCATGGAAACATCTGGAAGGTGCGCTGTACGGGCTGTCGCGCCGTTTCGGAGGACCGTCGCGTTCCGATTCCGATTCCACCGCATTGTCCATCGTGTGGAAACATGCTCCGGCCTCATATTGTCTGGTTTGGCGAGTCGCTGGACCCTGAGGACATCGATCTTGCCATCGAAGCGCTTGAGAATTGCGATGTGATGTTGGTGATTGGAACGTCGGGCGTGGTCCAGCCGGCCGCTTCGTTCGCCTCGACCGCGCACGCGGCCGGGGCCTTCGTGGTCGAGATCAATCCGGATGCGTCCTCGTCCGCGGCTCATGTCGCGCTTCGTGGAAGAGCGGCCGAAATCGTCCCGCAACTGGTTTAGGGCACCACGGGACTCCTTTTAGGATCGCAAGAATTCCTCGAGCGCCCGCGTCCCGCCCGTCAGGACCGGAATTCCATCGCCCACCAGGATGCTGTCGAATCGATAATTGAGCAGCACCCGGATGCCTTCGCGCGCCTTCGACGGGTCTTTGTATTTTTCTGGCGGCATGAGATTAAGTTTGCCCGGCGGTTTACCGATCAAGGCATCGCCCAGGATAAGGATTCCATTTCCGCGATTAAGAAAGAGGGCCGATTCTCCCGGCGACTTGCCGTCCGGGATATGGATCGCCTTCATCCCACCGGAAAGGAGATCGCTGTCCCTAAAGTTGCGGTCTATTCTTATTTCCATGAGCGGCGCATCCGCTTCGGGCGCCAAGACGACTGTCTTGAGCTTTTTCCGATAGGCCTCGGCCTCGCGAACATGATCGCGGTTGGTCAGAACGATGCCGGCGATGGGCCCTTGCTTTTGCAACCAGACTTCATCCTCCGCAGACATCGCCGGGGGATCGATCATCACCCGCTCCGCTCCCGCGACAACGAGATGACCGTTGAAGTCGTATCCTTTTTCTTGCGAAAACCAGGACCACTGATAAATGCCGGGGAGTATTTCTTTCATATCGAACCTCCTTACACATGACCATCGGCGGGTGGCCAAAGGCGGGGCGCCCCATCCACCCGCAACGGAAAGGCCAAGGGATTTATTCGTGGGGTTCCCCGGCCAACATTTGGAGAACGCTGAGTGAGGACGGATGGGGTTGCCGAAGGGCAGGACCCGCCGATGCAACAGGGTTGCCGTTTGGCACCAGGCCCTTCGGCTCCGGCGGCTTCCGTTTGACCCGGCTAAGGCTCGGCCGCTCAATTTTGCGAAGGTGAGGCACGCAAAATTTGCCCCAAAGCGAGCATCGGGCTTAGCCCGTGCGAGCGCGGGGTGTGGGGGCATCGGAGGACGTTGGTCACATCATCCGCACGGGCCCCCACTTATAATAGCCCGCGCCCTTCGCCAAGCCGGAGGCCCAAACGCAAGCCGAGTCGCCTCTTGGCCCTGGTTCCAAACGGCCTACGACGATCTTCGGTCAAATTACACTACTACTATAAAACGTTCAGTCCCGATAAGCGGCGGGCGGAGGATTTTTTCCTGGGGGCGACTGCATCAACTATATGCCCGACCAGATCGTGCTCGCCGGCCTGCGTGATCTCCACTTTCACGAAGTCCCCGGCGGAGGCGACGCCGTCATTGATATAAACCACGCCGTCGATCTCGGGCGCCTGGCCTTCGGTCCGGCCTTCGAGCAACAAGTCCGTCTCGCGGGAAGGGCCGTCCACCAACACTTCCTGAACGGTTCCGATCATCGCCGCATGTTTTTCCCGAACGATCCCTGACTGGAGGGCCAGTAACTTCTCCTGGCGTTCGACCTTGATCTCGGCCGGAACGGGATCGCCGAGCGGGTAGGCCGTCGTGCCGTCTTCTTGAGAATACGTGAAGACGCCCAGGCGGTCGAACCGGACCTCACGGATCAGGTCGGCGATCTCTTCGAATTGCGATTCGGTCTCGCCCGGAAAACCGACAATAAACGTGGACCGCAAGGTGACGCCCGGCACCTTCTCGCGGATTCGCGTCAGGAGGTTCCGGATCAGTCGGCTGGAACCCTTTCGGTTCATCTTACGAAGAATCCCGTCGCTGATATGCTGCAGCGGCAGATCGACATAGTTGCAGATTTTCGATTCGGCCGCCATGAATTCCAAAAGCTCATCGGTCAGATCGGTCGGGTAGGTATAAAACAGCCGGATCCGGCGGATTCCATCGACGCCGACCAACGGACGCAGCAGCCCCATCAGCCCGTTCTTCTCGCGACGGTCCCAGCCGAAACTGGTGAGCGACTGCGCGATGAGGTTCAGCTCCACAACGCCTTGTTCGGCCAGTGAACGGGCCTCGGCCAGGATATCGGAGACCTTACGGCTCACCAGGTCGCCGCGGAAATTCGGGATAGCGCAGAACGAGCAGCGGTAGTTGCAGCCCTCCGAGACCTTCAGATAAGCCCAGTGACGCGGGCTGAGCGTGAGTCGCGGGGTCGCGGCGTCGTAAAGCGCCGTGGGCGACGCGGTCCAGACATGCTGTTTTCGCCCCCGACGGTCCCGGCCCAGAAGCGTCCGGCAGATCCCGGCGATCTTGGGGAAATCACCCGTCCCGACCACCGCGTCCAGCTCCGGCAGTTCGGCCATCAGGTCTTTGGGATACCGGTGGGCCAGACAGCCGGCTGCGATCAAGACACGACAGGCGCCGTTCTTTTTATACCCACCGAACTCGATGATCGCGTTGATCGATTCCTGCTTTGCGGCATCGATGAAACCGCAGGTGTTGATCACGATCACCTCGGCCTTCTCGGTATCGGACGTCAGCTCAAAACCGTCATGAGAAAGCATCCCGAGCATCACCTCGGAATCCACCTGGTTCTTCGGACAGCCTAAATTGACCAGGCCGACTTTTACGTTATGCGGCGCTTTCATAAAATCCCGGACCCTTATTCATCGTGACATTACCTAGACCGTTACTCCGACGGGAGACCGCCTTTAAACACGCTCAACCCCTTCGTGGTTCCGAACCATCGCCGCCCCTTCTGATCGAACAACATCGAAAAGACGTAGTCGTCCAGGAGGCCCTTGGAGGTGTTGATGTTCCTCCAGCGCTTTCCATCGAACCAGCTGGCGCCGCCGTTGGTCCCGGCCCAGACATGCCCCTCCCGGTCCGAGACAAGTGTAAAGATAAAATCGCCGCCCAGGCCGTCTTTGACGGTGTAATTGGTCCAGGCGGTTCCATCAAATCGTGCCACGCCGCCTCCCCATGTCCCGAACCATCTTCGATTCCGATCGTCGACCAGAGAGGAAATAATAAAATCGGGATTGGGACCCGCATTCTGCTTTCCCATCTTCATGTGGTGTTGAAGAAAAGAGGAGTCGTACCCGTTTCCCGCCCCTCCCTGGGCTTCATCCGGATCCGGATAAGGAGAGGCCGGTTTGTTCTCCCCAGGGCTTTCCCCGATCTCTCCCCCGACGCCGTCCTTGTGGGAATAGGTCTTCCAGGATTTTCCGTCGAATCGGCTGATGCCGGCTTCGGTGCCGAACCAGAATACGCC
>Ga0187774_10000726_pt1 | contig 11425 bp, 14 predicted proteins | sample 0216_BV02_MP05_2_FD_133152 | JGI IMG/M metagenome (GOLD analysis project Ga0187774, IMG submission 133152) | Tropical peat soil microbial communities from peatlands in Department of Meta, Colombia - 0216_BV02_MP05_20_MG | ecosystem: Environmental > Terrestrial > Soil > Wetlands > Peat | place... | reverse complement strand
TTACCTCCTGTGTACTCATACCGAGCATTATCTCTCCCTTTCTTATATGGTCTTGGGTCTCAGATGGAAAGCTTCTTATCTCCTCTTCAGAGTAGCGTATAGACTTTGTGCATCCTACTCCTATGAGCAATAAAAGTATCAGCATTGCAAGGATAATTTTCTTCATCTTAACCCTCCTTAAGGTTTTTTTTCTTCAATACACCTTTTATTGTATAGTAAGAGTAACCCCTCCTGAGAAGGAGATTATAGAGCCTTCTATTTATTTTTTCCTCTGATAAATTCTTTATGCTTCTCAATTTTTTCTCCACAAGCTTTTCAGCATTCGCCATATCTTCATTTTCACCATTAAGAATAAACATTGAATTAGCAATCTCCTTCGGTATACCTCTGTTAAGCATAAACATCTTTGCACTATATTGACTGAGAAGCTTTGTTGTCATTGCCTCTCTCTTTAGGGCTTCAGCCAATGCCCTGTCATCTATGAGGCCTGCATGCTTAAGATATCTTATGGTAGAGGAAACCACATTTTCAGGGAACCCTTTTTGCCTTAGCCTACCTTCCAGTTCCCTTTCACTTCTTCCTCTGTAGCTAAGAAGCTTCAAGGCATACTGCCTTGCCTTATGGACGTTGATAATATCTACGTCCTTATCTTCCAAACCTCTCAATTTTCATCTTATCTCCCGCCTGAGACGTATGTGGTTCTCCTGATGTAAGGTCGCTCGCTGACTCAATACCCCTTGCCTTTAAGGCAAAGTCATCAGGATTTGTAGCCATTCTAAGAGCCTCCTCATAGGTTATGAGCCCTGACTTAAGAAGGCCGAAAAGGGACTGATCAAAGGTCTGCATACCATAATGTAATGCCCCCTGTGCAATTACATCAGGAATTAACTTTGTTTTATCTGGATCAAGGATACAATCTTTTATAGTCGCCGTAGCCACAAGCACCTCGACAGCAGGAACCCTCCCTTTTCCATCTGCTCTCGGCATAAGCCTCAGAGATATAACAGATCTCAATACTGATGCAAGTTGTATCCTTACCTGTTTATGCTGGTAAGGGGGAAATACGGCAATAATTCTATTGACTGTCTCAGTCGCGTCTGTTGTATGCAAGGTGCTTAGAACTAAGTGACCGGTCTCAGCAGCAATCAATGCTGTCTGGATTGTCTCGAAATCACGCATCTCTCCGACAAGTATTACATCAGGGTCTTGCCTTAGGGCCTGCCTCAACGTTTTACTGAAAGACTCTGCATCACTTCCTATCTCTCTCTGGTTAACCAGGCTCCTTTTATCTCTGTGTGTATATTCTATAGGGTCCTCGATCGTTAAGATATGTGCTGTTCTATTCGAATTTACCATGTCTACCATTGAAGCGAGGGTAGTCGTCTTTCCACTTCCTGTTGTTCCTGTGACAAGAATCAAGCCTCTTGGCTCCATAGAAATTTTCTTAATAATATCGGGCAGATGTAATTCCTCGATCGTGGGTATCTTCATTGGGATAACCCTAAAAACAATCCCTATCGTTCCTCTCTGTATAAAGACGTTACATCTGAACCTTCCTATTCCCGGAACACTATATGCAAAATCAAGGTCTTTATCCTTCTTGAATTGCTCTTTCTGTTCATTAGTCAGAACAGAATATGCTACCTCCAAAACATCTTCAGGACTAACCCTTTTTTCTGAGGTAAGGGGAGTGAGTTCTCCATTGATTCTTAGTACAGGTGGTGAACCGACCTTTACATGAAGGTCTGAAGCACCCAAAGAATCGGCCTTTTTTAAAAGGGAAACGATATCCATGATTATCTCCTTAGGTTATAGGATTCAATAATCTTTTTCTCAATTTCTTTTGAGACCTCTTTATGATTTTTCAAGTATTCCTTCACATTTTCACGCCCTTGACCGATTTTGTTTCCACCATAACTATACCATGCCCCTGATTTTTCGATGATACCTTTTTCAACACCGAGGTCAACAATCTCTCCAACCCTTGAAATCCCTTCATTGAAATATATATCTAACTCAGCCTGCTTAAAGGGTGGGGCAACCTTATTCTTTACTACCTTTACCCTTACCCTTCCACCAACTGTCTCCTGATTTTCTTTAATGTTTTCTATTCTCCTTATATCAAGCCTTATAGATGAATAAAACTTCAATGCCGTCCCACCTGTGGTTGTTTCCGGGCTACCGAACATCACCCCAATCTTCATCCTTATCTGATTAATAAATATTACGGTTGTTAGGGATTTTGCAATCGCTGCAGAAAGCTTTCTCAGGGCCTGACTCATAAGCCTTGCCTGTAACCCAGGAAGGGAATCACCCATCTCTCCCTCTATCTCTGCTTTAGGCACCAGGGCAGCAACAGAATCAATAGCAATAACATCAACTGCCGCGCTCCTTACGAGGGCTTCTGCAATCTCAAGTGCTTGCTCTCCTGTATCAGGCTGTGATATAAGGAGGTCTTCTATCTTTACACCAAGTTTTTGTGCATAATTAACATCGAGGGCATGTTCTGCGTCTATAAAGGCTGCAGTGCCCCCGGCCTTCTGGGCCTGAGCAATCGCACTTAAAGCCAATGTGGTTTTCCCTGAAGATTCAGGACCGAATATCTCTATAACCCTTCCTCTCGGTAACCCCCCGACTCCTGTTGCAATATCAAGTGCTAAAGAGCCTGAGGGAATTACCTGAAGTCCTTCGGGAACTCCTTCTGCACCAAGTCGCATAATGGCACCCTTCCCAAAACTCTTTTCAATCTGAGAAATCGCTACTTCGAGCGCCTTCGTCTTCTCTTTAATGTCCATTACTTCCCCCTTCCTAAAGGTATCTCTCGTAAACAAACGTACTGAGCACCTGTAGGTTTCAGTTCACTCTGCATTAATTTTATATTATAGACTTCAATACTTCCGAAATCTCTATTCTTAAACTTTTCGAGTTCATTAATCAGGTCTGTCATTCCTTTTTGGGAGCGTACTCGTCCGACTGTCAGGTGAGGATGAAATTCTCTATCCTCTCTTTGATAGCTTAAAACCGCCATAGAATCCTCAATATCCGCTTGAAGACTTTTCAGTATATTTGAGTCTTCAATCCCAACCCATATTACTCTCGGATATTTCCTGTTTGGAAATACACCAACATTATATATTTTAATACAAAAAGGATTATAAGATACGGCTATATTGGATAGGGACTCACTTATCCTGGATAACAAATCTTCGGGCGTCTTGCCAAGGAATTTAATGGTAAGATGGAGGTTTTTATATGCCACCCATTTCACATCCACATTGTGCTGTCTAAGGATTTCAATAAGCTCCCCTATTTCTTCCTTTATCATCTCCGTTATATCTATTGCTATAAAACACCTCAGGTACATACTAGTAAAGAAGTCTCCATATCTGTAGGATCAAATTTGTGTATATGGCTGCCATAATATCGTCTGCCATGATTCCCTTTCCACCATTGAGCATGGATTCTATTTTTTTAATCGGAAACGGTTTTAGTATATCGAAAAACCTGAATAAAAAAAAGGCTGCTACTGCATATACATAGTTGAATGGAACAAAGAGAACAGAAAAAAGGTATCCACAAAATTCATCTATAACTATTTGTCTGGTGTCTTTTTTATTAAAAAGTCTCTCTGCATAATGGGAAGATATGAGGCCAATGGGGATGAGAAGAGATAATATAAAGATATGGATAGTAGGAGATGGCCTCAATAGAATAAAGAATGCAAAGGCAACTAATGAGCTGAAAGTACCAGGGGCAATAGGAAGATAACCTATAAAACCTACGGTGGCAATATATTTAAGGAAGACCATTCCTATGTTTAGCTTTGCTCCTGAACTATCCTGTAAGAGAAGTTTATCTTTGCAGTGCCCTCCAGGGTGGCCTTTACAGAACAGTATTTATCCATTGAGAGGTCAATTGCCCTCTTTACTGCATCTTCTGATATGTTTCTGCCTTTTACAATAAACTCTATGGTTATATCGGTAAATTTTTTGGGGTAATCCTCTGCCTTTTGTCCGTTCACATGTATCTCAAAACCAGTAACATCCTGTTTCTTCTTGCGTAAAATAGAGACCACATCCATACCTGAACATCCGCCTAATCCTACAAGAAGAAGCTCCATTGGTCTTAAGCCAGTATTGTTGCCCCCAACTGCAGGGTCTCCATCCATCACAATTGCATGACCTGAAGACGCTTCCCCTACGAATTGCAGGCCATGTGTATATATTACCTTCGCATTTAACATTTGCAACCTCCTGTAAATTTTTGTTAACCCAAATAATGCAATTCAAATAATGCAAATGTTGTGAATCCCGACATGTATCGGGATTGATACCTTAGTGTACCTTTAACTGATGGTTTTGGGAATATTTTAGTGAAAATAGCGAATAAAGATATTCTCAATAAACTTATCAAGTTAATCCGCCTGAGGCGGATTAAATAAATTTTTGAATAATGTATGCATTATTCGGGTTAATTTATCCAAGATACATACGTTTGTCAAGGAAGGGATTCATACCGGGATTCATATAATTATTCATGAATTATATGGGGCAATATTGAATTGAAAGAAGGGCGATAAAGCGAAATTTTTTATTGATATTTTAATTGCAATCTCTGTATCGCAGTGGCCTTTCCTGTTTTTTCATCAATCTCAATGACAACAGCAGAAAGGATTCCCTCTCCCTTAGCTGTCTCAAATCGCACAGGAATATTTGTTAAGAATCGCTGTATAACCTGTTCTTTTTCTATTCCAATGATAGAGTCATATGGGCCTGTCATTCCCACATCTGTTATATACGCCGTTCCACTGGGCAATATCTTTTCATCAGCAGTCTGGACATGTGTATGCGTTCCGATAACTGCGCTTACCTTGCCGTCCATAAAATAGCCGAAGGCGATCTTCTCAGATGTCGCCTCTGCATGAAAATCTATCACGATCATCTTTGTTAAGTTGCTCAACTTCTCTATTTCTTCCTTGCCGGTCCTGAAAGGACAATCCATATTTGACATAAAAACCCTTCCAGATATATTAACCACACCAATCTTTTCACCACTGGAAAGTGTATGAACTATGCTCCCATAACCAGGAGCCCCGGGTGGATAATTTAAAGGTCTGAGCAACCTATCTTCCTTTGTAATCTGGGCAATAAACTCTTTCTTATCCCAAACGTGATTTCCTGTAGTAATTATATGTATGCCGTAACCTAAAATCTCAGAGACAATTTTATCTGTTATCCCAAAACCACCAGCTGCATTCTCACCATTCGCAATTACTAAATCTATCTTATATTTATCGACAATAGTAGGAAGTAAAGCCTTTGTTGCCATCCTGCCTACCTTACCTACTATGTCACCGACAAAAACGGTCTTCATAGTGACAAGTAACAAATAACAAGTGATAAGCAAACTACAAAAACAAACTCGTTACTTGTTACTCGTAACTTGTTACTACTTTGCATATTCCACATATCTTGACTCTCTTATAACGGTTACCTTTATCTGACCAGGATATGTCATCTCAGACTCTATTTTTTTGGCGAGCTCCTTTGATATCATGGAAGACATTTCATCACTTATATCTTCAGGCTTAACCAAAATTCTTAATTCCCTTCCTGCCTGAATTGCATAGCACTTTTCAACACCCTTATAAGAGAGTGCCATCTGCTCAAGCTTCTCAAGACGTTTGAGATAACTCTCTATACTTTCTTTTCGTGCACCTGGACGTGCAGCCGAAAGGGCATCGGCAGCAGCTACAAGGGCAGCTTCAACAGATGTATACTCTCCATCTCCATGGTGTGCTACTATGGCATTTATTACCTTTTGATTCTCTCCGTATTTCTTCGCTACGTTTGCTCCAATCTCCTGATGTGACCCTTCCACTTCATGGTCTATCGCCTTTCCAATATCATGGAGAATACCAGCCCTCTTTGCAAGTTTTATATCTACTCCAAGTTCTCCAGCCATTATGCCGGCGAAGTACGCTACCTCTCGTGAATGTTGTAAGACATTCTGACCATAAGATGTTCTGTATTTAAGCCTTCCGAGAAGTTTTATTAGTTCTGGATGTATGCCAGAGATACCTATGTCAAAGACAGCCTTTTCACCGTCTTCCCTAATCTGTGCCTCAACCTCTTTTTTTACCTTTTCAACTATCTCCTCGATCCTTGTAGGATGTATCCTCCCATCTGTTATCAGTCGTTCAAGAGATATCCTTGCAATTTCTCGCCTTACAGGATCGAAGGCGGAGAGTGTTACCACTTCCGGTGTATCGTCAACAATCAGGTCAATACCTGTTGCAGCTTCGAGAGCCCTAATATTTCTACCCTCCCTGCCAATTATCCTACCCTTCATTTCATCATTAGGAAGGGATACTGCAGTTATGGTTGCATCTGCAACATAATCACTTGAGTACCTTTCCAAAGCAAGACTTGTTATCTCTTTCGCCTTTTTCTCTGCATTTTCTTTTGCCTCATCCTCTATCCTCTTGGTAAGTTTAGCAGCTTCAAACCTTGATTCTTCTTCTATTCTCCTCAAAAGCTCTTGTCTCGCCTCTTCTGAGCCTAAACCAGATAGTCTTTCGAGCACTTGTGTCTGTTCGCTAATTAATTGGTTGTAACGGACCTCTTGATCATGTATAACACTTTCCCTTGAATGGAATTCCTTTTCTCTTTTGGAAAGCTCTTGTTCTCTCTTTTCAAGTTGGTCGAATCTCTTCTCAAGGGTTTCCTCTTTATGCCTTAACCTTCTATCAAGGTGATTAAGCTCGGAGCGCCTTTCCCTTAGATCCTTTTCGACTTCTGATTTAGCTTGATAAACAATGTCCTTAGCCTCTAAAAGAGCTTCTTTCTTAACCTTTTCAGCCTCTTTCTGTGACTCCTCAATTATCTTTGTTTTTTCTCTTTCTATTTCTATCTCAAGAGTAACTCTTTTATTTTTGAGACTTGCACGAAAGATGAAGCTAAGAACTATCCCTACAATAAGCCCTGTACATACTGCTATCAGTAGATAGCTTAGATTGATCATTTTTAGTCGAACCTCCTTCCCTTGCTCTCCTGCAAAAAGACTCCTTTCAAGGGCTTAAAGCCCTCTTTAGGACTTTGCTTCTGTGGCTGGGGTTATGAGGCGAATAAGATCTTTGGAGGTGAGAAATGTTTAATTTTGAAAGTAATTTTCTGTCTATTCTCTATCATTGAATTACTTATAATCCTCCATAAGAGTACAAACAAACCCTAAACCAGCCACAAAACTAAAATAAACCCGCCCTGCCGTGTAAGGAAAAATTAGATCCGCCTATATGATAGTAGGTGGGTGCCCTGAAAGAGACACCAGGCTTCCCCGCACTTTTGATGCGGGGCATGCACACCGTCTCCTTACGCAGACTCCCAAAAGATCTAATTTGCCGGATTAACTTTTTCACTTATCACAAACAGGGCAGGGTACCTGTCTAATTTGCACCTCCACTTTAAATAATACTCAACACTTATATATTAAAATATCATAAATAGCGTATTTGGGCAAGAAAAAACTACTTTTTCCGGGCATTAATGTTGAGACTTTTGCCTTGTATTAAAAGGAAATTTTTAATAAACTAAAAAAATAGGCTTAATTTAACGTATTTGAGTATCCTAAGATAAAAAAGTGAAGGCTTTAATTTTAGCTGGCGGAGAAAATAAGAGGCTCGCGGTAACAAAGGGGTTTCTCAAGATAAATGGCAGAAGGATCATCGAGTCCAATGTAGAGCTCCTTAAAGGAATCTTTGATTGTGTTATTATAAGCACCAATAACCCTGAAACATATTTCTATATCGGGATCCCAATGATAGGAGATATACTTAAATATAGAGGACCTTTGACCGGGATTCTTTCAGCTTTGATAACTCTTGAGACTCCAGAACTCTTTGTTACTGCATGTGATATGCCTTTCATAAAACCAGAACTTGTACGACATATTGTTGATAGGTGGGTAGACAACAAGGAGGCTGTAATCCCCATTTTTGACAGTAAGCCTCAGCCACTTTTGGGTATATATTCCAAAAGTCTTGTGGATAAAATGGAACAAAGCATAAAAGAGGATATCAGAAGTGTAAGGGAATTTCTAAAAGAAATAGATGCTTTTTATATAAGCGAAAAGGAGGTGGAATTAATAGATCCGGAAGGAAAGTCGTTTGTTAATATAAATACAATGGAAGACTACGAAAAAGAGCAATTGGCAGTTAGCTGTTAGCATATTCTATGAACTGCCGATGACTGACTATATTTAAGAAAGGAGGTGGAAAAAGTATGTTTGGCTTATCAATGCAAGAGCTAATTATAATTCTGGTAATAATTCTTATTCTTTTTGGTGGAGCTAAATTACCAGAAATTGGCAAGGGTGTAGGACAGGCAATCAAAAACTTTAAAAAGGGTATGTCTGAAGCTGACGAAATAGATGTAACACCAAAAAAGGAATCGAAAAAAGAAGAGTTAGAGAAAAAAGAAAAAGAAGGTGAATAGGGGAGCGATTGCAGAGATTAACCTCTCTGCAATATCGCATAATCTCAAGGCCATTAGAAAGGCTGTCAAAAATCGCCCTGTAATAGCTGTTGTCAAGGCCGATGCCTATGGTCATGGATGCTTAGAAGTTTCAAAAAGATTGATTAAAGAAGGAGTCCCTTACCTTGCAGTTGCATATACTGGTGAGGCTTTACGGCTCAGAGGCGAAGGTATTACCACACCAACAATTGTCCTTTTTGACTGTGAGGACATAGAAGATTTTTTTGATTTTGATCTTATACCAGTCATAAGCGACATAAGTACTGCATCAGCCCTATCAAAAGTAGCCAAGAAGAGGAAGACCATAATAAAAGTCCATGTGAAGATAGATACAGGAATGGGAAGACTTGGTTTAAGTGGTAGTCATATGTTTGAGGATCTAATTAAAATTGCAGACATGAAAGGTATAAATCTGGTTGGACTTATGAGTCATTTTTCTGATGCAGATCTTTCAGATAGGTCATATGCTACTCTGCAGCTCGAAAGATTTAATGTGATAAGAGAAGCCTTATCCAGGAAATTAAATAAAAAAATCTTTTCGCATATGGCAAATAGCGCAACAGTCCTCACATTTGAGGATGCCTATCTTGATGCGGTGAGGCCAGGGCTTATGCTTTATGGGTATTCTCCCTTAAGCCAAAATAAATATAACTATTCAACCAAGGATTTAGAAACCATAACTCAAAGCCCAAAACCTATGCCGCTAATGCCGGCAATGAGGGTCAAGACAAAAATCCTCAGTATAAGAAATCTTCCGCCTGATTCACCTATAAGCTACGGCAGGACTTTTGTAACAAACCGCCAGAGCAAAATAGGCGTGTTACCTCTGGGTTATGCAGACGGTTTTAGCAGACTTTTTTCCAATAATGCAGAAGTAATTGTTAGAGGAAGACGTGTACCTGTCATAGGGAGAGTATGTATGGATCTCACAATGGTCGATCTTACCGAGATCGAGGACGTTAGAGAAGAAGATGAAGTAGTTATCATTGGGCAACAAGGTAATGAGTCAATAACAGCTTATGAACTTGCGTGTAAAGCAAGGACAATCCCGTATGAGATACTTACATCCCTCGGCAGTCACTCAAGAAAGGAATACATAAATATTGCAACTTAATAATTTTTTATAATTTATAATAAGAAATATTTTGAACAGAGAAAGGAGGTGAATTGGATGAAAATACCCTTTATGAAGCATGTGTCTTGGTATCTCGTTATAGCAATGTTCATAATAGGTATTGCGCCTAAGATAGATGCAGGTCTTGTAGAATCAGAAATTACCCCTCTTAAATATGTAAACAGGACTGCCGACCTTGAAAAGATACAGAAGTTTCTGGAGACAAAGGCAATAAGTAAACGGCTCGAACAATTAGGGCTCACACAGGATGAAATTCATAAAAGGCTCAGCCGGCTTAACGACCAACAGATCCACCAAATCTCTCTTAAATTAGATGACCTGAAGATTGGAAAAGACGATGGCTTAAGTTTAATCATTGCCCTTCTTATGATTGCAATACTTGTTGTTCTGCTACTGCATCTTACAGGGCATAAAGTTATCGTAACGAAATAATAAATAGGGATGAGTAAAGGAAGGGGGATATCCAAGGAGAAAATGAGAAACCCCTTCCTTCTTCTTTCATTACTCATCCTCTACACTTTTGTGTTATTACATTCCTGTGCGACCTCCAAATATATCACCCCGAAACGCATCATAGAAAACGTCCCCTTCTATCCACAGACTACCTATCAATGCGGCCCGTCATCCCTCGCGGAAGTGCTGAACTATTGGAAAGTCAAGGTAACCCCCGACGAAATTGCTGGGGAAATCTACAGCAAATCTGCAAGGGGAACGCTAAATATTGATATGGTTCTTTATGCACAGAGTAAGGGTTTAAAAGCAAATCAGTATGAAGGGAGTATGGAGAATATAAGAAAAAACATAGACTCTGGTTATCCGGTCATAGTCCTTGTTGATCGGGGCTTTTCTTTTTATCAGGTTAACCATTTTATGGTTGTCACAGGATATAATGAACGTGGAATTATCGTTAATTCGGGAAAAGACAAGAATAAGTTTATTTCTGAGAAAGACTTTATGAGATCATGGGAAAAAACAAATTTCTGGACACTCCTAATCAAGGCTAACTACTAATTAGTTCAAAGTGCAAAAAGAAAAATTTAAAATCTTAATTCAAAAGCTAAAAATTTTCCTATATCTTGCATTTTTAATTTTAGTTTTTGAATTTTTAACAAGTTGTGCCTCCCCAAGGATAATAATCCTAGATGATCCTTTAAGCCCTGAGGAGCACCTCAACTTAGGGGTAGCCTATGAAAAAAAGGGAGAACTGGATAATGCCCTGAAAGAATATATTAAAGCTTCCAAGAAGTCTTCATTGGCATATCTTTACATGGGTAACCTCTATTTTAAGAAAAATGAATATAACGAGGCAGAGTCCTGCTACAGAAAAGTCATCAAAAAAGATCCAGGGAATGCTGATGCCTATAATAATCTTGCATGGCTTTATTTTATAAAGGGAGAAAAACTTGATGAGGCAGAGAGACTTGCACTGAGAGCAATAGAGCTAAATCCTTCAAAAAAAGAAATATATATAGATACATTAGAAAAGATTAAAGGTATAAAGCAAAAATAATATTCGTCTTTAGGACATTCTTCAGCTGAATCCTAAAGTTGACCAAGGCAGACATTGTTCAAAAATTTATTTAACTCGATGATTTATTGGGAATATCTTTATTGGTTATAATCCATAAAAATATTCCAATAACCATCTGTTAAAGGTACACTAAGGTATCGAAAAATAAATTTTTTCACAACATCTGCCTTATATTAATTTCCTGAAGCTGAATTTTGGAATCCGCCACTGTTATGATAAAATGGCTCT
>Ga0187774_10000725_pt1 | contig 11427 bp, 11 predicted proteins | sample 0216_BV02_MP05_2_FD_133152 | JGI IMG/M metagenome (GOLD analysis project Ga0187774, IMG submission 133152) | Tropical peat soil microbial communities from peatlands in Department of Meta, Colombia - 0216_BV02_MP05_20_MG | ecosystem: Environmental > Terrestrial > Soil > Wetlands > Peat | place... | reverse complement strand
GCGGCTCCGGGCGCATTGGGCGGACGAGGCAAAGGCGCGGCGCCTCGCCCGGCTCGAGGAAGAGCTGAAGGCGCTCGGCATCGCCGGCGTGCCGACCTTCATCATCGGACGCAAGTACGCCTTATCGGGCGCGCAGCCGCCGCAGGCGATCGCCGCGGCCATCCGGCAAGTCGCGGCCGGAGCCGCCTAGCTGCTCAGGTGAAATCGAGCCGCGTGTCGAGCAAGACGCCGTAGATTTCAATCCGCTCGCGACGCGCGAGCTCGATCGGCGGCAGCTCGGTGGCGTCCAGCTCCACGCTCGAGCCGGACAGCGCATCCATGAGCGCCTGGGAGAAGACGAATTCGCCCGCGCGCGCGCGGTGCACGAGGCGCTCGGCAATGCTGACGCAGTCGCCGAAGGCCACGTACTGCTCGGCGCCCCGCGGGCCGGCCATGCCGAACACCGCCTCGCCGAGGTGCAGTCCCATCGCGACCGCGGCGCGCAGCCCGTATTCCTCTTCCCAGGACTGGGCGAGCGCACCGAATTCGCGCTGCACGCGTTGCGCCGCGGTGACCGCCTGTCGCGCATCCTGCGCCATGTCGCCGCTGCGAAACATCGCCATCTGCTCGTCGTTGTGCACGGCGAGCAGCTCGCCGCCCTGCTCCTCGACCGCGCTCGCCACCAGGGCGAAGAACTGGCTCGCCAGCGCGAGAACCTTCTCTGGCGGCAGCATCTCCGACATGCGCGTGAAGTTGCGCAGCTCGGCGAACAGAATCACCGCCGGGCGCCGTTCGGTCGCGGCGCGCTCGCGCTGCCTCAACGCGGCCATTGGCATGTCTCCCATGTCGACTCAGCCCTCGCTTGAACGCTCGCGGTCATCATAGGTCCCGTAAAAAAGCGCAAAGGAGGAAATAGTACCTGCGCCCTCGGGCCGGTGGACGGACGGGCCGCAACGGCCGACGGGCGGGCCGGCGCGAGGCGTGCTCTACTGCGCGAGCTCAAGCGTCACCCGCTTGTTGTGCTTGCCCTCCGAGCGGATGCGCGCGATGCGCAGCGGCCCGATCTCGGCGGTATTGGCTACGTGCGTCCCGCCGCAGGCCTGCAGGTCCACTCCTGGAATCTCGAGCAGGCGTACGCGGCCTTCGCCGCGCGGGGGTGCGACCGACATGGTTCGCACCAGATCGGGGCTCGCGTCTAGCTCCGCTTCGCTCACCCAGCGCGTTCTGGTCGGCGTCGCCGCGCGCACCAGGGAGTTCAGGTGCGCCTCGATCGACGCCTTGTCGAGCCTGTCCATCTCGATGTCGAAGTCCAGATGCGCCTTGTCCTCGCCGATGCGTCCCCCGGTAACCGGCGCCTTGACGACCGCGCACAGCAGGTGCAGCGCGGTATGCAGGCGCATGTGCCGGTAGCGCGCTTCCCAGTCGAGCACTGCCCGCAGCGCGGATCCGGGCACCGGCATGGGGCTGCCAGGTGCCAGTATGTGCAGCACCCGATCGGGCTTGTCGCCGCGGCGCGTGTCGACGACGTGCAGCTCGGTCCCGTCGTCGAAGCGCAGGACACCCCGATCGCCCGGCTGGCCACCGCCGGCCGGGTAGAAGACCGTGCGGTCGAGCTCGAGCGCGCCGTCTTGCACCCCAACGACCTGCGCATCGCAAGAATTGAGGTAGGGGCCCTCGCGGAACAGCAGTGCGTTCATCCGTAGAGCATGAATAGTGCGACGATCACCGCGACGAGCGCCAAGGCGGCGATCACCGCGACGGTCGCGGTCGAGATCGTAGGCATGTCGGCGTCTGCCCCCACCGGCTCGGCAGGATGCTCGGCGTGGGCCGCCTCCTGCGCGGCGGTGCCATACAGGGAGGCGACCTTGTCGTTGAACGCCCTGAAGAAGTCGTCCGCGATCTTGCGCGCGGCCGCGTCGACCAGGCGCGAGCCGATCTGCGCGAGCTTGCCGCCCACGCTGGCGTTGACCGCATAGCCGAGCCGCGTAGCGCCGTCCTGCGGAGCCAGCGTCACGCGGGCGCTGCCCTTGCCGAAGCCCGCGGCACCGCCCTGGCCCTCGAAGGCGATCGAATAGGAATTCGGCGGATCGAGGTCGGAGAGGGAGAGCTTGCCCTTGAACTTGGCGCTTACCGGGCCTACGCGGGCGACCATCGTCACCTGGAATTCATTTTCGGCCACCGGGTCGATCGCTTCGCAGCCCGGCACGCAGGCCTTGAGGATCTCGGGGTCGTTCAGCGCATTCCAGGTGTCCTGCTGCGATGCCGGGACGAGCTGCTCGCCTGTCATTTCCATGCGCGGTTCTCCTCGGTCGTACGCGTCATCGGGCCGTTCAGGGTGCGGGCAAGGTCCAGCAGGCTCTTGAGATTATGCACCGGCAGGAACAGGTCGACGTGCGGCAGCATGGCGCGCACGCCCGCCGGCCGCGCCTCGAAGCGCTCGTAGCGCAGCAAGGGGTTGAGCCACACGAGATAGCGGCACGACTTCGCCAGCCGCTCCATTTCCTCGCCAAGGCCTTCGCCCGCCTCGCGATCGAGCCCGTCCGAGACCAGCAGCACGCAGGCGTTCTGGCCAAGCACGCGCCGTCCCCAGCGCCAATTGAATTCGCGCAGGCATGCGCCGATGCGCGTGCCCCCCGACCAGTCCTTGATCGCGTCGGCCACCTTGGCCATCGCCACATCGACGTCGCGGTGACGCAGCTGCCGCGTGATGTTGGTGAGCCGGGTGCCGAACACGAAGACCGAGACGCGGTCGCGGTCGTTGGTGATGGCGTGCAGGAAGTGCAGGAACATCCTCGAATAGGGATTCATCGAGCCGGAGATGTCGCACAACACGACGAGCGGCGGATGCACCTCCTTGGGCGCCGCGCGCACGAGCGGGATCACGTCGCCGCCCTCGCGCAGGCTCTCGCGCAGGGTCGCGCGCAGGTCGATCCGCCGCCCGAGCCGGCTCTGAGCCAGGCGGCGCGTACGGATCTGGGGCAGCGGCAGCCGCAGCGCCGCGATCATCTTCTTGGCCTCGGCCAGCTCCGCGGCGGACATGGTGTCGAAGTCCAGGCGCTGCAGAACCTCCCTCGTCGAGAACGTGAGCTTGGCGTCGAGCTCGATCCTCTGTTCCTGCTGCTCGCGCGGCTCGGGCCTCTTCTGGCCGAACAGCGCGTCGGTGAGCCGCTGCGCCTGTTGCTCGTCTTCCTTTCCGGCCCGGCCGTAGGTCTTCGGCAGCAGCATCTGCATCATCTTTTCAACCAGCTTCGGGTCGCGCCAGAATATGCGGAACGCCTGGTCGAATATCGGGCGCTGCTCCTCGCGCGAAAGCAGCACGCTCGACATGGTCCAGTACCAGTCGTCGCGCCGCGACACGCCTGCGATCTCCAGCGCCCGGACGCAGTCGATCACGCGGTCCGGACCGATGCGCAGGCCCGCCGCGCGCAGCAGCCGCGCGAAGTGCATCACGTTCTGCGCGAGCCGGCCGGTGCCCCGCGTATCGGCATCGAGACCGGGAAGCACGTCAGGCGCTCGCTCCGGCCGGCAGGCGCGCCTCGGAGGGCCGCTCGCGCAGCAGGCGCTCGATGTGACGCGAGACGATCACGCGGTGCTCGTTCACGAACAGCTCGTGATTGTGCTCCACCTGGTCGAGCCGGTAGACGTAGTTGACCATCATGCCGGCCGAAGACTCGATCCCCGCCGGGGAAGTGTCGGCCAGCCAATTGATGCGCTCGAGCCTCGCGCCGTTGCCCAGGTGAAAGCGCGCCACCGGGTCGAGCGGATCGTCGCCGCGCTTGGCCTGCGCCAGGTAGCGCGCGCAAAGCGGCATGAGCCGCGCAGCGAGCGCCTCGGTGTCCTTCGCTTCGTGCCAGCCGCGCTGGCCGAGGCGTTCGAGCCCGGGCTGCTTCTGGCCGTGCAGCCATTGCCCGAAACCCGGGATCGGGGACAGCGTGGCGAAGACGCGCAGCTGCGGCAGCTCGCGGCGCAACTCCTCGGCGACCTGCTTGATCAGGAAGTTGCCGAACGATACGCCGCGCAGGCCCTCCTGGCAGTTGGTGATCGAATAGAACATCGCGCAGCGCGCGCGCCGCAGATCGCCGAGCGGGGCGCCGACATCGAGCAGCGGCTGCACGCGTACAGCCAGGCCGCGCGTGAGCGCCACCTCGATGAAGATCAGCGGCTCGTCTGGCAGCGCCGGGTGGAAGAATGCGAAACAGCGCCGGTCGGACTCGAGCCGGCGGTGCAGGTCGGGCCAGCCCTTGATCTCGTGCACCGCCTCGTACTGGATGAGCTTCTCGAGCACGATCGCCGAGCTGCGCCAGTCGATGCGCTTGAGCACGAGGAACCCGCGGTTGAACCAGGAGCGCAGCAGGTGCAGCAGGTCGGCGTCTACCGCGACCCACTCCGGATGCTGCGGCAGCGCGCCGAGCAGCCGTTGGCGCAGCGCGACCAGCGCGGCGGTCCCCCCGGGGGCCATGTTCAGGCGCCGGAAGAGCTCCTGGCGCGGCGCTTCCACCGCCACCTGCAGCCGGACCTGGTTCGTCGCCGAGGGGTCGCGCCGGTAGGCCTCGGCCGCGCGCGCGACGCGCTCGGGGTCCGGGGAAAAGTCGCGCGCCAGGGCGTCGAACAGCCGCGCGCGGCCCGCGTCGTCGACCGACTCGCAGGCATCGAGCGTCTCGCGCGCGAGCGCCGTGCCGGCGGCTTCGCCCCGCTCCGAGAGCAGGGCACGGCACAGGCTCTCGGCCCGGCGCGTGTCGTTCGCGCCAAGCCGCAGACCCGTGGCGATCAGGCGCCCGAGCAGGGTTGGTACGCGCATCGCTGCTCAGGCCGTTGCGGCCGCCTTTGCTTCAGCCACAAGCCGCGTGGCCTCGTCGCCGGCGATCTTCTCGATGTCGTCCTGGTACTTGAGCAGTACCCCGAGCGTGTTGTTCACGGTCTCCGGATCGAGTGCGATGCGATCCAGCGCCACCAGGCAGTTCGCCCAGTCGATCGTTTCGGCGACGCCCGGCAGCTTGAAAAGCTCCACCCCGCGCAGGCGCTGCACGAAGGCGACGACTTCCCTGGATAGGGCGTCCGCCGCCTTCGGCGCCTTGCGCCTCAGGATCTCGAGCTCGCGCGCCGCGTCGGGATAGTCGACCCAATGGTAGAAGCAGCGCCGCTTCACCGCGTCGTGGATCTCGCGCGTGCGGTTCGAGGTGATCACCACGATCGGCGGCTCGCTCGCGCGCAGCGTGCCGATCTCGGGGATCGAGATCTGCCAGTCGGAGAGCACTTCCAGCAGGTAGGCCTCGAACGGCTCGTCGGTGCGGTCGAGTTCGTCGATCAGCAGCACCGGCGCGTTGCCCGGCTCGCCTTCGAGAGCGCGCGCGAGCGGACGCTTCACCAGGAAGCGCTCGCTGAAGATGTCCTGCGAGAGCTTCTCGCGCGAGGTTTCGCCCGCGGCCTCGGCCAGCCGGATCTCGATCATCTGGCGCGAGTAGTTCCATTCGTAGGCCGCCTGCGCGATGTCCAGGCCCTCGTAGCATTGCAGCCTGATCAGCTCGCGTCCGAGCGCCTGCGAGATCACCTTGGCGATCTCGGTCTTGCCCACGCCCGCTTCGCCCTCGAGGAACAGCGGGCGCCGCATGGCGAGCGCGAGGAACAACGCGGTCGCAAGGCTGCGGTCGGAGACGTAGTCGGCCGAGGTGAGCAGCTGCTGCGTCTCGTCGATCGATTTCGGCAGGGGACTGGCCATGGCGGGTGGACCTGCAAAAGCCACATTGTAGAAAAGAAACGGCCCGCCGGGGCGGGCCGTTCGCGCGCGCCGCCGCGAGTGCGGCTATTTCAGCGCCGCTTCCACCGCGCGCTTGGCCATTACGCTGACGAGATGCGCGCGGTATTCGGCGCTCGCATGCAGGTCGCTGTTCAGGCCGTCGGCCTTCTGCTTGACACCGGCGACTGCGGCCGGGTCGAACCTGGCCGACAGCGCCTTCTCCATGTCAGCTTGGCGGAAGACGCTCGGTCCGGCTCCGGTGACCGCCACGCGCACGCCGCTACCGGTATCGGCGACGAACACGCCGACGATCGCGAAGCGCGAGGCCGGGTTCTTGAACTTCACGTAGGCGGCGCGCTTGGGCGCCGGAAACGAGACCTGGGTGATGATCTCGCCCGGCTCGAGCGCAGTCTCGAACATGCCCTTGAAGAACCTGTCGGCCTCGATCCTCCTCTTGTTGGTCACGACCGTCGCGCCGAGCCCGAGCACCGCGGCGGGATAGTCGGCCGCGGGATCGTTGTTGGCGAGCGACCCGCCGATGGTGCCCTGGTTGCGCACCTGGCGATCGCCGATCATGCCGGCGAGCGCAGCGAGGGCAGGGATCGCCTTCTTGACGTCGGCGGAGGACGCAACCTCGGCATGGCGCGCCATCGCGCCGACGGTGACGGTCTTGCCGTCGGACTTTATGCCGCGCAGCTCTCCGATTGCGTTCAGGTCGATCAGGTCGCTCGGTGCGGAAAGGCGCAGCTTCATCGCCTGCACCAGGCTCTGGCCGCCCGCGAGCAGCTTGGCGTCGGCCCCCTTGCCCGCGAGCCTGGACGCGTCGGCGAGCGAAGAGGGGCGGTGATAGTCGAATGCGTGCATGGTGTTCTCCTTTTGCCTTCTTAGGCTGCTTTTCTGTTCGCCCGGATCGCCTTCCACACGGTCTCCGCGGTGGCGGGCATCGGCAGTTCCTTGACGCCGAGGGCGTCGGTGATCGCGTTCATGACCGCCGCGGGAGCGCCGATCGCGCCAGCCTCGCCGCAGCCCTTCACTCCGAGCGGGTTGTGCGTGCACGGAGTCTCGCGCGTATCGAGCTGGTAGGAGGGCACGTCGTCCGCGCGCGGGATGCAGTAGTCGGTGAACGAGCCGGTCACCAGCTGCCCGGTCTCCGGATCGTAGCGGCAATTCTCGGTGAGCGCCTGGCCGATTCCCTGCGTCAGGCCGCCGTGCACCTGCCCCTCGACGATCATCGGGTTGATGATCTTGCCGAAGTCGTCGACGGCGGAGAACTTGACGATCTTGGTGACGCCCGTATCGGGGTCGATTTCGACCTCGCACACGTAGCTGCCCGCCGGGAACGTGAAGTTGGTCGGATCGTAGAACGCGTTCTCGTTCAGCCCGGGCTCGAGCTTGTCCAAGGGGTAGTTGTGCGGCACGTAGGCCGCAAACGCGACCTCGCCAAACATCTTCTGCTTGTCGGTGCCAGCGACCTTGAACACTCCCTTGTCGTACTCGATGTCGCCTTCGGCGGCCTCCATCAGGTGCGCGGCGATCTTCTTGCCCTTGGCGATGATCTTGTCGAGCGCCTTGACGATCGCCGTGCCGCCCACGGCGATCGAGCGCGAGCCGTAGGTGCCCATGCCGAACAGGATCTTCGACGTGTCGCCGTGCACGACATCGACGTTCTCGATCGGCAGCCCGAGCTTGTCGGCGACCACCTGCGCGAATGTCGTCTCGTGTCCCTGGCCGTGCGCATGCGAGCCGGTAAACACCGTCACGCTGCCGGTCGGGTGGACGCGGATCTCGCCCGCCTCGAACAGGCCGGCGCGCGCGCCGAGCGCGCCGGCGATGTTCGACGGCGCGATGCCGCAGGCCTCAATGTAGCAGGCGTAGCCGAGTCCGCGCAGCTTGCCGCGCTTTTGCGCCTCTTCCTTGCGCTTCGGGAAGCCCGCCACATCGGCCATCTTCATCACCGCGTCCAGCGTGGCGCCATAGTTGCCGGTGTCGTACATCAGCGCGACCGGTGTCTGATAGGGGAAGGTCTTGATGAAATTGCGGCGCCGGATCTCGGCCGGGTCGAGCTTCATGTCGCGCGCTGCGGCTTCGACCAGGCGCTCGACGACGTAGGTGGCCTCTGGCCGCCCCGCGCCGCGGTAGGCGTCCACGGGTGCCGTATTGGTGAATACCGCGGTCACTTCGCAGTAGATCGCCGGCGTCGTGTACTGGCCGGCGAGCAGGGTCGCGTAAAGGATGGTCGGGATGCACGTTGCGAAGGTCGACAGGTAGGCGCCCAGGTTGGCCGTCGTACGCACACGCATGGCGAGGAACTTGCCGTCCTTGTCCATCGCCATCTCGGCGACGGTGTGATGGTCGCGTCCGTGGGCGTCGGAGACGAAGGACTCGCTTCGCTCGGCGGTCCATTTCACCGGTCGGCCGAGCTGCCGCGAGGCCCAGGTGACGACCACGTCCTCGGCGTACAGGTAGATCTTGGAGCCGAAGCCGCCACCGACGTCGGGCGCCACGACGCGCACCTTGTGCTCGGGCAGGCCGAGCACGAATGCGGTCATCAGCAGCCGCTCGACGTGCGGGTTCTGGTTCGCGACGTACAGGGTGTAGCTGTCCTCGGCGCGCGAGTACGAGGCGTTCGCCGCGCGCGGCTCGATTGCGTTCGGGATGAGCCTGTTGTTCACGAATTCGAGCTTCGTCACGTGGCCCGCCTTGGCGAAGGCAGCGTCGACCGCGGCTTTGTCGCCGAGCGCCCAGGTGTAGCACTTGTTGTCCGGCGCGATGTCGTGCAGCGCCGGCGCGCCTTTCTGCATCGCTCTCGAGGCGTCCACCACCGCGGACAGCGGCTCGTAGTCGACCTGCACCAGTTCGGCCGCGTCGCGCGCGGCGCCCTGGCTGTCGGCGATCACTACGGCGACGTGATCACCCACGTAGCGCACCTTGCCCTGCGCGAGCGGCGGGTGGGGCGGCTCCTTCATCGGCTGGCCGTCGGTGCCGGTGATCAGCCAGCCGCAGGGCAGTCCGCCGACTTTCGCCGCCGCGAGGTCCTCGCCGGTGTAGACCGCGAGCACTCCGGGCGCCTTGAGCGCCTCGTCCTTCTTGATCGATTTGATCTTCGCATGCGCGTGCGGCGAGCGCACGAACACCGCGTAGGTCTGCCCGGGCAGCGCAACGTCGTCGGTGTACTGGCCCGCGCCGGTGAGGAAGCGGTAGTCCTCTTTGCGCGCGACTCGCGCGCCGATCAGGGATGCGGCCATGGCGTGCCCTCCTTCACTTGGTGGCGGCCATGGCCTTGGAGCCGGCCATGATCGCCTTGACGATGTTGTGGTAGCCGGTGCAGCGGCACAGGTTGCCCTCCAGGCTTTCGCGTACTTCTTGCTCGCTCGCGCCGGGATGCTTGCCGGCGAAGTCGATGGCATTCATCACCATGCCCGGCGTGCAAAAGCCGCACTGCAAGCCGTGATGCTCCTTGAACGCCGCCTGCATCGGATGCAGTGTGCCGTTCGACTTGGCGACGCCTTCGATGGTCACTATGTCGGCGCCTTCGGCCTGCATCGCGACGATCGAGCAGGACTTGACGGCCTTGCCGTTCATGTGGACGGTGCACGCGCCGCATTGCGCGGTGTCGCAGCCGACGTGAGTGCCGGTGAGCCTGAGATGCTCGCGGATGAACGTCACCAGCAGTGTTCGCGCCTCGACTTCCGCTGAAACGGGCTTGCCGTTGACCTTCATTGAAATCTTCACTGCCATATCGCCTCCTTCGGGATGGTTCTTTGTGGCTGGACGGATGTGCTGCGTGGCACTCGCCCCCTGTAAGGGCCTGCTTTGGGGCGGTCGGTCGCGCGATTAGGGCGACTTATGGTAGCTAAGCGCTTCCGCTGCGGCAATGTTGCAGTGCAGCAGTCACTGCGGGAGCGTCTCGTAAGCCCGTTGCAAGGCGCGCTTAAGGAACCGGTAAGCCGCCAACACTAAGGTTGCGCAATCCGCGCATTGCGGCCCACCGCCAATCACTCTAGGAGCCGATCATGAATCACGTCGACGCCAACCACGCGCAGGACTCCGCCGGCGCTCCTCTTTCCGCCTCGGGGCCCGCGCCGGTGCGCCTGCTGCTCGTCGAGGACGACGCTTCGCTCGCCAACGGGCTGACGCGGGCGCTCGCCAATCAGGGCTACGAGGTCGCCGCGGCGGCGAGCGGGGAGGACGCGCTCGGACGTATCGCCTCCGAGCGCTTCGACATGATGGTGCTCGACATCGGCCTGCCGGGCATCGACGGCTACGAGGTGCTCAAGCGCATGCGCGCTGCGGGGCACGCGCAGCCCGTGCTGATCCTCACGGCACGCGATGCGATCGACGACCGCGTGCGCGGACTGGACCTCGGTGCGGACGACTACATGCCCAAGCCGTTCGCGCTGCCCGAACTCGCCGCGCGCGTGCGCGCCCTCGGACGGCGCGGCCGCGGCCAGACCGGTCCGCGCATCGTACACGGCCCGCTCACCCTGGATACCAATGCGCGCCGCGCCTGGCTGAACGGCCAGCCGCTCGAGATGGCGGCTCGAGAATGGTCGGTGCTGATGGTGCTGCTCGAGCGCATCGAGCGCACGGTTTCGAAAGAGGCGATCATCGAGGCCGTGGCCGGCGTGAGCGACGACCTGTCGCTGAACGCGATCGAGGTGTACGTTTCGCGGCTGCGCGCGAAACTCGAGCCCGCCGGCATCCGCATCCGCACGGTGCGCGGCTTCGGCTACATGCTGCTCGAGTACCCGGCTCGCAAGGCAAACTGAACGGCCGTCGCGCGCGATGCGCGCGCAGGCGCCGTCCGGCCTCGGGGTGCCATCCGCTATCATGCGGCTAGACAACCCATGGCGCACGGCGCATGCGCATTCTGATCGTCGAGGACGACGCCATCCTCGCGCGCGGCCTGATCCGCATTCTCGAGTCCGAAGGCTACGCCGTTGACACGGTGACCAGGGGCGAGCAGGCGTTGCTCGCAATGCAGCAGGAGCGATTCGACCTGGTCATTCTCGACGTCGGGCTGCCCGGCATGGACGGCTTCGAGGTGCTGCGCCGGCTGCGCGCGGTGCCTGAGCCTGCCCCGGTGCTGGTGCTCACCGCGCGTCACGCGCTGGACGACCGAGTCCGGGGCCTCGATCTCGGTGGGGACGATTACGTCGCCAAGCCTTTCGCGATGTCTGAGCTGGTGGCGCGCGTGCGCGCGCTGATCCGCCGCAGCCAGGCGCGCGCGGGACCCAAGGTCGTGCATGGCCCGCTGGTGCTGGACACCGTCGCGCGGCGCGCGTACCTGTCGGGCGCGCCGCTCGAGCTCGCGGCGCGCGAGTGGGCGGTGCTCGAAGTGCTGCTCGCGCGCGCCGGCCGCATCGTCTCGAAAGAGTCGATCATGCAGGCGGTCGTAGGCTGGGGCGAGGAGCTGTCGGCCAACGCGATCGAGGTGTACGTCTCGCGCCTGCGCACCAAGCTCGAGCCGGCAGGCGTGCGCATTCGCACGGTGCGAGGCTTCGGATATTTGCTTGAAGAGCCGAAGGAGGCATGACGTGACCTCGGGGCGAAGTCTGCGCGTACAGCTGCTGCGGCGCCTGCTGCTGCCGATCGCCGCCCTGCTGACACTCGGCGCGGTGGTCGCCTATTACGCGTCGATCGAGCCGGCGCAGGCGGCCTACGACCAGGCGCTCATCGACGTCGGGCTGGCGCTCGGCGAGCGCATCGATGTC
>Ga0187774_10000722_pt1 | contig 11440 bp, 9 predicted proteins | sample 0216_BV02_MP05_2_FD_133152 | JGI IMG/M metagenome (GOLD analysis project Ga0187774, IMG submission 133152) | Tropical peat soil microbial communities from peatlands in Department of Meta, Colombia - 0216_BV02_MP05_20_MG | ecosystem: Environmental > Terrestrial > Soil > Wetlands > Peat | place... | reverse complement strand
GGACTGCTGAAGGTCGATCCATCCGGGCGCGCGCTCGATCCCGTCCCGCTCGGCAACTCGGCCGCCATCGTCGTCGGCGAGCCGGTGGCTGCAATCGGGAGCCCGTTCGGCAACGAGGACTCGCTGGGCGTAGGCGTCGTCTCGGCGATCCACCGCTCGATCGATTCGCTCACCTCCAACTTCTCGCTGGTCGACGCCATCCAGACGGACGCGCCGATCAACCACGGCAACTCCGGCGGGCCGCTGTTCGACGCGCGCGGCCGCGTGATCGGGATCAACGCGCAGATCCGCAGCGATTCCGGAAACGCCGAGGGCGTCGGGTTCGCCGTGCCGATCAACTCGGCACGCCGCTCGCTCCAGCAGCTGATCGCGAACGGCGCCGTCTCGTACGCGTTCGTGGGCGTCGTGACCACCGATCTGACCCCCGCAATGGCTCGCCATTTCGGCTATGCCGTCGACCGGGGCGCTGCGATCACGAAGGTCGAGCCGCACTCGCCCGCCGCCGCGGCACACCTACAGGCCGACGGAACCCTCGGTTCGTACCTCGGTGTCGACTTCCCGAAGAGCTCGGACGTGATCATTGCGATCGATCACCTCCCGGTCCGCAGCTCCGAGGATGTTGTGCGAATTGTCACAGACAGGCTCTCCCCGGGTCAGCTCGTGCACTTCACCATCGTCCGGGACGGCAAGCGCATCGAGGTGCCCGTGCGCCTGTCCGAGCGAACCGGCAAGCCATAGGATCCGGCTCAGGTTCGTGAGGCTTCTGACCGACTAGTTATCCTCGGCGCGGCCCCGCGCCTACGCCACCCTCATGCTTCAGCTCGTCAACGTCGGACAGAAGTCGCTCGGCGACTACGCCACCATCGCCACTCGTGGCCTGATGGAGGAGATCCGCAGGCTCGCGGAGCCGCTGGCCGGCCGGCGCGTCCTCCATCTCTCGGCGACGGCCTTCGGCGGCGGCGTGGCGGAGATCAACTACGCGCTCGTGCCGCTGATGAAGGACGCCGGCCTCGACGTCGAGTGGCGCATCATCGGCGGCGCCGAGGAGTTCTTCGCGGTCACGAAGACGATTCACAACGCGCTGCAGGGCGATCCGATGGGGCTGACCGGGGAGCAGGAGAAGGTCTTTCGCCGCTACAACGCGCTGAACGCGGACGAGCTCGAGGACGACTACGACTTCGTCATCGTCCACGACCCGCAGCCGGCGGGGGTGATCGAGCGCTTCCCGGACAGCGACGCGCGCTGGATCTGGCGCTGCCACATCGATCTCTCGCAGCCGAACGGACAGGTGCTCGACTTCCTTCTGCCGTGGCTGCGGCGCTACGACGCGGCGGTCTTCCACATGCCCGAGTACGTGCCGCGGATGGCAGGCTTGCCGCGCGCCTTCATCTGGCCGCCGGCGATCGACCCGCTGACGTCGAAGAACATGGCGCTCTCGGCCGAGGACGCCTCCTACATCGTCGACCAGTTCGGCGTCGACGTCGAGCGCCCGCTTCTGACCCAGGTCTCTCGCTTCGACCCGTGGAAGGACCCGCTCGGCGTGATCGACGCCTACCGGGCGGTGAAGGCCGACCGGCCCGACGTGCAGCTTGCGCTCGTCGGCTCGATGGCCCACGACGACCCCGAGGGCTGGGACTACTACAGCCAGACGGTCGCCTACGCGGCCGGCGACCCCGACGTCTACATCCTCTCCAACCTGAACAACATCGGCTCGGTCGAGGTCAACGCTTTCCAGGTCGTCTCGGCGGCGGTGATCCAGAAGTCGATCCGCGAAGGGTTCGGCCTGACCGTGACCGAGGCGCTCTGGAAGACGCGGCCGGTGGTCGCGAGCCGCGTCGGCGGGATCGTCGCCCAGATCCAGGACGGCGAGACGGGGTGGCTCGTCGACCCGGCCTCGCCGGAGGAGTGCGCCCGCGCCTGCCTCGAGATCCTCGGCGACCCGGCGGCCGGGCGGCAGCGCGCGCTGCGGGGGAAGGAGTACGTGCGACGGAACTTCCTGATGCCGAGGCTCCTGCGCGACTGGCTCGTCGCCTTCAACCTCCTCGACGGCAACGACACTGCCGGCGCCGACGTGGCGACCGTCGGCACCTCGGCCTGAGCCGCCTATACTGCGCGCTCGCTTCGGGCGATGGAGCTCGCCCTCGACCGCCGTTCGGCTGATGGCTCCTGTGACGAAAGGAGTGAGGCTGTGAGAACGGCGGTTGCGATCGGTGCGGCGGGGGCGCTCGGCGCGCTCGCTCGCTACGGGCTCGACGGCTGGGTCTCGAGGCGGGCAGCGTCGTTCCCCTGGGGGACGTTCGTCGTGAACGTCAGCGGGTCGTTCCTGCTCGGCCTGCTCGTCACGCTCCTCGGGGAGCGGTTCGCCGTGGCGCCCTGGGTGCGCGCCTCGCTGACGATCGGTTTTCTCGGCGCCTATACGACCTTCTCGACCCTCTCGCTCGAGAGCTACCGGCTGCTCGAGGGGCGCTCGTACGCGCTCGCCGGCGCGAACCTCGCCGGCAGCCTCGCCGCCGGGGTGCTCGCGCTCTATGGTGGCGTCGTGCTGGGGAGGGCGCTCTGATGAAGATCGAGGGCGAGGGAAAGCTCCTGCGGATCTTTGTCGGGGAATCCGATCGCTGGCACGGCAAGCCGCTTTACCAGGCGATCGTCGAGCGCGTGCGCAAGGAGGGGCTCGCCGGCGCGACCGTGATCCGCGGAATCGAAGGGTTCGGCGCCGACTCACGGCTGCACACCGCGCGGATCCTGCGGCTGTCGGAGGACCTGCCCGTCCTGATCGAGATTGTCGACTCGGCCGAGCAGATCGAGCGGATTCTGCCCGTGCTGGACGAGATGGTGGGCGAAGGAATGGTCACGGTGGAGCGGGTCGAGGTGATCGCCTACCGCGGCAGCGCCGAGCCGCGGGCTTAGTCTCCGGCGGCTGGGCAGATAGGGTCCGTGAGGCAGTGTCCGGGCGCCGGAAGCTGATCGTCGTCTCGAACCGCGGGCCGGTGACGTACACGCGCGAGAACGGCGAGCGAGTGGCCCGTCGCGGGGGCGGGGGGCTCGTGACCGCCCTGCGCGGGCTGGTCACCCACCACGACGTGACGTGGATCGCGAGCGCGATCAGCGAAGAGGACCGGGCGCTGGCAGCCGAGTCCCGGGGCGAGGCCGTCGACGAGACGCTGGCGAACGGCTCGGCCTTCCGGCTGCGCCTCGTGGCCCACGACGAGACCGCCTACGACTGGTACTACAACGTCGTCTCGAACCCGATGCTCTGGTTCCTGCAGCACTACCTCTGGGAGCTCGCCTACACGCCGTCGCTCGACATCGCGCTCCAGAACGCCTGGGACGAGGGCTACGTGCGCGTGAACGAGGGCTTCGCCGACGCCGTCATCGAGGAGCTGGAGCTCGAGCCCGACACGGCGGTCTTCTTCCACGACTACCACCTCTACCTCGCCCCGCGCTTCGTCCGCGAGCGCGCGCCCGAGGCGTTGCTCGCCCACTTCATCCACATTCCCTGGCCGCAGACCGACTACTGGCACGTCCTGCCCGACCCGATCCGGCGCGCGATTCACGAGGGCCTGCTCGCCAACGACGCGATCGGCTTCCACACGCACCGCTGGAAGCTGAACTTCCTGCGCGCGGCGTCCGACCTGGCGGGCGCGGACTGCAACTTCGCCGAGAGCGTGGTCGACCACGACGGGCGCAGGACGCTCGCGACCGTGCACCCGATCTCGATCGACCCGGCGGAGTTCGAGGAGCTCGCGCAGAGCGAGCGGGTGCTGGCCGCCGAGCGGGAGCTGGTCGCGCGCCGGCCGGACCGGCTCATCCTGCGCGTCGACCGGACCGACCCGTCGAAGAACATCGTCCGCGGCTTCCGGGCCTACGAGCTGTATCTCGAGGCGCACCCCGAGTCGCGCGGCAGGGTCGGGATGCTGGCGCTGCTCGACCGCTCGCGCGTGGACATCCCGGAGTACTCGGAGTACGTGGCCGCGATCCAGCGCGAGGCACGCCGGGTGAACGACCGCTTCCAGCAGAACGGCTGGACGCCGCTCGAGGTCGCGATCGAGGACGACTTCCTGGGCGCGCTCGCCGCCTACAAGCAGTTCGACGTGCTGCTCGTGAACGCGATCTTCGACGGGCTGAACCTCGTCTCGAAGGAGGCGCCGCTTCTGAACGAGCGCGACGGCGTGGTGATCCTCTCGGAGAACGCGGGCGCTCACGAAGAGCTGGGCGAGTGGGCGCTGACCGTGAATCCGTTCGACGTCGCCGGCCAGGCGGAGGCGCTGCATCAGGCGCTGTCGATGCCGCTGGCCGAGCGGCGCGAGCGGATCGAGGCGATCCGCGCCCAGGTGCGCGAGCACGACGTCGCCAGCTGGGTCGAGGGCCAGCTCGCCGACCTCGACCGCTGCGCCGGAAACGCGCTTCTGAGGGACTAGGGTAGGCAGCGCAATGCGCTGTCCGAGCTGCGGGACCGAGAACCGGGAAGGGCGCAAGTTCTGCGCGGAGTGCGGGAGCCCGCTGGCTACGGCCTGCCCCGCGTGTGGCGCGGCCAACGAGCCGGGCGAGCGCTTCTGCGGCGAGTGTGGCTCTCCGCTGGCCGCCGCCACGGCTCCGCCGCCCGCCCGTGAGGGCCCCGCGGCTGAGCGCCGGCTCGTGTCGGTGCTCTTCGCCGACCTGGTCGGCTTCACGCGGCTGTCCGACTCGCGGGACGCGGAGGAGGTGCGGGAGCTCCTCTCACGCTACTTCGACTCCTGCCGGCGGATCATCGCGCTCTACGGCGGGACGGTCGAGAAGTTCATCGGCGACGCGGTCATGGCCGTGTGGGGCACGCCGACGGCGACCGAGGACGACGCCGAGCGGGCGGTGCGGGCGGCGCTCGACCTCGTCGCGGCGGTCTCCGCGCTGGGGCAGGAGGTCGGCGAGGAGGAGCTACGGGCACGCGCGGGCGTCCTGACCGGCGAGGCGGCGGTCACGGTCGGTGCAACGGGCGAAGGGATGGTCGCGGGCGACCTCGTCAACACGGCTTCGCGGGTGCAGTCTGCGGCCGAGCCTGGCAGCGTCTTCGTCGGTGAGGCAACCCGCCGCGCGACCGAGCAGACAATCGTCTACGAGGAGGCCGGCTCGTTCGAGCTCAAGGGCAAGGAAGGGTCGGTGCCGCTCTGGAAGGCGCGCCGCGTCGTCTCGGGGCTGCGCGGGTCGCTGAAGTCGGAAGCGCTGGAAGCGCCGTTCGTCGGCCGCGATCGCGAGCTGCAGCAGATCAAGGACCTGTTCCACACCTGCGCAGCCGAGCGCAGGGCACATCTGGTCTCGGTCACCGGAATCGCAGGGATCGGCAAGTCGCGGCTCGCGTGGGAGTTCTACAAGTACTTCGACGGGATCGCCGAGACCGTCTACTGGCACCGCGGACGCTGCCTGCCCTACGGCGAGGGCGTGACCTACTGGGCGCTCGCCGACATGGTGCGGATGCGCTGCCGGATCTCGGAGGACGAGGAGCCCGCGAGTGCCGCGGGGAAGTTGCGGGCGGCGCTCGAAGAGCACATCCTCGACCAGGAGGAGCGGGCCTTCGTCGAGCCGCGCCTGGGGCAGCTGCTCGGGCTCGCCGAGCACGAAGGGCGCGACCGGCAGGAGCTGTTCGGTGCCTGGCGCCTGTTCTTCGAGCGCCTGGGCGACACCTACCCGACGGTGCTCGTCTTCGAGGACATGCAGTGGGCGGACGCGAGCCTGCTCGACTTCGTCGAGTACCTGCTCGACTGGTCGCGGAACCACCCGCTGCTCGTGGTCACGCTCGCCCGGCCGGAGCTCCTCGAGAAGCGGCCGACCTGGGGCGCCGGCCAGCGGAGCTTCACCTCGCTCTTCCTCGAGCCCCTGCCGCCGGAGGCGATGGAGGAGCTGCTCGAAGGGCTCGTGCCCGGCCTGCCCGAGGCCGTCCGGGAGCAGATCCTCGAACGGGCCGAGGGCGTGCCGCTCTACGCCGTCGAGACGGTGCGGATGCTGCTCGACCGAGGCCTGCTCGTGCAGCAAGGCTCTGCGTACGAGCTGGCCGGCCCCGTCGAGGCGCTCGAGGTACCCGAGACGCTGCACGCTCTGATCGCCGCACGGCTCGACGGGCTCGATCCCGACGAGCGGAGGGTGCTCGAGGACGGCGCCGTGCTCGGAAAGACGTTCACGCGACAGGCTGTCTCGGCGCTCTCGGGGATCGACGACGAGCGGCTCGGCCCGCTGCTCGAAGCGCTCGTCCGCAAGGAGGTGCTCGGCGTCCAGGCAGACGCGCGGTCGCCGGAGCACGGGCAGTACGGCTTCCTGCAGGACCTCGTCCGCCACGTCGCCTACGGGACGCTCTCCAGGCATGAGCGGCGGATCCGGCACCTGGCGGCGGCCGACTACCTGACGGTCGCTTTCCCCGCCGAGCTCGACGAGGTGATCGAGGTTGTCGCCTCGCACTACGTGAACGCCTTCGAGGCGGTGCCGGACGCCGAGGATGCGACGGAGATCAAGCGCCGCGCCGTCGAGATGCTGGCGCAGGCGGGCGAGCGGGCGGCATCGCTGGCGGCGGCGGCCGAGGCGCGGCGGTACTTCGAGCAGGCGGCTGAGCTGACCGACGACACGGCGGAGCGTGCCGCTCTTCTCGCGCGGGCCGGCGAAATGGCCGGCCGCGCAGCCGACCCCGAGGGGGCCCGCGCCCTGCTCGAGGAGTCGATCACGGTCTTCGAGCAGGTTGGAGACACACACGGAGCGGCGAGATCGGCGGGATTGCTCGGCTTCGCGCTCGCCTTCACCGGCCACCGCGAGGAGGCTCTCGCGCAGGAGGAGCGCGCCTTCGAGGTGATCTCGCAGGATCCGCCGAGCGAGGAGCTCGCCGTCCTCGCCGGTCGGCTCGCCCTGACCTACTGGTTCCTCGGCGACCTCGAGCGCAGCGCCGAGAGGGCCGAGCTGGCGTTGGACCTGTCAGAGAGATATGGGTACGTCGAGCCCCTTGGCCGGGCGCTCCGCGCGAAGGCTGCGGTCGCCTTCAGCCGGGGCCACGTCGAAGAGTCGGCCGCCTATGCGAAGCACGCGCTCGACCTTTCGCTCCGTCACGACCTGCTGCTGGACGCCAGCACCGGGTACTTCGTCGCCTCGGACAGCGAGTTCCGCCTCGACCGCTACGAGGCCGCGCTCGAACTGCTCCGCGACTCGCTCGCGCTGGCGCGCAAGCTCGGCTCGCGACCGTACGAGTTCGCGGCCCTGGCGGAGATGACCTACCCGCTCTACATGCTCGGGCGCTGGGACGAGGCGCTGAGCATGCTCCCCGAGCCGACCGAGGAGCAGACGCAGTCGGGTGGCGTCCTGCTCAGCCTGCTCACCGCAGTCCTCGAGATCCACTTGCAGCGTGGCCGGAGCGAGGAGGCGCGCCGGCTGTTCGCGCTCTTTTCCCATCTCGAGGGCTCGCAGGACCGACAGGATCGCTCTTGCTACCTCGGCGCCAGCGCCTCGCTGGAGCTTGCCGAGGGCCGGCTGCGGGAGGCGCTCGCCGACGCCGAGGCTGCGATGGAAGCGTCGATGACGCTCGGCTATGCACAGCAGGCTCTCAAGCAGGGGGCTGTCGTGGCCATGGAGGCTGCGCTCCGGCTCGGCGACCGGGAGAAGGCCGACGAGCTGATCGCGTTCCTGGAGGAGCCGCCCCCGGGCAGGCGGGCGCCCTTCCTCGACGCGCAGGCCCACCGCTTTCGAGGGCGGCTCTCCGGAGACGAGGCGGAGTTCCGCGCCGCCGAGGAGATCCTGCGCGAGCGCCGACTGCCGTTCTGGCTCGCCGTCGTCCAGCTCGAGCACGCGGAGTCGCTTGCGGCGAGCGGCCGGCATGGCGAGGCGGGGCCGCTGCTCGCCGAGGCCCGAGAGAGCCTCGAGCGGCTGGAGGCGACGCCGTGGCTCGAGCGGCTGGCCGAGGCTTCCGGCCGGCTCGAAGCCGTGGCGGGCTGATGGCCCGCGTCGCGCGGGCGGAGCTGCGCCCGCTCAACCCGGCGACGCTCGAGCCGGTCGGGTCGGTTCTGGTCTCGGCGCCGGAGGAAGTGGCCGAGGCGGTCTCGGATGCCCGGCTCGCGGCCGAGCGGTGTGCGGAGAGCTCCTTCGCCGAGCGGCGGGCGCTGCTCGGGCGGGTCGCGGCGGCGGTGCTCGATTCGGCCGACGAGATCGCCGCGACCGTCACCGCGGAGACGGGCAAGCCGCTGCTCGAGTCCTACACGGCCGAGTTGTTCGTCGCGCTCGACAACCTCCTGTGGGCGGCCTCGAACGCCGGGCGCGTGCTTCGGCCCGAGCGGCTGCGCTTTCCGCAGCCGCACCTGCGGCACAAGCGCGGGTGGCTGCTCTACGAGCCGCTGGGGGTCGTCGCCGTCGTCTCGCCGTGGAACTTCCCGTTCGGGATTCCGTTCACCCAGGCCGCTTTCGCGGTCGCCGCCGGGAACGCGGTCGTGGTCAAGCCCTCGGAGCTGGCGCCGCTCTCGGGCGCGTGGCTGGAGCGCCTCTTCCCGAACGGGCTCGTGCGCGTCGTCCAGGGCGGGGCCGAGGCGGGCGAGGCGCTGGTACGCGCGCCGGGAACGGCGAAGGTCGTCTTCACCGGCTCGGGCGCGACCGGGCGACGGGTTGCGGTGGCAGCCGGCGAGCGGCTGCGACCGGTGACGCTCGAGCTCGGCGGAAAGGACCCGATGCTCGTCTTCGAGGACGCCGACCTCGACCGGGCCGTCGCGGGCGCGCTCTGGGGCGCATTCGCCAACTGCGGGCAGGTCTGCTCCGGGGTCGAGCGGATCTACGTCTCGCGGCCGGTGTTCGAGCCGTTCGTCGAGGAGCTGGCTCGTCGCGCGGGCTCGCTGCGGATCGGGCGCGGCGACGAGCTGCAGACGGAGCTCGGGCCGCTGATCAGCGAAGAGGCGCGGGCCCGGGTCGAGGAGCTGGTCGAAGACGCCGGCGCGGACGTGCGCCTGGGCGGCGGGCGACCGGATGTGGGCCTGCCGGGCTGGTTCCACGAGCCGACGATCCTGACGGGGGTCGACCGTGAGGCGCGGATCGAGCGCGAGGAGATCTTCGGCCCGGTGGTGACGGTGGCGCCCTTCGGCGACGAGGACGAGGCGGTGCGGCTCGCGAACGGCTCGTCGTTCGGGCTTGGCGCGAGCGTCTGGACGCGCGACCTCGAGCGCGCGCAGCGGCTGGTGCGGCGGTTGGATGCAGGCTCGGTCTGGACGAATGACCTCTCCTACTCGTACGGCACCGGCCAGGCCTCGTGGGGCGGCACGAAGGAGTCGGGCTTCGGGCGAACACACTCCAAGCACGGGCTCTACGAGCTCTCGCGGGTGAAGTTCGCCGACCTCGACCGCGGCCGGGTGCCGGTTCCGTGGTGGTACCCGTACGGCGCGGATGCGGTCGAGGGCTTCCGCGGGATGGCCGGCGTGCTCTACGGCGAGGGGCTCGGCCGCAAGCTGGAAGCGGCCTGGCGCCACCGCCGCGGCCTCTATGCGCTCGGACGGCGGTACCTTTCCGGCTTGTGAACGAGCTTTCCCACGTGGACGAGAGCGGCGCCGTTCGGATGGTGGACGTCGGCTCGAAACCGGTCCAGCGCCGGCGCGCCCGGGCCCGCGCGGTTGTCCGCATGGCTCCGGAGACCGCGGCGCGGCTCGCCGGGCTGCCGAAGGGCGATGCGCTGGCCGCGGCGCGCCTCGCAGGGATCATGGCCGCCAAGCACACGGCCGAGCTCATCCCCCTGTGCCACCCGCTTCCGCTGACGCACGTCGCGGTCGAGCTCTTCGTCGCAGAGGGCGCCGTCGAGATCGAGGCCTCCGCGGAGACGACGGCCCAGACCGGCGTCGAGATGGAGGCGCTCGTCGCCGCGTCGGTGGCCGCGCTGACCGTCTACGACATGGCCAAGGGCGTCGACCCGGCGATGGAGATCGGCGAGATCCGCCTGCTGGAGAAGGTGAAGGAGTGAAAGCCGCGGTCATCACCGTCTCGGACGGCGTGTCCGAGGGCACGCGCGAGGACGAGAGCGGCGACCTGCTCGCCGGCTTGCTCGCGGAGGAGGGCTACGAGGTCGAGCGGCGCGTCGTGCCCGACGACCGGGACGCGATCGCCGAGGCGATCGCCGAGCTGGCCGAGGAATCCGCGCTCGTCCTGACCACCGGCGGCACCGGCCTCGGCCCGCGCGACGTCACGCCGGAGGCAACCGCCGACGTGCTCGAGCGGCCCGCGCCGGGGATCGCCGAGGCCCTGAGGGCGGACGCGCTGGTGAAGACGCCACACGCCCTGCTCTCGCGTGGCCTCGCCGGCGTGCGGGGTCAGACCCTGGTCGTCAACCTCCCCGGCTCGCCGGGCGGCTGCCGCGACGGGTTCGAGGTTCTGCGACCGGCGCTCGCGCATGCGCTGAAGCTGCTCGCCGGTGAGCCGACAGCGCACCGCCAGACATGAGCGCGCTCGCCTACCCGGCGCGATTCGCGCGGCTCGTCAAGTTCGAGCACACGGTCTTCGCGCTGCCGTTCGCCTATGTCGGCGCCTTCCTCGCCGTCGACGCGGTGCCGTCTGCGCACGACCTGCTCTGGATCACGGTCGCGATGGTCGGCGCCCGCTCGCTCGCGATGGGGCTCAACCGCCTGATCGACGCCGGGCTCGACGCGCGCAACCCGCGCACCGCGAGCCGCGAGCTTCCCTCCGGCCTGTTGTCGACCACGCAGGTCGTCCTCTTCTGCGCGGCCTCGCTCGCGGTGTTCCTCGTCGCCGTCTTCCAGCTGAATCCGCTCGTGCACTGGCTCTGGCCCGTCCCCGTCGTGGGCTTCGTCATCTACCCGTACCTGAAGCGCTGGACCTGGTGGTGTCACCTCTGGCTCGGCGCGGTGGACGGGCTGGCTCCGATCGGCGCCTGGGCCGCGATCACCGGGACGATCCCGTGGGAGGCCTGGGAGCTCGGCGGTGCGGTCGCGCTCTGGGTCGCCGGCTTCGACCTCTTCTACTCGCTCCTCGACGCCGAGATCGACCGCGCGCAGGGGCTGCAGTCGATCGCCGTGCGCTTCGGGGAGCGAGGCGTCTTCCGGGCCGCCCGCCTCTTTCACGCAGGCACCATTGCGCTGCTCGCCGCGGCCGGGGCCGGCCTCGATGCCGACGCGTTCTACTGGATCGGGGTGGCCGTGGTCGCCGCGCTCCTCGCCTACGAGCACTCGCTCGTCCGCCCCGGCGACCTGCGCCGGCTCGACGCGGCCTTCTTCACCATGAACGGCGTCATCTCGGTCGCGTTCTGCCTCTTCGTCCTGCTGGACGTCCTGTGATCCACGCGGCCGGGCTCGAGAAGCGCTACGGCTTCAAGCGCGTGCTCTCGGGGCTCGACTTCGAGCTTCCGCGTGGCGGTTTTCTGGTCGTCACCGGGCCGAACGGCTCGGGCAAGACGACGCTCTTGCGGCTCTGCGCCGGCCTCGCGATTCCGAGCGCGGGCACCCTGGAGGTCGAG
>Ga0187774_10000721_pt1 | contig 11454 bp, 9 predicted proteins | sample 0216_BV02_MP05_2_FD_133152 | JGI IMG/M metagenome (GOLD analysis project Ga0187774, IMG submission 133152) | Tropical peat soil microbial communities from peatlands in Department of Meta, Colombia - 0216_BV02_MP05_20_MG | ecosystem: Environmental > Terrestrial > Soil > Wetlands > Peat | place... | reverse complement strand
GCGGCCACTCCTCCTCGGGCCGGTCGCGGTACAGCTCGATCCCGTTCTCGTCGGGGTCCCGCAGGTAGATCGCCTCCGAGACGCCATGGTCGGTCGCGCCGTCGATCGGCCAGCCCGCCTCGACCAGACGGCGGAGCGCGTCGCCGAGCGAGCGCCGGTCCGGGTAGCGGATCGCTGCGTGGAAGAGACCGGTCGTGCCGCGCGGCGGCGGCGAGGCGCCCCGCGACTCCCAGGTGTTGAGCCCGAGGTGGTGGTGGTAGCCGCCGGCGGAGATGAACACGGCCTCGTCGCCGTTGCGCTGCATGACCTCGAAGCCGAGGATGTCGCGGTAGAACGCGAGCGAGCGGTCGATGTCCGCGACCTTCAGGTGGACATGGCCGATGTCGACGCCGGGGTCGATGCTCACCGTGGCGACGATACCCCGAGTGCGCGAGTGTGTCGCGTGCAGCCTGAGCTCCCCAGTGTGTCCGGGGCGGGAGCGTCGCAGCCACTCCCGCCCCGTCTCGCAGCTGCGCCCTACGGGCCCCACGGGGTCGCGCCGTTCAGGGCCGCCAGGGCGAGCAGGCCCAGAACGACCAGCAGTGCCTTGATCCTGGCCATGAGCAAGCACCTCCTTTCGCGGAAATATGGAGAAACGGCTCCAGATGAAACCGATACCCAAACGGGGTAGCCATTTGTTGTCAAGTGACGGATCCTCCTTGACGATGTCCATCGCGGTGATAAAGATTGAAATCTGTGGTTGAGGGACGAGAGGGGACCGAGGAGACGATCGGGCAGCGTCTGCGCAGGCTCCGGCTCGAGCGTGGCCTCTCGCAGCGCGACCTGGCCGAGAAGGGTGTCTCCTACGCCTACATCTCCCGGATCGAGGGAGGCGCCAGGCGCCCGTCGGTGAAGGCGCTGCGGATGCTCGCGCGCAAGCTCGGGGTCTCGGCCGACTACCTCGAAACCGGCTCCGAGATCCGCGACACCGACGAGCGGGAGCTGAGGATCGCCGACGCGGAGCTCGAGCTGCGCCTTGCAGGCAGCTCGGAGGACGCCGAGCGGCGACTCGCCAGGCTTCGCGACGAGGCCATCGCGGCCGGCGATACGGTCTCGGCTTCGCGCGCCGGCATCGCGCTCGGGCTCGCCGCCGCCGCGATCGGCCGGAACGCTCAGGCGATCGAGCGACTGGAGGAAGGCATCGAGCTGGCACCGGTCTCCCCAGCCGCGAGGCCCGACGTCTTTGCCACGCTCGGCCACGCGTACGCGGCCGGCGGCCGTCCCGAGCGCGCGGTCGAGGTGTTCGAGCGCTGCCTCGACGAGCTGAGCGAGCTCGACCCGAGGGACCTCGCCGCGGAGGTCCGGTTTGCGACCTACCTCAGCTACGCGCTCACCGACCTCGGAGACCTCGGCCGCGCGCAGGCCGTCCTCGACGAGACGCTGGAACAGGCGGACGAGTTCAGCGACGCCTACTCGCGCGTGCGCCTCTACTGGTCGCTCGCGCGCCTCAACGACGTGCGCGGGCGTCCGGCGGCGGCGCTCGACTGCGTCCGGCGAGCGATGGCGCTGCTCGAGGTCACCGACGACACCTTGCACCTCGCGCGCGCCCACCTGCTCTGCTCGGGGATCCTGATGACGCAGGGACGAGCCGACGAGGCGGGCCGGCATCAAGAAGCCGCGGAGCGGCTGTTCGGGCAGAGCCCGGACGTCGAGGATCTCGTCCAGCTCCGCCGTGAGCAGGCTCGCCGCGCCGTGCTGCTCGGGCACGGCGCGGAGGCGATCGAGCACGCGCGGGCCGCCCTCGCTGCCGCCGGCGACGAGTACCCGCACGAGAGCGGCCACGCCCTCTGGTCGCTCGCCGAAGGGTTGGCGATGACGGGTGAGCCGGATGAGGCCGACGCCACCTTCCGCGAGGCTACGACCCTGCTGGAAGAGCACGGGCATCGCAGGGATTTCATCGAGGCATATCGCGCCTGGGGCAAGTTCCTGCGGAAGGCCGGCCGCGAGCAGGAGGCGCTCGAGGTGCTCGAGCGCGCCGCCGACCTCGCGTCGGAACCGCTGACCGTCGAAGCGCACAAGAGCCCGTGATCTCGGCCGCGGTTCGACCGCGCGGCCCCTTCTCGCTCCGCCTCTCGGCTCGTCACGCCGGGAACGCGACGCGGACCAGGGCGGACGGGCCGCTCGTGGCCGCACTCGCCGCGGGCGGCGTCGGGCGCGCCTGGCAGCAGCCGGACGGCACCGTCCAGCTGCGCGCGCCGGACGAGGCGGGCGTCGCCGAGCTGCGCTTCGTCCTCGCGCTCGACGACGACCACTCCGAGTTCCTCGAGCGCTTCCGCGACGACCCGTTGCTCGGCCCCGCGCTCCCTCGGCTGCGGGGCCTGCGTCCTGTGCGGCTTGCGACGGTCACGCACTCGCTCCTGCGCGCCGTCTGCGGCCAGCTGATCCAGGCAAGCCTCGCCCGGGCGATCGAGCGCCGCGTGATCCGCGCGTCGACGCTCGCCGTCCCGGGCACCCGCCTGCACGCTCCGCCGACGCCGGCCTCGTTCGCGCGGCTCGCTCCCGCCGAGCTGCGGCGGCTCGGCCTCGGCGCGCGGCGAGGCGCGACGCTCGTCCGGCTCTGCCGCTCGGTCGACGTCGAACGGCTTCGGTCGCTCCCGACCGCGGCCGCGGCGGACCGCCTCGAGCGGGAGCGCGGGCTCGGCCCCTGGTCGGTCGGCGTCGTCTGCCTCGAAGGCCTCGGCCGCTTCGAGCGGGGAATCACCGGCGACCTCGGGCTCGTCAAGCTCTGCTCGGCTCTGCGCGGCCGCCGGGTCGAGGCGTGGGAAACGGCGGAGCTGCTCGAGCCGTACGGCGAGTGGGCCGGTCTCGCGAGCGTCTACCTGCTCTCGGCTCACCGCCTCGGGCTCGTGCCGATGCCGCAGCGCGTCGCCGCCTAGACTCTTCCACGTGGTAGAGACCCGCCGCGTGGCGATTCTCGGCGCCGGCACGATCGGCGAGTCGCTCCTGCGCGGCCTGCTGAGCGGCGGCTGGCGCGAGCCCTCCGAGCTCGTCGTCACCGTCCGCGACGAGCAGCGCGCAGCCGAGCTGGCCGAGCACTGGGGCGTCGAGACGACCACGTCGAACTCCGAAGCCGTCGCGGGCGCCGCGCTGGTCGTGATCGCCGTGAAGCCGCAGGACTTCGACGCCCTCCTCGGCGAGATCGGCGGCCTCCTGACGCCCGAGCAGACCGTCCTCTCGGTCGCGGCCGCGATTCCGACCTCCGCGATCGAGAGCCGGATCGGCGCCGGCGTGCCGGTCGTCCGCGCGATGCCGAACCGCCCCGCCACAGTCCACGAGGGCATCGCCGGCGTCTGCGCGGGCGCGCACGCGGGCGAGGAGCACCTCGACCTGGCGGAGGAGGCGCTCAGCCATCTCGGCGCAGTCGTCCGCGTGCCCGAGCGGTACATGGACGCGGTCACCGCCGTGTCCGGCTCCGGCCCGGCCTACTTTGCGCTGGTAGCGGAGGCGATGATCGAAGCCGGGATCCTGCTCGGCCTCTCGCGCGAGGTGACGACGCAGCTCGTCGTGCAGTCGATGCTCGGGACCGCCCACCTGTTGCGCGACGACGAGGTCCACCCGTTCGAGCTGCGGGAGCAGGTGACCTCGCCCGGTGGGACGACGATCCGCGCGATCCGCGAGCTCGAGCGCGCCGGCGTGCGCGCAGCCTTCCTGAACGCGATCCAGGCAGCAATGGAGCGCTCACGCGAGCTGGCGGCCGGCGAGCTGTGACGCTCTACGGTGTCGAGCTCGTCCGGGTCGCCGACGCGGAAGAGGCGGCGCGGGTCATCGCTGATGAGCTCGTCGCCGCCGCGCGCGCCGGGCAGTCGATCGTGCTCACGGGCGGCACCACGCCCGGGCACGCCTACAAGCTCGCAGCCGAGGCGGAACCGGATTGGAGCGGCGCCGCGCTCTGGTGGGGCGACGAACGCAGCGTGCCGTCGGAGGACGAGCGCTCGAACTTCCGGCTCGCCCGCGAAAGCCTCCTCGCCGGCCTCTCGGCGCAGCCGCGCGAAGTCCATCGCATCCGCGGGGAGCTCGGCGCGGAGGCGGCAGCCGCCGAGTACGACGCCGAGCTGGACGGCGCGAGGCTGGATCTCGTCCTGCTCGGGGTCGGGACGGACGGCCACACGGCTTCCCTCTTCCCGGGCCAGCCGACCCTCGACGAGCGCTCGAGGCGGGCAATCCGGGCCGAGGCAAAGCTCGATCCATTCGTGGAGCGGGTGACGCTTACGGTCCCTGTCCTCTGCTCGGCGCCGGAGGTCCTGTTCCTCGTCACCGGCGAGCCGAAGGCCGAAGCGGTGGAGCGTGCGTTCGGCCGCCCGCCGGACCGGGGCACGCCCGCCAGCATGGTCCGCTCGGCTGGCGGCAGGACGCGCCTCGTCGCCGACGCGGCGGCCGCGTCGCACCTAGACGCCTAGACAGTCGGCGCCTCGCACCGTATATATAGGCGACCATGGCGGAGCCAAAGTCAGGCGAGCTCCTCGACGTGATGCTGCTCGACCGGCCCGAGCAGCTGAAGGCGCTCGGCCACCCGCTGCGCCTGCGCGTGCTGGAGATGCTCGGGACGAACGGGGAGGACAGCTTCACCAACCGCGAGCTGGCAAACGAGCTCGGCGTCGATCCAGGCCACCTCCACTTCCACGTGCGGATGCTGCTCCGGGCGGGGCTGATCGCACTCGCCGACACCGGTCACCGTCGCGAGAAGCCCTACCGCGCAGTCGCACGGACACTGCGCGTTGCGCCCGAGCTGCTGGCCTCCGGCCTGACGAGCGACCTGCGGGCGGCCATGCTCGACGAGGTGCAGCGCGGCTGGAGCGAGCACGGGGCCGAGGGCACGTTCCGCGCGGCTCAGGTGACCGGGCGCGTCACCGCCGAGCGGGCACTCGAGCTGATCGCGGACTTCGTCGGGCGCGTGCGCGATGCCGAGGAAGAGGACGCGGAGCCCCTGGTCATGACGACCTTCCTGCATCCGCCCACCGGCCGGTGAGCTAGTAGGAGGGCTTGACGAAGCCCGGTCTGAGCCGCCGGGCCTCGCTGTCCGCCCCGACGACGAGCAGGTTTCCGCCAAACCCTCCTAGCCGGGGAGAAGCGGCGAGGTCAACTCGGCGGCCATCCCGCAGCGCCCGGCGAGCGCCTGCAGGACGAGCACCGTGTCCGCGACCGGCAGGTCCTCGAGGTACTCCTCGCGGGCCTCGAACGAGTCGAGAACGGCTTCGATCGCGACCGCGTAGCCGACGACGTCCTGAGCCGCGATGAAGGCGAGCGCGTCGCCGACGTCGGCCGGGAAGTCGCTGCGGATGCGGATCTCGTCTGCGTGGCGGCGAGCCTCGCCGTAGCGGCCGAGCACGAGCAGCGCCAGGGCGGCTGCGTAGCCGCCGATCGGAGAGTCGGACTCCGCGGAGCCCGTCTCCAACGCCCAGGTGGCGGCCTCCTCCGCGGCCGGCCAGTCGCCCGCGAGGACGAGTGCCTTGACCGCGCCGATCGGCCGGCCCCAGCTTCCGGGCGGCGCATCGGGGAAGCTCTCGCGGTAGCGCGCGGCCGCGCAGGCGAACCACTCGGCCGCCCGCTCGCGGTCTCCTTGCATGAGGAGCGCGAGCCCGGCACCCCCGGCCGCGTTGCCGAGCCGCGTCAGCTGTCGCTGGCGCGGGTCCGAGTCGTCCTCAGCCGTTTCGGAAGCCAGCCGCGCCTCGCCGTCGCGGTAGCGCCCCTCCTCGCGGGCAACGTGCGCCGCCCAGTCCACTCCACCTTCCCCGCGCGCTCCCGATGGGGCTCCTGTTACAGGCACATCCGACCTCCTCCCCGCGGCGATCGTATCCAGGAAAGGCGCACGCGTGGGTGACCGGACCGTGCCCGATGTGTGCCGTTTCGTCCACAGCGCGATTGACTAGGCTCCTCGCGTGGGCGACTACCCAATCGCGCCGACCGGACAGTTCAGACGGGACGCGGGCGAAGCCCGCGCCCCTGAAGTCGGCATCGCAAGCGATGCCTAGTCGCGTGGGCGGCTACGCAGTCCTGTCTACCGGCCAGCTCAGACGGAGCTCGCGTGGCGCGTGAGCTGCGCGAGGTCGTCTACGTCGACGGCGTCCGCACCGCCTTCGGGCGCGCGGGGCCGAAGGGAGTCTTCTGGCGGACGCGGGCCGACGACCTCGGCGTCAAGGTCGTCCGCGAGCTCCTGCGGCGCAACCCGGGGCTCGCCCCGGAGCGGATCGACGACGTCGTGATGGCGGCGACCGCGCAGGTCGGGGACCAGGGGCTGACCCTCGGGCGGGACGTGGCGCTCCTCGCGGGCCTGCCCGAGTCGGTGCCCGGATTCGCGGTCGACCGGATGTGCGCGGGCGCGCTCACGGCCGTCACGGCGGGCGCGGGCGAAATCGCGATGGGCGCGGCCGACGTCGTCCTCGCGGGCGGCGTCGAGCACATGGGCCACCACCCGATGGGCGAGGACGTCGACTTCAATCCGCGCTTCGTCGCCGAGCGGCTCGTCGACCCGAGCGCGGTCACCATGGGCGCCACGGCGGAGAACCTCCACGACCGCTTCCCGCAGCTGACGAAGCGGAATGCCGACGAGTTCGCGGTTCGCTCGCAGCAGCGCGCCGCGGCCGCGTGGGAGAACGGCGTCATGCGCGATACGGTCGTGCCGATGTCGGTCTTCACCGACGACGGCTGGCAGGTCGCCGGCCGCGACGAGTTCCTGCGTCCCGAGACGAGCCTCGAGGGCCTCGCCGACCTGCCGACGCCGTTCCGCCCCGGTGGACGCGTGACCGCGGGCAACTCGGCCGGCTTGACCGACGGCGCGGCCGTCTGCCTGCTCGCCTCCGAGGAGGCGGCGCGCGAGCTCGGCCTCGAGCCCCGGATGCGGCTGGTGTCCTACGCGTATGCGGGCGTCGAGCCGGAGCTGATGGGGCTCGGCCCCGCGCCCGCGACGCGCAAGGCGCTCGAGCAGGCCGGCCTGTCCCTCGACGAGATCGGACTCTTCGAGCTGAACGAGCCATTCGCGGTGCAGGTCCTCACGTGGTGCACCGAGCTCGGGGTCGATCCCGAGGACCCGCGGCTGAACCCGTACGGTGGCGCCATAGCCTGCGGCCATCCGCTCGCGGCAACCGGCGTCCGGCTGCTCGCTCAGCTGGCCTACGGCCTCGGCGAGCGGCCCGAGGCGCGGTACGGGCTCGCTGCGCTCTGCGTCGGGATGGGCATGGGCGCGGCCCTCGTCTGGGAGAGCCTCGCTGCCTGACACCGAGTTCAAGCTCGCGCGTGCCGGCGAGATCGCGCTCGTCACGATCGACAACGGCGAGGACCACGCGAAGCCAACCTTCTTCGGCCGCGCCGCGCTCGAGTCGCTCGAGCGTCTGCTCACGGAGCTCGAGGAGGGCGACTGGGCAGCGCTGGTCGTCACCGGCAAGCCGTTCGTCTTCGCCGCCGGCGCGGACATCACGCAGTTCCCGGGCGCGACCCGCGAGCTGGCCATCGAGGGCAGCCGTGCCGGCCACGAGCTCTTCGGGCGGATCCGCGCACTGCCGTTTCCGACGGTCGCGGCGATCAACGGCGCCTGCCTCGGTGGCGGGGTCGAGCTCGCGCTGCACTGCGACGCGCGGACGATCTCGACAGCCGTCCGCCACTTCGCGTGCCCCGAGTGCTTCCTCGGGATCCTGCCGGCCTGGGGCGGGACGCAGCTCGTCCCGCGGCTCGTCGGCGCCGAGGCGGCAGTGAAGTTCGTCGTCGAGAACCCGATGCGGCAGAACCGGATGCTGACCGGGCCGCAGGCGTTCGAGCTGGGCTTCGCCGACCGACTACTCGAGCCGGCCGAGTTCGTGGACGAGTCCCTCGCCTTCGCCCGTGAGCTCGCGACGGAAGGGACAGGTCCTGGGGACAGTCCCTCGGACCTGGCCGTAACGGACGTCATCCGCAAGGCTCGCTCACGCCTCGACGGCCAGGTGCACGGCGCCGCGCCGGCTCCCTACAGGGCGCTGGAGCTGATCGAGGGCGCGCTCTCCGGCTGGACGCTCGCGGAGGGTTACCGCGCCGAGGAGGAGGCGGTCGGCGAGCTGCTCCCCGGCCGCGAGGCGCAGGCCTCGCTCTACGCCTTCGACCTGGTCGAGCGCCGAGCCAAGAACCCGCCCGGCAAGCCGACCACCGAACCGAGACCCGTCCGCAAGGTCGGCATCGTCGGCGCCGGCCTGATGGCCGCCCAGCTCGCGGCGCTCGTGCTCCGCCGGCTGGAGATCCCCGTCGCTCTGCGCGACGTCAGCGACGACGCACTGGCGAAAGCTCGCGAGCACATCGAGGCCGAGCTCGCCGAGCAGGTCGCCAGGGGCCGCTACGACGAGGGCAAGGCGCGCTTCCTGGCCTCGCTCGTCTCCACCTCGACCGGCTATGAGGACTTCGCCGACTGCGACCTCGCGCTCGAGGCCGTTTTCGAGGAGCTGCAGGTGAAGAAACAGGTCTTCGACGAGCTGCGCGAGCACACGAAGGCCGGCTGTGTCCTCGCCACGAACACGTCGAGCCTGTCGGTCGCCGAGATGGGCGCCGACGTCGGCATCCACTTCTTCAACCCGGTCGCAGTTCTGCCGCTGGTCGAGCTCGTCCGCACCGCGGAGACCGACGACGAGACGCTCGCCACCGTCTGGGCCTTCGCCGAGAAGCTCCGCAAGCGGCCGGTGCTCGTCGGCGACGCGCCGGCCTTCGTCGTCAACCGCGTCCTGACCCGGCTGATGGGCGTCGTCCTCGACGCGCTCGAGCACGGCACCCCGCCCGAAGAGGCCGACGAGGCGATCCTCCGGCTGGGACTGCCGATGGCGCCGTCGGTCCTGCTCCAGATCGTCGGGCCACGCGTGGCGAACCACGTCCTCGTGACGCTCCACGACGCCTACCCCGACCGCTTTCCACTCTCCCCGACTCTCGCCAACTACGCCGAGGACCGGGACGAGATCGTCGTCGAGGAGGACGCACCGCGCTCCCAGGAGGAGATCCTCGAGGCCGCCCTCGACGCGGTCGCCGACGAGATCCATCACCTGCTCGAAGAGGGCGTCGCCGCCGAGGCGGCGGATGTCGACACCGCGCTCCTGCTCGGCGCCGGCTGGCCGTTCTGGCTCGGCGGGATCACCAAGTTCCTCGACCAGACCGGCAGATCGGAGAAAATGTTCGGGCGACCGCTGGCCGAGACGGGTGTGGCGGCGGCGCCCACGGCATGAGCGACGACTACCGCATCCGCATCGAGCCTTCGGGCGAGCAGCACGCCGAGGCGATCGCCAGCCGGCTCCAGCACGGGCTGGGCTCCGACGAGGCGAAGCGCCTCGCGCGGGAGCTCGAAGGGCGGCGGCTCGCGGTCTCGCGCGACGACAACGAGCTCTTCGTCTACACGTCGAGCCCGGCAGAGGCGGAGCAGGCGCGGCAGATCGTCCAGGCCGAGCTCGCCGAGGAGGGGATCGAGGCACGGGTCTCCGACGTCGAGAGCTGGCTCCACGACGAGGAGCGCTGGTCGGACGAGCCGCCGCAGGAGACCTGGGAGGAAGAGGAGATCGAGCACGGCAACGCACCGTGGGAGGTGCGGGTCGAGTTCGAGAGCCACGCGGACGCGAAGCGGCAGGCGGACGAGCTCGAGGGCGAGGGCTACAAGGTCGTCCGCCGCTATCGCTTTCTGGTCGTCGGCACGGCATCCGAGGAGGAGGCGCGCGCCCTCGCCGAGCGCCTGCACGGCTCGGCCGAGCCCGGCGGCGAGCTCGTCTGGGAGGTCGCGCGCGACAACCCGTTCGCCGTCTTCAGCATCATGGGCGGCAGCGGAACGCCTATCTAGGAGGGTTTCGCCAAACCCACCAAGAGGGGTTCCGCGCGCCGAGAGATCGGCTATGCTTCCAGGTGCGACGCTCGCCAAGGGGATTGCCGTGAGCGCGCTCTCTTATTGAGATTGGGGCAGCGCCGGACGCGCTGCCGGACATGCAAGAAGCGACCGAGCATCTGACCGTAGCGTCGGAGGCCGGCGGTCTCGGCGCCGCCGCCCTCCGCGCCGAAGCATGGGCCGGTGAGCCCTTCCTCCACCCGGAGGAGGACACCGGTGTCGTTCTCGCGCCCGGAACCGCCCGCCGGCGCGCCCTCGACGACGCCCTCGCCGAGATGGAAGTCGGAGCGGCCGAGCCGTCCTACGCCTGGAAGATCCGCTATGCGCTCATGCTGGGCCTCGAGCGCGTGCTGAGCGAGCGGCCGCCGCGGCTCGCCTCCGGCACCGAGCTCCGCCGTCACCAGATCGACGCGCTGGCCGGCATGCTCACCGAGCTGATCGCGGCGACCCAGGTCGAGCCCGAGCTGAACGGCAACGGCAACGGGACCGCCCTCGAGGAGGTGGAGATCGAGCCGGACGAGGAGGACGACGACCTCGGCGTCCATCTCGAGGAGCCGGACGAGGAGTTGCCGCTTCCCGAACCAAGGGCCGGACGCGACCCGGGCGCCGGCCGGCGCTACCGCTTCCGCCACCCGACCGCCTCCGGCAAGACGATCGCCGCGGCCGGCTTCGTCGAAGCCGCCCGGACGCTCGGCGTCCTGATCCTCACGCACCGCCGACTGCTGGTCACGCAGTTCCACCGCGAGCTGACCGCCGAGGGCTACGGCGAGCGCTTCACGGACGCGATCACCAAGGGCCAGGCGCTGCCGCGCACCAACCCGGTCACCGTCCAGACCTACGCCTGGTTCGCCCGCCACTGGAACGACCTCGACCCGGAGGCGTACCAGCTCGTGATCTGCGACGAGGCGCACACAGCGCTCGGCGAGAAGACGAGCGCGGCGATCCGCAGCTTCTCGGACCCGATCTACATCGGCATGACGGCGACGGAGCAGCTGATCGCGAAGCAGGTCTCCGACGTCTTCCCCGCCTCGATCGACGAGCTCCCGCTCGGCGACGCTGCCCGCCGCGGGCTGATCGCGCCGCTGCGCTGCCTGCGCGTCCCGCCCGCCGCCGCGATCTCGTCGGTGCCGATCGTCGGCGGCGACTTCGAAGAGCGTGCCCTGGCTGCCGTGCTCGACCACACCGCCCTGAACCAGGCCGCCGCCAGTCTCTACCGCGACCGCTTCGAGAACACGCCGGGGATCGTCTACGCGGCCGGGGTCGACCACGCGTACAACCTGGCCAAGGAGTTCCGCGCCGCCGGGCTCAAGGCGACGGCCGTGAGCGGACGCACGCCGCCTGTGCAGCTGGCCGAGACGCTGGCCGCCTACGAGCGCGGCGAGATCAACATCCTGATCAACGCGATGCTGCTCGCCGAGGGCTGGAACTCCCCGCGCGCGACCGTCGTCATGCACCTGGCGCCGACGGCCTCGAAGCGCGTGTACCAGCAGCGGATCGGCCGGATCATGCGCACGCACCCGCGCAAGGAGGCCGGCGTGGTCGTCGACTTCGTCCCCAAGGGCGCAACGCACAACGAACGCGTCGTCTCGCTGCACAGCCTGCTC
>Ga0187774_10000717_pt1 | contig 11490 bp, 8 predicted proteins | sample 0216_BV02_MP05_2_FD_133152 | JGI IMG/M metagenome (GOLD analysis project Ga0187774, IMG submission 133152) | Tropical peat soil microbial communities from peatlands in Department of Meta, Colombia - 0216_BV02_MP05_20_MG | ecosystem: Environmental > Terrestrial > Soil > Wetlands > Peat | place... | reverse complement strand
CATGAGCACAGCAGGAAACCCTTCTTTATTTTCGATCAATCTCGACATGTTGTCCTCCTATTTCTGGTAAAACCAACCCGGCCAAGCCGGAACCAAACAGGATGTTGTAAGAGCGGCCCCATGTGGCAACCCGCAAGCTGGGCAACCACCCAGGGGTTCCCTCACAATTCGGGGCCATTTTGGCCTAGGAACCAGCGGCAATGGTCCTCAGAACAGGGTCTTCCGGGTCCAGATAGAACAGGTTCTTGGGGTCGCGGCTCCTGAGTTTCAGGTTCTTGACCGCCGTCCTCTTCTTTCCCAGGGAGGCGGTCTTCAGTTTGGGCAGATTCTCCTCGGGCACATCGCGAAACTCCAGAAGCCCCTTCTTCTTCGCCAGGTTCAAAAGCTTCTGCCCCAACTGGGTCCGCACGATTACCTGATTCCAGCCTTTGGCCTCTTCCCAACCTTCGGGCAAGCGGGCCGATCCCACCGAAAGATCGCTGAACTCGGCGGTCAGATCGGGGCAGTACCAGCAGGCTCCCCGCACGGAGGAGGTCACCTCATCAAGCGGAATATCAATCGTCCCCTTTTTGGTGTAAAGCTGCAGAAGGTGATACTTGCTCGGGGGGATATCCATGCCTTCGATTTCCGAGAGGTCAATCTTCTTCCGGAGCACTTCCACCAGGCTCCCCCAGGACAAGGCCCATCCGCAGAAGATCCCGATGACCAGTTTCAGCTGGTCAATCCGTTCCGCATAATTCTTGAGGGGCTTCATCCGCATCTTGGCGAGAGCCAGGGCCTGGCAAGGGGTGGCCACGATCCCGATTTTCCGTCCCCCCTCCTTGGCCAACCGGTTGAATTCGGCCACATTGGGGGAGACCACGAATTTGCTGTGGCCATGCTTCTTGATCTCCCCCGGGTCCTGCACCATCGCACCCTGAGGCAGAAGATTCCGGCCTTCCTCCGCGAGAATGGCCGAATCGATGATCCCTTCCTGAAGGGCCAGGGTGATCAGCGTCGTTACGGTCCCGCCGTGTTGCGCTCTCGCCCGGACCTTCCGGTCCGCAGCCCGGGTGATGTAAAAGCCTTTCACCGCCCCGAGTTCAAGGGTTATATCTCTCGGATCAAAAAGGCTCTTCTTGAGACCCTCCAGGTCGGTGGGCGTCCGTGGGCAGAAGGCGTAGCACCCCCCTTCCTTTAGGTCGCAGGGATGAAGCATGACTACCTGATCCCGGTAGCAAGCCTGGTAGGGGCACAGGTTGACGCAGGCCCCGCAACCCGTGCAGAAGTGTCCATCCTTTACCTCCTGGTTGAGCTCCTTTTGACCCAGGATTTTCATTTCCATTGCGCTTTCCTCCGCCGAAAATTGAAATGCCGGATTCAGGGTGGACAGGAAAACCAAAAAAAGAAGGTATCTTTTTCCCGTTGGTGATCCATAAGCCCGCTCTGGCAGTTGCCTTATTATATAGCAAACTTTGAGGACCCGTGGTGAAAAAATCACTTCCGGTCTTAACGGAGAGGGCAATTCTTTGTCAAAACATACCCCCCAAAACCAGCTCGGTCTTCGAATATTTTTTGTAGACTCCTATTGCATTTTTCCGAGATTTTATGTATACAAAACAAGGAAAGAAATTTTGGCCGGCGGAACCGGGCCTAAACAGAACTTACCGCTTACATCTTTATAGTCTAGAGAAGGGAGGCTGAATCCATGATCGGGATTACATCCTATGGGGCTTACATTCCTGCATTCCGATTGAGCCGGGATTTAATGGCCAAGGCTTGGCTGAGAGGTTCAATCGGGGGGGAAAGGAGTGTGGCCAACAACGATGAGGACAGCGCCACCATGGCCGTAGAGGCGGCCCTCGATTGTCTCCAGGGAAAGGACCGCAAAGACCTGGAGGGGCTCTATTTCGCCTCGACCACGGCCCCCTATCGCGAGAAGGAGATTTCCTCCTTGGTTGCTGCCACGGTCGATCTGCCCGGAGAGATCCTGACCGCGGACCTGGGCAACGGCCTGCGAGCGGGAGCGGCGGCCTTGCGTTCGGCTTTGGATGCCGCCGGGAACGGCTCGGCCAAAAACCTTTTGGTCGTCTCCGCTGATTGCCGCCTCGGGTATCCCCAGTCGGAGCATGAACAGTCCTTCGGCGACGGGGCCGCGGCCCTGCTGGTGGGAAATTCCGGGGTCATAGCCACCCTGGAAGGGCATTATGCCGTTTCCAATGAGATGATGGACGTTTGGAGGAACGCGGGGGATGACTTCGTGCGCACCTGGGAGAGCCGATGGGTCCTGGGGGAGGGATACTCCGCCATGACCGAGCAGGCCATCAAGGGATTAATGAAGAAGAAGGGGATCGATGCCAAAGGGATCAGGCTGGCCGCGGTCCCGGCGCCCGATGGCCGAACCCACCGGCGCATGGCCCAGGTCTTGGGGTTCGACAAAGCCCAGGTCGTCGATCCGTTGCTGGGGAGCGTGGGCGACTGCGGGGCCGCCCATCCGCTGATGCTTCTCGTTTCCGCGCTGGAAGCGGCTAAGCCCGGGGACACGATATTAATGGCTGCTTATGGCAATGGAGCGGAGGCGTTTCTCTTCAAGGTGACCGAGGAGATCAAGAACCTTAAAGATCGCAGGGGAATCAAGGGCTGGCTGAATTCCAAGCTTCCCCTGGCCACCTATGAAAAATACCTCAGCTACCGGGGCATCCTGGAAACCCAGCCGGGCGATCCTTTCCGGCTTCTTCCCTCGGCCACGGCCTATTGGAGAGATGTGAGCTCCATCCTCCGCTTCCACGGCAGCAAATGCCGCAGTTGCGGGACCCTGGCCTATCCAATCCAGAGAGTCTGTTACAATTGCCGCGCAAAGGATTCCTTCGATGAAGTCCGCCTTGCGGACCACAAAGCCAAGGTCTTCACCTTTTCCCTGGACAACCTGGCCGGGCGGAGCGACGACCCGGTAGTGGTCCAGAGCGTGGTTGAATCGGAGGTGGACCGAGCCCGGGTCTACTGCATGATGACTGACTGCCAGCCCAAAGAGGTGAAAATTGGAATGCCGGTGGAATTCACTTTCCGGCGGGTCTATGAAGGGGCGGGTTTCCAAAACTACTTCTGGAAATGCCGGCCGGTGAGATAAGGAGGAAAAGGCCATGGAAAGCATAAAGGATCGAGTCGCCATCATCGGTATGGGATGCACCCAATTTGGAGAAAGGTGGGATGCCGGGCTGAACGACCTGGCCATCGAGGCGGCCTACGAGGCCTACCAGGACGCTGGCGTCGGCCCGGAAGACATCCAGGCATGCTATATGGGAACGGTGACCGCGCCCATGATCGGGGTCGGTGGGACCGTGGTGGCGGATGCGCTGAAGCTGCGGGGAATTCCCATCATCCGGAATGAAAACTGGTGCGCCACCGGCCACATCGCCCTCATCGAAGCGGTAACGGCAGTGGCTAGCGGCGTCTATGATGTGGTCTTGGCTCTGGGAGTGGAGAAGCTGAAAGACACGGGATTTCCCGGCCTTGGGACGGGACGGGGGATGCATCCTGTCCATGAGGCCAGGAGGACCTCCCCAGGGTCCTTTTCCCTCATTGCCACGCGCTATTTCCACCAGTATGAAATCGACCCGGAAAAGGGCAAGGAGATGATCGGGAAGATTGCGGTGAAGAACCATTACAACGGAAGCCTATGCCCCAAAGCCCATTTTCACAACCGGATCACCCTGGAAGATGTGATGAAGGCACCCATCATTGCCTGGCCCCTGGGCCTTTATGACTGCTGCGGAAACAGCGATGGATCGGCTGCTGCCATTGTCACCCGGGCGGACCTGGCCAAGAAATTCCGGCCGGACCCCATCTACGTCAAGGGATTCGGCATTGCCATGGATTCCATGCTTCCCCATTTCCGGCCGGGATTCAGCTGGACCAGTTTCGATGCCCTGATCAAGTCGTCCCAGAAAGCCTACGAGATGGCCGGGGTCAAAAATCCCCGGGAGGACCTGGACATCGCCGAGGTGCACGACTGTTTCACCATCACCGAGCTGGCGATCTATGAAGACTTTGGGTTCAGCCCGAGGGGAAGGGCCCGGGAAGACATCGATTCGGGCTTCTTTTCCCTTCAGGGGGGCCTGCCGGTGAACGCCGACGGTGGGCTGAAATGTTTTGGCCATCCTGTCGGGGCGAGCGGGATCCGCATGACCTATGAAGTGTACAAACAGCTTCAGGGAAAGGCAGAGAAACCGGAGCGGCAGATCAAAAACCCCCGCCGGGGCCTCTCCCACACCTTCGGAGGCCCGCCCCAGCTGAGCGCCGTGGCCATCTTCGGAAACGAGAAGGGATGATCCTCAAGTCGGCAGGAGAGAATCGGGATTAACGTCCTTGGTTCATACCAATTTTCTGGGCAGCCAGAGAATGATCTCGGGAAAAATGGAAACCAAGATCAGACAGAGCATTTGAAGAACGATGAAGGGAACCACGGACCTATAAATATCTGACATCTGGACCCCTTCGGGGGCGATGCTTCGAAGGTAAAAAAGGTTATAGCCAAAAGGCGGGGTCAGATAAGCCATCTCCATGTTGACGATAAAGGTCACCCCGAACCAGACGGGATCAAAACCCAATTTAGTAATGACCGGAACGAATATGGGAGTGCAGATCATAACGATTCCCGTTGGGTCCAGGAGCATCCCCAGGATGAAATAGATAAGCTGGAAGAAACAAAAGACAGCCCAACGGCCCCCGGGCAGGTTAGCCAAAAGATTGGTCACTAGGTCCTGTGACCCCGCGGCATTAAAGATGTGGGAAAAACAGCTGCTCCCGATGACGATCCACATCACCATGGCGGTCAAGCGGAAAGTGGAGTGGATGGCCGAAGCAAAAGTGTTCCAGGTAAATTTTCTGTTGAGGACGACGGCTAGAACACTGCCCAGGGCTCCTGCTCCCGCGGCTTCCGTGGGGGTACATGCGCCGCTATAAATAGTCCCCAATACCAGCACGATGAGAAGGATGGACCAGAAGACAGCCTTGAAAGATTTCAGCAAACTCTGCCCCCGGGTTCGTTCCTCCGGGGGGATCGCCGGGGCCATATGGGGCTTGATCCAGCAGAGGATCAGGATATAGGCGATCAAAATCCCCGAGAGTAAGAAACCTGGGAGAAACCCCCCCGCAAAAAGCTTCCCAACCGACTCCCTGGCGAGTAAGGCATAAAGGATCATGGGGACGCTAGGGGGGATGAGGATCCCCAGAGCCCCTCCCGCCGCGATGCAGCCCAAGGCCAGATGCTTATCGTAACCACGCTTGAGCATGGAGGGCAGGGCGATGATCCCCATGGTAATGGTGGCGACGGCGCTGATGCCGGCCATGGCCGCAAAGATGGTGCAGATGATCACCGTGCCCACCGCCAGCCCCCCCCGAACCCGGCCGATAGACCGGTACATGATATCATATAAATCCTCGGCGATCCCCGAGGCCTGGAGCATGGTACCCATGAAGACGAACAGGGGAACGGAAAGAAGAGTTTCATTCATGGCCGACGCCAGGGAGGTCGTGGCCGCCATATAAAGTCCCTTGGGCCCCCAGATGATGAGGGTGAAGAATATGGCCGTCCCGCCCAGGACGATGGAAAGCGGGTGGCCCAAATAGAGAGCGACCAATAAGACCAGAAACATAATCACCGTTAACCATTCGATACTCATAAAAAACCCTCTCCGCCAACAAGCTCAGTCAAATGATCTCATCCCATTCAGAGTTTTGACGGTTTTTTAGGAATTTTTTTCCTTCGAAAAAGCCGTCCGCAGGTCAAGGATCAACATGACCACGCCCTGCAGAAAGAACAGGAATACCCCTGCAGTAAAGATGATTTTCAGGGGATAGAGCGGGGGGGCCAAAATGGTGGACATCACTTCGCGCTCGGCAATGGAGTCCAACGTCATCTCCCCGCCTTTCCACAGAAGGATGATAAAGAAAAGGAAGAACAGTGGCGAACTGATCACATCAGCCCTGGCCTTTCCCCGAGGAGACAATTTGCCGTACCACAGATCCACTCTTACGTGCCCGTTTTGCATGAGGGTGTACCCGCCCCCCAGGAAAACCATGACGGCGAGGAGTTGAATGTTCACATCCCAGGCCCAGATTGTGGGGGCATTGAAGAAATAACGCATGACCACTTCATAGGAGACAATGAGGATGATCACCGGCAAAAGGAAAGCCGTAATGTAGCCCACCCAATGATTAATTGAATTGACTGCTTTAATGAATCGATCGAGGATTCGTGACATGGATCCCCCTCTATATTCATGGGGTTGCCTTTTTATCTTGCGCGGCCCCCGGCAGGGCCGCGCAAGATAAGCAGAGATCGGGGATTACTTACAGAAGGCCTTTGGCGGTCAGGTAACGCTCCAAGGTCTCGACGCCCTTCTTGGAATAGGTGTCCTTAGCGCCCACCATATCCCAAACCTCAACCGCAATGCGACGGCCCTCCTTGATTTCGCTGTCAGGCAGAGTAATGCTCTTAATCCCGATCTTATAAGCCTCCTTGAGAGCTTCATCATCCCTTGCCTGATATCCTTTCCCGTTCGCACGGTACACTTCGATGGTCTTCTGGTCGTCGGTCAAGGTCTTTTTCACTTCCTCGGGAAGTTTCTTCCAGGAATCCATATTAATGACCATGCAGGTATTGGGGGGCGCCACGAGGCCCGGGAAGATGATGTACTTGACCACTTCTTTCAGCTTGAGGGTTTCAAGGATCATGGGTGGGAAAGGGGTACCTTCAATGGTGCCGAGTTTGATGGCCATGTAGATCTCGCTCCCGGGCAGTGGGGTTGGAGCGGCGCCGGCTCTTTTCAGCCATTCTCCCGTGGCGCCCATGGCCCTGATTTTATGACCTTTAAAGTCGGCAATCTTGTTGACCGGGTAAGTCAGCAGGAAGGGATAGGTTCCGCACGAATTGGGATACAAGTAAAAAATGTTCTTCTTGGCCCAGCCTTCCCGGATCGTGTCGATCATCCGGTAATTGGAGCCCCAGAACAGGTCGATCACTTGATCCGGACTCATCCAACTGAAAGGGAGCCCCGCTTCCACGTCCCCCACTGGGACGGACCCTGCATAGGCCGGGCCGTAAATAGCCCCCATATCGATCATTCCCTTGGAAATGGCGTTAACCATTTCCCCTACGCTGCATAACGCACCCGGAGCGAATAGGTCAATTTTGATCTTTCCACCGGATGCGTTCTCGATTAACTTGACCGTCTCCTTGGAATGGACGTCATAGGTTGCATCCCCCGGAGGATAGGCCACCTGCATTTTCCATTTGATTGCCTCGGCGGAAAAGGCAAGACCGCTGGCAAGAAAAACTGCAACCAGAATTCCCAAAAGGATTGCGGATAACTTTTTCTTCATTTTCCCCTCCCTTTTGAAAAAAAATGGGGCGGACCGTTCCTTCTCCCGGGCGCCCCCCGGGGGGAGGAATTCCGCCGATTTGCAGGCCAACCTTTGATGGGCAAATTTCCTTTGAAATTATTTGGTCAAAGGGCTGAAATATTGTATTCGGAAACCAAATTAATCTTCGGCAGAATGTATACAGAAAGCTGGCTTTTGTCAACATAAATTTTCCTAAAATCTACCGGGCAGCCGCCTTCCGTAACGAACAGAGATTTTCCTGGAACCCAAAGCTTTCGTCGGGGGACCCAGATTGCCTATGGCCCCGATGCCAAAGGTCGTGTCGGGATGAAAGTAGATTAGCACAAAATCGGGATGCGCTTTGGCTTTAAGGTTTAGGGACTTCTTAGCAAGGCGGATTCGTTTTCCTACTTAAATAAAGGTTCCCGTTTTTCCCTAAAGGCCCGGAGGCCCTGTGCGAAATCTGAAGTCTCGATTTTGTATTTTTAGCCGGCTACAGTAATCCCGCCCGCAGCGTTGATTTCATCCATGGCGACGGGGGCTTCTTTCAAAGCGTCCACGACCAGGAATGCCGCCCCACCGGTGAGGGGGCTGATCTGCCCGATGACAACTTCTTTTTCCTTGGCAATAGCTCCTAATAGCCTTCCCGAGAAGGACTCCAAGATTCCCAAGGCCCCGTTCTGGCTCTTCCTCTGGGGTTAGGCAAAAGCCTTTTCATAAAGGACTTTCACGTCTTCGACGGTCATTTTCCTCGGGGTGTTCAGTTGGAGTTTGCTTTGGATCGCTTCCTGGGCCATGACCTCGATCCCTTCTTTCCCTGCACCCGCCTCCCTCAGGTTTTTGGGAATACCAATATCGGAGAGCAGATTGCGGACGGCTTCCACCGCCTTTTTCGAGGCGCCGTCGAGGGAGACCCCCCGGATATCTTCCCCCATGGCCTCAGCAATGCGCCGGAATAACTCCGGAACGCCCATCCGGGTAAACTCCATGCAGTGGGGGAGAAGGATGGCATTGGCAACACCATGAGGGACATCGTAGTGTCCACCCAGCGGATGGGCCATCCCGTGAACGATGCCGGTCCGGCCACTGGCAAAGGCGAGCCCGGCCATGGTGCTGGCGATCATCATGGCTTCGGCCGCCTCAAGATTTTCGGGATAGGCGTAAAAGCGCCGTAGGTTCTGGCTGATAAGGCGGATCGCATCGATGGCCAGAGCTTGGGAGACCGGGTTGGTGTTTGTGGAAACGAAGCTTTCGTAGGCATGGGTGAAGGCGTCCATGCCGGTGGAAGCAAGGATCGGCGGGGGGAGAGTCAGGAGTAGCTGCGGATCCAGGAGAGCAACCTTGGGGACGATGTAGGTGCTGCGGAGGAAGGTCTTAAATTTTCTGGCCCTATCGGTAAAAACCGATGCCGCCGTCACCTCACTTCCCGTTCCCGCCGTGGTAGGAATGGCGATTAAAGGAGGAATGGGATTCACTACCTTATCAAGCCCTTCATAGTTCAAAAGAGGGCCGGGATTCGTGACCTGCACACCGATAGCCTTGGCTGTGTCCATCGGGCTTCCCCCGCCCAAACCCACCAGGAAATCGCACCCATTTTCCTTGAACCGGATAAAACCCTTTTCGATCGTTTGTATGCTCGGATTCGGCTCCACCTCATCGAATGCAGTATAGGATATCTTTTCTTTTTCCAATGACTGGATGGCCCGGTCCAGAAGGCCGGAACTCTTTACCCCTCGATCCGTCACCAGGAATATTTTTTTCCCGCCCAACGACTTGACTTCTTCACCAAGCACCTGGAGGCAGCCGGACTGGAAACGCAGCCGGGGTGAAGCCAAAAATTGGAATGCTTTGATCATGGGAATCTCCTTTCTTAATGTTTTTGGGTCCGTTCAGACAATGGTCTTCCCCTATTTTAGATTTCTCAACGGTGAGCACGCAGAAGATCGTCCCGCTCCAAGCGGGATCGAACCATGCTTCTCTGCCGGCACCTTCAGCCAGGGGCTTTCCCCACGGCTTCCACGTATTTTTGAAAATCATCCAGTTCGATTTCATCATTGGAACCCTGGACGATGCCGAGCGGATCGAAGCGTTCCAGGATCGCCATCTGAGCGCAGGTAGGAGGGATTCATTCTCCGACCATCCCTTGGCGATATTTTTTTCGAGTGAACTCAATGCCTCAAACCGTATCTCCCCAACCTGGCCGCGGGGACTATGGGGTCCTCAATCCCACGACGGTCACGATCTCCTCCATCCATCTTTTCTCCTCCGCCCAATACTTGATGAAATCCTGAGAAGAAAGGTAATCAACGTGAGAGCCGAGCTTTTCCATAGCGCTGATGAATTCCTTTTCCTCGGCCGTGCTCTTCATCCAACTCTCAATTTTTTTCAGAATTCCCTCCGGCGTCCCCTTTTTGGCAAACACGGTAAGCCAGGTGCCGAAGGTGACTTTGTATTTCTTTTCTGCGGCTGTGGGAGTATCGGGGAATTCTTTCACCCGTTTTTCGGTAAATGACAGGAGCACCCGGACCTTCCCGCCTCGTTGTTGGGGAAGAACCTCGCTGACCATGCTGGTCAAGGCGGGAATATGCCCGCCGGCCACGGCGATAGCCGCCGGGGTCCCCCCCTTGAAGGGCACTGCGGTCAGCTTGATCCCAGCCTCGTAGCAGAATTTTTCCAGGGCCAGGCGGGTTGTGGCGGTGGGGCTGGAGACGGCGAATTTGATCTTCTCGGGCTCCTTTTTGGCGGCGGCCACGAATTCCTCGATTGTTTTCCAGGGAAGGTCCGCGTTCACGGAAAAAACGATAGGGTCAATGCCCATCTGGGCCACGGGGATGAATTCGTTTTCCACCTTGAAGGGGTACTTCTCGATCAAGGGGCCGATGGAACGCTCCGCCGGCCGTCCTAGGTGCAGGGTATAGCCGTCGGGTTTGGCGGAAGCCAGATTCTGCAGGGACACGAGTCCGGCCCCGCCGGGTTTCGGGACCACCACCCAAGGCTGGCCGGAGAATTTTTGGGCATAGGAGGCAATGGCCCGGCATACCAGGTCGGTGGACCCTCCGGCAGCATAGCCTCCGGTCAGGGTGATCGGCCTTTCTGGAAACTTCGTTGGATCATCGGCTATCCCGATTCCCGGCCATATAAAAACCGAAAAAATGGCGGCGAGTGAAAAAAATCTTTTCATCATTTTCCCTCCTGTTTTCTAAAGGGCCGCAATGAGGGCAACTTGGTTGTCCCTATAAAATTCTTTCATTTCAAACCCGGAGCCTGAGGTCTGGGGCTTCCGACCTGCGACCTGAGATGATTCCTTACGGATTTTTGTCCAAGCCGACACCTCTGACAATTTCCCCGATCCATTTCCGTTCTTTGGGCCAGTAGGCGGCAAATTCTTTAGCCGATACAAATCCAGGCTCGCTTCCCAGCTTGGTCATGGCGTCCACAAATTCTTTGTCTTCGGCGGCCTTCTTCAGCAGCTCTTCAAACTTGGCAAGAATGGTCGGAGGGGTGTCCTTGCGGGCAAAGACCGTGCACCAGATCCCGAAATTTACGTCGAAGCCTTTTTCTTTGGCTGTCGGAACGTCGGGATACTCCTTGACTCGCTGATCCGCACAGACCAGGAGAATCCTCATGTCCCCCCGTTGAAAGTGCGGAAGAGCTTCACTCACTGTGCTGGTCAGAACTGGAACGTGTCCTCCGGCTACGGCGATCGCGGCGGGGGTGCCGCCTTTAAAGGGGACACAGGCGAGCTTGATCCCCGCCTCATGACAGAATTTTTCCAGACCGAGGCGGGTCGTGGCCGTGGTGCTGGAACAGGCAAATTTGATCTTATCCGGTTCTTTTCGGGCGGCTGCGATGAGGTCTTCAATGGTATTCCAGGGCGACTTGGCATAGACGGAAAAGACGATCCGGTCCTGAGCCACCTGTCCTACAGGGATGAAATCCTTCCCCATGTCGAAGGGCATCTTCTCGATGAAGGGGGCGATGGACATTTCCGAAGGGCGTCCCAGGTGGTAGGTATACCCGTCGGCCTTGGAGGAGGCCAGGTTCTGGAGAGCGACCAGCCCCGCTCCCCCCGGTTTAGGAACGCTGATGATCGGCTGGCTGAAATATTTCGGGGCTACCGAACCGATG
>Ga0187774_10000716_pt1 | contig 11491 bp, 13 predicted proteins | sample 0216_BV02_MP05_2_FD_133152 | JGI IMG/M metagenome (GOLD analysis project Ga0187774, IMG submission 133152) | Tropical peat soil microbial communities from peatlands in Department of Meta, Colombia - 0216_BV02_MP05_20_MG | ecosystem: Environmental > Terrestrial > Soil > Wetlands > Peat | place... | reverse complement strand
TTCGTTGCACGCCGTAACGATGGCCTGCACTTGGGCAGCATCGGTGGGAAATGCGACGGCTTCGGGCGGGAACGTCTTGCGGGTGTTATCGTAGGAGTAGGCGAAACAATCCACCGGGTCGGTGAATAGGTTCTGAGCGGGTAGCGCCTGTTGCAGACGGCGCGAAAATTCACTGGAAATCATTGAAAAAGTCGGAAACTGTTTGACAAACGAGAATTATAGCAGCAGAGGGAATTAGGCCGCGCAGTCGGCGGCGGGCCGAACTTTGTGTTTCGGCGTATCATTTAACTGCGAAAATGTTTTATACTTCCCCTAAAGTCATCGAGGAAAAAAATCATGTTACTCGCGGCATTCTATGTTTTGGCGATCACGCTGATTATAATGCACTACACCGGGTGGCTGGCGAAACACAACCTGGAGTGGCTTTTGTATGTCCTGGCACTCACGGTGTTCCCCGCGGTACTCTACCTGTAGCAGGATTGAATTGATCAGATTCATGCCCTGCGAATTTTTGCAAGCAGCGCCGTCGTCGAGGTTTTATGTATAAATGGTATTGAATAGACTTTTCCGCCCCAGCCAGAAACTTCTTTCGCGCCCACGATATTGTCGATTTTCCAGTCCCCGCCCTTAACTAAAATATCCGGCCTGCACACGATGATCAAAGCCAGCGGCGTGTCTTCATCGAACCAGGTCACTAGGTTAACCGACTCCAACGCGGCAACCACTGCCGTGCGGTCTACCAGCGTATTTACCGGGCGACCGGTTCCCTTATTGAGGCGTTTGACAGAAGCATCAGAGTTAACTCCAACGACCAGACTTGCGCCTAATGCTCGCGCCTGGGCAAGATAAGTGACGTGACCGCGATGCAGGAGCTCGAAACAGCCATTAGTAAACACCAGCGGACGGGGCAGATATTCGAGGCGTGCCGCGAGGAGAGCGGGTTCGCACAGCTTACTTTCAAAGTCTGGAGCGGGATACATTGCTTAGGACGCTAAGTTTATCACGCCCCGGCGCGCTTACAGAGGTAGCGGTTGAGTTCGTGCCCCGAATTAAAAATGCTATCGAACGGAAGTGACGAAATAAAAAGTGAACGAGGCGCTATTTGAACTTCCTATTGGGAAGATTTAGTCTCGGCGTCATCTGTATACTCAAACACCTTAACTACTTTTTCCACGCCGCTGGTGGTGCTGGCAATTTCAGCAGCATCGTTCGCTTCAGTGTGGTTAACGATGCCCATCAGATAGACCACCTTGTTTTCCGTGACCACCTTCACCCAGTTGGGCTGGAATTTCCTCGCTCCGATGAAGCGTGATTTTACTTCCGAAGTGATCACGCTGTCATTAGTGCGCGAGGTTAATGAGGTTGGCTCTGCGACAACAAGTTCATTCGTGACGCTTCTCACATCCGGAATATCTTTTACAAGATTTTCGATTCCCATCTTAACGTCTTCGGACGGCACTTCCCCCGTGAGCAGCACGATACGGTTGTAACTGGTTACATTGACGTGCATTGTGTCACTGTACCGCTTGAATTTCTCGGAGATGCGGCTCTGCGCCTTTAGTTCAATACCTTCGTCGTCAAGCATTGCAGCATTAGTGCGTCGGTCTTCCGCGACTACTACTCCGCCCGCGGCGGTGGTAGTAACAACGGCAACGCAACCTTGCAATGTGCCAATGGTCAGGACCAGAATTGCAAATATTACGCGGCGCATCATTCTACTCCCAAAACTAAACAATCTATCGCATCGCACAGGCAATGCAAGGCCAACACGTGAACTTCCTGGATGCGTGCCGTACTGTTCGCCGGCACGCAAATGTGGATGTCTTCCGGGCTAAGTATATCGGCGAGCTGCCCTCCTGACTTTCCGGTGAGCGCTACCACGCGCATCTGCCGCTCGTGCGCGGCGCGCACCGCTTCCAGAATATTGCGAGAATTTCCGCTTGTGGTTATCGCTAGCAGTACGTCGTTGGCTTGTCCCAGCGCCAGCACTTGTTTGGAGAAAACCTGGTCAAAATTGTAATCATTGGCAATTGACGTGAGGGTCGAGGTATCGGTGGTGAGCGCGATCGCCGCAAGTCCGGGGCGCTCCATTTCGAAGCGGTTCAAGAGTTCTGCAGCAAAATGCTGCGAATCCGCAGCCGAGCCGCCATTGCCGCAGGTCAAAATTTTTCCGTCTCGCATCAGGCATTGCGTCATGCGTTCCGCGGCGCCAGCAATCGGGATTGCCAACGCGTCCATTGCTTGCAATTTGAGATGCGCGCTGTCGGAGAAATGCCCGCTGATTCTAGCGATTAAGTCCATTTACCCACACGATTTGACTTATGCATAACATATTGTGCGTCATTTCGCGGCTATTCTCCAAACGCGTTTTTTATCCACTGTATATCCCGCTCGCGCATTCCGCTCAGCAATACCGCATCAAAACGACAACGCGGCGTATCTCTGCTGGAAGCCAGGTAATGACGTGCGGCTTTAACCAGCTTCTCGCGCTTTTTGGCGGTAATGCTTGCTGCGGCGCCGCCGAAATTGGCGCTCGTGCGCAACCTCACTTCTGCGAACACCAGCGTATCACCATCGCGAAGAACAAGATCTATCTCGCCGAAACGGCAGCGATAGTTGGCTTCCAGCAATTCCAAGCCGTGGCTTTGCAAAAAGGTCGCGGCTACGCGTTCCGCCGCTAGGCCTTCAGTGCTTCGGTTCATACAGCACTACGACTTGGCCTCGATAAAACATAGCCGGGGTAAGTTCGCGCACGAACTGGTGATCGGGGCTAAGGCTAATTTGTCCGGTTACGCCGTCCAGAGTATATCCGGAGTAGGGGTCAATGCTAGACAAATCCTGGGAAATACGGAAGGCATCTATGCCCAAGGCATAGAGCCGTTCGAGGTCTACCATAACCACGTTTTTTGGACGCGGATAGATCATTACCGCTGGATGGTCGGTTTGCAGTAGCCACGGCATATCAACGAAGCGTATACCATTAAGATCTAGATTCAAAGTGCCCAGACCATTTCCGCTGAAGATCTGCGAGGTGCCATAAATGTTCACAGTCAAATCGATGTAAGGCCGTACTTGACGCGCATTTTTTGCCTCAAGCGCGAGGAAAATCATGTCAGCTTCGCTTATTTCCACTGCCTGTCTAAGCGTCACCAAGCTGTTCTGCTCGCCGGTAAAAAGCAGCTGCCTCACGATAACCCCGCCCAGTTTTTGCCATTCTTCTGTAAATGCCTGCTGCATGCGGTTGTCTAGCGGTGTGTCGGCACTGATGATCAGCGCTTTGCGCTTGCCATCATGCCAAGCCAACCTAGCAATTTGTCGCGTTTCGTTTTCAACTTGCAGGCTGAAGGTAAACATATCCGGCGGCAACTCCGGGGAATCTTCGGGAACATTGAGTGCGAGTGTGGGAACGCGCACCATGCCGCTGACGGCCAAAGCGGTGACAGCTTCCCGGGTGAGCGGGCCCACTACGACTTGCGCTCCAGCGGCCAGCGCGAGCTGATAGGTCGCAAGAATTTCGTCCGTTTGCTCGGTTGTTGCATAGGTCCTGACCGGCAGGCGGCCGCCGCTTTGGCGATTGGCGGCGGCAATAAACCCTTGACGCGTGATTTCTGCGGCGGCGCCAAAAGAATCCGATTTTAGAGGCAGGATTAAAGCAATATTCGGCTTGGGCGGACTGGTTTGCGCATTGGGATCAAGCGGCTTGGCCGGCGAGGTCTGCCCTGCTGATGGCACCCCAGTTTCGGCGCGGGTGGCAAATGCTATGGCACATCCGTATAGTATTGCTAACAGCGTTAGCAGAAAGGCCGGCAGGCGTTGCATCGAATACACAACAAAGCGGGTGAGCCTCTATTATATGTAGTTGCTACGCCGATTGGAAATTTGCAGGACATCACGCGGCGCGCTCTGGAAGTATTGAAACAGGTGGACATCGTAGCTGCGGAAGACACCCGCGTTACTTCACGTCTGCTTAAGCATTTTCAAATAACCGCAACAATGATGGTCTTGCAAGAGCATAACGAAAAGCACGCCGCCGAAAAGATAGTTGCGTTGTTGCAGCAGGGGAAATCAGTCGCGTTAGTAAGCGATGCGGGAACACCGGCGATAAGCGATCCCGGCGCCATTGTGGTAAGCCGGGTGCGGCGGGCCGGATTCCGCGTCGTTCCCGTGCCTGGCGCGAATGCCGCAGTCAGCGCCCTTTCGGTTTCCGGGAACGAGGTGTCGCATTTTTTATATTATGGGTTTTTGCCGAGCAAACCCTCGGCACGTCGTCGTGAGCTGAAAAATCTAAAGAGCCTGCCTTTTTTGCTGATATTTTATGAAGCGCCGCATCGTATTTTGGAAAGCATTGCAGACATGCAAGCTGTATTTGGCGGCGAGCGCGGCGTCACCATTGCGCGCGAGCTCACCAAATTGTTCGAGAATATTTACAGTGGGAGTCTGAGCACGGCGCTTGAATGGTTGAAGCAGGACCAGAATCATCAGAAAGGCGAGTTCGTTGTGGTGGTTTCGGGGACCGGAAGACAGACTGCATCTTCGGACGACGCGAATCGTTTGTTGACGGCTTTGCTGCACGAGCTACCGCTCAAGCAGGCAGTGAAACTTGCGTCGCAAATTAGCGGCAAGAGCAGGAAAACGCTATATGCTGCGGCCCTGCAAATCAAAGGGAACCCTTGAAGGTATAATGCAAAAATCAAAATAAGAGGATCGGGCAATTGCAGCGCATAACTTTCACTCGCCCGGACGATTGGCATGTACATCTGCGCGATGGAGATGAGCTGCGGGCTGTGATTAAGGACACGGCACGCCGTTTTGCGCGTGCCATCGTCATGCCCAATCTCGAGCCGCCGATAACAACCGCGAAAATGGCGATGGCTTACCGCCGCCGTATTCTCGGCGCGCTTCCGAAGCGATCAAGTTTCGAACCTTTGATGACCTTGTATTTGACCGGCGAAACCGAACCGAAGGAGATCGTCAAAGCCAAACGAAGCGGGATTATTCATGGAGTGAAATATTACCCCGTCGGCGCCACCACCCATTCCGCTTCTGGTATCACCGACCCGCGCAAATGTTTTGCGGTGCTGGAGGAAATGCAAAAGCAGGATATACCTCTTTTGGTGCACGGCGAAGTAACTGATCCTGAAGTGGATGTTTTCGACCGCGAGAAAGTATTTATTGAACGCGTGTTGTCGCAGGTAACGCAGCGCTTTCCGCGGCTGCGAATCGTATTCGAGCATATCACGACGCGCGAGGCAGTGGATTACGTTAAAAGCGCGCCACCCAATATTGCCGCAACGATTACTGCTCACCACCTGCTGCTCAATCGCAACGCCATGTTTTCTGGCGGCCTCCGTCCGCACCACTATTGCTTGCCTCTTTTAAAGAGAGAAACCCACCGGCAATCCCTGATCAAGGCGGCGACTAGCGGTGATCCTAAATTTTTCCTTGGAAGCGACAGTGCGCCGCATTCAAAAAGCGCCAAACAAGCGGAGTGCGGTTGCGCTGGCATTTATTCCGCGTACGCCGCAATCGAGCTGTACGCGGAAGCGTTCGAACAAGCCGGGGCACTGGATAAACTGGAATTATTCGCGAGTTTCCACGGTGCTGATTTTTACGGGCTACCGCGAAATACCGATAAAATCGAGCTTGCCCGGCGCAGCTGGAAAGTACCTCGCGCCCTACGTTTCGGAAAAGGCAGCCTCATTCCGTTGCGAGCAGGTGAAGCCGTTAAATGGCGGGTGATCTAGGCGGACATTTTGCGGCGGTCAAAAGCCTCGCGTAATGCCAGATTGTGCGCCTCGTCGTCCAGCGCAGCACCAAGCGGCGTGTACAAATAATTTTCCGAGATTTCGGCCCCCGCACGTGTTCATGGAAATGCTGGAATAGTTGGTTCCATGCCGTGCGGAACTGCTTCAGGATGACGGTTTTCAACGAGCTCGTATATTTGTTCCACTTTGCGCGCTGGGACATCAACCATCATCAGAATTTTGCCCTCTTCGATGTCCTTTTCAAAAATTTGCAGCTTCGAATTCGGTACCGCGCTAGCGACCAGACTGGATATCCAAGCGCCTACCAGGGCGCCCAACAATGTGGCAATCAACACTGTAACCAATTGCAGGGTCACACCTTCTGGGGGCGCGAACACCATCAAAATGCCGACCGCCGCACCCCCGGTACCGCCCAGGATCAGCCCCAGTTCCGCGCCGTGCACAATATCGGTCTTTTGCAGGACGTTAGCTTCGTGGAGATCTTCCAATGGAGTACCGCGCCGCGCCAGAGAATGGATATGACTTTCTTCAATACGAGCCAGCAAGAGATCATTCATCGTCTGCTGGGCGCTGGCAACATCCGGGAGGATAAAATACAGCCTTCTTCTCATTTGAACCTCCTGTTTGTAGGTTGCAAATGTCTCAAGCACCTCCTTTTGATTGTCCGACCGGGCGAAAAGTTGCACGCTATTGGCGCACCCAGAAGCCCGTGTCTTACCGCCTTTGAAGCTTTTCCGTGTTAATATTAATTGTGAAGCTGGCCAGACAGTCGCTGTACGTATCTTCCATATGTATAGAGGAAAGTCCGGGCTCCGCAGAGCAGGATGCCGGCTAACTGCCGGACGCCGTGAGGTGATGAATAGGGCCACAGAGACGAGTCGTAGCCGACGCTAGCTGCGTCGCTGCGGGTGAAACGAGGTAACCTCCATCCGGAGCAAGACCAAGTAGGGAAGCGTTGACGCGGCTCGCGTAGCTTTCGGGTAGGTTGCTTGAGCGTGTGAGTAATCGCATGCCTAGAGAAATGACTGTCAAGGGATCAATATCCCTAACAGAACCCGGCTTATAGGCCAGCTTCTCTCCAATTCCCGGTGTATTTAATTCGTCAGCTCCATAGCTGCTTTGCAGCTGTTCGTCTTTTCTTCTGCTAATTCTTCGCTATCTAATTATAAATTAAGAAGAATTACATCAATTCCAAGAAATATCACTTAAGTATTTGTCCCAAAAAAGAAAAGGCTTGATTTTGTGCTTGACCTTGTGTTTTTTTTATTCTAGAGTGGGAAATAGTAGTAAAAGATGGGTTTGCTTGCAAAATCCGAATCATATTTGGGGGGAGTATGTTTCAGGGAGCGTCAACGATCAATTTGGACGCAAAAGGCCGGCTCGCCGTGCCGACGCGGCATCGTGACGCTCTGCAAAATCAAGGCGCAGGGAAACTCGTGCTAACCGCTCACCCCGACAGTTGCCTCCTGCTTTATCCCTATGCAGCCTGGGAGCCGATACGAGCAAAAGTCATGGGTTTCCCAAGCCTCGACCGCCAGGCAAGTCTCTGGAAGCGCTTGCTGGTTGGATTTGCAGAAGAAGTGGAGCTTGACGCGGCAGGACGCGTGCTGATTTCTCCCGAGCTTCGTTCTTTTGCCGCTCTCGAAAAGCGCGTGATGATGGTCGGCCAAGGCAGCCATTTTGAGATCTGGAACCTGGAAGCCTGGAATAAACAACTGGAGCAAATTACGGCTCAAGACAACAACACGCTACCACCAGGCATGGAGAATTTTTCGCTGTGAGTTCGTGAATGAACTCACGGCATGTAACGGTTTTGTTGAATGAAGCAATCGGGGCGCTGAATGTTCGGCCTGACGGAGTGTATGTGGATTGCACGTTCGGCCAAGGCGGCCACAGCCGGGCGATTCTGGGAAAGCTTTCGGCTAACGGACGTCTTATTGCGCTGGATAGAGATATGGCAGCAGTAGCGGCAGGGCGTGCGGTAATTGACGCCCGTTTTTGCGTTGCACACAGCAACTTTGGCAGATTGCGCGAAGTGCTTCGGGAGCTAAATGTGTCTCAGGTGGACGGAGTGTTGCTGGATCTTGGGGTGTCTGCAACGCAGCTGCAGGAAGCGGCACGCGGCTTCAGCTTCCGTTTTGACGGGCCGCTCGACATGCGCATGGATACAAGTCATGGGAAAACCGCCGCACAGTGGCTGGCCAGCGCTTCAGAAAAGGAAATCGGGGAGGTCATAAAGAACTATGGCGAGGAACGGTTTGCTAAACAGATTGCAAGAAAGATTATTGCGGCTCGAGCGTGGGGACCTGTTAACACCACACGGCAACTTGCCCAGATCGTGGCAAAAGCCGTTCGCACGCGCGAGCCAGGCCAGGACCCGGCGACACGCACATTTCAAGCTTTACGGATTCACATCAATCAGGAACTCGAGGAGTTGTCGATAGTGTTGCCACGAGCGGTGGATTTACTGCGGCCGCTAGGGAGGTTGGTGGTCATCAGTTTTCATTCGCTTGAAGACCGAATGGTAAAACGCTTTATGCGCGCGATGGCGAAACCGGAATCGTTACCGGAGAAATTGCCGGTAAGAGCCACTGATGCGGCGCAACCGAAATTGCGCCTGGTCGGCAAGCCGATCAAGCCAAGCGAGGAAGAAATACGGGCTAACCCCCGCGCGCGCAGCGCGGTGATGCGCATTGCCGAACGTATTGAAACAACAAGAAACCGAAGCGCAGCGGGCCTGGGTGACGTCGGGGGGAAATGTCACCGGTGACGAGACTGAATTTTCTATTGGCGCTTACATTAATAGCATGCGCACTGGGTGTTGTGACATCACAACACAAGGCACGTAAGTTGTTTGCGAAACTGCAGCAGGAACAGGAATTGTCGACTCAACTCGATGTGGAATGGGGACAACTGCAACTTGAGCAGAGCACCTGGGCGACACATGCACGCATTGAAAAAATTGCCAGCGAAATCTTGCAAATGCGTGTCCCTGATGTCAAGCACAGCCAAGTGGTGACACCGGAGACCGCGGCGACGGACAGAGCACATGAACAGCCACGCTAACCCGGCCCTGAAACTACGACTACCGGCGTGGCGCTCGCGCCTGGTATTGCTTACTTTGACGTTATGGTTTTGCGGGTTGGCAGGGCGGGCATTCTACCTGCAGGGCATGCACAACGATTTCCTGCAGCAAAAAGGGGACGCCCGCTACAGCCGCGTGATCGAGATCCCTGCCCACCGCGGCATGATTATTGATCGTTCCGGCGAGCCGCTGGCGATAAGCACGCCAGTGGAGTCGGTTTGGGCGAGCCCGGCGGATATCGAGATTACGCCGCACAAACAAAAACAGTTGGCAAAACTGCTGGAAACGGATAGCGCGGATATCAGCAAGCGCTTACACGAAAGTGACAGGGAATTCGTTTATCTGAAACGCCAGCTTTCTCCGGACGATGCCGCTAAAGTCGTGCAGCTGGGAATTCCGGGGGTGTATTTGCAGCGCGAGTACCGTCGCTACTACCCGGCCGGTGAAGTCATGGCGCATTTATTGGGATTCACCGATGTTGATGATAACGGCCAGGAAGGCCTAGAACTTGCGTTTCAAGATTGGCTTGGCGGCAAGCCGGGCAGCCGCCGCGTCATCAAGGACCGGCTCGGGCAGATCGTTGAGGACGTAGAAAGCATCAAGGTGCCGCAGGAAGGGCGCACGCTCGAACTCAGCATAAATAGCAAAATCCAGTATCTCGCGTACCGCGAGCTCAAACAGGCTGTCGAAGCGCAGCGCGCCAAGGCTGGTGGCATTGCGGTGCTCAATGCATTAACCGGGGAAGTACTGGCGCTGGCAAGCGTGCCTTCCTACAACCCCAATAACCGCACAAAACTTAATCCGAAACGCACACGCAACCGGGTTATCACCGATTTATTCGAGCCAGGCTCCACGCTCAAGCCGTTTACCATAGCGGCTGCGTTGGAAGCGGGGATCGTCACACCGAACAGTGTGATTGAAACTGCTCCGGGGCAATTCAACGTCGGCAACGCGACCATTCACGACGCGCACCGCGAAGGGGCGCTAACCGTGGCGCAAGTCATACAGAAATCAAGCAACATTGGCGCTGCGAAAATTGCACTGTCGCTGACTTCGCAATCGCTATGGGACATTTTCAACCGTGTTGGGTTTGGGACACTGCCGCGTTCCGGTTTTCCCGGAGAGGTACCGGGAAAACTGCGCTCTTATAAGACCTGGCGACCGATTGAACAGGCCACCATGTCTTACGGGCACGGCATTTCAGTGAGCCTCATACAGCTTGCGCGAGCCTATACCGTATTTGCTACGGACGGCAAATTGCTACCTCTGTCCCTGCTAAAGCTCAATTCGCCGCCAAGCGGCACCCCTGTCATATCCGCTGCAACCGCACGCGCAGTGCGCAACATGCTGGAGTTGGTAGTGGAACCCGGCGGCACCGCACCGCGCGCGCAGGTGCTCGGCTATCGCGTCGCTGGGAAAACCGGAACCGCGCATAAACTGGAAGATGGAAGCTACATCGGTGATCGCTACGTGTCTTCGTTTATTGGGATGGCTCCTGCCTCAGCTCCTCGCTTGATCGTTGCAGTGATGCTGGATGAACCCTCGGCTGGGGAATATTACGGCGGGATTGTGGCGGCGCCGGTATTCAGCCAGGTAATGGCCGGAGCACTGCGCATGCTGGATATTCCGCCTGATGCGCCGGGCAATACGGTTTTACCGCCGACGAACCTGCCGGTAATCAAGGAGGAAGCTTGAGCTCCGGATCAGGCAATGCGACGCACATGGGTACAGGCATTTTTAAGCGCCTGGGCGTAACTGTGCAGCGTCTGGCCAGCGACAGCCGCAAAGTGCAAGCAGGCGACACATTTTTGGCTTACCCAGGTGAAACGTTAGACGGGCGCAAATTCATTGGGCAAGCAATCGCCAGCGGCGCGAATTCGGTGCTGTGGGAAAGCGAGGACTTTGCATGGAATCGTGAGTGGCAGGTGCCGAATCTCGGTATCAAAGGATTGCGAGACAAGATTGGCGATCTTGCAAGTTACCTATACGGTCAGCCGTCCCAGAAACTCTGGGTAATCGGAGTCACGGGCACCAACGGCAAGACTTCGTGCAGCCATTGGATAGCGCAATGCCTGACAAGGCTGGGAAAAAAAACCGCAGTAGTCGGAACGCTTGGCAACGGTTTTCTCGGGGCGCTGGAGCCAACTCTTAATGCAACGCCAGATGCCGTGTTGCTGCAGGCGCAGATGGCGAAATTTGTGGAACAGGGCGCACAGTGTGTGGCCATGGAGGTTTCTTCACACAGCCTGGTACAGGGGCGGGTCAACGGCGTGGATTTTGATATCGCACTGTTCACCAATCTTTCACGGGACCATCTTGATTATCACGGCAACATGCAGGCTTATGCTGCGGCAAAGGCCAGACTTTTTCATTGGCCCAGTTTGCAATACGCCATCATCAATATGGATGATCGTTTCGGCATGGAGCTGGCCGCCGGCTTGCAACAATCGCCGGTAACGGTTCTTGGTTACGGACTCGGGAAAGGCGAAATTTCCGGCCACCTGCTGAATTTGAGCAAACATGGGCTGACCCTAGAAATTGTTACCTCCTGGGGCACGGCGACCTTACAAAGCAGCATGCTTGGCGCTTTTAACGCCAGCAATCTGCTGGGGGTGCTTGCGACGCTGCTGGCGAGCGAAGC
>Ga0187774_10000715_pt1 | contig 11497 bp, 10 predicted proteins | sample 0216_BV02_MP05_2_FD_133152 | JGI IMG/M metagenome (GOLD analysis project Ga0187774, IMG submission 133152) | Tropical peat soil microbial communities from peatlands in Department of Meta, Colombia - 0216_BV02_MP05_20_MG | ecosystem: Environmental > Terrestrial > Soil > Wetlands > Peat | place... | reverse complement strand
GTAGGACCCTTCCGGCGGGTAGACCCGGAAGCCAAGGCTCGCAAGGGCTTCACAAAGCCAGTCTCGCTTCCGCGTATAGTCAGCGAGAAACTCTCGGTAATAGCTCTCGGGGAAATCGATCGCGAAGGCCATGGCCTCCTGGAAAGCGGGCTGGCCGCAGAAGGTAAGGCTGAGATGTCGATTGAGGGCACGTACTGGTTGGGGCCCCGGAGGATGGCCTCGGCCGCCTTCGCCTTGATCTCATCGGGTCCGTCGAAGTCAGGGAACCCTTGCGAGAGGTTCACCACGCCACACCTGTCGGCGAGCCCCGTCATCTCCGTGAAGATGGTCGTGCCGAAGGGGCGAAGGGCCCGGACCACCACCTCCCGTTTGTGATGCTCTCTTGCTCTCTCCACTCCGTGTGAGTCCTCACGTGGGTTAATGGGAATGATTGCCCCTGTTCTCGGGGCTCGAAAGGACGGGGGCTACTATAGGAGAAGGGCTGGGGCCGGTCAAGGCGAAAGACCCTCCAATGAAGGCGCGCGGGCCCCTTGCTAACTTGCGTGTTGCGCTCCGTCCTTCGCAACAGTACAATGCCGACAATTCGATAGCGCCCCGTCACTGAAGGAAGGGAGATCGCAAAGGGGCGAAGAGGAACTGCGAGATCATGGCCCCGTGGCTCATCAATTCCCTGGTAGCTCTTGTGTGCTTCGGTCTATGGGGGTTTCTGCCGAAGATCGCCGTCCGCTACGTCAGCCCGAGGAGCGCCCTCGTCTATGAGGCTCTGGGGGTGGTCACGGTAGGGTGTATCGTCCTTCTCACGGTGGGAAAGGGCATCAGCACCGACATGAAAGGGATCGTCCCCGCCGTGTTGACAGGAATCTTCGGGACTGTCGGCTTTCTCTGTTTCCTCTACGCTGTGAACGTGGGGAGCGTCTCGGTGGTCGCGACACTCACGGCGCTCTATCCCGCAATTACCATCCTGCTTGCGGTGATCTTCCTGAAGGAGAGCGTAACCCTGACCCAGATTGCCGGGATCGGGTTGGCAATTGTGTCGGTAATCCTTCTTTCCAGGGGATGAGAAGGAGGTCCCGTGATGGAGAAGATCGTCCAGTCACGAATGCTGGTCCGGGTGTTTCTGCCTGGCTGGTTCACCCTAATGCTTCTGGCCTCTGCGGTCGGTTATGCCGGCGATCTCTCGCTCCCTGCCCCCTCCCGCCAGGGCACGGTTTCCGTGGAAGAGGCGTTGAACTCCCGCAGGACTTACCGCTCCTTTCAGGGGCGTGCGCTCAACCTGACGCAGTTCGCGCAGATGCTCTGGGCCGCTTACGGGGTCACGGCCGTAAGTGGCGGTCGTCAGTTGAAAACCGCCCCTTCAGCGGGCGGAATGTACCCCATTGATATCTACGCCGTGGTCGGGGAGGGGGGTGTCGAATCCGTGGCGGCCGGCGTATACCATTACCTTCCCGAGTCTCACGCGGTGCGCGCCGTCAGTTCCGGAGATGTGCGGAGTCAGGTGGCAACGGCCTGTTTGCGCCAGTTGTGGATGGCAGAGGCGCCGGTCATTATCGTCATCACCGGTGAGTACGCCCGATCAAACGCCAAGTACGGCCCACGGGGGGTCGTCTATACCCAGATCGAGGCAGGCCATGTCGGGCAGAACGTGTTCCTCCAGGCTGAAGCCCTGGGGCTGAAGGCGGGGATCGTGGGGGCCTTCCAGAAAGAGGATCTGATGAAGGCGCTACGCATCCCGGCGGCTCACGAGCCGCTGTTGATTATGCCCGTGGGGTTCCCGGGATAGAGGGCTGAAGTGAGGACCCCTCACAGCCAAAAGTCCTCGAAAATCTCCTTGGTCTCTCGGTAACTCTTTCCGTTTCCAAAGCACAGCTTGGCGAGGACACAGCTCTTCAGCGAATCAAGGGGGGAGACAATGAGGTTCCGCTCGACGAGGTCGTGGTAGTTCCCCTCGTATGAGTATTCATCGTAGAGATGCCCGCTGGGCACCCGGGTGGTGAGGACGACGATCCTGTTCAGGTTCCTGTCGATCACCGGGAGGAGATTGGGCGGGACGCGGCCGCTTCCGAGACACTCGATGACCACAATGTCCGCCTGCCGGAAGGCCGACTCGAGGAACCCAGGCTCGATGTCCCGGTGGAGTTTCACGAGCGCCGCCCTGCCGCTCGTTTCATTCCTCAACCTCACGTGATCCTTCTGGCCATAGTAGTAGAAGACCTTCGGGCCGTTCACCGCGCCGATCTTTCCGGTCTGGCTGCTGCCGAAGGCGTTCAGCCTTTCGCAATCTCTCTTCACCGCGTGAACCGCGCTGATGATGTCCCTGTTGAAGACAACGAGCACGCCCTTCCCCTGAGTTGCCGGCGATTTTGCCACCGAGACCGCGTCCCTCAGGTTGGCTAGGCCGTCGGCCCCCGGCTGGGCTGCGGTGACCATGGCACCCGTGATAATGACCGGCTTTCCGGGAGGAAGGACCATGTCCAGGTAGAAGGCGGTTTCCTCCAGGGAATCGGTGCCATGGGTGATGATCGCGGCGTCATGATGCTCGGTGACTTCGGCGATCTGAGCAGCCAACCGTCGGACGACGGTCGAATCGAGGTAAGAGCTGGGAAGCTGACTAAACTCTACGGCCACAAGGCTCTCTTCGGCCTTGAGCGGCACCAACCGGGCGAAATCCTCCGCCCGGAATTTCCAGCCGGACCTGGCTTCCCCTGCCTCCTGCCCCATGGCGATCGTTCCGCCGGTGGTGATAAGAGCGATATGCATTCCTATCCTCGCCCAATGAGTGTCGGGGAATCCACCACCCGAACACAGTGCTCAGGCGGTCGGATCCAGGAAAATCAGAAGATCGGAACTTGAGATTCGAAACAAGTCCGAGAGCCGAAATGTCAAGTGACAAAATGTCAACGACAAATCAAGAACAAAGCTCAAAAGTCAAAGATGGTCGCTCCCCAGTGAGCGATTCCAAGGCAGGGGGCTAGACCAGGGCCCCGTTCTGTGCGGGCGGGGATGAACCCCGCCCCTGCCGAACAGGTGGGCCGGGCTCCCGTAGGGGCGGGCTTTATGCCTGCCCGTCAGAATCTTTTCCCTCAAAGATTGATCCCCAACCACTGCCGCACCTGCTTGTGGAGGTCCGACTGGAAGTCCTCCCTCGGGCCGCGGGCGGCGATGCGGCCAAGGCTGAGCACGTAGATGTAGTCAGCCAGGCGGACCACCTCGCGGACGTTATGGTCGATGAGGAGGATGGTCGTCCCTGCCTCAGCAAAGGTCTCGATCCAGCGATAGATCTCCTTGGCCACGAGGGGCGCGAGACCGACCGTGGGCTCATCGATCAGGCAGAGACGGGGCTGGGCGAGAAGGGCCTTGCCGAACTCGAGCATCTTCTGCTGGCCGCCGCTGAGATCTCCCGCCTGCTGCCGCCGTCTCGCCTTGAGGTGGGGAAATCGCTCCAGGACCTGCTCGATCCGGTGATTTCGCTCCGTCCGACTGAGAGATTTCCCGTTGGCTCTCAGGCGGCGGGCCAGGACGAGAAGGTTGTCCTCCACGGTCAGGTAGGGGAAGATGCTTGATTCCTGAGGAATGAACCAGATCTGCCGCTCGATGAGGTGATGGGGGGAGAGACCCGTGATCTCTTCGCCCTCGAGGAGGACCTTCCCCCTCTTGGGACGCAGAAACCCGTAGATCGTCTTGATGAGGGTGGACTTGCCCGCGCCGTTCAGGCCGATGAGGCCGACGATGCTCCCCTTCTGTACTTGGAGAGAGACGTCCTGGAGGATCTCGATGTCCTCCAGGTATCCGGCCGTGACTTCAACTATCTCGAGCAAAGGTTTCACGCCGCCGTTCCTCCCAGATAGGCCTCGATAACCCCCCCATCATTCAGCACGCTCGGGGTCGCGTCATCGGCGATCACCTCACCGGCATTCATGACCACGGCCCGCGGGCAGAGTTCGAGGACGGCCGGGATGTCGTGGCTGACGATGATGAAGGTCTGACCCTCCTCGTGCTTCTGCCTGATATACCGAGCGAGGGTCTCTTTCATGGAGGGATGGATCGCGGCGAAGGGTTCATCCAGCAATACCACCTTCGGCTCGCCCATGAAGCAGCCGCCGAATTCGAGGAGCTTCTGCTGCCCCCCCGAGAGACGGCCGGCATCCTCGTCATTGAGATGGGCAAGGCCGAGATCGCCGCCGATCCGGGCCGCCCTCCTGGAGGCTGCGCCGTGGTCGAGCCCGGCAGCGTAGCCGGCGACGAGAAGGTTGTCCATGACGCTCATGCGGCGAAACAACCGGGTGAGCTGGAACATGCGGGCAAACCCCCGGTGGGCAACCTGGTCGGGATTGAGCCCGTGAATGGGGGTGTCCTCGAGCGAGATGCTCCCGGAGTCAGGCGCGTAGTACCCGCTCAGAATGTTGAGGAGCGTCGTCTTGCCGGAGCCGTTGGGACCGATGAGGGCGAGGAGCTCTCCCCGCTCCACCTCGAAGGAGACGTTGGCGACCGCCTGGAGGCCGCCGAAGCGCTTGCTTACCGAATCGATGGTTAGGTAGGTCACGTGGGGCCTCCTTCCTCGGGTGTAACAGATGGATGCGGTATCGGGGAGCGACGATCCCGCAGTCGTTCAAGGAGTCCCCACAGTCCTTCCCGGAAGAAGCGGCCGACGAGGATCACCATGAGGGAAAAGACGAGCATGTGGCTTAATCCCACATCCCGGAAGGCCTCGGAGGAGATCTCCACGAGGAAGGCGCCCAAGAGCGGGCCGATCAGCGTGCCCATGCCGCCGATGACAGCCATGCTCAGCACGAGCCCGGTCTCGAGGACGAGGCCGATCTCGGGGCTCGCCAGCAAGATGAAGTGCACGTAGATTCCGCCGGCAAGCCCGCAGATTGCGCTGCTCAGCGAAAAGGATGCGGTCTTCCACAGGACCACGTTCACACCGCGCCCGGCGGCGGCAACGTCGTCGTCGCGAATCGCCTGAAGGTAGAGCCCGGCCCGGGAGCGGACGAGGACGTAGAGACCAAGCTGGACGACAACGAGAACGAGAAGGAAAAGATAGTAGTAAGCGAGACGGTCTTCGAAAATCGCCGGGACGCTCAGGCCGAGATCACCGCGGGTCAAGGTGTAGCTGTTCCCGATGACGAGCCGAATGATCTCGGCAAAGGAGAGAGTGGTTAGCGCGAGGTAGGGACCCCTCAGCCGAAGCACCACCACCCCGAGGAGAAACCCGATCACACCGCAGGCCACTACCCCGACGGGGATCCCAACCCAGGGCGATATCTGGAAATGGTGGTAGAGAAGGCCGGAGCTGTACCCGCCGATCATGGCGAAGGTCGCCGGCGCGAGGGAAAACTGCCCTGTGTACCCGGCGAGAAGGTTCCAGGCCGCGGCGACGATGGCGAAGTACATGGAAACGATGAGGACTCCGAGCCAATAGGGGACCCTCACCACAAAGGGCAGCAGGGCCACGACGGCGAGAAAGATGAGCGAGACGCGAAGCTCGCGCAGCGTCCTGACTCTGGAACCGCCCTTCATACCTCACGCACCTTCTCACCGAAGAGGCCATGGGGCCGGAAAATAAGGACCAGCATGAGAATGAGGAAACCGAAGGTATCCCGATAGGCATAGGAGATGTACGTGGCGCCAAGACTCTCCAAGATCCCCAGGAGGAAGCCGCCGACGATGCTGCCGATGGCGGAGCCCATGCCGCCCAGCACCACGATCACGTAAGACTTCAGGGCGGGGAAGACCCCCACTGCCGGGTAGGCGTGGAAGAGGGGTGCGAGAAGCGCGCCGGAAAGCGCGACTAGCCCGCTCGAGAGGGCGAAGACCAAAGCGCTCGCCCTGGCCGTATTGATGCCCGCTATGGAGGCGCCGAGACGGTTCTGGGCCACCGCCTGGATCTCTTTACCCCAGCGAGAGGAACGCATGAAGAGGTAGGCCGAGGCGAGGACGACCAGGGCAAGGAGGGATGCCACCAGCCGCTGGGCGCTCATCATGAGGGACCCGATCTCTACGCGACTCACGGCCACCAGGTCGGGCCCGCGGTAGGGATAGGGCCCGATGATCTGGTTGGCGAGGTTCATGAGGAAGAGGGAGAGACCGAAGGTAACGATGATGGCGTACTCGTCCCGCATGACACCCCACTCGGAGTAGGTGCGGTAAAGGGGCCGCATGAGGAGACGCTCGGTCGCGAAACCCACCAGGGTTCCCACCAGGAAGGCGCTCGGCACCGCAATCCAGACGGAGACCCCGGCCTTGAGCATAAGGAGCGTGTAAGTGTAGGCCCCGATCATGAAGAACTCGCCGTGGCTGAAGTTCACCACCTTGAGAATCCCGAAGATGAGGGTGAGACCGATGGCCATAAGCCCATAAAAGGCTCCCATGAGCAGGCCGGTGACGGTGACTTCGAGGGCGAGCATAGGAGGGTCCATTCAAAAATCGGCCGAGCAGCGGCTGATGCCGCACCTCAGGGACTCACCGCCCGGCCGGTTGCGCGGCTCTCCCCCCGTCCCAGCAGGGCGGGGGGAGGCATCGCCGGTTACGGCTTTACCGGCTTCGCGGTCGCGATGCTCGGCGGGTACACGATGGGAGCATCGGCGAGCGGCTGCTTTACCGCGGTGAACTGGATGATGGCATAGGGCATATCCACCCACTGCTGGAAGGTGGGACCTGGTTTGGAGTCAAAGGTAACAGTTCCACGACTCGCAACGAGCTTCGTTTTCTGAAGCGCCGCGATGACCGCATCAGGCTTGGTCGATCCGGCCCGGTTGATGGCGTCCGCTGCGACCCAGAGGCCGTCGAAGCCCTGGAAGACAACCCGGCTCGCTTCCCGTTGGGTCGCCTTCATGTGCCGATCACGCACGGTGTTCCCCAGATCGGTAAGCTTCATCTTGGGATGGAAGAGGGCGACTCCCATGAGGTTCTTACCGCCGCCGCTCACATTATCCCAGAAGTCAGGAAGCTCGGCGAGGGCGTCCAGATCCAGCAGCCAGGTCTTCGCAGTCGGCGCCACGCCGTGCTCGAAGAGTTGGTTGATCACCAGGTAGCCGCCCGGCGGATCCAAAATGGGGACCACCATGTCGGGCGGGCTTTTCTTTAGGGGCAGAATTGCCGGGGAGTGATCCTTCGCCTCCCGGTCCAGCACTTCGTACTTATACTGGGTGGCCGGTGACTTCTCTTTCAGGTAGGTAGCAAGGTTCTTGGCAAGCCCGATCCCGAAGTCGGTATTCTCCGGAAAGGCGATGACGTTCTTGAGACCAAGTTCTTTGGCGAGCTCCGCTCCGGCCATGGCCATCTTGGAGTTGAACACGGCCACGTTGAAGACCTCTTTGTAGCCTTTCTCCCGGATAGCATCGGACCAGCAGTTGACATTGATGAATGGGACTCCGTACTTGTGGGCTACCTCTGCGACCACCAGGCCCACAGAGCTGTGGTTCTCGCCGACGATGGCAACGACCTTGTCCCGGGTGATGAGTTTTTCAACCGCGGCGCGCCCCTTTTCCGGAAGCCCCTGGCTGTCCTCAAAGATGAGCTTCACCGGCCGCTTCAGGATGCCGCCCTTTTCGTTGATCATCTGGGCGGCCACTTCGATGCCGGCCTTTGCCTCGCTCCCCTGGCTGACAGAGCCGGGCGGCGAGAACGGAAGGGGTACACCGATAAGGATCGGCTCCTCCGCCGCTGATGTCGCTGTCGGAGAGATCAGGAGCGAGACCGATAGCCCCACGGCGAGGACGAGGGGCAGCAAGCAAAGCACACCACGCAGGTTCCATTTCATAACTCCTCCTCCTTTTCTTTAGGGTTACAAGACTGGTCCGGTAACGGGGTCAAAGAGACAGGTTTGATAACGGCCACTATACATTGTTGCGGCACGCAAGGGAAGCCCTCCTCGATGCACCCGTGCCATGCGGTGCGTCGAGGCCGGGGTTGCACTCTATGATCAGGCTTACCGCTTGTTCCAGACCGGCTCTCGCTTCTCCAGGAACGCCTTTATTCCCTCCTCGACATCCTCGGTCGCGTGGAGAATGGAGATGAGCGCCTCGGAATAGTCGAGGGCCTTCAGGTACTCCATGTCGGCCATGGTGTAGAATCCCCGTTTTCCCATCTGCAAGGCGACGGGGCTCTTTTTTGCCAGCTTCTCGGCCAGCTCCATTGCCGTCTCATCCAGGCGTTCCCGGGGAACCACCCGATTGACCAGCCCCAGTCGCTCAGCCTCGGCAGCGTTGATGAGATCGCCGCTGAGGAGGAGCTCCAGGGCCTTCTTGTTCCCGAGCGAGCGCGAGAGCACGAGTGCGGGTCCGAAGCCGAAGAGACCCACATTGATGGCGGTCATGCCGAACCGGGCGTCTTCGGAGGCGATGACGAGGTCACAGGCGAGGGCGAGGCCGAATCCCCCCGCAGTGGCAGGGCCCTGGACCGTGGCGATCACCGGCTTTCCCATCTTCGCGATGGTGGCGGCGAGCCTGGCGAAGCGCCGGTGCTGGTGCCGCTCCAGGGAGCTTTCCGTGGGGTCCGAGACGTCTCTCCCGGCACAGAAGGCCCTCCCGCTGGCCCGCACGACCACGATGTGAACCTCGTCGTCCTGCTCAAGCTCTTCGAGGCCGAGGACGATCTCCTCGAAGAGCTTCACACTCAGGGTGTTGAGCTTGTCAGGGCGGTTCAGGGTCAGGAGCCCTACGTGCTTCTTCTTTTCTACAAGGATGGTTTTGTACGCCATGGATACCCCTCCCGATTGAGCTGGAGCCCGATCCTACAACCTGTCGCTAATGAACTGCCACACCCGAGTGAAAACCCGCTGCGAGCCTTCGCCGCGGATGATCACGTGGCGAGACGTGGGGAAGATGGTCATCTCTTTGTCGCGAGCGCCCAGCCTCTGGTAGAGGTCATCGGTTCCTTCCGGGTGAACTACAGGATCCTCTGAGCCTTGGATTATCAGGGTCGGGACGGTGATCTCCTCGAGTCGCTCGGCGACCCTGTCCATGAGTTCCATGAGCTGATTGAGACCGGTTACCGGGTTCCGCGAGTAGTTGATATCGGGGTTCTCCGGGTCGTTGGGGATGAAGTGGAGGTGATTGGGAGCGGTGGAGATCCGATCCACGAGCCTGTTCCAGAGCGCAACCGCCGGAACCAGCCTTGCCGATTTCTTCCGCAGCTTGGCCGGCGGATTGATGGCAAAGACTGCCCTCACCTTCGGCAGGTTGCAGGCAGCGACAGACAGGGCCAGCCCGGAACCCATGCTGAAGCCGCCTAGGACCACATCCCTGCACGTCGTCGCCAGGATCAAGTAGCCCCGCTCCACCGACGTAAGCCAGTCCTCCCAAGTACGGCCGGCAAGGTCTTCGGGAGTCGTGCCGTGGCCCCGGAGGCGGGGGCTGTACACGGTGCAGCCTTGCTGGTGGAGAAAGTTGGCCAGCGGCCTCATTTCTTTTGGGGCGGCAAGGTACCCGTGCACGAGGAGGACGCCGATCCTCCCACGGAAGCGCTTGAGGAGAAAGGGGGCGCCGATGTGCACTGGTTTGGACTCGCTCTCCCGGCGATAGGCGAGGTAATCGGCGATGAATTGGTCGAGATCCGTGCGGCAAAGCCCGCGCCGGAGCTGTCGTCGAAGGACCCATCCGGGCCGCCAGGCGATGCGACGCAAGAGTCGGGTCAGCCTTCCCAGATATTCAACCTCATTCAGAATCACCAGATACGGATTTTCTTGGCGAATGGTGTGAAAGGTGAAAAGCTTGCTCATCTTGAGCTGCTTTTTCCGGAGCCTTTCGCCTTTTATCTCCACGACGCCGCTCTTTTCGGCCACGACGAGGAAGTCGGCGAGCATCCGCCGGTAGCGGCGGCAGAACTGGGTGCTCTGATCGCCGCGGAGAACTGCGTGGAACTCAAACCCCTTGAGACGCGTCACCTCCTCAGCGGCTACGTGAAGGCGCTGCGCCAAGTCGAATACCGTGAGCCGGGTACCGGGGTGATACTTCAGAAGGTAGGCGGCGAGATGGTCGAAGTTGATCGTAGTCAGCCCGTAGATGGCTGCCATGAGGCGCAAGGTGAGCTTGCTCGCGATCCGTCGCAGGAGCGGCCTCGATGGGATGGGTTCATCCGGCGTGATGTGCCTGGACGCGACAATATCCTCGCGGACGCGCCGATCCTCCAGCCAGGGCTTAACGGGGATGGGCTTCCCGATGGCAATGTTGATGTCCACCCCGGAGAGGAGCATGGTGCCTCCGGTCTGCAGTTCCTCGAGAACTCGCTCGGGAATATCCCTCATGAAGGAGGCGGCGAGCTTCTGGAGGGCATTCTCCCGCGAGCGGATGGGGTAGTAGCTCACATTGACCGGGACCAGGAAGGTCTCCAGATTGCTCACCTGGTCCGGGGAGCTGAGATCGAAGACCTCCAGTTGCTCCCGCAGCAGGACCGGATCCGTCTCCCGGAGGTGATGGAGACGCTGACGGTAGAACTCGGTCCGCAAGGCGAGCAACGCGGCCCCGGTATGGGGCGGTCTCTTCGACCCCGTGGTGCTGTAAACGAGGAACCTTCCCCGCTCCATGATCTTCTTATCCTTGATCATGGAGCCCTCCGGGAAGATCAGCCACGGATTATTCCCCATGAGGAGGGAGCGAATGATAATGGTGTCCCGATTGGGGTCAGCGGTGGAGACCGCGCCCATGTGCTCCAGGTAGGTCCCGAGTGTGCCGCCGAAAAAAGTGTGGTAGGCGAGAGACATGACGGGTTTTCCGGTGAGCTTATAGAACTCGTAGGGCAGGAGCAGGGTCTCCAGGCGGGTGAAGTGGTTGACGGCAAAGATGAGGACGCCGCGGGGAAGGTGCTCCCGCCCCGTCACCGTGACGGACGCCCGAAACAGCCGTTCGATGGCGCTTACTGCGAGTTTGCTCAATGAGAAGACCAGGGGGTGGAACTCAACCATTGTCTCTCCATGGACAGTACACGGCGGGCTGCTCGCGGATGCATCGGACAAGAACTGCGCTTCCCAGGAATGGCTGGAGTGTATCCGTTTCAACGGAAAAGCACAAGACCGCGACTGGCGCTCGCCGATGAGAACGTCAACGGGGCGGGATATGAAGTTGGGTTGGCGGAAGATGAAGGGGCAGGCTCAGTCTTTCACGCGTTCGATGTACGCGTCCGTGCGGGTGTCAACCTTCACCACGTCGCCCTCGTTGAGAAAGAGGGGTACCTGGATCACCATTCCCGTCTCCAGAGTAGCAGGCTTGGTTCCTCCCGTGGCGGTGTCGCCTCGAAAGCCCGGCTCCGTGTGGGCGATGGCCAGATGGACGAAGGTGGGAAGCTCGATGCCGATGGGTTTCTCCTTGAAGAAGAGCACCTTGGCGTCGATATTCTCCTTCAGGTAGTTCTTCGCGTCTCCGAGCTGTTCTTCCTCGATGAAGAATTGCTCGTAGCTGTTCGTGTCCATAAAGCAGTAGCCTTCGGCGGACTGATAGAGATACTGCATCTGCCGTTCGAGAAGGTCCGGACGGTTCACCTTCTCCCCGGAGCGGAAGGTCCT
>Ga0187774_10000713_pt1 | contig 11506 bp, 9 predicted proteins | sample 0216_BV02_MP05_2_FD_133152 | JGI IMG/M metagenome (GOLD analysis project Ga0187774, IMG submission 133152) | Tropical peat soil microbial communities from peatlands in Department of Meta, Colombia - 0216_BV02_MP05_20_MG | ecosystem: Environmental > Terrestrial > Soil > Wetlands > Peat | place... | reverse complement strand
CGAGCTCGGTCACACGCCCGCGCATCGCATGCATCGAGCGCACATTGAACACCTTGCTCACCAGCCGGCGCAGGCGCGTATGGTCCGGAGGATCGCGAAATACCATCCACAGCGACAGATAGCGAATGATCTCGGCGATGCGCTGCGCCTCGGCTCCCGGCAGAGAAGCGAAGAACGGGCGCAGGCGATCGGACGACATCCCCTGGTCGAGGCAAGCCGCCTTAACGTCGTCGTAGCGCGTCAGTACCCAGGCCTTGAGCCGCGGGCTCCAGTGCGCCGGATCGTGGTCGCGCATCCTGCTGTAGAGCGGAAACGGATCCGCGAGAAATTCCGGGGCCTCTGGGCGGTAATCGATGTTCATCGGTGGCGCGGGCGGACTGCGGGGGCCAAAGACAAACAAGTGTTTGTCTTAGCGGCCGACTGGTCAAGGCCGGCGAGACGCGAGGACGACCGCTTAAGCGCCCGAGGCATGGAACAATTAGGTTTTGTGCGATACATCAGCGGTTTGCGCTGCACTGCACAAAGCTCTTGACTTTTAATGTAATAGGCCTAAACTTCGGTTTGCTGCGCTGCACAAACCAATGCGTATGAGCAAGACCCGAACATAGCTTAACCAGACCACCTAACCAACCGACCGTTTATAGGAGCCAGACCATGTACGTCACCCCCGAACAAGTTCAAGCTGCCAACAAGGCCAACGTGGAAGCCGTTCTCTCGCTCGCCGCGACCCAATTCGCCGCGCTGGAGAAGCTTGCCAACCTGAACGCGAACGCGATCAAGGCCGCGTTCGAAGACTCGCTCGCCAATACACGCGCGCTGCTCGGCGCGAAGGACGTGCAGGAGTTCGTGAACCTGCAGAGCACCCTGGCGCAGCCTGCGATCGAGAAGGCGATCGCCTACTCCAAGAGCGCCTACGAAGTCGCCACCGAGGCGAACGGCGAACTGTCGAAGATGGCGGAGAAGCGCATCGCCGAGTGGAACGAGAACTTCGTTTCGATCCTCGACAAGGCGACCAAGAATGCGCCCGCCGGCTCCGATGTCGCCGTCGCGGCGGTCAAGTCGATGCTCGCCGCCGCCAACTCGGCGTACGACAACCTGAACAAGGTTGCCAAGCAGGCGACCGAGATCGCGGAAGCGAACGTCGCCGCCGCGACCGAGACCGTGAAGGGGCTGAGCAAGGCAAAAAAGGCGGCCTGAGTCCCGCTGCGCGCTCGCGGGCGGCGGTGAAACGCCGCTCCCTGCGTGGTCAAGGACTAGGTTTCAAGCGGCCCGCCAGGGCTGCGAAGCGCAAGTGAAGGTGAGGCCCGGGAACGCTCCCGGGCCTTTTTATTTCAGGGCTCGCGAAACGGAAATCCAGCCCGCTCGAGACCGCTACGCAGCTCCACGAGCGCCTGCGCGACCTCGGCCGGGTCGCCGCGCACGCCGAGCTCGACATGCCGCCGGCTGCCGTTCTCGCCCATGGAGGGCAGGCTGAACACCTTGGCGCGCGGATAACGCGTGCCGAGCGCCTCCATCAGCGCGATCAGCTGGCTTTCGCCCGCCTCGAACACGAGCACCGAAGCCTCGCTCCAGCGGTCGCGGTCGAACAGGCGCCGATAGCGGTTGTCGAGCACCCATTCCACCATCGGCCACGCCATCTGCGGAAAGCCAGGCACGAAGTGGTGTTCGCCAAGCGAGAAGCCCGGCACTCGGTTGACCGGATTCGGAATGATCTCCGAGTCGAGCGGAAACTCGACCATCATCAGACGCTGCGGCGTCAGCTCGGCACCGAAGCGCGCGCGCAGCTCCCGCTCGCCTTCGGGATGCACGGCAAGCGCCGTGCCGAAGGCCGCCGCTGCGCACTGCCGGGTGTAATCGTCGGGCGTAGCGCCGATGCCGCCGAAGCTGAAAACGATGTCGCCGGACGCGAATGTCCGTTTGAGCGCCGCGGTCAGCCGAGTCGGATCGTCGCCGTGATATTCGCAGAACGCGAGCCGCAGGCCGCGCTTGGCGAGGGCCGCCACGAGAAATCCGAAGTGCTTGTCCTGGCGCTTGCCGACCAGGATCTCGTCGCCGATCACCAGTGCGCCGAATGCGGCAGCCGTCATGACCGCACGATCCCCGCTTCGATAGGCGCCTCGCGCAACGCCGCGAGCTCCGCGAGCAGGTAGTGCACGAACGCCAGGCCGAACAGCACGGGGGCGAACAGCCCGACGATCGGCACGTAGGCGACCAGCGCGAGCACAACGCCGAGCAAGTACATGCCGACCCGGCGCTCGGAGAACACCGATCGCATCTCGCGCCGGTCGGCATGTTCGGCCAGCGCGTCGTAGCGCAGGATGCGCTGGTTGACCCACCCCATGATCGCGACCGGCATGGCGGGCCACAGCGGAGGCAAGATCCAGAGCGGGATGCTCAGGATCCCGAGCAGCGCGAGCCCCAGCAGCGCCACGACGCTGTTCCAAATGCTGCCGGCGAAGCTTCCGCCGTGCCGCCGTTCGAGCGTTGCGAAGGAGCGCCGGGCAACATGTTCGACCATCGCCGGCATGCCGAATACCCCCAGCAGGAGCAGAGCGGTGAGCTGGATGAGCGGCACGAGCGCGACGATCACGATCACCTTCGCGGCGAGCAATGCGACCGTACCCGCATCCCAGTGCACGAAGAAGGTGGCGGTCTCGATCCACCGGCGCAATGCGTCGGCGAGCCACAGCACCAGGCCCGTCCAGCACCAGATCGCCACGGCGCCCCAGAGCGCGACCGCGATCAGCACCGGCCACAGCATCAGCCACAGCATGCGGGGATGAAGCACGTTGGCGAAAGCGAACGAAAGCGAAGGACCGATGCCGCGCATTGAGTCAGTATTGCGTGCGCTTGATACTGTGCCACAACTTCGCCAGGCGCTTTGGCGACACCGGAACCGGCGTCTTCAGCTCCTGCGCAAACAGGGAAACGCGCAGCTCCTCGAGCAGCCAGCCGAACTGCTCGAGCTCCGCAGAGGGTGCACCCTGCCGGGCGCGCGTGGCGTGCTCGCGCCTCCAGGCGCTCTGCAGCGGCGCAAGCTCGGCCGTCAGGCGCGCGTCGCGCGCGGGGTCGGCGCGCAGCTTGTCCAGGCGCAACGTGGCCGCCTTGAGGTAACGCGGAAAGTGCTGCAGGCGCTCCCAGGGAGTCTGCGACAGGAAATGCGGGTGCAACAGCCGCCCCGCGCTCTCCCTGACATCCGCGACGGCGTCAGGGAAGGACTTGGCGGCCGCCGCCAGGCGCTTCTGCAGCTGCGCGTGCTCGGCGAGGATGGTCGCCGCCAGGCGTAGGATTTCCTGCGCGATCAGGTTGAGCCGGCCGCGCCCTTCCTCGACGCGCCGGGCGAAGTCGTCCTGCCGCATCGGCAGCGACTCGGCGAGGAAGCTGCGCTCGAGCGCCGCGCCGACAACCTCGTCCTTCAGCTCCACGTCGCGCGCAAGCTGCGCGAACTGCAGGTTGAGCGCGTTGTCCCGCGCCACGGCCTTTTCGATGTCGCGAATGCGCTCGCGGAACGCGAGCGTGAGCAAGCGCCGCACGCCCGCGCGATGCACCTCGCGCGCCCGCTCGGGGGAATCGAACACCTGCAGTGTCACGCCCTCGCCCGCGTCGACGAGCGCCGGATATCCGACCAGCGTGCGGCCGCCGCGCTCGACCTCCATGACCTCGGCCAGGTCGCCGAAGCTCCAGCCGCGGTAGCGCTCGCCGTCGGCGACCGGCGCCTGCTCGCGCAGCGCCGCCTCGGATTCGGGCGCCAGCTCGCGCTTCAGCGCGACGAGATTGCGCCCCAGCCCGAGCTGGCGCCCGTGCTCATCGATCACGCGAAAGTTCATATGCAGGTGCGGCGGCGCGGCGTCCGCCCGGAAGGCATCGACCGGAACATCGAGATTCACGCGCTCGCGGATATAGCGCGCGAGCGCCGCGCTCAACGTCACGTCGGCGGGTTGTGCCGCCGCGGCGAACCCCTCGGCAAACTCGTCCAGCGGACCGAGCTTGTGACGCAGCCGCTGTGGCAGCGACTTGCCGAGTGACCTGACCTTCTCCTTCAGCAATCCCGGCACCAGCCATTCGCAGCGCGCCACCGGCAGCTGGTTCAGCAGCGCGACCGGGACGGTCAGCGTGACGCCGTCACGCGCCGAGCCCGGCTCGAAGTGGTACTGCAGCTCGAACTCGTTCGCCCCGAGGCGCAGCCGCGGGGGGAAGTTCTGCGTCGTGATGCCTGCGGCCTCGTGGCGCATCAGGTCGCCGCGCTCCAGGTACAGCAGCTTCGCGTTCGCGCGCTCGGCTTCCCTGCACCAGGTCTCGAAATCCGCGCCGCTGTGCACGCCCTGGGGCACGCGCGCGTCGTAGAAAGCGAAGATCAGCTCGTCGTCCACGAGGATGTCGGGTCGGCGCGACTTGTGTTCTAGCTTCTCGATGTCCTGAAGCAGCTTGCGGTTGTGCGCGAAGAACGGAGCGCGCGTGTCGAAATCACCCTCGACCAGCGCGGAGCGGATAAAGATGCTGCGCGCCTCGGCGGGCGCGAACCGCCCGTAATCGACCCGACGGTTGGCGTACACGGGCAAGCCGTACAGCGTCCCGCTTTCGAGGGCCACCACTTGCGCGCGCGTTTTCTCCCAGTGCGGCCGATCGCGATGGCGCTTGATCACGTGCGCCCCCAGTTCCTCGAGCCACTTGGGGTCGATCGACGCCACCGTGCGCGCGAAAAGGCGCGTCGTCTCGACCAGCTCGGCCGCGACGATCCACCTGCCCGGCTTCGTCGTCCACGACCCCGGATGCACCCGGAACTTGATGCCGCGCGCCCCGGAGTACCCGCCGCCCTCCTCGTCGCGTACGCCGACGTTGCCCAGCAACCCGCTGAGCAGGGCGCGGTGGACCGCGCGAAAGCCCTCGGGGGTCGCCGGGTCGGCGCTTGAAGCGCGCCAGCCAAGCTCGGCGACCATGGCATGCAGCTGGCCGTGTACGTCGCGCCACTCGCGCATGCGCGGCACCGAGATGAAGTTCTCGCGGCAGACCTTCTCCCACCGCCCTTCGAATAGCTTCCACATCTTGAGATAGGCAAGAAAATCGGAGCGCTCGTCCGCGTAGCGCACGTGCCGCTCGTCGGCGGCCCCCGCGTTCTCCATGGGCCGCAGGCGCGGATCCTGGGCCGAGAGCGCCGAGCCGATGACTAGCAGCTGGTCAAGGCAGCCTTCGCCGCGGGCGGCGAGCAGCATGCGGCCGATGCGCGGATCGACCGGCAGGCCGGCCAGCTCGCGCCCCGCGTCGGTCAGCTCGTTCGCTTCGTCCACCGCCCCGAGCTCGGCAAGCAGCGCATAGCCGTCGGCGATGGCGCGCGGACTGGGCGCGTCGAGAAAGGGGAAGTCCTCCACGCGTCCCAGTCCGAGGCTCTTGGCGCGCAGGATCACCGCAGCGAGCGATGAGCGCAGCACCTCGGGATCGGTGTGGGGCGCGCGCCGCGCAAAGTCCTCCTCGCTGTACAGGCGTATGCAGATGCCGTCGCGCACGCGGCCGCAGCGCCCGGTGCGCTGCGTCGCCGCCGCCTGCGACACGTCCTCGACCTGCAGCTGCTCGACCTTGTTGCGGTAGCTGTAGCGCTTGACGCGCGCGAGCCCGGTATCGACGACGTAGCGGATGCGCGGCACCGTAAGCGAGGTTTCGGCGACGTTGGTGGCGAGGACGATGCGCCGCGCCGCGCCCGGCCGGAAAACGCGGTCCTGTTCCGCGGTGGACAGGCGCGAGTAGAGAGGCAGGATCTCGGTGTGCGGCGGGTGGTGCTTGCGCAGGACTTCCGCGGCGTCGCGGATCTCGCGCTCGCCCGGAAGGAACACGAGCACGTCGCCGGAGCCCTGCGCGCACAGCTCGTCGACCGCGGCGGCGAGCGCCCGCTCCTCCTCCTCGCGTGTGGTGTCCTCTGCGTCGCCTTCGACGGGCCGGTAGCGCACTTCGACCGGATAGAGGCGTCCGGACACCTCGAGCACCGGCGCACCGCCGAAGTGCTGCGCGAAGCGCGCGGCGTCGATGGTCGCGGAAGTGACCACAAGCTTCAAGTCGGGCCGTCGCGGCAGCAGCCGTTTCAGGTAACCGAGCAGGAAGTCGATATTCAGGCTGCGCTCGTGCGCCTCGTCGATGATGATCGAGTCGTACTGCCGCAGCTCGGGGTCCGCCTGCGTCTCGGCAAGCAATACGCCGTCGGTCATCAGCTTGACGACAGAGTCGCGACCGACCCTGTCCTGAAAGCGCACCTTGTAGCCGACCAGCGCGCCGAGCTGGCTGCCGAGCTCCTCGGCGATGCGCGCGGCCACCGAGCGCGCGGCGATCCTGCGCGGCTGCGTGTGGCCGATCATGCCGGCGGCGCCGCGGCCCATGGCGAGCAGGATCTTCGGCAGCTGGGTGGTCTTGCCGGACCCGGTTTCGCCGCACACGATCACTACCTGGTGGCGCTCGATCGCGGCGCGGATCTCCTCGCGGCGCGCGCTCACCGGCAAGGCCGGATCGAACTTGGGGGGTGGCAGGCCGGCGAGACGCTCGGCGCGTGTCGAGGCGGAATTCAATTCGCCCCCATTCTAGCGCGGCCCGCCCTCGTGCCCCGAGGGCTCCGATTGCCAGATTCGCGCCGAGCAATGTAGGCTCTCGACCCGAGGCCCGCGCTGCGGGGAGGAGGAGTGGATGGTCTGCACTTGCCGTCGCGTGGGCGTCGCGCGCGTTAGCGCTCGTGACATCGTCTAGCAGCATTCTCGAGGTACGCGACATCGCCGTGCAATTCGGCGGCATCGTCGCGCTCGATGGCGTGACCTTCGACGTCCCGCGCGGCGGCATTCTAGGCCTGATCGGTCCCAATGGCGCAGGCAAGACCACGCTGTTCAATTGCCTGAGCTGCCTCTACGTCCCGAGCTCGGGAGACATCCTGTTCGAAGGGCGCTCGATCCTCGGCCTGCCCTCGCATCGCATGGCGAGCATCGGCGTTGGACGCACGTTCCAGAATCTGGCGCTGTTCCATCGTCTGACCGTGCTTGAGAACGTGCTGGTGGGCGCGCAGACCCGAGGGCGCAGCGATTTCCTGTCCAATGCGCTGCGCCTGCCCTGGGTGCAGCGCGAGGAGCGGGCGCTCGAAGACAAGGCTTGGGGTCTGCTCGAGTACCTCAATCTGACGCAGGTCGCTCATTTACCCGCAGGCGCGCTGGCTTTCGGCACGCAGAAGCGCGTCGAGCTTGCGCGTGCGCTTGCGAGCGAGCCAAAGCTCTTGCTGCTCGACGAGCCAGCGGGAGGGCTGAACCACGAGGAGGTCGAGGCTCTCGGGAATCTGTTCAAGAAGATCCGGGAGGACATGCGTCTCACCGTGCTGCTCGTGGAGCACCACATGAGTCTGGTTATGGCGATCTCCGACCATGTCGTGGTGCTGAACTTCGGCCGCAAGATCTTCGAAGGGCTTCCCGCCGAAGTGCAGAAGCACCCCGAAGTGATCGAAGCCTACCTGGGCACCGGGCACTGATGGCGCTCCTCGAAGTCACGAACCTCGAGGCGTTCTACGGCCAGACGCAGGTGCTGCGCGGTCTGAGCTTCACGCTCGAGGAGGGCGGCGTGACGGCCATCCTCGGCGCGAACGGCGCCGGCAAGACGACTACGCTGCGCGCAATTTGCGGCATGGTGCGCACGGCCGGGGAAATTCGCTTTGCCGGCGAGCGCATCACCTCGCGGGCGACGGAGTCGATCGTGCGCTACGGCATCGCGCACGTGCCCGAAGGGCGCGGCACATTCATGCGCCTGAGCACCGAGCAGAACCTCAAGCTCGGCGCCTACGCGCGCAAGGATGCCGCCGGCGTGGCCGACGACCTGGAGCGCGTCTACCGCTACTTTCCGCGTCTGAAGGAACGACGCAACCAGCAGGCCGGAACGCTGTCCGGCGGCGAACAGCAGATGCTCGCGGTAGGCCGGGCGCTGATGATGCGCCCGAAGCTGATGCTGCTCGACGAGCCCTCGTTCGGGCTCGCGCCGCTGCTCACCGAGGAGCTGTTCCGCATCCTGAGCGCGATCAGCAGCGAGCGGCAGGTGAGCATGCTGGTGGTCGAGCAGAATGCGTCACTCGCGCTGGGGATCGCGGACCAGGCCTACCTGCTCGAGACCGGGCGCATCGTGATGAGCGGCAGGGCGCGCGACATCGGCCGCGACGAAACGGTGCGCAAGGCCTATCTCGGGTACTAGGGACGGCACGATGGACCTCTTCTTGCAGCAGACTTTCGACGGGCTCGCCTTTGGAGGCATCTACGCCTGCGTCGCGCTGGCGGTCGTGATGATCTACCAGGCCACCGACCACCTGAACTTCGCGCAGGGCGAGATGGCGATGTTCTCGACCTATATCGCATTTGCCCTGCTGCATCACGGCGTGCCCTACTGGTGGACTTTCCTGCTCACCATGGCGATCTCGTTCATCGGCGGAGTGCTGGTCGAGCGCATCATCGTGCGGCCGGTGGAAGGAACGACGGTGCTGAACGAGGTCATCGTGTTCATCGGCCTGCTTGCCATCTTCAATTCGCTCGCCGGCTGGATCTGGGACTACACGATCAAGCCTTTCCCGAGCCCCTTCCCCGACAAGGCGCCTCTCGGCGTTACCTTCATCGGCCCGCACGATTTCGGCGTGATCGGCGTGACGCTGGTGGTGCTCGCCGCGGTATTCCTGTTCTTTCGCTTCACCCCCGTGGGCCTGGCAATGCGTGCGGCGGCGCAGAATCCCGATTCGGCGCGGCTGGTGGGCATCCGCGTCGGCTGGATGCTCGCGCTCGGCTGGGGCCTGGCAGCGGCGATCGGGTCGGTGGCCGGCATGATGGTGGCGCCGATCGTGTTCCTAGAGCCAAACATGATGATGGGTATCCTGGTCTACGGGTTCGCCGGCGCACTGCTCGGCGGCATCAGCAATCCTGTGGGAGCGGTCGCCGGCGGCTTCATGGTCGGCGTGCTGGAGAACTGGGTGGGTACTTACGTGCCCTTCGTCGGAAGCGAGCTCAAGCTCACCGTGGCGCTCGTGCTGATCGTTACGGTGCTGGTGTTCCGGCCAAGCGGGCTTTTTGGTCACGTCGTCGTGAGAAGGGTCTAACCCATGGATGCTCGCTCCAACGCGAAGACCCGCGAGCTGGCAGCGCTCGCGAGCGGGGCCAAACTCTCCAAGTCGCAGCTCGTCGGGCTGGCGCTCGCGCTTCTCGCAGCGCTCGCGCTACCCTGGTTCATCAGCGACTATCGCAACTTTCAGTTCACGCTGGCGATCAGCTACGCGATGGCGGTGTTGGGCCTGAACATTCTCATAGGCTATAACGGCCAATTCTCGCTCGGTCACGCCGCCTTCTACGCGATCGGCGCGTACACTGCCGCGATCATGATGGAGCAAGGCGGAATTGCGTACTACTGGACCATCCCGGTGGCCGGGCTCGTCTGCCTGCTGGCGGGCTTCCTGTTCGGCCTGCCGGCGCTGCGTCTCGAGGGCCTCTATCTTGCGCTCGCTACGTTCGCTCTCTCGCTTGCTACCCCGCAAATGCTGAAATACGACGCGATATCACGCTGGACGGGCGGCGTGCAGGGCGTCACCATCACCAAGCCCGATCCGCCCTTCGGTCTGCCAATGTCGCAGGACCAGTGGCTGTACCTGTTTTCGCTTGCCGTCGTGCTGGTGCTGTTCGTGTGTGCCTGGAACCTGTTGCGCGGCCGCACGGGTCGGGCGCTCAAGGCGATCCGCGACAACCCCATCGCGGCGAGCGCGATGGGCGTCAACACCGCACTCTACAAGTCGCTGACCTTCGGCGTCAGCGCGCTCTACACGGGCATCGCGGGTGCGCTCGGAGCGATCGCAATCCAGTTCGTTGCGCCCGACACGTTCAATTTCTTCCTTTCGATAGCCTTTCTCGTCGGCGTCGTGATCGGCGGGCTCGCCTCGATTCCCGGAGCCGTGTTCGGCGGCCTGGTGATCGTATTCATCCCGAACTTCGCGGAGCAGGTCTCCAAGGCCGCCCCCTGGGCGATCTACGGCACCGTCCTGATCCTGTTCATGTACTTCATGCCCGCGGGAATTTGGGGCTTCATCAGAATGTTGTATGCTAAGTTGATAAAAAAAGCGCGAGTTGGAGGAAGCGACCCGCGCACTCGCTGACCGGCAGCAGCCGTCATAGTTCACAAAGGAGGAGGTGCGTGATGCTTCACAGTAAAGTACTAGTGGCGGCCGCCGCGGCCGCATTGACGATCGGCGCGGGCCCCGTTGCCGCAAAAAAGATGTACGGCCCAGGGGTCACTGACACCGAGATCAAGATCGGGAACATCAACCCCTACAGCGGCCCGGCTTCCGCTTACGGCGCCATCGGAAAGGGCATCGCTGCCTACTTCAAGATGGTGAACGACAACGGCGGCATCAACGGGCGCAAGATCGACTTCATCAGTCTGGACGACGGCTACAGCCCGCCCAAGGCCGTGGAGGCGGCGCGCGAGCTCGTCGAGAAAGACCAGGTGCTCTTCATCTTCCAGTCGCTCGGCACACCGTCCAACACCGCGATCCACAAGTATATGAACGCGAAGAAGGTGCCGCAGCTCTTCGTGGCCACCGGGGCTGGCAAGTGGAACGACCCGAAGCACTTCCACTGGACCATGGGCTGGCAGCCGTCCTATCCCGGTGAAGCGGAGATCTATGCGGCCTGGCTGCTGAAGAACAAGCCGAACGCCAAGGTCGGGATCCTGTACCAGAACGACGACTACGGTAAGGACTACCTGGACGGCTTCCTCAAGGGGCTGGGCGCGAACGCGAAGACGATGGTGGTGGCCAAGGAGTCCTACGAGGTGACGGACCCCACGGTCGACTCGCAGATCATCAAGCTCAAGGATTCGGGCGCAGACACGTTCTTCAACATCACCACGCCAAAGTTCGCCGCTCAGGCGATCCGCAAGGCCTACGACTCGGGCTGGAAGCCGCTGCAGTTTCTAAACAACGTTTCAAGTGCGATCGGGTCGGTGCTGAAGCCCGCCGGATTCGAGCAATCGACGGGACTGATCACGACCGTGTACCAGATGGACTACAGCGACCCGCAGTTCAAGGATGATCCCGCCATGAAGGCGTGGGATGCGTGGATGGACAAGTACATGCCTGGTGCCGATAAGACCAACGGCAACTACATTTACGCCTACAACGTGGCCTATTCGATGGTCCAGGTGCTGAAGCAGGCCGGCGACGACCTGACCCGCGAGAATGTCATGAAGCAGGCGGCGAACCTGAAGCAGGTCAAGGTTCCGCTGCTGCTGCCCGGGATCACGCTGGATACCTCGCCGACCGACTATGCGCCGATCCAGTGCGAGCAGCTGGCGAAGTTCGACGGTAAGGAGTGGCACCGTTTCGGCGACGTGATCTGCCCGAAATAGTCTCCAGCCGGGATTCTGGAGAGACGGCCCGCCGGATTCCGGCGGGCCTTTTCTTTTCATTTGCGAGAGTCACCGCTCGGCGAGCATGCGCTCGACGTAGCGCGCGATCGGGTCGATTTCCAGG
>Ga0187774_10000712_pt1 | contig 11521 bp, 11 predicted proteins | sample 0216_BV02_MP05_2_FD_133152 | JGI IMG/M metagenome (GOLD analysis project Ga0187774, IMG submission 133152) | Tropical peat soil microbial communities from peatlands in Department of Meta, Colombia - 0216_BV02_MP05_20_MG | ecosystem: Environmental > Terrestrial > Soil > Wetlands > Peat | place... | reverse complement strand
GCCGACCCGGCCGGCACTTTCCACCGGCGGCGGCAAATCCGAAGTCTGCGACCTGAGCTCGTGAAGCGCATTCTCCAGCGCCTTTTTCCCGATCTCTGGCGCATCGGCGAAAAGTTCGCGAAACTGCTGGATCTTTTTCTCGACGTCGTGCTCGGCTGCTGCCGGCGCCGAAGATTTCTGTGCGGTAGTGGCGACCATTGGAACCTCTTTCTCTGACGCTGTGGAACAACTATTTGCGGTGCCCACTGTGGGCGTTTACGCCCCGAATAGACTTTTGCGCCGAGCCACTGCTCGACGTTCATCCTGAGTTTTCAAGACGTTTCTTGTTGGTGCGTGAAAAAGAACAGGCAGAACGGGTCTGATGCTCCAACCTCCCCTTTGCTGGCGACACAATCGCGAAAGAAGGAACGGGCCAGATTGTTTGCATAACTACGCCAGGTTGGTTCGGTTCCAGGGAGCGACGTCGATCTGAATTGATGTCGTCCATCGCTCCTCTCCTCTCAGCCAAACGTGAAGCAAAAAGCTTCCGCGCCGGGGGCGAGAAACTCGATTTCAAACTGGCGATCGGCAATAGGTGCGGTTTGGCGGACCAATTGGTGCAGCCGCTGCTCGGAAAGCGTACCGTTACCTTGTTCGTCAACGTCAAATCCGTGTGCCGCGCCTGGTGGCTTTCCGTCGATCGTCACGCGGAATTTAACGGACGTTCCCGGCGCCGCCGGTCCCATGACGAGATTGAGATCGCGGGCGTGAAAGCGGTACGCGATGCGGCCGTTGGCTTTATTCAATTCGACAGCGTCGCGCTTTACCGTCCAATCGCCGGATAACCCCCAATCATTCCGGCGCAGTTGCCCCGGCAGTTCATACATGCGGGATTTGTCGCGGGTCGCGCCGCCCGGCGAGACAAAGCCTTCGGTGCGTTCATAACCGACGTAATTTTCCGGTGACTTCAGGCTCGCCCAGTCGGCAGCCACTTCGAAGCCAGCCGGTGTCACCGACACCAGACTGTCGTCGATCCCCTTGGCGCCGGCCTCCATGAGCAAGCGCTGAATGACCATTTCGGACTGCTCGTAGGAGCCTTCGCCAAAATGGGTGTGGCGGATGCGCCCCTGCGCATCCACAAAATACTGCGCCGGCCAATAATTGTTATTGAAGGCACGCCAGATGACGTAACTGCTGTCGACAGCAACAGGGTAATCGACCCGAAGTTCTCTAACCTCCCTTTGGACGTTGTCGATGGTCTTTTCAAATCTGAACTCCGGCGTATGCACGCCGATCACGACCAATCCCTTGTCCTTGTACTTCTCCGCCCAGCCGCGGAGATAGGACTGTGTGCGCAGCCAGTTGATGCAGGTATATGTCCAGAAATGGACGAGGACGACTTTTCCACGCAAGGCCGACGCGGGGAGCGGCGGCGAATTGATCCATTCGTCGGCTCGTTCAAGAGACGCGAGCGGCGCCTGGTCGCCCGGAGGCCCGGCAGCGGGCTTGTGAAAAAATGTAATCGGTTCTCCTGCGGGGATTGACGAGAGCGGCAATCTGACATCCCCCATGAAACCCGCAATCGGCGCGGCGATTGCGATGACGAGCACCGCAGCTACGAAGAGCCTTTTTCCCTTCATCGCCGATGCCTTGCGTTTCGGATCGTTTGCGCTCTGCACGGATGGAGCGCTGCGCTGAGTGCCTCAAACGAACGATTTTCGTCGGAATTGCCGGCTGAAGAAAAACTTACGTCGCCCTAAGAGACGATAATCCTTTCACCAAGCCAGGTAGCTGACAACAAAGGACCAGCGCACTTTTCCGTGACCGATGCCGTGCACATGCCGCTAAATCCGTCTATGATCTGTACATTACTCATGAATAGCGCGGACTTTCGCGTCGTGCGGTGCTCACCGTCAAAAAACGTTCCAACTTCTGTGAGTTGCCTTCGGCCTTTTTTTCCGCGACTTTCTCTGAGTCGAAAGCCAAGGCGGGGAGCGCGCCATGAAGTTCCTCAACTTCGTCAAGTACAAAGACTTGAATAAGATTGCTGGCGCCCGTGCGGCCCATTTTGCATATGCGGACAGATTGCGAGGACAGGGCAATTTGGCGATTGGCGGACCCCTCCTGGATGAACAGGATCGGCGCATCGGCCTGCTCTTTATATACGAAGCCGTTTCGAGGGACGCTGCGGTGGGATTTGTGGAGGACGACCCATTTACCCTGGCAAAGGCATTGAGCAGTTACGAGATCAACGAATGGCGTCTTCGCGGCGTAAACGTCGATCTACTCGCTAAAGCAAACCGATCAGGCGACCAGGACGGCGGCAAAAATACGAAGATCAGGTTGTTTGCGAACTACGCGAAATACGGCGACGACAAATCGAGGCTTGCGACCGCTCGCCCCGCGCATTGGAAATATGACCAGAGCTTAAAGAGTGCTGCCAAATTGGCGCTGGCAGGCCCCTTTGAGAATGAAAAGGGAGGGCTTTTTGTCTACAGCGCAGCCCGTAAGGAGCAAGCGCTGTCGTATCGCGAGCAAGATCCTTTTGCAAAAGAAGGGGTATTCACAGATTGCGAACTCCTTGAATGGCTCATTGAAGGCATCAACCCTGATTTGCTCACCAGCGATTTCTAGTCGGAACATCGACAAGGAGTGTCGAGAGAAGCCGAGCGAAATTGTGCTTTGGTATTGGTTTCCGTTTAGCGTGAAAAGGGGAATATCGAAGACCCCGCTTTTTTCCGCGTTGGGTCAAAAGCCGACATGTGCAGCGCACGCGCCGATGTCCGCTATGGGTCAGAAGCAGACATGTGCAGCGCAATAGCCTACGTCCGCTAAGGGCCACAAGCGGACATTACTAGCGTTGTGTCGATGCACGGCCGGTATTCGAATTGGCGACTTTTCGTGTGCACTCGATAAATCGCTCGGCCAGCGGAGTCAGTGTGCGATCCTTAACTCTTATGAACCCGACTGGCGCGGGAGCTTGAGGCAGTTTGATCGGCAGAACTTTCATATCCCTCTGCTTGCCGCCAAACCGTAACGCTGAGGACGGGATGAGACCGAGCCACCGCCCGGTCTCGATCAGGCGCATGTGTAGATGGAGCGACACCGTCAAAACCTTTGCAGAAGGGACTTCGAGACCGGACCTTCGAAACACCTCTTCGTGCAACGACCGTGCGAGGCTGCCCGGTTGCGCCAGCACCCACGGCTCGTCAATCAAATCCGCAAGCTTCAGGTTACGCCTCTTGGCCCAGCGGCTGTCGGCACCCGCAACGACAACGGTCGGCTCATCAAACAGCGGCTCCGCGACCAAGTCAGGCTCGGTCATTGTCGTTGGAATCCGGCCAAAGACCAGTTCGGCTTTGCGGCTGCGGAGATTATCGTACTGCTGAATGGCGATGTTCTCCTGTAGCACGTAAAGTACTGCGCGCGGGAAGTCCTGCGCGAACCGTTCGATGATCGCCGGGAGCAGGCCGGCATCCGTCACGATGGAAGAACCAATCCTCAATTCGCCCGCGTCTGGCTGCTTGATAAACTCAATGTTCTGAAGGCCCTTGCGCATTTCGTCGAATACGGCGACGCCGGATTCAAGCAGTACTCGGCCATAGTGCGTCGGCTCAACGCCTGAGATGCTGCGATCAAAAAGCTTAATGCCGAGCGTGGCCTCTAATTCCGAAATTGTCTTCGACACGACAGGATAGGACACGGCCAGTTCTTCCGCAGCGCGTGTCATGCTTCCCGCTTCCGCAACCGCTAGCACGATATGCAGATCGCGCAGCTTGACGCGGCGCCCAACCCGATCAGTCCACTTCATTTGCCACCTAGCTAAATGGTTAGGGGTATCCCGTAACAATAGAACTAAACAGCTATACCAAGATAGGGCAATAACAAAACCGCAAATTCCAAGGCGGGCGCTGCCCGCTCAAAACCGAAGGGAGAAACATCATGTCCACAAATTCGAAATCACCGGTCACCGTCGTCCTCGTCCATGGCGGCTTCGTCGATGGCGCGGGTTGGGAAGGCGTCTATAACGCCCTCAAGAATGACGGCTACAACGTCAGTATCGTTCAAAATCCGACAACGTCTCTCCAGGACGACGTCGCTGCCACGCGCGACGTGATCGCTCAGGCGCAAGGGCCGGTCGTGCTAGTTGGCCACTCCTACGGCGGCGTGGTTGTCAGCGAAGCTGGCACCGACCCCAAGGTCAAAGGCGTCGTCTACATCGCGGCGTTTGCGCCCGACAAAGGCGAGTCAGTGCAGTCCCTCATTGCAAATCCGCCCCCCGGCGCGCCTGTGCCACCGATCATGCCGCCGATAAACGGGTTTCTGTTCCTCGATAAAGCTAAATTCCGCGCATCATTCGCGGCGGACGTTAGCGAGGCGAAGGCGTCGTTCATGGCGGACTCCCAGGTGCCGTGGGGCGTCAATGCCCTGGCTGGCGCAGTGACCAGCCCAGCGTGGAAGAGCAAGCCGAGTTGGTATCTGGTCGCGACTGAGGACAAAATGATCCCGCCGCCTGCCCAGCGCCAAATGGCGGCCCGTGCTGGTGCGACCGTTGTAGAAGCCGCCGGCAGCCACGCGATCTACGTCTCGAAGCCGGAGGTTGTCGCCGCCCTCATCGCGAAAGCAGCGCAGAACGCGAGCGCCCAAGCGGCAGCGTGAGCTAGAACCGCAGCCAAATTAAGCAGTCAAAATCACCGTCGGCCTTAACAAGAGGCCGGCGGTGGTTTCGCGTTTGAATTGACATAGCGATGTCTGCTTTGGGTCAAAAGCAGACATGTGCGGCGCACAAGCCGAAGTCCGCTATGGGCCGGAAGCGGACATGGCAGTGGCTGGAGCTTGACGCCAGACCTTCAACGAAGGAACGCCGGATCACATGGTTTAGTCGAAACGCTGACCGTGCTTCGCCATGCACGTTCCATACGCGGCGAATTGTTCAAGTTGCCACACGAAGAAAAGACATTTTGCAGCCTGTACGCTGCACTCATGAATAGCTGCAGCCCTAAGAGGGCTGGCCTGCTCGGCTTTTGAGAGGGGGACAAAGAAAAGCGCGGCAAGAGACAACATAGGAAAATATTTCTTCATGGTGGGCTCCATCTAACCAAACCAGCTTTCGATCGCCGAGCGGACACCGGCCTATCCGCTCTTCCTCGAAAAGCAGACACATGCAGCGTGCACGCTGATGTCGCCTAAGGGCCATTAGCGGACATTCAGTGCTGTATGAGCAGATTCATCAGCTCGGGCGACAGCCGGCAGTTCCGGAATTAACCGCGACGCGCGTTGCCCGGTGAAATACGACCAGAACCACTGGTTCTGAACACGCAGCCGATTTTGCAGTTGCGGCAAGGCGAGGATGTGAACGAATGCCCAGACCAGCCAGGTCAGGAATCCGCTTGTCCGCAGCCAACCCCGCTCCAGCACGGCGTAATTTTTGCCAACAGCGGCCATGTTGCCCTTGTCGAAGTATCGGAACGGACGTTTGAACTTCCGTCCCTTCAGATCCTTTGCGATCAACCGCCCGACGTACCGCCCTTCCTGGATCGCGGCCTGCGCCACGCCGGGGACCGGATGGTCGTTTTGTATAACCGAGGCAGCGTCGCCGATGACGAAAACGCCGGACACGTCCGCGACCTTGAGGAATGGATCAACGAGCGCACGACCTGCGCGGTCGGTTTTAGTGCCGAGCATTGCTGGAATCGGCGATGCTACCACGCCTGCAGTCCACAGCACCGTTGCGCTCGAAACCCGGTTTCCGCCGTAAATTACGCCCTGGCCGTCGACTGTCTCGACCTTCACATCCGTCACGACCTTAACGCCAAGTTTCGCAAGGCGCTTCGCTACTCTGCGTGAGATCGACTCGGAAAAGGTCGGCAGAACCCTCTTGGCCGCGTCGAGCAGAATGATGCTAGCCTTAGCCGGGTCGATGTGGTGGAAGTTGTCCCGGAGCGTAACCTTCACAAGATGCGCCAAGGAGGCCGCGAGCTCCACGCCTGTGGGACCCGCACCGACCAGCACGAACGTCATCTGTCGCGCGCGCTCGCCCTCGTCCTCTGTCGCCGCGGCTAGCTCGAACGCGCTGAGTATTTTGCCGCGGATTTTCTCGGCGTCGGCAAGGCTCTTGAGCGCCGGTGCATATTGTGCGAACTCGTCGTGCCCGAAGTAATTCGGCCGCATTCCAGTCGCGACCACCAAATAATCAAACGCGATTTTCCGGACACTCATGCCCGGAGCCTTTGCGTCAATCGTACGAGATGCAACATCGACACCCGTGACCTCAGCTAGAAAGACGGTGACGTTTTGCTGCTTAGCCTCGAGCTGACGGATCGGTGCAGCAATCTCGGCTGGCGAGAGGACTGCCGTCGCCACCTGATAAAGCAACGGCTGAAATATGTAGTGGTTTCGGCGGTCGATCAGGATTACCTCGGCATCGGATTGCCACAGCGCGCGCGCCGCGGCGATTCCAGCAAAGCCGCCGCCAACGATCACAACGCGCCTGCGATGTGATAGAGGCGCGGCGACGACCCGCATCGCCGCATCAGTCCGGGTGTTATCCAGCAATGCACTCATAGACCACCTCCTTCGTGTCGTTCGGCACCCATAACGTTATCGACGTCTGCAGTTTCACCGCGCAATCCATTCTGGTTTGCTCGACCCCCGCGGGACGAGAACGGTCCTGAATGAACCAGGAGTCCGCGACATGACCACCTGGTCGGTTAGTCCCTGGTAGGTGCCCAACGGCGTCTCCGCAGTGAACAAGTCGGGGGCGATGTATGAGTGCTCGTCGGACGATCCGGCCATCGCTTGCGCATAGTCTTTGTCGAAAATGCCGAGCGACCTCAGCCACAGCACGGTGCGAGTCAAAGAGACAGTGACTCGATAACTGCCGCCCTCAACCGCGCGCCGGCGTAGCGCCGCCAGTATGCCGACTGTTCCGAGCCAGCCAACCACGTTGTCGCAAATGGGGATGATCGGCGGTGAACTGGGATGCGCCGGAGTGCCTTCGCTGGTGAACAGCCCCGACACGGCTGCACCGGTTTCGTCAAATCCCGTACGATCTTTCCAGGGGCCTTTGTCGCCGTACGCAACGACACGAGCGTGGATCAGCCCTGGCTTCTTTGCGCAGAGCTCTTCGGCATCGAGACCGTCCCGCTCCAGATACCCCGGGCGCCTATTGGCGAAGAAGACATCGGCATCCTTCAGCAGGCGATCGAACTTTGCGAGATCGTCTTTTGAGTGGTCGAGTATGGTTTGACGCATCCCAACTTGGGCGTCCCAGACAAAGGACTCGATCTCGGTGTCCCCCGGCCGCCAGATGTTGAGGACGTCGGCCCCGTAACAAGCAAGATCTCTGCCGATGGCGGCTCCGGCAATCACATGTCCCATTCCGAAAGCGCGAATGCCGTCCAAAGGACTCTTGCCGTCCTTCATGAAGGGCATTGGTTCGCTGTCGCCGACCTTCTCCACCGAGATCAACGGCATTTTGGAGAGCACTTCGGTGTATTGAGGCTCGTTGCGGAACTCCTCGAAGGTGCGCACCTTGGCGAAGGGAAGTCCGGCCTCGGCCGCAGCATTCTCCAAATCATCTGCGCGCCACTGGAGAATAGCGTTCCGTACCGAATCCGCGCTGGCGCCGGACTTGAGGAAGCTGAGCGCGCGTGCTGCGAGCTTCGGATAAATGTTTATGGCCACGACGTGCCGCCCGTCGCGCGTCTCGTGAAACAGGTGCCGGTCGAGGAACGGGTTCAATGGGTCTTCGAGGACCACGGGCGGACGTCCGTTGACCGTCTCCCATTTCAGCTCGAAGAAGCCGCAGAAGCGGCGCAACGCCTTGCGAACATCCACGGTGATGTCCTGTCCCTCACCGGTGCGATGTCGCCACAGCGCCGCCACCGCTACGGCTTTTGCGGCGAGACCAACCGCCGCCATGGTGCCGAACCGATGGGGGCTGGGGATGATCGGATCGCGGCCGTAGAAGCTGAGCTTCCCGCCACTGTCCGCAGTCGACATTCCGACGTCTTTCAGCACCCGATTGACCCCGCCGTGCAGATCGAAATCGGGACTCCGTTCGGGATTCGCCAGCTTCGATTGAAGCGTCTCGGTGAGAAGATCCGGTTGGGACTTCTTCGTCCGCAGGTCCGATCGGGACTTTTCAAGTATGGCCACGTCGCTCATTTTCGGGGTCCTTTCGGGGTTAATGCGATGGCTTGTCTCATCGCGTTCAAATTCACCTTGCTGTGCTCTTCAACTTTCTTGCAGCAGCCGCCTATTCAGCCGCAGCGATCTGCGGGATGCGCGAACGCGTCGTCTCTTGATGCCTGGTGCGCAACTCGATGAGGCCAAGCAGAATTTCGTCTCGTCCCGCCTCGAGTTCCTCGATGGTGCGCGACCCGACCTCCGCGTGGACGCTGTCCACAAGCTTCTTTTGCACGTCTGGCGTCAGAGCCGGCGAGCCGAGGGATTGCCACGAGGCCATCAGCGGGTCGGCGAACTGCGCAAGGAAGTGCTCGATTCCACCCGGGCCGCCCCCGAGATGATTGAGCATCATGTTGCCCATGACGCCCCAGCGCAGGCCTGGCCCCCAAGAAAGGGCTGCGTCGACATCGGCAGCGCTCAGCACATCCGCGGCGACGAGATAGTAGACCTCGCGCGCCAAAGCAGCCTGCAAGCGGTTGGCGACGTGGCCCGGCAATTCCTTGTTTAGGCGCACCGTCTTCTTTCCGATCGACGAATAGAACTCCGCTGCACCCCGGATCGTCTCTTCGGATGTCTTTGCCCCGCCGACTATCTCGACCAGCGGGATAACGTGCGGCGGATTGAACGGATGACCGATGACGCAACGCTCCGGATGGGATGCGGCTCCCTTTTGGATCTCGCTCATCTTAAGTCCGGACGAGCTCGACGCGATGATCACATCGGGCGGTAACAGAACGTCGAGCTGTCCATAGAGCTTTTGCTTGAACTCGATCCGCTCGGGACCGTTTTCCTGCACGAAGTCAGCACCGACGACTGCTTGCGCGAGATCCGCCGTGAACGTCAGGTTCGCGAGCGACGCTCCAGGTGATAGGCCTAAGCGCTTGAGCGCCGGCCAGGCGGTCGTCACGAACTTTCTCAGCCTTGCTTCCGCATTCGGGGCGATGTCGGTCGCGACGACCTGCAGTCCCTTGGCAAGAAACAGCGCGGTCCAACTTGCGCCGATCACGCCGGTGCCGACGACTGCGACTCGGCGAATGGTCCTATTGGTCGACATGGTGTTGTTCTCCTTTTGGGGTGTCAGATGTCCGCGTAGGCGATTCCAGTGAGGTTGCCCTGGGCGTAGACGAGACCGCGTTCGTCCGATCCGTCGAGCCTGGCGGAGTAGACCGTGCCGGCGAAATCGGTGAGGAACATACGGTTGCCGGGGATGTCGAGAGCGATGCCGATCCCCTCCATCAGGTGCTTAATAAGGATTTCCGGCTCGGCCTTTTTGTCGATCGGCACGCGATTGACAGTGTTGCCGCGCGGAGGGTCTCCGCGGTCCGTCCAATAGAGAACGCGTTTGCCCAGATCGAGCTCGAGATCGATGGGTTCTGGGAGGTGATCGAACAGCACCTCGATATCGGAACGGTTCGCCGGGCTCTCGCGTCTGGGGATGTCTATATTGGCGCGACGGAGACTGCCCAGCCCGCCTTTCATCGGGCCTTTTTGCGTCCAGTAGATTTTGCCGAGCTTTGGATCGACGGTGATTCCGACGCACCAGCGTGTCTCGTCACGCCGGTCCTTGTCGCCGCGGCCCGTCTCGACGAGGGTTTCGACGGATGTGCCGTCGAGATTAACTCGCATCACGCGCATACCCTCGCGATCGCTCCAATAAATCTTTCCGCTTTCCTTCTCGAGGTGGAGTTGCTTCGGCGAATGCGTGACGCCTTGCGGGACGATCACTCTGCGATTGGCGCCGTCGAGATCGGCGCGCTCGATCGAGCCATCGTCGCGGTTGGGGATACCCATGTTAGTCCAGTAGATATGACCCGCCTGCTCATCGACGGCGATGCCGTCGGGCAGGCGGCAATTGGTGACAATGGTTTTACGATCAGAGCCATCGGGGTTCATCGAATGGATACGACCCCCGCTCAATTCGAGAACAAATAATCGGCCAGAACGGGTGGCGCTTGATGAAGCTTTGATTTTCGCGACTTGTAGGGGCATAGCTATTTTCCTGCGTGTTACTGTTCCAGCGATCCATATCGTCGTTGTTGGCTACAGGCGGTCCGCTTTAGAGCAGGTTCCGCCTTACTCGGACTGACCGTGTTCCGACATGCAGCTGCGATAGATGTCGCTCTGCGCGTGTCCCCAGGTGTAGTTCTTGAAAGGCTCAGCACGGTTGTTGCATTCGCGCAGCGCGCGCTCGCGGACGGGCGAGGTGCTGTCAGCGGCGATTACACCTTCGATTGCCCGCGCATGTGCTGTGTAGCCAGCATGAGTCGCGTTGCTCGCCGCTAATCCGGGTGTCGACGCCAGGCTCAATGCCATAGCAAGCACTCGGGTGAAATTTTGAAAATTGATCATGATCGTTCTCCATCGATTTGGGGGTCGGCTTTTTGCCGCCTTCCTTTGTAATTAGAACCTTCCAAAAACGATGGGTATCCGGTAATATTGGGATATATCCTTCCAAAAAATGGAAGCATCCATGAATCGCCTTGAAGCTATGTCAATCGTTCTGGCGGTTGCCGAGTCCGGCAGTTTGTCAGCCGCGGCGCGCCGGCAGAAAGCGCCGCTTGCGACGGTGAGCCGCAAAGTATCTGAGCTCGAAGCGCACCTGCGGACCAAGCTCTTCAATCGCTCTAGCCGCGCGCTGGTGCCAACCGATGCGGGGCGCTCCTATATCGCCGCCGCCAAGCGCATTCTCGCCGACGTGGCCGAAGCCGAGCGCGCCGCGTCAGGCGAGTACACGATGCCGCGGGGCGATCTCAGCATCTCGGCGCCCACATTCCTTGGCCGCTATTACCTGCAACCGATCGTGACGGAGTTTTTGACCGCGTTTCCGCATGTCGATATTCGGCTCGATTTGCAGGACCGCGCGGTCAATCTTCTCGAAGAGCACATCGACGTTGCGCTTCGCTTAGGAAATCTCGCCGACAGCAGCCTGATCGCGACGCGGATCGGCGAAGTCATTGCGGTAATATTTGCCAGCCACGCCTATTTGAAATCGCGCGGGACCCCAAAATCACCAGACGACCTTTCCGAGCACGATGTCATCAGCTATGCGCCGCTGCAGTCGCCGATCTTGTGGCGATTCAAGCAGGAACAGACGGACTATGCCGTGCCAGTGCGGTCGCGGCTTGTCGTCACCAACATTGAATCAGCGTGCGACGCGGCACGAGCAGGGCTCGGAGTCACCGAAGCATTTTCATATCACATCGCTGAATCGATCAAATCTGGAGAGCTCGTCGCGGTGCTGCAAGACTTTCAACCGCCGCCGTTGGCCGTCAGCTTCGTATATTCGCCGCACCGCTTCATGCCGGTCAAATTGCGCGTCTTCCTTGACTTTGCGATACCGCGTCTGAAAGCG